>Ga0335069_10010393_pt1 | contig 13188 bp, 7 predicted proteins | sample Lox_Sample_11_FD_206714 | JGI IMG/M metagenome (GOLD analysis project Ga0335069, IMG submission 206714) | Soil microbial communities from Loxahatchee National Wildlife Refuge, Florida, United States - Lox_Sample_1.1 | ecosystem: Environmental > Terrestrial > Soil > Wetlands | place: USA: Florida... | reverse complement strand
TCCTCGGCCTCGTCGTCGCGGGCACGCTGGCCGCGTACCGCTCGACGATCGAGACGCACCTCAACTGGGGCACCTCGTACCTGGTGCACGACTTCTACCGCCGCTTCCTCAACCGGGGGAAGGACGAGAAGCACTACGTGCTGATGGGGCGCGTAACGACCGCGCTGCTGATGGTGTGCGCGGCCTCGCTCACCTTCGCGCTCGACACGGCGAAGGGGGCGTTCACGCTGATCCTCTCGGTGGGCGCCGGCACCGGGCTCATCTACCTGCTGCGCTGGTTCTGGTGGCGGATCAACGCCTGGAGCGAGGTGGCGGCGATGGCCAGCTCGTTCGTCGTCGCGGCCGGGTTCTTCGCGGCCGCGAAGCTCGGCTGGGCCGTGCCCGCCTACGAGTCGCTGGTCATCACCGTGATCACGACGACGGTGGTGTGGGTGAGCGTCACGTTCCTCACCCGGCCCACGGACCACGGCACGCTGCTGTCCTTCTACAAGCTGGTGCGCCCGGCGGGCCCCGGCTGGCGCGCCATCCGGGAGGAGGCCGGCGTGGGCGGCTCGCCCGACCGCCTGTCGCTCTCGCTGCTGGGCTGGGTGCTGGGCTGCGTGTTCATCTACTCGGGCCTGTTCGGCGTGGGGAGCTTCCTCTACGGGCGGACGCCGCAGGCGCTGGCGTTCACCGTGTTCTTCGGCGTGAGCGCCCTGGGGCTGACGCGGCTGCTGCCGCTGGTCTGGGGCAAGGGCGGCAGGGAGACCTAGCATGACGGCGGAGGGCGGCGGCCCGGCTCCCGAGCGCATCCCGACCCGCGTCTTCGCCGACGCCGAGCAGGCCAGCATCGCGGTCGCCCGGGAGATCGCGACGCTGGTCCGCGAGCGCGCCTCGCTCGACCGCCCGTGCGTGCTGGGACTCGCGACCGGCGCGACCCCGATCAGCGTGTACGCCGAGCTGGTGCGCCTGCACCGCGAGGAAGGGCTCTCGTTCGCGCATGTCGAGACGTTCAACCTCGACGAGTACTACCCGATCCAGCCGGACGAGCTGCAGAGCTACCACCGCTTCATGCGGGAGCACCTGTTCGATCACCTGGACATCGCTCCCGGGAACGTCCACATCCCCGACGGCACGGTGCCCGTGGAACGGGTCGGGGACTACGTGGCGGCATACGAGGAGGCGATCCGCGACGCCGGCGGCCTCGATCTCCAGATTCTCGGCATCGGCCGCACCGGCCACATCGGGTTCAACGAGCCCGGCTCGGCCCGCGACAGCCGCACCCGGCTGATCTTCCTCGACCGCGTGACGCGGCGCGACGCCGCGAGCGACTTCTTCGGCCTCGACCTGGTGCCGCGGCGCGCTATCACCATGGGCGTCGGCTCGATCCTCGACGCGCGGCGGGTGGTGTTGATCGCGTTCGGCGAGCACAAGGCCGACGTCGTCGCGCGGGCCGTCGAAGGACCGGTCACCGCCCACATCGCCGCCAGCTACCTGCAGCAGCACCCCGACGCCACGGTGGTGCTCGACGCGGCCGCGGCTGCCGGCCTGACGCGCTACCGGAGCCCGTGGCTCCTCGGGCCGGTCGCCTGGGACGGCGCGCTGATCCGCAAGGCCGTGGTGTGGCTCGCCCGCAAGCTGGAGAAGCCGATCCTCAAGCTGACCGAGGAGGATTACAACGAGGCCGGACTCCAGGACCTCGTGGCCGGCCGCGGACCCGCGTACGACATCAACGTGGACGTGTTCCGCTCGCTGGCCGAGACGGTCACCGGCTGGCCAGGCGGCAAACCGCGGGCCATGAAGCGCCCGGGCGACGTCGAGCGCCCCACCGACCTGCCCTTCCCCAAGCGGGTCGTGGTGTTCTCGCCGCATCCCGACGACGACGTGCTCTCGATGGGGGGGACGCTGATCCGGCTCCAGGAGCAGGGGCACGAGGTGCACATCGCCTACCAGACCTCCGGGAACCTGGCGGTGTTCGACGCCGACGCCATCCGCTTCTCGGAGTTCGCGCTCGACTTCAACCGCATCTTCGACATCAGCCCGGAGGAGGCGGCGAAGATCGAGCGCCACATCGAGGACCAGCTGCGCCGCAAGCGGCCCGGGCAGCTCGACTCGGCGGAGGTCCGGCGCATCAAGACGCTGATCCGCGAGGGCGAGGCGCGCGCCGCCGCCAGGGTGTGCGGCATCCCGATCGAGCGGCTGCACTTCCTCGAGCTGCCCTTCTACGAGACCGGCACGGTCCGGAAGCTCCCGCCGGGCGAAGCCGACGTGGCGCGCATCGTGGCGCTGCTCGAGGAGGTCGAGCCGCATCAGGTGTACGCCGCCGGCGACCTCACGGATCCGCACGGCACGCATCGCCTGTGCTGGAACGCGCTGCGCCTCGCCTTCGACACGGTGAAGGACCGGCCCTGGTTCGCGGCGTGCGAGATCTGGCTCTACCGCGGGGCGTGGCAGGAGTGGGAGCCCGAGCGGATGGACATGGCGGTCCCGCTGAGCCCGCCCGACGTGGTCCGCAAGCGTGACGCGATCTTCAAGCACCAGTCGCAGAAGGACCGCGCGATGTTCCCGGGACCGGACGAGCGCGAGTTCTGGCAGCGGGCCGAGGTCAGGAACCGCGAGGCCGCGCGGCTCTACGACCGCCTCGGCCTGGCGGAGTACGAGGCCATCGAGGGCTTCGTGCGCTGGAAGGCGGCGGGCGCCTAGCGGGATCGCCCGGCCGCGGCCGGGGCCGCGGCGGGCCGCCCGGCTCTCAGCGAGAGCCGGGGTCGGACCAGCCTTGCGGCGGCGGCGCCCCCGTTGCGTACGCGGCCAGACGGCGGATCTGCGGGGGCGCCGCGCTCTCGGCGATCTCCAGGCGAACATCACTCACGCGCGTCGGCCGGACCGGCTGGATGCGCTTGTGGCCGATCGAAAGGCCCTGGCCCAGCGGCACCCAGGCGCCGCCACGCCGGCCCTCGAGCCGGTAGGCCCGCACGCGGTCGCCGCCGGCCAGATCCTCTTCCATGACGACGTGGTCCACGAGCGCGGGGGCGTGCAGGCGCAGCACGACCTCGCGGCCGGCGCCGTGCGTCTCGCCAACGCTGCTTCCGAAACGGCGCCGCACCGCATCGCCGAACTCCTTGGCCCTCGCCGCGTCGGCCTCCGAAATGCGGCCCGACGGGCCGGGCGGAATGTTGAGCAGGAGCTGCGCTCCCCGCCCCACCGAGCGGTAGTAGATGTCGAGCAGCGCGCTGCGTGAGAGCACCTTCGACTCCTGGCCCGGACGCCAGAACCACTCCGGCCGCCGGATCGAGACGTCCACCTCGAGCGGCAGCCACGCGTCGCCGTCGGGCGAGCTCTCCTTCGCCGTCGCGATGCCGGTCGCGGCGTCGTGCGCCGCCAGGGTGTCCCACGAGGGGTAGGGCGCGAAGCCGTCTTCGTTGCCCACCCAGCGGATCGTGGCCTGCGGGCCCTGGAAGACCATGGCGTGCGGCGCGTGCGCCGCCAGGATGTCGGCCACCGGCACCACGATGCTGCCGTCGAACCAGACCTCCGTCATCTCGCCGTAGCGCGTCAGCACCTCGGTGAGCTGCTGGCGATAGTACACGTTGTACGCGGCCTGCAGCGTCGGCGAGGCGCACTTCCCTTCCACGCCCGCGCCGAACGTGTCGTCGCGCGGCGAGAGGTACACGCCCAGGCCGAGGCCCGCGCGCCGGCACGACGCCGCGAGGTCGGCCATCACGTCGCCGTGGCCGCCCTTCCACGGCGTGTTGAGGATGCTGTAGTCCGTCGTCTGGGTGGGCCACATGCAGAAGCCTTCCTGGTGCTTCGCCACCATCACGACGTAGCGGGCGCCCAGGTCCCGCGCCACGCTCACCCACTGGTCCGTGTCGATGTCCAGCGCGAGGGACGAGAGCGGAGGCGCCTGCGCCCCGGCCTCCGTGCCGATCCATGTCGCGGGTCCGAAGTGGACGAACATGCCGACTTCGAGGTCCGCCCAGTGGAGCTGGTCGGCGGTCGGCAGCGCCAGGGGGGAAGGACGCGACGCTCCCCGCGCCATCGCGCGGAAGCGGGCGGCGGGGGCCAGGAGCCCGGCGGCGAGCAGCGACGAGAGAAAGGCGCGGCGATCGGTCATGATTCAAGATACGGCGCCCGGCACTCCTCGCACTACCGCCTGGCGCCGGGCGGCAGTTATTTCATGCGCGTGAGCGCGCTGACCACCAAAGCCGTGATCCTCGCCCGGGGCCTGGGCACGCGGATGCGCCGCCGCGACACGAAGGCCGTGCTCGAGGGCCACCAGGCCGCCGTCGCCGCCGCCGGCCTCAAGGCCATGATGCCGCTCGGCGGGCGGGCGTTCCTGGACTACGTCGTGAGCGCCCTGGCCGACGCGGGCTACCAGGAGATCTGCCTCGTCATCGGCCCCGACCGCGAAGTGGTGCGCGATCACTTCGAGCGCGACGCGAAGCCCCGCCGCGTGCGGATCAGCTACGCCATCCAGGACAAGCCGCTCGGCACCGCCGACGCGGTGCTGGCCGCGGAGCAGTTCGCCGGAAACGACCAGATCCTCGTCATCAACTCGGACAACTACTACCCCGTGGACGCGTATCGCGGCCTGCGGTCCTTCGACGGCCCGGGCATCGCGGCCTTCTGGCGCAAGACGCTGGTCACCGAGGGCAACCTCACGCTCGAGCGCGTGGCCACGTTCCCCATCATCGAAACGGACGCGCAGGGCTTCGCGACCCGGCTCGTGGAGCCGGCCGACGCGCCGGGCGGTCCCGAGGCCGACGCCCTGATCAGCATGAACTGCTGGATGTTCACGCCCCACATCTTCGCGGCGTGCCGGGCGATCGCCCCGTCGGCCAACGGTGAGCTGGAGATCCAGGCGGCGGTGCGGCACACGATGACGGCGTTCGGCGAGCGCTACCGCGTCCTGGCCTTCCGCCTGCCCGTGCTCGACCTGACCGCGCGCTCCGACGTGGCGGTCGTCACGGAGCGACTCGCGGGCACGCGGGTGATGCTGTGAGCCCCGCCCTGCCGCTCCTCGACCGCGCCCTCGCGGCGCTGCGGCAGCTCGACGGGACCTCGTCCGCGATCCGGCGCTACTTCGTGCCGGGCCGCATCGAGGTGCTCGGCAAGCACACCGACTACGCGGGCGGGCGCAGCCTGCTCTGCGCGGCGGCGCGCGGCATGGCCCTCGCCGTCGCCCCCCGTTCCGACGACCGGATGCGCATCGTGGACGGGCGCCTGGGCGAGAAGGTGGAGTTCAGCATCTCGCCCACCGTGCGGGCCGAGCCCGGTCACTGGTCCAACTACCCGATGACGATGGCCCGCCGCCTGGCCCGCAATTTCGCGGGGCCGCTCAAGGGCTGCGACATCGGCCTCGTGGGCGACCTGCCCCTCGCCGCGGGCATGAGCAGCTCGAGCGCGGTCTCGGTCGGGTTCTTCGTCGCCCTGGCCGACGTCAACGCGCTCGAGTCGCGGCCGGAATACGTCGCGAACATCCGCGCGCCCGAGGACCTCGCCGGCTATCTCGGCACGGTCGAGAACGGGCGCACGTTCGGCACGCTGCGCGGCGACACCGGCGTGGGACTCGCGGGCGGCAGCGAGGACCAGACGGCCATCCTGTGCTGCCGCGCCGGCGAGCTCAGCCAGTACGCCTTCTGCCCGGTGCGCCACGAGCGCCAGATCCCGCTGCCCGACGGCTGGTCCTTCGCCGTGGCCGTGAGCGGCGTGGTGGCGGACAAGAACGCCGCGGCGCAGGAGAAGTACAACCGCGCCGCCCGGCTGGTGGACGACGTGCTGCGCGAGTGGCGCCAGGCCACGGGACGCACGGACCTGTGGCTCGCCGACGCCGTCGCGTCGTCGCCCGACGCGGTCGCGCAGCTGCGCGGCATCCTCGCGCCCCAGCCCGCCCTGCTCGACCGCTTCGAGCAGTTCTACGTCGAGAGCGAGGAGATCATCCCCGCGGTGGGCGACCTGCTGGCCAGGGGCGACGTCCCGGGCATCGGGCCGCTGGTGGACCGCTCCATGGAGCGCGCGGTGCGCCTGCTCAAGAACCAGGTTCCCGAGACCGTCGCCCTGGCGCGCTCCGCCCGCACGCTCGGCGCGGCGGCCGCCTCGGCGTTCGGCGGCGGCTTCGGCGGCGCCGTGTGGGCGCTGGTGCGCACGGCCGACGGCGAGGGGTTCCTCTCGCGCTGGTCCGACGAGTACCGCCGTGGCTTTCCGGCCTGCGCCGCCGCGGCCGAGTTCTTCCTGACGCCGGCGGCGCCGGCGATGCAGCGTCTGTAGGAGGCCGCCGCCCCCCCGGGCGGGCGCGGCCGCCATCTCAGCGATCCGAAGGAGACTGCCCATGCACCGCTCAACTCCCGTCGCGGCGCGCGCGCTCTGGACGGCCGCGCTGCTCGTCCTCGCCGGCGCGGCGCCCGCCGCCGCGCAGACCCGGCTGCTCCGCTTCCCCGACATCCACGGCGACCGCGTCGTCTTCACCTACGCGGGGGACCTGTGGACCGCCCCCTCCGCGGGCGGCACCGCGGTCCGCCTCACGGCGCACCCGGGGCTCGAGCTGTTCGCCAGGTTCTCGCCCGACGGCAAGTGGATCGCGTTCACCGGCCAGTACGACGGCGACGAGCAGGTGTACGTCGTGCCCTCGACCGGCGGCGTGCCGAAGCAGCTGACGTTCTACCCGGCCCGCGGCCCGCTGCCGCCGCGCTGGGGCTACGACAACCAGGTCTACGGCTGGACGCCCGACGGGAAGGCGATCCTCTTCCGCTCCAACCGCGACAGCTGGGACCTGGCCAGCACGCACCTCTACACGGTGCCGGTCGAGGGCGGCCTGCCCACGGCCCTGCCCATGCCGCAGTCGGGCGCCGGCGACTTCTCGCCCGACGGCCGCCAGGTCGCCTACTCGCCCCTGTTCCGCGACTTCCGCGCGTGGAAGCGCTACCAGGGCGGCTGGGCCGAGGACCTGTGGGTGTTCGACCTCGCGACCCACGCGGCGCGCAACATCACCAACAACCCGTTCACCGACCGCGACCCGATGTGGATCGGGGACCGCATCTACTTCGCCTCCGACCGCTCGGGCACGCTGAACCTGTACTCGGTCCTGCCCGACGGCAGCGACGTGCGGCAGCTGACGGCCGGCACCACCTGGGACGTGCGCTGGCCGAGCGCCGACGAGACCGGCCAGATCGTGTACGAGTCGGACGGCGAGCTGCACGTCTACGACACGCGCAGCGGCGCCGACCGCAAGCTCGACATCTTCGTGCCGGACGACGGCCTCGCCGCGCGGCCGCGCCACCAGTCGGTGGCCCGCTTCGTGGAGGACTTCGCCCTCGCCCCGAACGGCGCCCGCGCCCTCTTCACCGCGCGCGGCGACGTGTTCACCGTCCCGATCGAGCACGGCGCCACCCGCAACCTCACCCACAGCTCCAACGCCCACGAGAAGGGCGCCCGCTGGTCCCCCGACGGCCGCAGGATCGCCTACATCTCCGACGTCTCCGGCGAGGAGGAGCTGTACCTCGTTGACCAGGACGGGAGCGGCACGCCCGAGCGCCTGACGACCAACGGCGACATGATGCGCTACCCGCCCGCCTGGTCGCCGGACGGCCGGTATCTCGCCTTCGCGGACAAGTCGGGCCGCTTGTGGACGCTGGAGATCGCCACCAGGCGTCTCACCGAGGTGGCCCACGACTCCAGCGGCAACCTCTACGACCAGAGCTGGTCGCCCGACAGCCGCTGGCTCGCCTTCAGCCTGGCGCACGCGAGCGGCTACCGCTCCATCTACGTCTGGGGCCTCGGCGACCGCGCGCCGCGCCAGGTCACCGACGACGTGGCGAACTCGGTGGAGCCGGTGTTCGACCCGGACGGCAAGTACCTGTTCTTCCTCAGCAATCGCGAGTACGCGCCGCAGATCAGCTCGCTCGAGTGGGATTTCGCCGGCAACCGCATGACCGGCATCTTCGCGCTGGCGCTGCGCAAGGACGTGCCACCCCCGTTCCCGCCGCGCAGCGACGAGGTGAAGCCCGACACCACGGCCGCCGCCACGCCGGCCGCCACGCCGGCGCCCGCGCCACCGCGGGGCCGCCGCGCCACGCCCGACACGGCGAAGACGGCCGCCCACGGCGCCGTCGCGCCGGTGACGATCGACTTCGACGGCCTGGCCGCCCGCATCGCGCCCATCCCCGTGCCGGCGGACAATTACAGCTCCCTCAGCGCGGTGAAGGGCAACCTGCTCTATATGCGCTCGCCGGCGGGCTACTACGGCCGCTCCTCCGGTGAGCACTCGGCACTGGTCGTGTTCAACTTCGAGGACCGCAAGGCCACGACGCTGGCCGACGAGGCCGACGGCTACGCGCTCTCCCCCGACGGCGCCAAGGCGCTGGTGCGCCACGGCGAGGCCTACGACCTGTACGACGCGAACGCCAAGGGCGCGTCGTCGAAGAAGAGCGTCGCGACCGACGGCCTCGCGGCCGACGTCGTGCCGCAGCAGGAGTGGGCCGAGGTCTTCGAGGAGGTGTGGCGCCGGTTCCGCGACTTCTTCTACGTGCCGAACATGAACGGCTACGACTGGAAGGCGCTGCACGACCGCTACCGGCCGCTGCTCCAGTACGTGGGCCATCGCTCCGACCTCGACTACGTGCTGCAGGAGATGATCGCCGAGCTGAGCAACTCGCACACCTACATCTCGGGCGGCGACTACGACATCCCCGAGCGGCCGCCGGTCGGACTGCCCGGCGCGCGCTTCGCCCTGGACCCGGCGTCCGGGCGCTACCGCCTCGCCGAGATCCTCCGCGGCGACAACGCCGAGGCGACCTACCGTTCGCCTCTGACGGCGATCGGCGTGGACGCGCGCGTCGGCGACTACCTCCTGGCGATCGACGGCGTGGACGTGAAGGCGCCGGAGAACCCGTACCGGCTGCTCCGCTACAAGGCCGACCATCCGGTCACGCTCACCCTGAACACCAGGCCCGGCGCCGAGGGCGCGCGCCAGGTGACGTACCAGCCCATCACGAGCGAGACCGACCTGGTCTACTACGACTGGGTGGAGGCCAGCCGGCACCTGGTGGATTCGCTCAGCCAGGGGCGCATCGGCTACCTGCACCTGCCGGACATGGGCGCCGACGGCATCCGCGAGTTCATCAAGTGGTACTACCCGCAGATCCGGAAGGAAGGCCTGATCATCGACGACCGCGGCAACGGCGGCGGCAACGTCTCCTCCATGATCATCGACCGCCTCAGCAAGCAGCTGCTGGCGACACGCTACTCCCGCGACGACCAGTTCACCGAGACGTACCCGGACAACACGTTCCACGGGGCCATGGTGACCTTGCTGAACGAAACCTCGGCCTCGGACGGCGACATCTTCCCCGCCATGTTCAAGGCGGCCGGGCTCGGCCCGCTGATCGGCAAGCGGTCGTGGGGCGGGGTGGTCGGCATCACCAGCCACGGGCCACTGATCGACGGCGGGAACGTGAATGTGCCGGAGTTCGGCTTCGCCGACGCCGCCGGCCGCTGGATCATCGAGGGGCACGGCGTGGACCCGGACATCGCGGTGGAGAACGATCCGCAGTCGGTCCTCGCCGGCCGCGACCCGCAGCTCGAGCGCGGGGTCGCCGAGGTGCTGCGCATGCTGCAGGAGCATCCGCGCGGCCTGCCGCCGCGTCCGGCCGCGCCGGTCAAGGCGCCGCCAGCGATGCGGTAGCCGCGCGGCGGTCCGATGCACGAAAGGCCGGGGCCCGATGCGGACCCCGGCCTTTTCGCGGGCTAGCGAGTTCGCGCTTACTGCACGCGGCTGGTCGCGCCGATGAACTGCGCGATGTTGGCCTTGAGCTGCGCCAGGTCGGGCTCGTGCAGGTACATCATGTGCCCCGCGTCGTAGTACTTCAGCTCGATGTGGCTCCGCAGGTTCGGCCTGAGGCCGAGGTGGTCCATCGTGTACTCGGTGGCGAAGAACGGCGTCGCCATGTCGTAGTACCCGTTCTCGACCTGCACGCGCAGGTTCGGATTGTACGTCAGGGCGGACGCCAGGTCGCCGCCGACGTACGGCGTGCCGCGCCAGCCGCCGTTGCGGCCGCCGCGATTCCAGTTCCACTGCACGTTGCCGCCCACCGCGTACCGCTCGTCGCCGCCGTACTTCAGCTCCTCCCGCAGGTACGTGTTGATCGCCGCGGTGAAGGCGCCCGTGATGGCGTCGGACTGCGGATCCGAGTACGCGTTCTCGCGCAGCAGGTCCGGCTCGGGGCCGCTGAAGCGCGCGTCGAGCCGGCCGGTGACCAGCCCGTGCGACCGCTGCAGCTCGGCCATGTACTGCCCGAGGGATACCCGCAGGTCCGCCTTGTCGAGATAGTCCGTGCTCAGCCCGGTGTAGGCCGAGAGCTGGCGCAGCACGGCCTGCCGCTCGTCGGCGGGGAGCGCCGAGCCCTTCGCCAGCGCCGCGGCGTACGGACCGGCCGCGTACTGCCGCACCGTGTCGAGGAACGCCGCCAGGTTCGCCGGCTGCGGGATCACGTGGTGGTAGGCCGCCGTCGCCGCGTAGCTCGGCAGGTACAGCTCGTACGAGATGTCGTGACCCGGGGCGAAGTTCAGCGTCTCGAAGTCGAGCACCGACGAGATGAGGACGACGCCGTTGAAGTCCATGCCCTCGTTGCCCTGCAGCAGGTCCACCAGCACCGCCGAGCGCGTGGTGCCGTAGCTCTCCCCGATGAGGTACTTGGGCGAGTTCCAGCGCGCGTTGCGGCTCACGTACTGCTGGACGAACTGCTCCAGCGACTTGCCGTCCTCGTCGATGCCCCAGAAGTCCTTGCCCGTGCCCTTCCCGACCGGCTTGCTGAAGCCCGTGCCGATGGGGTCGATGAACACCATGTCGGTCACGTCGAGCAGGCTGTTGGCGTTGTCCACGAGGCGGTAGGGCGGCGGCGGCGTGGGCGCGGCGTCGGTGGTCACGATGCGCCGCGGCCCGAAGGCGCCCATGTGGAGCCACGCCGACGCGGAGCCGGGGCCGCCGTTGTAGACGAACGCCAGCGGCCGCTGGCTCGGGTCGTGGACGTCCGTGCGCGTGTAGGCCGTGTAGAAGAGTCGCCCGATCGGCGCGCCCGAGTCGTTCTTGAGGATCAGCGTCGCCGCCATCGCGCGGTACGGGACGGGCTGTCCGGTGATCCGGATGGTGTGCAGCGTGACCGAAGAGTCCTCCTGCGTATCGGAGGCGCTGCCGGCGGGCCGGGCCGCGGAATCGCGCGCCGCGCCCTGCTCGGCGGCCGCGGGTTGCGGGCGCGGCCGCTGGGCCCGCGTGGCGGGCGCGAGGGCGGCGGTGGCGACGAGGACGATCGGGAACGAGGTCAGGCGCATGCTTCCTCCTCGGGAGAATGCCCGGCAGCGAAGACGTGACTGGCTGGTGAGGCGATCAATCTGGCTGGACCGGGGCGTCCATGCCAACTGGCGCCCGGGGGACGGGCCGCGCGGGCCCGCCCCCGGGCGCCAGGCGAAGCGACGGCGACGGCCGGTAGACCAGGAACTCCTGGATCTTGCCGTCGGGCGTGCGGTACATGAGCGCCGCCGCCGGCTGGCCGCCGACCTTGAAGCTCAGGCTGGCCACTTCCATGCCTCCGCGCTCCGAGGTGCCCGTGACCGCGAGATCCACGACCCGGCCCGCCAGCGAGCGGCGGGCGGCCGCGAGCCGCTCGGGCGTCAGGTAGGCGATGAAGTCGTCTCCCAGCGTGGCGCTGTCCACCTGCCCGCGCTGGAACTTCGCCAGGAACGCCGTCGCGGCCTCGAGGGCCGGCGGCCCCTGGATCGTGGGCACGGCCCCCTGGGGCAGGAGCTTGCGCAGGATCACGTCGGCGAGGTGGCCGAGGCTGCCGAAGTCGGCGTTGGTGAGGAGCACCACCGCCGAGCGCGTGGCCGGCACGAAGGCGTTGAGGGCGCTGAATCCGCTCACGGCGCCGCCGTGCGAGAGAACGATCGCGCTGCCCCGGTCGTTCACGCTCAAGCCGCAGCCGTAGCCGGTCGAGCGGCCGTCGGCGAGTCGCCGGGCGGTCGTGAGCGTCCGGTACGACTCCGGTGCGAGCACCTTCCCGCCCGCGAGCGCGAGGTCCCACGTCGCCAGGTCGCTCGGCGTGGACCAGATCGCGCCCGCCATGTTGTCCCACTCGGCCCCCTCGGGGGCGATGGGATCCGCGGGCCCGAGGGCGAAGGAGCTGTAGCCGGTGGCCCGTCCCGGCGACCCCGGCGGCGGATCGTACGTCGTGTGCGCCATGCCGAGCGGGCTGAAGACCCTCTGGAACAGGAACGTGCCGAACGACTCGCCGCTCACCTTCTCCACGACGCGTCCCAGGATCGTGAAGTTGGTGTTGCTGTACGACCACCGGGTCCCGGGCTCGAAGTCGAGCGGCAGCTTCCCGTACTCGTGAATGACGTAATCCGGCATCGTGGGCCGCGACATCTCCCGGTCCACGTAGTCGAGCGGGTAGTAGTCGCGGTAGCCGGAGACGTGGTTGCCGAGGTCGAGCAGCGTGACGTCGGTCGCGCGGGTGAGGTCCGGGTAGTACTTCGACACCGGGTCCCGCATCGAGAGCTTGCCGGCCTCCGCGAGCAGCAGGGCCGCCGAGCACGTGAACTCCTTGGTCACGGACCCGATGGCGAAAGCCGTCTGCGGCGTGACCGGCGTGCGGTCGGCGAGCGAGGCGGACCCGTAGCCCTGCGCGAACACGATCTTGCCGTCCTGGGCGACGGCGACCGACAGCCCGACGAGATGCTCCTGCGCGAACGTGCGCCGCGCGACGCTGTCGAGCCACGCGGCGCTCACGGGAGGCGGCGCGGGCACGCGCGCCGCCTGCGCCGAGTCCGCGGAAGGGGTTCGCGCCACCCTGGCCGGTTGCCGCCCGCACGCGGCGAGCGCCGCCGCCGCCGAGACCATGCTGATCGTCACACGTCGCATCGCTTCCTCCCGATCGCTACGCCGATACCACCAGCGAACCGCCCGCCTTGAGCGTGACGGGGGCGCCGAAATCCAGCGCCCGGTAGCCGTGATCGTCCGAGACCGTGCAGGGCACGCGCCGGCCGTCGAGCCGCGCGGTGAGCGCGCGGGCGGCGAGGTTGAGCCGCAGCGTTCGGAACGCCAGCTCGCCGCTCCGGCACGCGAGCTCGAAGCGCCGGGCGCCCTGCGTGAACTCCCCCCACGCCGTGGCCGAGACGAACGGCGCGCGCATCTCGCGCGCGCGGATCACCGGCGCCACG
>Ga0335069_10010392_pt1 | contig 13188 bp, 11 predicted proteins | sample Lox_Sample_11_FD_206714 | JGI IMG/M metagenome (GOLD analysis project Ga0335069, IMG submission 206714) | Soil microbial communities from Loxahatchee National Wildlife Refuge, Florida, United States - Lox_Sample_1.1 | ecosystem: Environmental > Terrestrial > Soil > Wetlands | place: USA... | reverse complement strand
AACCTGCGGTGATCAACAGGCCACTCATAAAGAAGAACAGCGTGACACCCGACCATCCCCAGAGAGCTGCTGGATACAAGAACGTGCCCGCGAGGCGCGGATGGCAGTGATAGAGGATGACGGCGAGTATCGCCAGTCCCCGTAGCCCGTCGAGTTCCGGCAGGTACTTGGGCAGCCACGTTGGGCGCTGAAAGGTCAAGGGAAGCGTCGATTCGACAAGACTCTGAGAGAAGAATCTCGCTGTTCGCATCTCATCCAGCGGCCAACTGCTTGGCTCGTTCCGTGGCGCGCATTACAGCTTTGATCAGCGTAACCCGCAGCCCGCCTTCCTCCAACTCGAGGATGCCGTCAATGGTGCATCCCGCCGGTGTCGTCACTTCGTCCTTGAGCAACGCCGGGTGATAGCCGGTTTCAAGAGCCATCTTGCCCGCGCCGAAGACCGTCTGCGCTGCGAGCTGGGTCGCAGTGTCGCGAGGCAGGCCCACTTTCACGCCCGCTTCGGCGAGCGCCTCGATGATGATGTAGATGTAGGCGGGGCCGGAGGCAGAGAGGCCGGTTACCGCGTCCATATGCTTTTCGTCGACTACGACGGTGCGGCCCACGGTTTCGAAAATGCGCTGCGCCAGCTCCATTTGCTCTGGCTTGACGAATCGTCCTCGGCAGAGCCCCGCGGCGCCTGCACCGAGAGCCGATGGCGTGTTGGGCATGGCACGGATCACGCCAATCTCCATACCTGCCGCGTCTTCGATTGCGCGTGTTTTTACGGACGCAGCGAAGGAGACGAGAGTTTTCCTCGGCGAGAGTGCCGGGCGAATCTCGGCGATCAGATCGGGAACTTGAAACGGCTTCACGCCGAGCAGGATGAGGTCCGATTGTTGTGCCGCGGCGATATTGTCCGTACTGACATCAACACCCCACTGCGCGCTGCGCGACAACGCTTTCTCAGCGTGCGCCATGGTGGCGTGAATCTGGTCGGGGGCAAAGAGGTTCTGCTTAAGAAATGCCTGGACGAGAATGCCTCCCATCTTGCCTGCTCCCAGAACGGCAACGTGAATGTTCGGCAGTTGTGCCGGCGTCTGCGTAGACTCGACTGCGATTTCGGTCATGGTCTTCCTTGTCTTGGATGAAGAGTGGGGTTCAACCCACTAGAATACCCGCTTTTTGCACCGCTCAGGCCAAAAGGCGAGCGCAATGGAATGGATAAAGAGGTCCCGGTTCACTTCTGGCTGGCGATCCAGGTGTCGATGCGCGTGCTAAGTACGTCCAAGGGCAGCGCTCCGGCATCGAGAACTTGATCGTGGAAGGCGCGGATATCGAATTTGTCCCCGAGCGCCTTCTTCGCGCGGTCGCGCAGTTCAAGAATGTTGAGCTGTCCGATCTTATAGGCCAGCGCCTGACTGGGCCACGCGATATACCGGTCTACTTCGGCCTGCACGTCGGTCTCGTCGATTGCGGAGTGGTCGTGGAAGTAGTCGACCATCTGCTGACGGCTCCAATGCTGGGAGTGAACACCCGTGTCAACAACGAGCCGAATCGCCCGCCAGATATCACCCTCCAGTCGGCCGTAATCGGAGTAAGGATCCTGGTAGAGACCTACATCTTTGCCGAGCTGCTCGGCATAGAGCCCCCACCCCTCGGTATAGGCGGTGTAGAACTCGTACTTGCGGAACTCGGGCACTCCCTGAAGTTCTTGTGCGATCGAGATCTGCATGTGATGGCCGGGAAGACCCTCGTGATAGGCCGTGCTTTCTACCTGATCGAGATTCCTGTCTGTTGCATTGTATGTGTCAACACGGATGCGGCCTGGCCGGCTGCCGTCAGGTGCTCCGGGTTCGTAGTAGGCGCCCGCCGAAGTCTTCGCCAGATAATCAGGAACGGCCGCTACTTCGAATCCTGCTTTTGGCAGGCGGCCGAACAGTTGCGGTAGCCTTGCCTGCATCGGAGTCAAATAGCCGCGATAAGCATCAAGCAGCGCTTCTCCGGATGCTGGCTTGAGTTTGGGGTTGACCTTAACGCTCGCCTGAAAGCTCCGCAGGTCTTTGAAGCCAAGCTTCTGCGCGACGGCCAGCATCTCGCCTTCATCTTTCTTGACCTCGTCGATGCCGATTTGGTGAATCTGAGCTGCAGTCAAATCTGTGGTGGTCGTTCGGCGAATGAGGAACTGATAGAATCTGTCGCCATCCGGTAAGGCCCACAAGCCCGGCTGCTCCCGGCTCGCGGGAATATAGCTTACTTCGAGAAAGCGCGCGAAACGTGCATACGCTGGCAGCACCTCCCGGGCGATCGCCGCCAGCATTTCTGTCCTGATCCGCTCCTGCTCGGCAGCCGGGATTGACGCCGGGAACTTCTTGAGCGGTGCGGCCAGAGGTGAATCTTCAGGCTTCTCGGTGGCGAGTTCCTTCACCTGGTCGAGCGTCTTTTCCATGAGGAGTTTTGGCGCCACACGACGATCTTCGATCCCAATCGACATATTCGTTGTGACTTGATCGAAGGCCTTGGGAAGCCCATGCAAACGGGCTATCCAGTCGTCGTAGTCCTTTACGGTGCTGAAGTCCAACTCTGCGACCAGGCGCGGATAGTCGGAGTAGATCCCATTCATCTGGCTGACTGGCATCTCCCACTCCTTAAACGCGGCGGCCTCCTGGTCCGTCGTTAGGTCGCGCAGGAGAAGCTCGCGGCTTGTCGTCTCCTGATCGGTGAATCCGCTCGGATCGATGGCTGCCAGCCTCAGAAGGAAATCCTGCTCCTTGGCAAGCCAGTCGTTGAAAGCCCTCACGGAGAGGTCGCTGATCTTATCGTTGAAACGCTTGTCTCCAATGGTTGAGGCGAATTCCGGCGAGTTGGCGAGATTGGCGTCCCAATACTCGTGGAACAAGTCGTTAAGAGCCTTGCGGCGGCTCTCAACCGACACCAAAGCGGGTTGAGACCATACTCGTGGTTGTGCGAAGACAAGCGAAATGCCAAGTGCAGCGAAGATGGGTAAAGCGCGTGTTCTCAATGTGGGTACCTCGATGCAGCCGATGCCAAACACCGTTGCATCGAGTTTATTGCAGCGAGCCTGATCTGCAGATCCGTCCCAACGAAATCCCTGCCGGTTGCGCCCGTCAGCGGGCTAACATCGATTCATTTCCCAGAATTCGATAGAGCGTGGAGCGGCTGATACCAAGCTGTCGCGCCGCACGGAGTTTGTTGCCATGGTTCATGTCGAGCACGTACTGAACATGGTGGCGGATGACACCATCCAGAGATAGATCCTCGAGCCGTGCCGCAGTCCGGAGCCCAGTGGTTGAAGATTCAGAACAGAGCGGCAGGTCTTCCGGACGAACGATCCCATTCTGCGCTTCGAGCAGGGCTGCTTCGAGCACGCTCGCCAGCTCGCGAATGTTGCCCGGCCAATTGTGCTGCAACAAACGGGCTAATGTGCCAGGCCCAAGTGAGATCGGCCTGTGCTGGTAACGTGCGCAGATGCGCATCAGAAGCTCCTGAGTGAGCGGGGCAATATCTTCCCGACGCTGACGCAATGGCGGGACGGCAAATCGCACCGCCGTCAACCGGAAAGCCAAATCGGGCATCAACAGTCCCTGGCCGGCCATCTGACGGAGCGAAACTTCCGATGAGGCGAGAAGGATCGCGCGGCCCGGTGGACGATCCTGCATGGCCTTTAGAACACCGAGCAGCAGACCCTGGCCTGGCGAGGCCAGCAGGTCGACACGATCTAGGTAGATAAACCCAGCGATCATGGCTGGATCAGCTTCCGACACAAGCCACTCACGTGCATCGTGTCGTTGAAACACAGCCTTCGACAACTGCGAGCGACTATGCAGAAAGCGTGCCAGGGTCTGTTTCCCTGAACCGCTTTCTCCCTCAACCGAGGCGAGTTGCAGGTGCGGGGCCACCACCTCTGCTTGGAGAAGCAGTTTGCGCCAGCTCGAATTCGTGCCGACAACATGCATCGGAACGTGAAGTTCCGTGGCCGACTGGGAGGATACCGAACCGGTATCGCTCATCTGCAGTTGAGGCGCAACAGTGTGCATTGCCATCGGCGTGCCGTGCCTCCACAGACCCTGAACTCTCGGGCCCTCAGCACGTTCATCGGCTTGGCTCGGAAAAAGCATGAGCCGGAAAGCTTGTCTCTCCGGCTCGGATCGCGACATAGATTGCGCCTTTAAGCGTGCGCAGGGTCCTTGCGGAAGCGCTTCGACGGCTCGTCCGAGAAGATCTGTCCGTCCCGAATATGCACAACACGATGGGCGTAGTCGGCTATGTCCGGCTCGTGCGTAACCAGCACGATGGTGTTCCCCTTGGCATGCAGCGTGTCAAACAAAGCCATGATCTCGACACCTGTCTTCGAGTCGAGATTGCCGGTCGGTTCGTCGGCGAGAATGATCGAGGGGCTGTTCACCAGAGCTCGTGCAATCGCCACCCGTTGACGCTGTCCGCCCGACAGTTCGTTCGGCTTGTGATACATGCGGCTCTCAAGTCCCACACTGGTCAGCGATTGCTTGGCACGCTCCAGACGGTCGGCCGCAGGCGTTCCGTTGTAAATGAGGGGAAGCTCGACGTTGTGCAGCGAGGTAGCGCGCGCCAGCAAATTGAACGTCTGGAAGACGAAACCGATCTCCTTGTTGCGAATTCGGGCCAACTCGTCGTCATCCAACTCGCTGACCAGCTGGCCATTCAACCAGTACTTTCCCTTCGAGGGCGTGTCGAGGCAGCCGATCAAGTTCATGAGCGTCGACTTGCCCGAGCCCGACGGACCCATGATCGCAACATATTCGTTGTGGCGAATACGAAGGTTGACGCCGCGCAGTGCCTGCACCTGCTGCTCGGAGCCCATATCATAGGTGCGCCAAAGATCCTCAACAACAATTACGTCGCCGGAGGACGCTAAAACCTGCCGCGTGTCGACCTCGGTCATCGTCCTGCTCTCCACAGCCATCGGAATCCCTTCTCACTGCTTAGACGAGTTCAGAATCGGGAAGCCAGCCTTGAATGTTTCACCTTCGCCGGAAGTTCAAACACCCAACCGGAGTGAACTGCAACATCGCTTCGCCTGCGCGAAGCAGCCGGATCGGGTGTTCTCAACTGACCCGTCCGCAAGCCTTTCAGCTTATGTTGTCCCGGACGTCGTGGTCACGGGCTTCTGTGTGTCGCGCTTCAACAAAGCGCCATCTTTCAAGACACGCAACGTCTTGTAGGGACCGGTCACGACTTCCTCTCCATCTTTCAGACCGGAGAGTACTTCGATATCGGTTGCTCCGGTGATTCCCGTTGTGACGGCAACGAACTTCGCTCGCTGCCTGCCGTGGGAATCCTTCTCGACCACAAAGACACCCTGCTTGGGCTGCACCGCAGGATTGGCCGTTGAAGTCGAAGCCGCTTCAACTTTGCCGTCTTTGCTGTCGGCCGCCGGAGGAGCATACATGGTCAAAGCCTGGATCGGCAGCGAAAGCACGTTCGTCTTGTGGGCTGTGGTGATTTTGGCAGTCGTGGAGAGGCCAGGCCGTAGCTCATCGGACGGCTGATCGAGAGTGACGACCACCTTGAAATCCTTCGCCTCCTCAGTCCCTGTCGTCGACTGAGAGGTGGCGACACCCGTGGAACGGAGGAGCGCCTGATCTCCCACCAGGGTCACGTGCCCTTTGAAAACCTTCCCGGGAATCGCGTCAACGGTTACGTCGGCAGGTTGGCCAATCTGCACGTTCACGATATCCGTCTCATCGACTTTGACTTCCGCTGTGATCACGCTCATATCCGCCAGGGTCATGAAGGTCGAACCTTCCGTGTTCTGGATGCCTTCGACAACGGTCTCGCCCTCACGTACCGGCTCGTTGGTCACGATGCCATCGAAAGGGGCAATGGCCTGGGTCAGGTCGAGCGCATTTTTGTTGGCACGCAGAGTCGCAACCTGTGTGTCAAGGTGACCACGCGCCGATGCGGTGTTGGCCTTCGCTTGATTGAGCTGGGCGACAGCCTGCGCCACCGACGCGACGTCCGTATCGTAGGCGGCTTTCTTGGCATCGTAATCCTGCTTCGCCATGATGCCGTCCTTATAGAGGCCTTGGGCACGATCCCAGTCGAGCTTCTTCTGCTCAAGATCCGCTTGAGCATGTTCCACATTGGCTTCCGCAGTCTTCTCCGCTGCAACATACGATGCGATGTCTGTTCTGGCCGCCGAGATTGCCGCTTCCTGTCCCGCCACCTGTGCTTGCTGGGCCACATTTTCTACAGTCGCCACAAGCTGGCCCCTCTTCACGTGATCACCCTCTTTTACGAATAGGTGAGTGATGCGGCCCATCGAGGTTGCGCCCAGGTTCACAAATGTCTTAGGTCTGATCTGGCCGGTTCCGCTCACGATTGTGGACAGATCCTGCCGCGCGAGCTTGGCTGTGAGGACCTTCGTATAGCCCGACTGTTGCTTGTAAACCATGAAAGCAACGAGACCGGCAGTCACAATTACGCCGAGAATAATGAGAAGTACTTTTTTCATCGTGGGATGCTGCTCCAAGGCTCTATTCAGTTTAATCTACGCACGGTTTGCCGAGACGGTTCCCACCTTTGCATCTGGGCACATTTTTGCCTGCCTTCGAGCGACTTCGGCGCGTTGAACAAAGCAGCTATTTCGGTTAACAGTCTCAGCGGGGCCGAGAAGTATTGGGGAAGTTGGCCCCACTCGGCCTGGAGAGCCTCCAGATTACGTTTCCCGACCGGTAACGTCCAATCAACGGGTGTCTCCATGCAAATCCTTGCTCTGGCCCATTTGGATTCGTAAAATAAGGGCACCGCAGGAGTGTCTTTGAGGCAATGAAGTCAAAAGGTTGCATCTTCCTTCAACTTGCTCTGGGTTGCAGTCTGGCGATTGTCCCCGGATCCGTTCTTCGAGCCCAGTCTGGCGATCAGCCCAAACAAGCAGATTCCGCGCAGGATCAGGAGGTCGACCCCCTCAAACGACCGCGCAGCGATCGAGAGACCATCGAGGCCAGAAAGGCCGTTCGCCAAGAGCTCAAGGGCGCCTACAAGACTTGGCTCGATCAAGACGTCGCCTACATCATCTCCGACGAGGAGAGAAAAGCCTTCAAGAACCTGAGCAACGATGAGGAGCGCGATGCCTTCATCGAGCAGTTCTGGCTTCGCCGGAACCCGAATCCCGATTCGCCTGACAACGAATTTCGTGAAGAGCACTACAGGCGCATCGCCTACGCCAACGAGCACTTCGCGGCTGGCAAGCCTGGGTGGAAGACGGACCGGGGCCACATCTATATCGCGTTCGGGCCTCCCGACTCCACGGACTCGCACCCTTCGGGCGGCGCATACCAGAGGCCGCAGGATGAGGGAGGTGGAGAGACGTCGACCTATCCGTTCGAGGTCTGGCACTACCGCTATCTCGAGGGGATTGGGGACAACATCGACATCGAGTTTGTCGATACCTGCATGTGCGGCGACTATCACTTCACCATCGATCGCGGTGAAAAGGATGCGCTGCAGCATGTGCCTGGCATGGGCCTCACACAGTGGGAAGAGATGGGGCAGGCCAAGAAGGCCGACCGGTTCAAGGGAGGATTCGAAAACCTCGGGACCGGCCCGATGTCTTCGGGAGAGGGCTCCAAGGAGTTTGATCGCATCGAGCTTGCGGCCAAGTTGTTTGCGCCGCCACCGGTCAAGTTCAAAGATCTTGACAACTTCATCTCCGAACACAAGCTGATCAACGGTCCGATCTTCCCCTTCGATGTTCGCACCGACATCGTAAAAGTGACGGACAATACTGTGCTGGTGCCGATCACGGTGCAGATCAAGAACCGTGACATCACATTTGTGACAAAGGATGGCGTCGCGCGAGGCGTAGTGAACATCCTCGGCAAGGTCACGACGATCACCCACAAGACGGTGCAGACGTTCGAGGAGACGGTCGAGGTTGAGCAGCCGTCAGAGTTGCTGGAGAAGTCGCTGGACCGGCAGTCAATCTACTGGAAGGCGGTTCCACTGCTGCCGGGCCTCTATCGCCTGGATATCGCGATTAAGGATGTGAACAACCCCGACCATATCGGCATCTACGGTAGGGCACTCGAAGTACCCGAGTTTCATGACGAGAAACTAGCCACATCGTCCCTGATCCTTGCCGACCACATGAATCCGGTTTCGTCGCATGAGATCGGTCAAGGCAACTGCGTTTTGGGAAATACAAAGATATGTCCACGGGTCGCGGCCAATCCGGCAACGCCGATCCGCTTTAAGCGTGCTCAGGAGCTGAATTCCTGGATGCAGGTGTACAACTTGGGGATCAACGAAAACACCAAAAGTAACGCGGCGCAGGTTACTTATCGGATCGTCGACCAGGCCAGTAATGCGGTTCTCTTCGAGAAGCGTATGGAGTCAAAGGACCTGGGGGCTCACAGCGATCAGATTACTGTCGAGAATTCGCTGCCGCTGGCAGGCCTACCCCCTGGCAAGTACAAGGTAATGATTCAGATCAACGACGACATTTCGAAACAAGAGATTGCGCAATCTGCACCTTTTGTAGTGGAGTAGTATGTACCCAGCGCAACAAAGCCATCCGGCCTCAGATCGGGAAGCTCGCGCGGGATACTTCAGGATCAGATCTGCCAGGGACGCCGCCATATTGTCGAAGCGAGTGATGATGCGTAGGCTCCATTCTGCCTTCTTCATCACGCTGGTTGCGCTGGGTGCCGTTCCGCTCTTGGGGGCTGGCCCTGGTGCCATTTCTGGCGTGGTGCGCAACTCGGCTGGTGTGCCGCAAATCGGTGCGGTAGTCCAGTTGCTGCGCCCCGACCTCAGTGTTTTGACAGTCGTCTACACCGATGACAAGGGCCGCTACTCCATCCCGTCGATTTTGCCCGGCCGGTACGCCGTAAAGGCTCTGGGTACGTCCTTTCTGCCCTCGCTCCGTGAGAATGTCCGGGTTCGCCGCGACACCGTGGTGAACCTCACCCTCAACACGCTCTATGAGGTGATGCAGTGGCTGCCTGCTCAGCCGCGTGCAGCAGACGCACAAAGAGACGACTGGGCATGGACACTTCGTTCTGCAGCAAACCGGCCATTATTGCGTTGGCTTGAAGATGGTCCACTCATTGTGGTCTCGGATGGAAATGGTGCGCATCCGAAACTCAAAGCACGACTGATGGCGACCGGTAACGAAGGGACCTTTGGCGAAAGTGGAGAGCGCCTGACTGCGGCCGTGGAGGATACTCCGTCGGATAGCAGGGAACTGCTGGCACGGGTCGATTTTTCTCCGGGAACCAATGCAGGTATGGAATCCATGCTGGGATTTCGCCAGGATCTTGGCTTTGCTGGCTCTGTGCAGTCAGTTGCAGCCGTTGCGATCCATCCAGAAGTCGATTCAGCTGGTGCCGATGGTCTGGAAGAGTTTGCAATTCGCAGCGCGGAGACGATAAACCTGGGCGATGAGTTCGAAGGTGAGGCGGGCGCCGAGCAGGTTGTCGCTCGCTTCGGCCAGAGTACTTCGAGCACGGTTGTCGCGGCGCTGCCCTTTGCGTCCATCGGCTGGCGCGACGGCAACACTGTCATCCGATACCGGATGACCAGTGTAATGCCCACGCGTGCCGGTGAAGATGGTTCCGAGGTTGCTGACAATCTTCCTTCTCCGGCGATGCGAAACGGCGAACTCGCCATCGAGCATGGCCTGCACCAGGAGATTGGTTGGACACGCGAGACAGAGAAGTTGGGCATGTCGGTCGCGGTCTTTTCCGATACCGTGCGTAACCCGACGATCGAGGCAGCTTATCGCTTAGCAAATAGGGAAGCGGTGCCGTCGTCTCTCTCTGGCGCTCTCTACGACCAAGCTAGTCAATTGCTGCAGACCTCCGGACCGGATTTTGCAACGACTGGAATGACCGCTTCCATCGAAAGGCGCCTGCCTGGTGGACATCTGATGCGTCTCAGCTATGCCAACGGCGACGCTTTGGCAATGCCTCTGGCTTCGCACCCCATGCTGCTGACACAGATGCTCGCCCCGGTACGCCCACGGCGCGTCCAAACCTATGCACTTTCGCTCTCTGGAACGCTTGAGGGCACGGGCACCAGGTGGCGCGCGAGCTATCGATGGCAGCCGGAAGACACCGTTACACAGGTGGCGCCGTTTGCCGCCAATGCAGCTGAGCCATATCTGAATCTCCATTTGCGCCAGCCGATCTGCTTGCATCGAGTGGGAACCAACGGCATCGAAGCTCTCCTCGATGTTAGGAATATGCTGGCCCAAGGCTATCGCCCGTACATGTTGAGCGACGGCTCTGTGTTGCTCTTTGCGCAAGATCAACGTGGCATGAGCGCAGGTCTCGCCTTTACCTTCTAGCACTTCTCTTACTTCCTCCTTCTCGACAGCGACTCGGATCTGCTCATTCGCGAACACCCTCTGTCTGTGCTATATTCTTCAAGTGGCAGTTGTGAATTCTCCTGCCTGAGCCGTGCTTGATCATCATCCCCGCCGTACGGCCCTTCCACCGACTGGACGCGTAGCTCAACTGGCAGAGCATTCGGCTCTTAACCGACAGGTTGTAGGTTCGATTCCTACCGCGTCCACCAGATTCCATCCGCCATCCACTTCCGTGCAACACAGTTTTCGCCTCGGCGCTTCTGTCGGTCAGCTCGACGTGATGGACATATTCGTCTCCCCCCAGTCGCTTGATATCAGATGCTTTTGGCTAGAATACGAATCGAGCTCGAAACGCCTTCTCGATCTCGTCGGTGTTTTTGACCCTGGCTTTGATCTGCGTGTGGCTGCTGCGGAGAAGCGACTAATCGCGGCAGGCCTGGATGGGCTTGACCGGGAAGTTATCCTCGCGACCGCACCTAACGGTGCAAGGCCGTCGTCTGTGTTGCACGAGGAAGTAGGATGAATTGGCAGCGTCGTAGGCTGCGCTATTCAGCGCGAAAGGTGCCGGATGCGCGTACTGGTCGTAGAAGATGAACTGAGGCTTGCAGAGAACATCGCGACGGCCTTGCGCGACGGTCCGGGATTTGCGGTCGATCGAAGCGACAACGGCGAGGATGCGCTTCTTGCCTGCGAAGCTGTCGACTACGACCTGCTCATTCTCGATCTGATGCTCCCCAAGATCCATGGATCCAAGGTGCTGCAACTGCTGAGGACCCGAGGGTGCGCCACACCCGTCCTTGTCTTGACTGCGGTTTCCGAGGTCAAAAGCACAATCGATTTGCTAAATCTTGGGGCGGACGACTACATGACCAAGCCCTTTGATCTTGGCGAATTGGTTGCTCGGTCGCGGGCTCTTATTCGCCGAGGAAAAGGAGTGAAGCAGCCGCTGCTGATCTTTGCCGGCTTGGTTCTCGACTCTGCGTCCCAGATTGTCAAAGCGAATGGCCACGAGATTGAGCTATCTCCAACAGAGTTTCGAATCCTCGAGTATCTTATGTATCACCCGAAGAAGGTCATCTCGAAGCGTGAATTGCTGGAGCATCTTTACGATTTTGCGTGGGAACATCACTCCAACGTGATCGAAGCTCACGTCTCCAATCTCCGGCGGAAACTGCGTGTATCTTTGGAGCAGACAATCGTTGAGAATATGCGGGGTCGCGGGTACCGGCTCAGTGCTCAGGACGAAGTCGCGCTATGACGGACCACTCACTCATCCGGCGCGCCACGATTGTCGTACTCGGAATCGAGCTTGTCTGCGCCCTTGCCCTGGCGTTGACAGCTATCTGGCATGAGCGGCTGGCACGGTTACATGCGCTCGATGTAGCTTTGAAGGGACGTTCCGATTCATTGATTGGCGCTGTACAGGACGCTGAAGACCCGCAGGATAACGTCACCGTGAATGCCGAAGAGTTTTCGCCTATGCCAGATGACGAATACGCGGTCTACAACCCGGATGGGAAGACAGTAAGTACGTCGCAAGGCGATCTCTCCGCAGTGGCGCTTGGTCAGCAAGACGAATTCCGAAACTACCGCGTTGGCAGACGACCTTATCGAGTTTTACAGCAGCACGCCATGCGGATTATCGACCGCTTCGAAACAAAGGGAGTCGGTCTGCGCAGACCGGTCATCGTGGTCTATGCGGTCCGCAGCGATCGAGTTTGGCATGAGGTGATGGGGGCGACTCGATTCTATGTGTTCCTAAGTTTGGGGTCGTTGTCCATCAGCGCGGTCGTCCTTATCGTTCTGGCACGTCGACTGCTACTTCCCTTGAATGCCCTTGCGCGCGCTGCGTCTTCGATTCAGCCGAGCACTCTCCAATTCGACCCGCCTGTCTCCGCGATCACGACGACGGAACTAAGGCCCCTTGCCGAGGCGCTCACGCAGACAACTGCTCGACTGCGAGGGGCCTTCGAGTCTCAAAGACGGTTTATAAGTGACGGGGCACATGAATTAAAGACCGCAGTCGCCGTCGTTCGTTCGACAATTCAGGTCTTGGGAATGAGGACCAGATCGGAGGACGAGTACCGAGACGGTCTCGAACGGGTTCTTAACGACCACCAACGTGTGGAGGACCTTGTTTCGCGAATGCTGACCTTGGCCCGGTTTGATGAAATGACTACGGCTTTTGAGTGCGATATCGATCTTTGCGAGGGAATTGGAGAAATAGTGGGGAATCTCGCGGCCTATGCTGAAGCGAACGGCATTCGATTGAGCACGAAAGACTGTTCACCGGGTCTGAAGATTCGCATGTCACGTGAGGCGCTCGAAACGCTCGTCTCCAATCTGGTTATGAATGCCGTCCAGCATAGTCCGCGCGGATCGGAAGTTCTAGTGAGTGCCCAGGCAGAGGGACAAACGGCGACGCTCGAAGTGCGGGACTTCGGTGAAGGGATCTCCCAGGAGAATCTTCCTCGCGTCTTTGAGCGCTTCTTTCGCGAAGATCCGTCGCGCTCGCGTCAGACCGGGGGCGCCGGACTGGGGCTGGCGATCTGCAAGAGCATCGCAGAGAAGGGCGGAGGATCGATCGAGATTCACAGCCGGAAGGGCTCAGGCACGACAGTCATAGCGGGCTTTCCCTGTATCTAGCCGGCCCGGCGCCTGCGGACCTCTTCCTTTTTTGCAATGTCCCAAACCTCAAACACCGGTTACGGGGGCGGGAACCTTAGATTGTGTGAGCAGAAAGTAGACGACCGGCGTCACCACTAAGCTCAGCAACATGGAGATGAGCAGCCCGCCAATAACGGCGATGGCCAGCGGCTGCAGCATTTGGGATCCGGCGC
>Ga0335069_10010391_pt1 | contig 13189 bp, 11 predicted proteins | sample Lox_Sample_11_FD_206714 | JGI IMG/M metagenome (GOLD analysis project Ga0335069, IMG submission 206714) | Soil microbial communities from Loxahatchee National Wildlife Refuge, Florida, United States - Lox_Sample_1.1 | ecosystem: Environmental > Terrestrial > Soil > Wetlands | place: USA... | reverse complement strand
CCGGGATCGTGGTGCAGCCGAGCGACGCGCTCTCGATGAAGTCCTTCATCGCGATCGAATCCTCGGCGACGCGCTGGTAGAGGAGCTCGCGCCCGAGCTTCCACGTCGACATCAGGACGAACACGCTGAGGCCGAAAGCGAGCGGGAACCAGCCGCCCTCGACGATCTTCACCATGTTCGCGCTGAAGTAGCCGACATCGACGAGCAGGAACGCCCCGAAAAGCGCGACGCTCGCCGCGAGGTTCCAGTGCCACATCCGGCGCGCCACGACAAACGCGAGTATGGTGGTGATCGCCATCGTACCGGTGACCGCGATGCCGTAGGCCGCGGCGAGGTTCGTCGACGAGCCGAACCCGAGCACCAGCGCGCAGACGCCGATGAAAAGCGTCCGGTTGATTCCCGGCAGGTAGATCTGGCCCATCTCGCGGCTCGACGTGTGCCGTATCTCCATCCGCGGCGCATAGCCGAGCTGTATCGCCTGCTGCGTGATCGAGAACGCGCCGGAGATCACCGCCTGCGAGGCGATGATCGTCGCGACCGTTGCGAGTGCCACCAGCGGATAGAGCGCCCACTTCGGCGCGAGCAGGTAGAAGGGATTCTCGATCGTCGCCGGGTCGCCGAGCAGCAGCGCGCCCTGCCCGAAGTAGTTGATCGCCAGCGACGGAAGCACGAGGCCCGACCAGGCGATGCGCACCGGCTTGGCTCCGAAGTGGCCCATGTCGGCATAGAGCGCCTCGGCGCCGGTCACGACGAGCACGACGCCGCCGAGCGAGAAGAAGCCCAGCATGCCGTGCGTCGCGAGAAAGCTCACCGCGTGCGCGGGATTGAGCGCGCTCAGCACGTGTGGGGCTCGCGCGAGTTCGAGAATCCCCAGGAGCGCCAGCGTCGCGAACCAGACGATCATGATCGGCCCGAACAGCGCGCCGACATGACCGGTGCCGCGCTTCTGAAAGACGAAGAGCCCGACCAGCACGATCAGCGTGGCCGGGATCACCCAGGACTTGAATGCGGGGGTGGCGACCTCGAGGCCTTCGACCGCGGAGAGCACCGAGATCGCCGGCGTGATGAGCCCGTCGCCGTAGAAGAGCGCCGCGCCGAAGAGCCCCATCAGCATCAGCGCGTTCGCGCGTCCCGCGTTCTGCTCGTTGCGCAGCACGAGCGCCATGAGCGCCATGATTCCGCCTTCGCCCTTGTTGCTCGCGCGCATGATGAAGAAAACGTACTTGATCGACACGATGACGACGAGCGACCAGAAGACGAGCGACAGGATTCCGAGCACGTTCGCTTCGTTGATCGGCACGGGGTGATGGCTTCCGCCGAAAACCTCCTTCAGTGAATAGAGAGGGCTCGTTCCGATGTCGCCGTAGACGACGCCGAGCGCCGCGAGCGTCAGCCCGGCGAGCCGGGCGCGCGAGCCGGCACCTGCGCCCGGCCGCTTGGCGCCCTTGGGCTTCGCGGCGCCTGTGGGCGCCGGTGTGGGAATACTGCTCATGGCTCGACCTGGAAACGATAACCGACGCCGGTCTCCGTGAGAATGTGGCGAGGCTGCGCGGGATCCGCCTCGAGCTTCTGGCGCAGGTGCGCCACGTAGACGCGGACATAGTGGCTGCTCTCGACGAAGCTCGGTCCCCAGACTTCGCGCAGCAGATGCCGGTGCGTGAGCACCTTGCCGGCGTTGGTGATGAGCACGGTCAGCAGCCGATACTCGATCGGCGTCAGGTGCTGGACGGCTCCTGCCTTGCGCACGATGCGATTCGCCTGGTCGACCTCGACGTCGTCGAAGCGGAACACCGCGTCCTCGCCGCCCGTGCGTGCCGCTTGCCGGCGCCGCATCGCGCGCACCCGAGCGAGGAGCTCGCCCACGCTGAAGGGTTTCGTCAGGTAATCGTCGGCTCCGGCGTCGAGCGCCTCGATCTTGTCGGTCTCGTTGACGCGGGCGGAGAGGACGATCACGGGAACCGATGACCACCCGCGGAATCCGCGGATGAAGTCGACGCCGTTGCCGTCGGGGAGGCCCAGGTCGAGGATCACGAGGTCAGGCTTGCGCGTGCCTGCATCGACGAGCCCTCGCTCCAGCGTTTCGGCCTCGACGACGTTCCAGCCCTCGGTCTCCATCGCCGTGCGGACGAAGCGCCGGATCTGGCGCTCGTCCTCGACGAGCAGAGCGGTGGGTTGGTTGCCCGTCATCGTTACGCGTCACGGCGTTCGGCAGCTTCCTCGCGCGGCGGCTCGGGCGGCGTGCCGAGCGGCAGTGTAAAGCAGAACCGAGCGCCTCCGCCGGGAAGGCTCTCGGCCCAGATCCTTCCGCGGTGCGCCTCGACGATCGCGCGGCTGATCGCGAGCCCGAGCCCCACGCCCGGTGTCGATGATTCACGGCTGCCGCGAACGAACTTCTCGAAGATCGCCTGCTCCTGGCCCTTCGGAAGGCCGGGGCCCGAGTCGGCCACGGCAACGAGCAGATCGCTTCCCGCAACTTGAGCGCTGATGCGAACCGTGGTCCCCTCCGGCGTGTACTTGCCGGCGTTCTCGAGGATGTTGTAGAGCACGCGCTCAATCAGCGTCGCGTCGATCTCGACGAGCGGCAGGTCGGGCCGTAGCGCCACGTCGACGCGGTGGCGCGTGAGCGCCGGCCGCGCCGACTTGAGCGCGCTGCCGACGACCTCCTCGATCGGCAGCCATTCCTTGCGCAGCTTCACTTCGCCCGTCTGCAGCCGCGCCATGTCGAGCAGGTTCTCGACGAGCGCGCTCATCCGCCGTCCCTCTTCGGCGATCGCCTGCGCGGTCTCGCGCTGGGCTCCGCTGAGCGGCGGCGGCGTCAGCGCGAGCGACTCGGCGAGGCCGACCAGCGCAGCGAGGGGGGTGCGCAGGTCGTGCGAGAGCGCCGAGAGGAGCGAGTTGCGCAGCCGCTCCGACTCCATTCCGACGAGCGCCTTCTGAGCGACGTCGACGAAGTGGACCCGCTCGAGCGCGATGGCGGCCAGCGCGGCGAAGGTATCGAGCTGGCGTCTTTGCTCCGGCACGAGGAGGAGACGCCGGTCCGACGGCTTGATCGCGAGCACGCCGCGGGTGCGAAGCGGCGCACGCAGCGGAACGTAGAGGAAGTCGCTGCCGGCGAGCGTGTCGGTACCCATCCCCGCAGGCTGCGCGTTGTCGTACGCCCACTGCGCGGCGCCGAGGTCCACGCCCGCCATCGCGTCGCCCTCGCTGCGCACCCCGAGGCGATCGCGATCGTCGGGGACGATCACCGCGACTTTGGCGCGGAATATGGGCGCGATCGCCGACGCCGTCTTCGCGACGACGTCCTCGGTCTGCAGGAGGCTCGACAGATCGCGGGCGAATTCGTAGACGGCGAGCGCGCGCTCCTCGCGATATGACGAGATCCGCGCCTGGTAGCGAAGGCCGGCGGTCATCTGCCCTATGATCAGCGCCACCGTCAGCATCACGGCAAACGTGAGGAGGTACTGCGCGTCGGAAACGGCGAACGACATCCGCGGCGGCACGCAGAAGAAGTCGAACGCCGCGACGCTCACGAACGCGGCGAGCACGGCGGGACCGCGCCCGAATTTCAGCGCGACCAGCACGACGGTCAGCAGGAACAGCATCACGATGTTCGCGAGGTCGAAATACTCGAGCAGCGACGTGCCGATCAGCGTCGTGAACGCGCATGCGGCGAGCGTCCAGACGTAGCGCATCCGCTTCGCGTCGCGGCGCGGGTCGTCGGCGTCGGTTGTCGCGGCGGCTGCCTCCGCGCGCTGGGCCGGCGGCTCGGTTCCCCGTCCGATCTCGATCAGGTCGACTTCGGGGGCGAGTGCGGCGACGCGCTGGGCGAGGCCGCGCCTCCAGCCCCACGCTCGCGGTGCGCTCGTGCGGCCGGCCAGGATCTTCGAGCAGTTGTGCGTGCGCGCGTACTCGACGATGAGCGCCGCGGGATCCTCGCCCGCCAGAATCGCCGTCTTCGCGCCGAGCTCCTGCGCGAGCTTCACCGTGCGCAGGATCCGGTCGCGCTCGCCTGCCGGCAGCCGCTGCAGTCGCGGCGTCTCGACGTAGACGGCGGTCCATTCGATGCCGAGCTGCGTGGCGAGCCGCGATGCGCTGCGCACGAGGTTCGCCGCCCCGGGGCGGTGACCGATGCAGCAGAGCAGCGACGCTTCGGTCTTCCATACGCGCTCGATCGACTTGCGCTCGCGATACGCCTGGACGTCGTCCTCGACGCGATCCGCGGTTCGGCGCAGCGCGAGCTCGCGCAGCGCCATCAGGTTGCCCTTGCGGAAGAAATTCCCGGCGGCGCGCTCGATCTGCTCGGGGACGTAGACTTTTCCCGCCTTGAGGCGCGCGAGGAGATCGTCTGCGGGGATGTCGACAACCATCACCTCCTCCGCGTCGTCGAAGAAGGTGTCGGGCACCGTTTCGCGGACTGCGATGCCGGTGATCCCGCCTACCACGTCGTTCAGGCTTTCGAGGTGCTGGACATTCAGGCTCGTGAACACGTCGACGCCGCCCGCGAGCAGCTCCTCGACGTCCTGCCAGCGCTTCGGATGACGCGAGCCTTGCGCGTTGGTGTGCGCGAGCTCGTCGACGAGAATCAGCGCAGGTCGCCGGGCGAGCGCGGCGTCGAGATCGAACTCGTCGACGGTGCGTCCCTGCAGCGTGCGCTTCGCCCGCGGCAGGATCTCGAGTCCAGCCGTCAGTGCATCGGTTTCCCTGCGCCCGTGCGTCTCGACGATGCCGACCACGACGTCGCGGCCTTCGTCGCGAAGCGCCCGCGCTGCGGCGAGCATCGCGTAGGTCTTGCCCACGCCGGGAGCGGCGCCGAAATAGATCCGCAGCCGCCCGCGGCGCGCGGCCGCCTCCTGTGCCTTGACCTCGGCGAGGAGCGCCTCGGGATCGGGGCGTTCAGGATCCATGCGCCGTGGAGGAGACCTTCACGGCAACAGTGTAACAACTGCACCGCGTGATCGCGCGCGGGGGCGGACCCCGACGGAGGTGGTGGCGCTATTGGCCGGCGGCTTTCCCGCTCGGGGTGTCGTGCGCGTGACGAACGACCCAGTCCGCGAATACGGAATGTGCGACGGCAGCCGTCGAAGCCGTCGTCAGGCGTACGCGCAGCTCCGGATCCGAAAACATTTCCGCTATCCTCGCCAACAGCTTGAGGTGCGCCTCGCAGTCGCTCTCTCTCGGGATGAGAATCGCGTAGAAGTCCGCAACCGGGAGACCGTCGGCGGCATGGAAAGCAACCGGAGTCCGGGTCCGGAGAAACAGCGTCAGCGGGTGCTCTATGCCGTCGATTCGCGCGTGCGGAATCGCCACACCGTGACCGAGCGCGGTCGACCCGGCCTGCTCGCGCCGCCACAGCGCCCGCAGCAGCGGCGCTGACGCGAGCTCATGTGATTCCGAGCACAGCGCAGCGATCGCGGCAAGCGCCTCGCGCCTGCTTTGCGCGTGGACGTCCAGCGCGATGTGCCGCGGGCAGACCCAGCGCCATACCGATTCCATGCCGTTCGGGCGAACGCCTTGCGCGATCGGCATTGGCGGAGTGCGCTGCGGCGCGCTGCGTGCAAACATGCGCATGCTCAGGGCTTCGCCTGGTCGAGCGCCAGATTGAGGGCGAGCACGTTGACGCGCGGCTCGCCCAGGATTCCGAACGTGCGGCCGGAGGTGTTCGCGGCCACCAGCGCGCGGACTCTGTCTTCGGCAAGCCCGCGCGCCTTTGCGACGCGGTGCACCTGGAACTCGGCGGCGGCGACGCTGATCTCGGGATCGAGGCCACTGCCCGATGCGGTGACGAGGTCGGCGGGAACCCGGCCCTTGCTGTCCGGGTCGGCGTCGCGCAACGCCTTGACGCGGTCCTTGACCGCGTCGGCGAGCGCGGGATTGCGCGGTCCCAGGTTCGACCCGCTCGACGACATCGCGTTGTAGGGCTGCGGCGAGGTCGCCGACGGACGGCTCCAGAAGTACTTCGCGTCCGAGAACGGCTGGCCGATCAGCGTCGACCCGACGGCCTTGCCGCCGCTTTCGATCAGACTTCCGTTGGCCTGGCGGGGAAAGACGAGCTGCGCGACGCCGGTCACGAGCAGCGGATAGGCGACGCCCGTGAGCGCCGTGAGCACGACGAGCATGCGCAGCGCGGGAAGGAAATGGGTAAACATGGCGTTCTCCGTGTCAGGCGAGGTTCGTCGCCGCGAGCAGCATGTCGATCGCCTTGATGCCGACGAACGGCAGCAGCACGCCGCCCACGCCGTAGATGAGCATGTTCCGGCGCAGGATCGCCGCGGCGCCGACGGGCCGGTACTTGATCCCCTGGAGGGCCAGCGGGATCAGCGCGGGGATGATCAGCGCGTTGAAGATCACCGCGGAAAGGATCGCGCTCGAGGGCGTCGCGAGGTGCATGACGTTGAGCGCATCGAGCACCGGGTAGGTCGTCGCGAACGCCGCGGGAATGATCGCGAAGTACTTGGCGACGTCGTTCGCGATCGAGAAAGTGGTGAGCGCGCCGCGCGTCATCAGCAGCTGCTTGCCGATCTCGACGATCTCGATCAGCTTCGTCGGGTTCGAGTCGAGGTCGACCATGTTGCCCGCTTCCTTCGCGGCCTGCGTGCCCGAGTTCATCACGACGGCGACGTCGGCCTGCGCAAGCGCCGGCGCGTCGTTGGTGCCGTCGCCGGTCATCGCGACGAGCTTGCCTTGAGCCTGCGTGTCGCGGATCAGGTTGAGCTTCGCCTCCGGCGTGACTTCCGCTAGGAAATCGTCGACGCCGGCCTCGGCGGCGATCGACGCCGCGGTGAGCTTGTTGTCGCCGGTGATCATGATCGTCTTGATCCCCATCCGGCGGAGTTCCGCGAAGCGCTCCTTGATGTTCGACTTGACGATATCCTTCAGCTCGATCACGCCGAGTGCGTGCCGCCCTTCGGCGACGACGAGCGGGGTGGCACCCCGGCGCGCGACATCGTCGACGCGCGCGTGGAGCTCGGGGTCGACGGTGCCGCCCTGACGCACGGTCCACGCCTCGATCGCATCGAGCGCGCCCTTGCGGATTTCGCGCCCCTCGAACGTGACACCGCTCATCCGTGTCTGCGCCGAGAACGGGAGGATCGTGAACTTGCCCGGCACGAGATCCGGGGGGCTGAGCCCGTACGCGCGCTTGGCGAAAGCGACGATGCTCTTGCCCTCCGGCGTTTCGTCGCCGAGCGAGGCGAGCAGCGACGCCCGCGCGATCTGGTCGGCGGTGACGGTGGCGAGCGGGTGGAACGCGGCCGCCTGCCGGTTGCCGTGCGTGATCGTGCCAGTCTTGTCGAGCAGCAGCACGTCGCAGTCGCCGGCCGCCTCGACGGCGCGTCCCGACGTCGCGATCACGTTGGCGCGCATCATCCGCCCCATGCCGGCCACGCCGATCGCCGACAGCAGCCCGCCGATCGTCGTCGGGATCAGGCACACGAGCAGCGCGACGAGCACGGTGATCGTCACGGGCGTCCCGGCCTTCGCGACCTCGACGCTGTAGAGCGAGAACGGCAGCAACGTAACGGTGGCTAGGACGAACACCAGCGTCATCGCGACGAGCAGGATCGTGAGCGCGATCTCGTTGGGCGTCTTCTGCCGTTTCGCCCCCTCGACCATGCCGATCATCCGGTCGAGGAACGCTTCGCCGGGGTTCACGTTGATGCGCACGACGATCCAGTCGGAGAGCACCAGCGTGCCTCCGGTCACCGTGTTGAAATCGCTCCCCGCGGCGCGAATCACGGGGGCAGACTCCCCAGTGATCGCGCTTTCGTTGATCGATGCGACTCCTTCGATCACCTCGCCGTCGCCGGGGACGAGGTCGCCCTGCTCGACGTAGACGATGTCGCCTTTCCGCAACCCGCTCGAGGGCACGGAGGTAACCGCCGCTCCGCGCTCAGGCTTGGCGAGCTTCTTCGCGATCGTGTCCTTGCGCGCGCTCTTGAGGGAAGCCGCCTGCGCCTTGCTGCGCCCCTCGGCGATCGCCTCGGCGAAGTTCGCGAACAGCAGCGTCACCCACAGCCACAGCGTGACGGCGAGGATGAACCCCGCCGGCGCTTCGCCTTTGCCGGTAAGCGCCTGCACCCACAGGATCGTCGTCAGGATGCTGCCGACGTAGACGACGAACATCACCGGGTTGCGCGCCTGGTAGCGCGGCGTCATCCGGCGGAAGCTGTCGACGAGCGCGTGCTTGACGAGGTCCTTGCCCAGGAACCACGAAACGCTCGATTGCCGTGCGGCGAGCGTGCTCATATGCGGGTCTCCGATCGCGGTGCGCATGTCCATGTCAGTTTGGCGCTCAGTTGGCGTAAATCAGCAGGTGCTCGACGACCGGACCGAGTGCGAGCGCAGGCACGAACGTCAGCGCACCCACCGTGATCACGACGCTGATCAATGTGAACACGAACAGCGGCGTGTGCGTCGGCAGCGTTCCCGCCGACGGCGGAACCGTCTTGGCGGCGGCGAACGCTCCGGCGACCGCGAGCACCGGTATGGCAAGCCAATAGCGCGCGAACAGCATGCAGATGCCGAGCGCCGTGTTGTAGAACGGCGTGTTCGCGCTCAGCCCGGCGAACGCGCTGCCGTTGTTGTTCGAGGCGGACGAGAACGCGTAGAGGATCTCGGAGAAGCCGTGCTCGCCCGGATTGGCGACGCCGGCCTTCCCGGCATCGACCATGACACCGACCGCGGTGCCGCAGAGCACGAGCAGCGGCGGCAGCAGGATCGCGATCGACGCCATCTTGATCTCGAACGCGCCGATCTTCTTGCCTAGATACTCGGGGGTGCGCCCGATCATCAGCCCCGCGATGAACACGGTGACGAGCGCGAACATGATCATCCCGTACAGCCCCGACCCGACGCCGCCGTAGATCACTTCGCCCAACTGGAGCAGCCACATCGGAATCATTCCGGCGAGCGGCATGAACGAATCGTGCATCGAATTCACCGAGCCGTTCGACGCCGAGGTCGTCGCCACTGCCCAGATCGTCGAGCCGGGGACACCGAAGCGAACTTCCTTGCCTTCCATGTTGCCGCCGGGGTTCGTTGCGGTCGCGACCTGATCGGCGCCGAGGGCGTTGAGCGCCGGGTTCCCGGGAGCCTCGAGCGGGTATTCGATCGCGAGCAGCGCGACGAAGACGATCGTCATCGCGGCGAGGATCGCCCAGCCCTGACGCGTATCGCCGATCATCTTCCCGAACGTGTAGCAGAGCGCCGCCGGAATCAGCAGGATCGCCAGCATTTCGAGGAAGTTCGTGAGCGGCGTCGCGTTCTCCAGCGGGTGCGCCGAGTTGACGTTGTAGAAGCCGCCGCCGTTGGTGCCGAGCTGCTTGATCGCGATCTGCGAGGCGGCCGGACCCAGCGGGATCTGCTGCTCGGTGGCGGTCGCCTTCTCGGTCACGGGGTTGCCCTTCTCGTCCTTCAGCGGCTGGCCGTCGGGACCGTTCTTCGGGTTGTCGTATTCGACCGGCTGAACGAGCGTCACCGTTGCCGCCTTGTCGAACGTCTGCACCACGCCCTGGCTGACCAGAGCAAGCGCGAGCACGAGCGCGAGCGGTAGGAGGATATAGATCGTCGTTCGGACGAGATCGGCCCAGAAATTGCCGACGCCGCCGGCCTCCTTGCGGGCAAAGCCGCGGATCAGCGCCACCAGGACGGCCATCCCGGTTGCCGCCGAGACGAAGTTCTGCACGGCCAAGCCCAGCATCTGCGTGAGATAGCTCATCGTCGACTCGCCGGCATAGCCCTGCCAGTTGGTGTTGGTGATGAAGCTGGTCGCCGTGTTGAACGAAGAGTCGGGCGACACGGCCGCCATCTGCTGCGGATTGAGCGGCAGGAACTGCTGCAGCCGCTGCAGCGCGTAGACGGCGAGTCCGCCCAGCAGGTTGAACCAGAGCATCGCGAGCGCGTAGTCGATCCAGCCCATGTCGCGCGATGCGTCCACTCCGGCGACGCGGTAGACGATTCGCTCGAGCGGCCCGCCGATGCGCTGGGCACGTATCGCGCGTCCCTCGTACACAGCGGCCATGTACGCGCCCAGCGGCTTCGCGCACGCAAGGAGTACGACGATGTAGAGCCCGATTTGCAGCCAGCCCGAGGCGGTCATTTGTTTGCTCCTGCGTTCACGCTTCGCGGCGAGCTCACTCGAAGAACTCCGGTTTGAACAGGGCGATGAGCAGGTAGACGAAGATTCCGAGCGAGGCGATGCCGCTCAGCCAATAGACCCAGTTCATTTGCGCGCTCCCTTGTCCATCAGCCCCGAGCAAAAGTGCACGAGCCCGACCGAGATCGCGAAGAAACCCGCGATCAATGCGATGAAGACGACATCCATGAATCACCTCCCGTGCGCGCCCTTGGCTTGGAGCCTAATGCGCGGAAGACCGCCCCGTCTTGATACTGGTCAAGCTGGCACGATGGTTCGCCGAGGCGATCCCGCTGCCGCTAGCGCCGCCGCGGCGTGCACCGCGTTCCCGTCCTCTGTCGATTCGGGTCGGATTCACGCCATATTCCGCGGCCAGGACTTCGTCCTGGCAAGCCCTCCTCGCGCGCGCCCGGCGCTCCCGCCAGCGGTCGAGAGCGCCGCCAGCGAAAGCAAGCAGCACTCCACCGCCCACCAGGGCGGCGAGCATCGCAAACCGAACAAGCATCCATTCGTACATGAGCTTCGCCCCTAAAATCCGATACGACCAATCTATGCGCGTCGCGATAAAAACACCGTTCAATTCGAAATCCCGCGTGTAAAAAACGTGCAAAAGCCTCTCGTTTCGGCGGGCGCGTAGCTCCAAAACGGAGCGGCGCAAGGAAAACGCACGATTGGCCCCTCTGGGCGTGGAGATGGCAAGGCTGAGACATTCCGCTCCAGGCCAACGAGAGGAGAAGGGCAACGCAACCTCAATGACCGCTGTTCCAACCAGTGAGCTGCCGCATCCACGCAGCGAACGATCTCCACGCATCGTCGCTGCCCCTATGCTCCATGAGGTCCGCTCGAAGGACGGGGTCCGCGAACTTCTCGGCGATCGCCTTGAGAAGTTTCAAGTGATCTTCCGGGTTTCCTGCCGAGGGCACGAGAACAACGAGGATCATTTCGACGGGCTTGCCGTCGGGCGCGTCGAAGTCGATCGCCCATTTCGGTCGAATGAAGAGCACGACCGGCTGGCTGATCGCGCCGAAGCGGGCGTGCGGAATCGCGACACCGCCGCCGAGTGCGGTGGAACCCGCGAGCTCGCGCGACCACAACGCCTGTGCGACGCAATATCCATTCAAACCGTGCTTGCGACAGATCGCCGCGGCGGCCGTTTCGATCGCGTGACGGCGGTTGAGCAATTCGACATCGAGCAGGATTCCCTGCGCCTCGAGCTCAGGCGCGACCTCGATCGTCGCCGCGATCGACGCTGCCCGATTGCGCGGCGACTCCCGTCGTTCGGCGACATCCGGCGCGCTTGCAATGACATCCATCGTCAACTCCCGCCTATGGTGAAAAGGCGAATCCGTCTCCAACCGTCATGCCATTTAGCGTAACCGTTGGGACGACAAAACGGTGTTCAATGGAGCGGGAAGCGTGTAAACGCGCCGAAAAGAAGCGAGCGCCGAGCGAATGGTCATTGGAGACCAGCCCGTTCCGTATACGGCGTCTTTACGTCGCCAGCCGCGAAATCCATGCATTTTTGACAACGCCGGCGCTACGCTCGCCGACGGACGTCGAGAACATCCATTCACTGACCGGATTGCCCGCGGCAACGTGAGACGCGCGACATGAGGGACCTGCTTCTGGTGTCCCTCCTCGGCTTGGCAACGACATCGTCTTCGATGCTCGGGGTCGCGATCGGTCTCTACGTCCCCCTTCCCAGGGGGCTGCTGGCGGGAACTCTCGCCTTTGCCGCGGGCGCTCTAATCAGCGCGCTCGCCATCGAACTGGCGTTCAAGGGCGCGCTCGAGCTGCATCATCAAGGATTTTCCGCGGGGTCAGCGTGGGCCTTTGTCGCGCTGGGCTTTGCCGTCGGCGCGGTCATCTACTACGCCGCTTCATTCGTCATCGAAAAGAAGGGCGGAGCGATCCGAACGCCGTCGCGATTTCGAGAGTACCTTCAGAACCGCAAAGTCGAGGAAGCCAGGGAGCTGATCGGACTCCTGTCGAAGTGCGATCTGATGCGGCACCTGCCGCCGGACGCCATCGAGGCGCTGCTCTCCCGCGTGCGCCTCCGTCGACTCGCTCCCGGCGCAACCGTGTTTCGCGCCGGCGAACCCGGCGACGCTTTGTACATCGTGGCGCGAGGGACAGTCCAGGTGATCGAGGGGGCTTCCCCGGATGGAGCTTGCGGCACGCCAGCGCCGATCGCCGAGCTCGGAGCGGGAACGGCGTTCGGCGAAATGGCGCTTCTGACCGGCGGACCGCGGACGGCCACCATCAGGGCGGACGGCGGAGCGGAGTTGCTGGAAATCGACAAGGTCGCGTTCCAGGACCTCGTCGCGTCGGACCCGACAATGGCGAGAGCCGTGCAAAGGCTCAGTCACGATCGGGCGATCAAGAATCTGCGCTCCGGAGGGACCGATCCCTCGACCTGGGCCCGCGTGGCCAGCAATAGCATGGATCACATCAGCACTGCGGAAGCGAACAAGGTACTGAGCGAAAACGGACACGGCGCCGGGATGGCGATCATCCTCGGCAACGTCCTGGACACGATACCGGGATGCCTGGTGATCGGGGCGACCTTCGCCGAGCTTGCGAATTTCTCGCTTACGCTCATGCTGGGCATGTTTCTTGGAGGCGTCCCCGAGGCGGCGGCCAGCGCGGCGATTCTGAAAAAGGCCGGGTACCCTGCCCGGACCATTTTCTGGCTATGGTCCTCCGTCCTCGTGGTCGGGCTCTTCGCGGCAGCCGCTGGAAGGGTCCTGATCGGAAGTTCGGAGTCGCTGGTCGCCATTTTTTGCGAAGCGATTGCCGGCGGCGCCGTGCTCGCCCTCGTCGCACACGCGATGATTCCCGAAGCGATCCACGAGGGGGGCTCGAGAATCGTGCTTCCCACCGTGGCCGGGTTTCTTCTCGCGCTTTATCTGGCCTTGGCGAGCGCGCTTGCGTAACCGCTGTCTTCTCTTGCGATTGCAACGGCGCGCCTGCCCGGGCGATCAGAACGTCTTTTGCACGTAGGCGACGAACTGGTTCGGGGAGATGTTCTTGCCATAGATGTTCGTGTAGTACTGG
>Ga0335069_10010390_pt1 | contig 13189 bp, 7 predicted proteins | sample Lox_Sample_11_FD_206714 | JGI IMG/M metagenome (GOLD analysis project Ga0335069, IMG submission 206714) | Soil microbial communities from Loxahatchee National Wildlife Refuge, Florida, United States - Lox_Sample_1.1 | ecosystem: Environmental > Terrestrial > Soil > Wetlands | place: USA: Florida... | reverse complement strand
GAAGTTCGACGTCATGACCGAGGAGCAGGGGCGATATTCCCTCTCCCATGTTCCTCCCGGACTCTACCACCTGAAAGCGCAACTGGCGGGGATGAAGACGCACGAGCAGGACATCAAGGTTCTGGCGGGCGAGGAGACGCACGTTGACGTTGAGCTCGCCATGGAGGTGGAGAAGGCCAGCGTGTCAGTCTCTGCCACGGCCACTCCGGTTGAAACCACCGAAACCACGTCCAAAGAAACCGCTCACGCTTCCACTCTGGTGAATGTCCCCAACATTGATGAGCGTTTCGAGAGCGCTTTGCCGCTGCTGCCGGGCGTCGTACGCGGGCCGGACGGCTTACTGAACGTTAAAGGGGCACGCGCGACCCAGGGCGGCGTGTTGGTGAATAGCACGAACGTGACCGACCCCTACACGGGCGGCACGGGGATGAACCTGCCTATTGACGTGGTGCAGCAGGTGCAGGTTCAGGCGAATCCCTACGATTCGGGCTACGGCAAGTTTGCCGGGGCCGTGACGGTCGTGGATACGCGAACGGCGGATTTCAGCAAACGGCATTATGCGCTCCAGAACTTCTTACCGCGCCTGCGGCACCGCGCCGGACACTATGTTGGCTTTGAGTCCGTGACCCCGCGGTTCACCTTCACGGGCCCGGTGTGGAAGGATCGCGTGGCGATAACGCAGTCGTTTGAGTATCGCTTTGTCCGTACGCGGGTGCCCAGCCTTCCGGATCTCGAGAATGACACCGGCCTGGAAAGCTTTGATTCCTACACGCAAGTGGACGTCCGCCTGCGGGACCGCCAGACGGCATCTTTCACTCTCGCTTTCTTTCCGCAAAAACTGAATTACCTGGGGCTGAATACGTTCCTGCCGCAGCCCTCGGCGCCGGACTTGCGGCAACGCGGTCACCTGCTGGCCTTTCAGCACAAGTATGCGTTCGGGTCGGGCAGCATTCTGGAGTCGGTGGCCGCCCTGAAAAGTCTGGATGCCAACCTGAAAGCGCACGGCAGCGGGCCGTTTCAACTGGGCATTGAGACAACGACCGGTTCTTTCTTCGGCCGGCAGGATCGCGACACGGATCGCCTCGAATGGCAGGAGACCTACCACTGGGCGCCGCGGCAGGCCTGGGGCCAGCACCTGCCGAAAGTCGGGATCGCGTACGCGCGGAATTCCTTCGATGGCACGCAGCGGATGGAACCGGTGGATGTTTTGCGGCTGGCGGGCCCGGTCGCCGAGCGGATCACGTTTGGGCCGGCTGGCGACCTTTCCGTGCACCAGAGTGAGTACACCGCCTTCGCCCAGGACCGTTGGACCGTTCATCCGCGGCTGACGCTGGACTTCGGGACGCGCCTCGACCGGGATACGGTGGGCGTCGGCAGCAATTGGGCCCCGCGCGTGGGTTTTGCTTTTGCACCCACGCGTGACACGCGCACCGTACTGCGGGGCGGAGCGGGTTACTTCTACGACCGCATTACGCTCGGTGAGGCCACCTTCCTGCAAGTGCCGGTGCGCACTGTGAGCGACTTCTCGACTGACGGCTCGCTGACCGCCGCGCGAACGTACTATCCCCTGATGGCCGCCCGCCTGCGGACTCCGCGCAGCCTGGCCTGGAACCTGGAACTGGACCGCGAGGTCGCACCCAATTGGTACGTCCGCACAGGGTTCCAGCAGCGCAACACCACCCGCGGTTTCTTCCTGGACCCGGTGAGCGACGACCGCGGTGACTCCCTGACACTCTTCAATTCCGGGCGCGACCGCTACCGCGAGTTTGAAGCCACCCTCCACCATCGCTTCAGCCGAGGCTCGCTCACGGCTTCGTACGTTCATTCCTCTGCGGTCGGCGACCTGAACGACTTCAACCAGTTCTATGGGAACAATCCTCTCGCGGTCATTCGTCCCAACGAGCGCCGCCGGCTGGCGTTCGATGCCCCGGACCGGTTCCTTTTCTGGGGAGAGTTCTCACTGCCGGGAAAGATCACCTTCTCGCCGGTCCTCGACGCGCATACCGGGTTCCCCTATTCGGATGTGGACGAAGAACGGAACTTCGTAGGGCCGCGGAACGAAGCGGGAAGGTTTCCGGCCTTCACTTCACTGGACGCTCAACTGACAAAGCAGTTCTCCATCCGCTTGGCCGGAAAGCGCTACAAAGTACGCGCCGGCGTGAAAGTCTTCAATCTGCTGAACAACTACAACCCCCGCGACTTTCAAGACAACCTCGCGAGCCCGCGGTACGGGTGCTTCTTCAACAGCGTGGGCCGGATACTTCGCGGGAAGTTTTTGATCGATTATTAAGTGTTCGGGAAAGGTTGCTGGACATCGTCATACTGCCGCGTCTGATCAGGAGAATTGGGAATGAAGACTCAGTGTAGAGATTACATGCATGAACCGCTCGTGCGCTCCCTTGGCCGTCTTCCGGCGGACCCCCCGCAGGTCCTTACCGTTCTCACGTGGAATGTCGAGCGGGGGACCAAGTTCGAGGCCATCGCGGAAGCTCTCGCGGGTCCCCTAAGAGCCGATCTCTACGCACTCCAGGAAGTTGACCGGTATACGCGGCGCTCGGGCGATCAGGACCTGCCCGAGAAGATTGCCCGGAAACTCGGTGTGGACTATGCCTTTGGCACCGAGTTTGAGGAACTCGCGCAACGCGGTGGGTTTGATTTGCCGCTGCACGGGCAGGTGATTCTCAGCCGCTTGCCCATTCGCCGCGCCCGCATCTTGCGTTTCCAGTATCAGCCGCACAACTGGGGCGGTTGGTGGAAACCGCGCCTCGCGTGCCTTCAGCCGCGGCGGGGCGGGCGGATGGCGCTGGTGGCGGAGATCGAGTGGGACGGCGCGACCGTCGTGTTCTATGACGCCCACCTTGAAAGCCAGGCCTCCGATCACGACCGCGCGCGGCAAATGGGGGAGGTTCTCCACGACCTTTGGCCGCGGTACGCTCCGGGCACTCCGATCATCATTGCGGGCGACTTCAATACGAAGGAAGAGCACGAGTCGGCTGCGGTCCGTCTGCTTCGGGCTGCGGCGTTTGATGACGTCCTGGAAAGGGCCGGAGGGGATCTCCACACCTCGCCGAAATCCCGGCGCCGGCTGGACTGGATATTCGTCCGCGACCTCGCGGCGCACGGCGCTCTCATTCACCCTTTAAGCATCTCGGACCATTACCCCATCACCGCAAAGATCACGCCCGCTCACCATGCGGAATCGGTAACGGACGGCGCCTGGGCGGGACAGGGCCGTTCAGAGGGAGGAAGAAATGAAAGTTAGCGACTGCCTCATCTTGGCAGCCGGCAACGGGCGGCGCATGCAACCGCTGTCAGCCGGCGGCCCCAAGCCCCTGGCGCCCGTCTGCGGCACACCTTTGCTCGAGCACATCATCCTCGCCGCACGAGAGGCCGGCGTAAGCAATTTCCATGTCGTCGTGGGATATCGGGGCGATCTGATCCGGGAATATTTCGGCCAGCGCCGGCTGGACGGCGTGTCGTTCGACTGGATCGAGAACCCTGACTATCACCAAGAAAACGGCATTTCCGCGTTGACGGCTCGCGCGAGGTTGCACGAACCGTTTCTGTTACTGATGGCCGACCACCTGTTCCAGCCCTCGACCGCCTGGGCACTGCTTCAGGAGCCGATCTCCGAGGGCGAAGTCATCCTTGCCGTGGACCGGAAGATCGACAGCGTCTTCGATCTTGACGATGCGACCAAGGTTCGTCGGGAAGGGGGAAAGGTCGTGGACATCGGGAAAGAGATCCCTGCGTACGACGCCCTGGATACGGGAATGTTCTTGTGCACGCCCGCTCTGTTCGATGCCCTGGAGTCTGCGTCGCGAAACGGCGATGGCAGCCTTTCGGGCGGCATGCGCGAGCTGGCGTCCGGCCGGCGCTTGCGCGCCTTTGACATCGGCGAAGGCCGCTGGGTGGACGTGGATACCCCGGTGGCACTCACCTACGCCGAGCGCCTTCTCGAATGTGAGTGGCAATTTGACCTGGTGAAGGGGGAGAAAACGTATGCCGCGTAGTGAACCGCGGCAGAAGCGCTCGCGCCTGCGCGCCGTCGCAGCAATGCTCGGAGTGGTGTTGCTTCTCTACCTGCTGCGCCGCGCGGGCCTCAGTGCTGTCCTGGTCAACATTCGCATGTTGGGCGCGGGTTTGGTGGTGATCATCGCCCTGGGGGGCGTGAGCCACCTGCTCAAGGCTTGGGCGTGGAGGCTCACCCTCGGTGAAGCGGGCAGGGAGGTTGCCGTGCCGCGCATGGTGGCGCTACGCCTGGTATCGGAAGCGGCAGCCCAGCTTGGACTCGCCGGGCGCGTGGCCGGGGAAACGATGCGCGTCGCGCTGCTCGGGCCCAGCGTGCCCGTTTCGAGCGGCATCTCATCCGCCGCGCTCGACCAGGGCCTGTATATGGTGACCGGCGCCATCGTGAGCGTTGTGGGTTTGGTTATCGCCCTGGCGCGGATCGCCTTGCCCCACGTCTTGGAGGTTTACCTGCTTCTGTTTTGTCTGGCGCTTTTGGGATTTGTTGGGGCCATCGGGTTCGCTGTTCAGCAGCGCCGCTTGGGCCTCTCGCAGGCTTTCCGGCTGGCGGGTCGGATTCCACGCTGCCAGAGCTTCTTTGAAGAGAAGTACTCGCTGATCCAATCCACCGAGAGCAAGATGCTGGATTTCTGTCACCAATCCCCGGGCCGGTTTTGGGGCAGTGCAGGTTTGAATGTCGCGGCGCACGTCCTGGCGATTCTCGAAGTCTACCTGATACTGGTTTTCCTGGGCGCAAAACTCAGCTTTGTAAGTGCGCTGGTGGTTGAGGCCCTTACCAAACTTGTGAACGTCATCGGCGCCGTCAACCCCGGGAACATCGGCACTTATGAGGGCGGCAACGTGTTCATCCTGAAAATGTTCGGCCTGGGCAGCGCGGTCGGGCTGACGTTGGGAATTGCCCGGCGAGTGCGCGCACTCTTCTGGACCGGAGCCGGAGTCATTTGCCTGGTCACACTTTCAAACGCTAGAACCTGGAGGCAACCCGCATGACGAGCGCAATCGCATCATTGGCGCCCAAGGAACCTGCCGTGATACATCGCCTTCTGCCGGGGGAAGAACCGGTTGGCCTCACGGTAATACTTGCCCACGCGTGGCGGCGCCGATCGGATTTTCCCGCGCCACTTTCAAAACTTTCCTCTCTGCCGGTTGTGTTGCGGGCGGTACTGGGTGCCCAGAAGGCCGGAGCCCGTAGAATCCTCGTGGTCACTAACCCGGTGACGGGACCGGAAGTGCGCCGCTCCCTGCTGGCGTCAAAAAGGCTCCCGCGGGACGTGGACTGGTGGGAAGTTCAGGACGGCGATTCTTTGGTTTCGCGCCTTGTGGAACAACTGCCTGACTGCGGCGGAAGTCGCCTGACTTTCATCTTTGCCGACGCGGCGTACCGGGCCTCGATCTATCAACGCGTCGCGGAGTGGGACGGTGTGGAGAAATTCCTGGCTGTGGTCGATGGCCATCAGGCGGTGGGGGTGTTTGCGGCTTCGGCGCGCGGTATCTCTGAACTGCCCGCGCAGGCCCGGCTTCGCAGCGCTCAGGAAGTGCTGGCTTGGCTCTCCTCGTCGCCTTCTGTCCGTTACGAATCGGTGGCGGATACGGAATGGCAGCCTGTCCGCAGCGTTCCGGATATTGCCGCAGCCGAGCGCAAGCTGGACCACTGGCTGGTCAAACCCACCGACGGGCTTTTTGCGCGCTTCAATCGCCGCATTTCCATACCGATCAGCCATCAGCTCATCAAGACACGGATCACTCCCAACCTGGTGAGCTTGTTGACCCTCGGGGTGGGGTTGGTCGCCGGACTGGGTTTCGCGGTGGGAGGATATCTCGCGACCTTGCTCGGTGCGGCCCTTTCAGTTTTTGCCAGCATTCTGGACGGCTGCGACGGAGAGGTGGCGAGGCTCACCTTTCAGGAGTCGGCTTTCGGTTGTTGGCTGGAGACCGTTTGTGACTATCTCTACTACATCTTCATTTTCGGCGGCATGTCGACAGGACTCGTCCGGCACTCGGCAGGCGAGCCTTATACGTGGCTGACCTTCCTGCTTTTCCTCGGTGCCATCCTCAGCATGTTGGTGACCAGCCATCAGCGGCGGACTCTGACCGCCGGGCGGCCGGAGCGTTACCTGACAACATGGCAAAAGCGTGTTGAAAAGCAGCGGAGCCCACTGCTGTGGCTGGGGCGGCATACCGAGTTTTTGATCCGCCGCTGCTTCCTTCCTTATGCCCTTTTGGCGTTTGCTCTGTGCAATGCGACCCAAGTGGCTTTTGTGCTGTGTGCCTTCGGTGCGAATGTCGTTTGGCCGATAGCCCTCTATTCGAACCACCGCCTCACAAATCCGCGGCGCACCCGGGGACATGATCTCTGCACTCTCCAGTCTGGGGGGACCCATGACCATCTTCAGTAAGGACAGCACAGATACGGTGAGCTGTAGTGCGCAGTCAAGCCGCAACGATGCTCCGGGGAGTTTGGCAGTGGAGGCGCCGCCTGCCTCCCCTACTTGCGGGCCTCGCGCGGGGTCCATCCCCACGCCGACGCATCAACTGGAACGTATTCTTGGAACGCGCTCGGCGCAGCGAGTCTTGGGGTGGCTCGCGGCTGTGGATGGGAACGGCGTTTCTCGTTTCGAGCAAATCTGTGAGACATACGACCGCCCGGACCTGCCGTCGATGCAATGCTGGAAGTGGGCTCTTCCGCATCTGGCAATTGACTGGGCGTTGAAACGCGCTCGGCTGGATAAGGAAGTTATGAAAGCCAAGCTGTTTCATCACCACCCGACCGTGCGGGCGCTCTCCATGACGGCCCGCAGCATTGCGCACTATGGTCTGACAGTGCCTCAGCGGTTTATTGCTCCGCTCATGGTGGTCTGGAACATCACACGGGCCTGCAATTTGAGTTGCCAGCATTGCTATGAGAATGCCCGCTCCAAGCCCGAGCGCGATGAGCTCACCTTGGGCGAGAAGATGGGTGTGGTTGACCAACTCGCTTCCGCGGGTGTCCCCTTTCTCGCCGTGGCCGGTGGCGAGCCTTTGGTGTGTAAAGACTTCTGGCCCGTCGTCGAGTACGCGAACAAGCGCGGGATTCATCTGACGGTGGCGACGAACGGGACTTTGCTGACCCCGGCCGTGGCGGAGCGGTTGGTCGCCTCGGGAGTGAAGTATGTGGAAGTCAGCATTGACAGCCTCCATCCCGAGGAACACGACGTTTTCCGAGGCCGACCGGGGTCTTGGGCAAAGTCAATCGAGGGAATCCGAAACCTGGTGCACGCGGGGATGCGGACGGGCCTTGCGATGTGCTTCACGCGAAAGACCGTCGGGACGGTCGATGAGGCGGTGCAATTGGCCATCGACCTTGGCTGCAAGACTTTTTCCCATTTCAACTTTATACCGGCCGGGCGGGGCAGGGAAATCGCTGACGAAGACTTGACGCCTCGGCAGCGCGAATGGCTTATCCAGAGACTCGCCTGGCATTTGCAGGAGGGAAAGATCAACGTGATTTCGACCGCCCCGCAATTTGGGCGAGCCTGCATTGTCTACGGATCGCCCGACGGCGTATTCGCCGTGGGACACGCGGGGAAGGGCATGGGGAAGCAAACGCTGGTGCTGGCCCGCTATGTTGGCGGCTGCGGTGCGGGCCGCTGCTATTGTGCGATCCAGCCCAATGGAGACGTTACACCCTGTGTTTATATACCCTCGCGCATCATTGGGAACCTGCGTAGCCAGAGGCTTCACAACATCTGGGATTGCGATTTGTTCAGCGTGCTTTCGGACCGTACGGACCGGGGCGGGCACTGCCGAAGTTGTGATTTCCAGGCGTACTGCGGGGGTTGCCGCGCCAGAGCGCTGGCATACACGGGAGACATCAAGGAGGGTGACCCTGGTTGCATTTACAACCGGGCTGCGCCCAATGTCCCCGCGCAGCATTGGGCATGACCCGAACCGTCATGGGACGAGCGGCCCCCCGTACCGTCAAACGCATGCTGTTTCGCGAGATAACACAAGGAGTACCCAATGGCTATAGACTCGAGTGGCTCTCCCCGACTTATTATGCCGAATGCGCAGTTTGCACGGATTTGCATTCATTTACGGCCGTACCGTCCGGCACAGCCCGGCTCGAACTGTAAAGTGAAAACGCATTAAATCGGGAATACGAAGACCGTATATCCGCCCGCGATGAGCGTGGCCGGGATCTCTTCCAATTGCCAAGAAAGCTAAAGGAGCTCTTTCATGTCGTTCAGTAAATGGCCCAGACATCTTGTTGCAACCGGGCTCGTTCTTGCGGGCCTGCTCGTGTCCAGTTGTAAATCAAAGGTAAGCGGCCCCCCGGCAGGCCCTGCTGAAGTTGCGATCGTCACCATCCGTCCCGAATCGGCCGTGTTAACCACCGAACTGCCCGGGCGGACGTCCGCCTACCTGGTTGCTGAAATCCGCCCCCAGGTGAATGGCCTCATTCAGAGCCGCCTGTTCCGGGAAGGTACGAACGTCAAGGCGGGCCAAGTGCTGTACCAAATCGATCCAGCTCCTTACCAAGCGGTGCGTGACCAAGCCAAGGCTGCTCTGGCCACGGCGGAGGCGGAACTGGCCACCGCCGAGGCAAACCTCCCCGCCACCCGGTCCCGCGCGGAGCGTTATAAAGAACTCGCGGCCATCCACGCGGTCGGACAGCAGGACTACGATGACGCCAGCGCCGCGCTGCGGCAAGCCGAGGCCACGGTGGCAGCGCGTAGGGCGTCTGTCGAGGTCAACCGGGCGGCCCTGGAGAGTGCCCGCATCAATTTATCCTATACCCCCATCAAGTCGCCCATTTCCGGACGCATCGGCATCTCCAATGTCACCGTGGGCGCGATGGCCACAGCTTATCAACCCACGCCTTTGGCTGTCATCCAGCAGCTTGACCCCATTTATGTCGATGTCGTTCAGTCGAGCGCGGCTGTTCTGGCCCTGCGGCGCCACTTGGAAAGCGGACGCTTGAAGCCGGATGGTTCCCTGCAGACCAAGGTCAAACTGGTCCTCGAGGACCAGACGCGTTATCCCCGGGAAGGCACTCTGCAATTTCGCGATGTTACCGTGGACCCCACCACGGGATCGGTCACGTTGCGAATGGTTTTCCCCAATCCCAACCAAGTTCTTCTTCCCGGCATGTTCGTGCGCGCGATCGCCGAGGAGGGGGTTAGCGAACAGGCGATTCTGGTTCCCCAGCAGGGAGTGACGCGCGACCCCAAGGGCAACCCCATTGCGTTGGTGGTGGGCAATGACGGCAAGGTTGAACAGCGGATGTTGCAACTGGACCGGGCCATGGGTGACAAGTGGCTCGTGACTAGTGGCCTCGCCGCTGGTGATCGGGTGATTGTTGAGGGGACGCAGCGCGTCCGCCCGGGCGATCCGGTGCGGGCCGTCCCATTCGCGAGCCCCAACGGCGACGCGGGGGCAGGCCACGGCCAGCCCACCCCTCAGGCCAATGCTAAAGGGGGAAGCCATGTCTAGATTCTTCCTTGAGCGTCCGGTTTTTGCCTGGGTCATCGCCATCGGAATGATGGTGGCGGGCGCCCTGGCAATCTACACCCTGCCCATATCTCAGTATCCGGCGCTTGCGCCCCCGTCGATTGCCGTCACCGCCATCTATCCGGGGGCTTCGGCGAAGACCGTGGAAGACAGTGTGACCCAGATCATCGAACAGAAGATGACGGGCTTAGACAAGATGCTGTACATGTCGGCCACCAGTGATTCCTCAGGACAGGGGATGCTGACGCTTACGTTTGCGCCGGGTACTGATCCTGACATCGCCTGGTCGAAGGTGCAGAACAAGTTGCAGCTCGCGATGCCGATGCTCCCCGAGGTTGTGCAGAAGCAGGGCGTCACGGTCAGCAAGTCGACACGGAACTACCTGATGGTTGTCGGCCTGGTTTCGGACCGTCCGGACGTGGACCAGAACGACTTGATGGACTATGCCATCTCGCAGATTCAGCCGTCTCTGGCACGTGTTCCGGGCGTCGGCGAAGTCGAAGCCTTTGGCAGCCAGTACGCCATGCGCGTTTGGATGAATCCCGATAAGCTTACCGAGTACAACATGACGGTGGACGACATCGTCGCGGGCATTCAGGCGTACAACGTGGAAGTCTCGGCCGGCCAACTCGGGGGAATGCCGGCCGTCCCCGGGCAGCGCCTGAACGCGTCCATCGTTGTCCAATCGCTGCTCAAAACGCCCGAAGAGTTCGGCGCTATTCCCCTGCGCAACAACCCGGACGGATCGATTGTCCGCGTCCGGGATGTGGCGCGCACGGAGTTGGGGACGGAATTTTCTGACGTCAAGCTTCTGCATAACAACCGGCCGGGGGCGGGCCTTGCGATCCGGCAGGAGGCGGGAGCCAATGCGTTGGACACGGCCGCCGCAGTCAACGCAAAGATGAAAGATCTCGCGAGGTATTTCCCCGCCGGTATGCGGGTCGTCTACCCCTTCGACACCACGCCTTTCGTACGCGTGGCTATCAAGGAAGTCGTCAAGACCCTGATCGAAGCCATCATCCTGGTGTTTCTGATCATGTACCTGTTCCTCGGCAACATGCGTGCGACCCTGGTTCCCACGATTGCTGTACCGGTGGTGATCCTCGGCACGTTTGGCGTGCTGTCGCTGGTGGGCTTCTCGATCAACATGCTGACCATGTTCGCCATGGTGCTGGCCATCGGTCTGCTCGTCGACGATGCCATTGTCGTGGTGGAAAACGTCGAGCGGGTTATGAGTGAGGAAGGGGTCTCGCCGCTCGAAGCCACCCTGAAGTCCATGGATCAGATTACCGGAGCACTGGTGGGCATCGGGTTTGTGCTCTCGGCCGTTTTTGCTCCCATGATCTTTTTCCCGGGGTCGACGGGCATTATCTACCGCCAGTTCTCGGCGACGGTGATTGCCTCCATGCTCCTATCGGTATTGGTCGCCCTGATCCTTACACCCGTGCTCTGCGCTTCCTTGCTGAAACCCGTGGAAAAAGGCCACGAAGCGGCGGAGGGAGGATTCCGTCCGCTGCGGCCGTTCTTCCTGAAGTTCGATCGCACGTTTTCTTACCTGCGTGACAAGTACACGGCCGTGGTGGGCCACGTCGTCTCGGCCAAGACGCCGTATGTCATGGCCTTTGTTCTGATCGTCGTGGCGATGGTCTTCGCATTTCGGAGAATGCCGACAGCCTACCTGCCGGACGAAGACCAGGGTAGCCTCATGGTGCAAGTGCAGTTGCCGCGCGGTTCGACCCGCGAACAGACCGATACGGTGATGGACCAGGTGCGGCGCCACTTTCTCGAACAACAGAAAGATGCCGTGGAATCCTGTATGACGGTCTCCGGGGAAAGCTTCGCCGGGATCGGCCAGAACCAGGGTTTGGCCTTTGTGAAGTTAAAGGACTGGGAATTGCGCGAACGTCCGGAACTCCGGGCCAAGCAGGTAGCGGGAAGGGCAATGCAAGCGTTCGCGGGCATAAGGAACGCCATGGTATTCGCCTTCCCTCCGCCCGCGGTGGTCGAACTCGGCATGTCGACGGGGTTCGATTTCATGCTTGAAGACCGCGGTGGTCTTGGGCACGAAAAGCTGATGAATGCCCGCATGCAGATTCTCCAAATGGCGGCCAAAGACCCGCGCTTGGCTGTGGTCCGCCCTAACGGTTTGGACGATGTGCCCGAGTACCACACCGACGTCGATTGGGAAAAGGCTGGAACCTTGGGAGTCCCTATTACCAGCGTCCACGACACGATAGCGGCGGCGTTCGGCAGCGCCTACGTCAACGATTTCATCCAAGGCGGACGCGTCAAGCGCGTATACGTGCAGGCAGACGCTTCGTTCCGCATGCTTCCGAACGATATGGATCGCCTCTATGTTCGGAACAACAAGGGCGAAATGACGCCCGTCTCCACGCTCCTCTCAGGTCGCTGGGTTAACGCCTCCCCGCGGCTGGAGCGGTACAACAGTTTCCCCTCGCTGGAATTCTTAGGTGAGCCGGCGCCGGGGCGGAGTTCAGGCGAGGCGATGCAGGCGATGGAGGAGATCGCCTCAAAACTCTCGAGCGGCATCGGCTATGAATGGACTGCGCTCTCCTACCAGGAACGAATGGCCAATGCCCAAACAGGTCTCCTCTGGGCGTTTTCGTTGTTGGTGGTTTTCCTGGTATTGGCGGCACTGTACGAAAGCTGGTCGATTCCGATTTCAATTGTGCTCGCCCTGCCCTTGGGCGTTATCGGCGGCGTGCTGGCGACTTCTTTCCGCGGCTTGCCCAACGACGTTTACTTCCAGATCGGTTTGCTGACGGTTCTGGGCTTGACCACCAAGAATGCGATCCTGATTGTTCAGTTCGCGAAGATCCGGCGCGAGGAGGGAGCTGGGTTGATTGCAGCAACGCTGGAGGCGGCCAAACTCCGGCTGCGTCCCATTGTGATGACTTCCATGGCGTTCGGCATGGGTGTTCTGCCTTTGGCGATTGCACACGGAGCGGGAGCCGGCGCCGAAAACGCCATCGGCACCAGTGTGCTGGGCGGGATGATAACGGCTACCTTCCTGGCCGTATTCTTCATCCCTCTCTTCTTTGTGCTGATCGTGCAACTGTTCGAATTCAGAAAGAAACGTCGCCCCGACCCGAGCGGCCCCGGCGCGACAGGCCCGGCGGAGGTGCACTAATATGTCCCGCAAAGTCTTTCTCTTGGCGCTTGCCGCCTTTCCCTTATGTTTCGGCGCGTGCGTGCATGCGCCCAAGTACCAGCGTCCCGCATTACCGGTTCTGGAGACGTGGCCGCAAAGCGCCGCTGTTTCGCCCGACGCGGCGTCAGCTCCCGCAGCCGCCAGCGTGAAATGGCAGGACTTCTTCACCGACAAGAACCTCCAGGAGGTGATCTCCTTAGCTCTGAAGAATAATCGCGACCTCCGCGTGGCGGCACTCGACGTGGAGAAGGTGCAAGCGGAGTACCGGATCCGGCGGGCCCAGCAATATCCGACGGTTAGCGCTTCGGCGACCGGAGATCTCTACCGGATTCCGCGCATGGAGATGTATGGGTTCAGCATTCCCCAGGCCGTGACGGTGCAGGAGTACACCGTCAACGTGGGAGTTACCTCTTGGGAAGTTGACCTGTTCGGCCGCATTCGCAGTCTGAAGAGTGCCGCACTCGAAAACTTCCTGGCAACCGAACAGTCTCGTTCGGC
>Ga0335069_10010388_pt1 | contig 13190 bp, 13 predicted proteins | sample Lox_Sample_11_FD_206714 | JGI IMG/M metagenome (GOLD analysis project Ga0335069, IMG submission 206714) | Soil microbial communities from Loxahatchee National Wildlife Refuge, Florida, United States - Lox_Sample_1.1 | ecosystem: Environmental > Terrestrial > Soil > Wetlands | place: USA... | reverse complement strand
TTACCTACACGTTTCCTCTAATCAACCAGTCACTCGGAACGTCGGGTGCATTCCTCATCTACGCGGGAATTTGTTTCGCTGGTGGGGTGTTTGTGTCCATCACAGTGCGTGAGACGAAGGGACGCTCACTTGAAGGTTTGGAGGAGGCCGCTACTCAGCGATTCGGATCTCCCGAGCTTGATCGACGGGCCTGAAAGGCCGGTCGGCTGGTACCTTAAAGCAAGAGAATCATTATGTCTACGCATGAAAGGGAATATTTTGGTCGTCATTTCGACGCGCGACGCACTCGCGACGTCTGCTGATTGGATTGTCTAGTTGGCTTTCACTTTGAACGAATCCTTTAACTCCCAGCTTGGTGTAACTGCATTCGCGTCTGCCAGGCGATACATCTTTCCGACCAGCATCTTTCCATGAGTTGTGAACTTCACAAAGTGATAGTTCGGAAATTCACTTCCCTGGTACAAGTCTTCGGGAGTTCGCTCTACCGGAACGGGGCTGGCTGCTCCCCCGCCGGACACGAGATAGGTCACACCGCCACGAGCAAAACGTTCATAGTTGTGGATGTGGCCTGCGCACAAGATGATTCTGGCTTTCATGGTGGGAGCCAGCGCTTCAATATCGTCTCGCAGGGCAATCTCATTCGGCCTTGGGTTATGGTTCACATTAGTCCGGGTCTGGATATCCGCCACCGGCGGATGGTGCATGCTGATCACTACAAACTTCGTGGTTGCCGGCAGATGTGTCAGTTGTGCGTCCAGCCAGTTCAGCTGGTCGCTTCCCTTCGCAAGCGAAGCGTCAATGTCGAGGGCAATTGTGTAAATGCTCTTCCCCAGCTTCACTGAATACCACCGTCGATCCCGCAACTCAGGAAATGCACTCCACCAGTGCTCAAGAGCCTGCTGCGGATCACCATGGAACTCATGGTTGCCAAGGGCAGGATAGACTCGCAAGTGCTTGCTTCTCCACACCTCGGTCTCGGTTCTGAAGACTTCATAGTCGTTCATGACATCCCCGCTGTAGGGAATGTCCCCATTCATGAGGATCGCGTCTGGATGTTCTTCGGCAATCTTCTGAACCATCAGCTGCCGCACCCTGGGATTGGTCACCTTGACGTTGGCTGGGTCAGTAAAGCGCTGATCGCCGAAGACGATCATCATGCCGCCTGCTGACAGTTCTTTCTGAGGCACAACGAAACTTGGACCTGGCTGGCTGATCAGCGAATTGGTCGGAAGATCTTCGGGACGCTGTCTGCTCTGTGTCGCCTCCTGAGTATCAGCAAGATTCGAAACTGAGATAAAGAGGATGACGGAAAGAATCGTTGGACGGAATGTCATGACACACTTCTCCGAGAAAAATGACCGTATCAACCAGCGCGGCACTCTTGAAAACACTGTTGTAGTCCTTCATCCGCGGCGGTAGAAGTCTTTGCATCTGGAACAGCACCGCGATTCCTCTCGCCGATGAGCATCCCGATCAGTTGCTTCCGATTTTTCCTGTCGAGTAGACACGAACTTCGGCAGGGTGTTGGTCAGTGCCCGGTACTCCGACATACAGAAACCTCTGCTCCGGAACAAACAACGCTGTCTTCGCTCCCGGAACGGTGTTCAGCACTTCGATAGGCCTTAGCATCCGAGCGCCGTCCACTTGATAGATATCCACTTCACCGGCACCGCTGATGACATACACCCGGCGAAGCGCAGCATCGTAAAACAAGTCGTCGGCCTTTCCGGCCGCTTTTTGGCTCGCGATCTCTCTGCCGGTAGCGACATCGATCGCAATTAACATTCCCGGGGTGCGACAGGCGACATACAGTAATTGGTGCTCGCGATCGAATGCGAGAGGCACATTATCTGCAGCCTTGGTCAATTTCCAATGACTTGCGATTGACCTTGTCGCAGTTCCAATCACAGCCACTTCGTTCGAATCGGCAATGTTGGCAAAGATGCGTTGACCGTCTCGATCAATTTCGAGCGCCTCCGGATGCGTCGCTACGTCGAGGTTCCCAACTAGTGCAAAGGGTTCGGTATCAACAACTGCGATCTTCGCAGGATTGGCCGCAGAGCTACCGCCATGGCCGGCAAAGAGGAGATGATGCGCCTGGTCATACACCATGTCGTCCGCGTCATCTGAGAGCTTGATTGTCCCGGCGAGGGTGAGGGGTGATCCCCTATATACCCGAAGTTCAGCCAGCGAGCCATCAGCGACATAAAGACTATCCGTATCCGGTACCCACGCCAGGCCGTGCGGCTTGCCCAGGCCTGTGATGCTCTGCAGCACCTTGTCGACCTTGAGGTCGATAACCTCAACCGAGTGATTCCCTGTCGCAGCGATAAACAGGCGCCCCCCAGCAAGATCGATGGCAAGGTGATCAAGCTTTCCATTTACGCCGGGCAGTACGATCGACTTCGAAATCTGCATGGACTGGGCGGTCGCCCTTGACCCGGCGGCTGACAGGAAGCAGACGACCAGTACAATCGGGGCGCGCCTCAAAGCGTTTCCGATGCTTTGGCATCGAGTCCGACCGGACTTAAACAGATGAATCCGAATGAAATTCAAGAGATGCCTCTCATTTCCGGTTTGGTGCGCACAATGCTACCAGCCTCGTTCCATTGCATCGAGTGCGGTTGATCGCATTGATCAGCAAGGAGACTTAACTCGGTAAGAAAAACTACTCGTGATGTGAAGTCCAGCGAATCCCTCCCGCATACGTGGGATGGTAGTACTCGCGCTGCACGACGTACTGCGGGCTGCCGTTGTAGAAGCCGAATACTTCGTTGTTCAGGTTCAACCCGTATCCGTAAACCTGGAACCCCCAAGGCAGTTTGTAGCTCGCCTGAGCATCGAACTGGAAATGCGAATAGGTCTGGATCCGGGTGATCAATGCAGAGACGGTGACAATTCTTCGATCCCTGCGTGACAGGCCCGGGCGGTTCCACAGGTCGCCAGCGATTGCTTTCTGTGTGTAGCTCGCAAGAGCCGGTGACACTGCTTGAATGTCGTCGGGAGTCAGTGCAGAGTGAGTTATTGAGGGTTTGGTCATCGCTTATGCTCCATTTACCAACTGATAGCCTGAAGGCGCGATCTGGTTCTTATCTTCACCGGCCAACCAGTTTGTCGTGAAATGCGGGGTAACGTGCGCCAACGATCTCGATGCCGGCTGAGGCTTGGTCAATTGCCGCCAGATCATCCGCAGTCAACTCAACCTTTGTGGCTCCTATGTTCTCCTCGAGACGACTCAACTTCGTGGTTCCCGGAATCGGCACGATCCACGGCTTCTGAGCCAGTAGCCAGGCCAAGGCAATTTGGCCGGGGGTGACCTTCTTCTGCTCTGCGAAGCGAGTCACCATGTCCACCAGCACCTGATTTGCCTTGCGGTTCTCCTCGCTGAAACGGGGAACTGTGCTGCGGAAGTCCGTGCTGTCGAACTTTGTCTCTGCAGTAATCGTGCCGGTGAGGAATCCTTTGCCGAGCGGACTGAACGGGACGAAGCCGATTCCGAGTTCTTCAAGCGTGGGAATTACGGTTGTCTCCGGCTCTCGCCAGAACAGTGAGTATTCGCTTTGCAGTGCCGCGACCGGCTGAACGGCGTGCGCACGGCGGATCGTCTGCGCACTCGCTTCAGAGAGGCCGAAATACTTCACTTTGCCTTCTTGAATCAGTTCCTTCACCACCCCTGCTACATCTTCGATGGGAACCTTGAGGTCGACACGGTGCTGGTAAAAGAGATCGATGGCATCGACCTTCAGCCTTTTGAGCGACGCGTCGGCGACCTGTCTGATGTGTTCCGGGCGGCTGTTCAGGGCGTTCCACTTGCCGCCGTCGCTCGGATTTGCTTCCCAGCCGAACTTCGTCGCAATGATCACCTTCCCCTGAAATGGTGCGAGCGCCTCACCGACCAACTCTTCATTGAGGAGCGGCCCATACACCTCCGCTGTGTCGAAGAAGGTGACTCCGAGATCCACGGCCGCGTGGAGAAGAGAGATCATCTCCTTCTTGTCTTTCGCTGGTCCATAGGACCAGCTCATTCCCATGCAGCCCAGGCCCAGAGCCGATACTTCGAGGCCACTCCTGCCCAATACACGCTTCTGCATTTTTCCTCTCCTTCCGTCGTTCATTCGGTTCCGGGGCTCTAGTAGCGCTCCCAAACGACCCTCCAATGTTCATCGGGCCGCACCGACTTCACAATCAGGCGGTTGCCCGAAAGCTCGTATGCTCGCGACAGATCCTTGCCAACGAGCGTTGGCACCAAGGCTCCTTCGACATGAAACATGAACGTGTGCGCGCGCTCATCGACGACGTAGCTGTCATACGATGCTTCGTATCCACCTTGTGAATACTGCTCAGGTCCGTCAGTCTTCTGTTGCGTCGGCGCGCGCTCCATCACCTGGACTGAAAGATGGCCGTCGAGCGTGAACACGAACATGCCCGAACAATCAACAATGTGCAGCTTTCCGTCCGCGCCGGGTTGGTCCAGTTCAACCAACCTCCATGCTCCGATTAGAGGATCTCGCATAGTGGTCTTAGACTGCGCTTGGCCCATCACTGCACCAACAGCAAAGAACAGGATGGCAGCGCCGGTCGAGAATAACGTCTTCATTGCAAGCTTTCTCCTTAATCAATTCGAATCGCAGCCGCGCATTCACTTCCGCATGAGCTTGAATGCTTGGTTCCAATGCCCGCCTGCAAATGCCGTAATGATCCAAATCATGGCAGCAGCCTCAAGGTAGTGTGAAAACTCAATGCCGCCGACATGGATTGAATTCCAGCCGAAGTCTTTGCAGATGCGCTCGACGAGTTCCTTTGCTTTGGCATCATTCCCGCAAATAAACATGTCCGGCGGGCCGCCTGTGAACTGCGGTTTGTAGAAGTGCGCCTTGCCTACGGAATTGAAGGCCTTGACGACAAGCGCATTGGGTAGAGCTTTTTGAATGAGCTCGCCGCTCGAGCTGCCCAGCCCGCCAATCAGTTTGGGCGGAATCCCGTCCGACATGTCCAGAGGATTCGTTGCATCGATGACGACCTTGCCGCTGAAATTCGCGGCCTCACCAATCTGCAAAGCCTCCACTGCCTTGGCTCCGTTTACGGCGATTACCAGAAATTCTCCGAATTTGGCCGTCTCAGAGAACGTCCCGCTCGAACTGCGCTGGCCGTTTTCCTGCACCCAGGCAGCCAGCTTTTCCGGTTCACGTGATCCCAACATTACTTCGTGACCTTCTTTGAGAAAGGCGCGGCCGAAAGATTTTGCGACGTCACCCGATCCGAGAATCCCTACTCTCATGTTTTCCTTTCTCAGCTGGCCCCAGAAACACATTGACGTTTCTGCTCAGCCCACTCAGTTTCCGGTCTCACATTCACAAGCAGCGGAAGCGACTTCGATGAAACCGGAGTTCCTCCCGGCGTCAAGGACTGAATCCGGTCTGATGCGGTTCCCATTGCCAACCGTCTGCGCTGCGAGAACAAGAAGCAACGTACCTCCAATCAGCGTTGCGGCGACTGATATGTGATCAAGGAGCAATCCGCCAAATGCCGCGCCCAGCATGATCGAGAGTTGGATACCGCCAACCAACAATCCACCGCCACTTTCTGGTTCGTCGCTGATCCCTTTGGTAAGCCAGGTCGACCAGCACACAGGAATCGCGGAATTCACCGCACCCCAGGCGATCATCGCAACGGCAACTTCCCAGATGTGATACCGAGCCGCAAGCAGAACAAGCGTGATACCGCCGAGAATCAGAGGGAGGCCCATCAAAAGCCCGTAGAGATGACGGCCGGCGAGTGCGCTCGCCGCATAAGTTCCAATGAATCCGGCTAGTCCCAATCCCAGCAGAAGGAGAGACAACTGGGGCACACTGACACGAGTGTAGGTTTCAAGGAAAGGCCGCAGGTACGTGAAGGTCGCAAAAGCGCCGGCGAAGGTTAACATCACACCGAGCATCGCGAACAAAACATTCGGGCGCTTCAGAAGCACAAACAGTTTTCCAACCGGGTTCGCTGCTTGCGGAGGCATGTTCGGCAAACTGATCCACTGCCAGATCAGGTTCACAACCGTGATCGGCACCAAGGCCCAAAAGACGCCGCGCCATCCGATGATTCCGCCCAGATAGCTGCCGATTGGAGCCGCAAAGGCTGTGGCCACAGCGTTGCCGGTGTAGACGACACCAAGAGCTTTCGGCACAGATTCTCCGGGAACCAGCCGCATCACTGTGGCGGTTGCCAGCGACCAGAATCCACCGATCACGATCCCGAGCAGGGCTCTGGCTGCCATCAAGATGAGAAACTGCGGTGCTACCGCGATCAGAACCAGCGAAGTCAGCATCAATCCGGTCAGTCCAATGAGCACATGGCGACGGTCAAAACGGCTGGCAACTGTTGCGATCAGCAAGCTCGTTACTACGGCGAATAGGCCGGAGATCGAAATAGCCTGGCCTGCGGCGCCATCGCTCGCTTGTAAATCGCGCGCGATCGGGGTCAACAAACTGACTGGCATGAATTCGGAGGCAATCAAGAGCGTCACGCACATGGCCATTGAACCAACTGCGCTCCAGGTTTGTGTGGGGCTCGATTCGGTCTGAGTTAAGGGAAGAGACATCATGCATCTTCAGGAATAGTCGAAGGCGCTTTGCTGATGCTTTCCCGATCCTGCCAATCTTTTGCCTAATCCTGTCTGGGTATTCGATTTCGGAGAATTTCCGGCTCCGTAGGGAGTACGCTTTGAATCAAGGACGGGAACAGACCCAGTGCCAAGGACAAATCCACAAACCACCGAAAAAATACCGACACTCGCTGAAATGCGTAGGGATTTGGCTGAAAAAATCACTGCCCACACGCCATCGCATGGCGAGAATTCGACTGCTGTGCAAGGCCTGTCGCTCTTCCGTAATACCACCTGCACTCCGTGCTACCTGGCATCGGTTGAGCCGAGCGTCTCGGTCTTCGTACAAGGCAGGAAGCGGATCAACATCGGAGGGGTCGAATACTTGTGTGACGAATCGTCATTCCTGGTTGCATCCATCGACGCGCCGGTGCAGAGCCAGATCATCGAAGCCTCGGAGGCCGCGCCCGAACTTGCCATGCGCTTGAGGCTCGATATGCAAATGGTGCGAGAAATGGTGAGTAGGGAGGATTTGCCCGAGCCCATAGGTCGAACTGAACGGCGGGGCCTTGCAGTCGGGCACACCACCGTAGGGCTTGTCAGCGCTGCCGCGCGTCTACTCGATCTGCTTGATACCCCCCAGGATATTCCGTTCCTTGGACACCTAATTGAGCGGGAGATCATTTATCGAATCTTCCAAACTCCGCAGGGAGAACGGCTTCGCGCAATCGCGACATCTGGGAATCTGAGCCAGAGAGCTGCAAAGGCCATCGCATGGCTCAGCGCAAACTACGCCAAGCCTCTGCGCATGGAAGAACTCGCCGAGATTGCGCGTATGGGAGTCTCGACGCTCCATCACCAGTTCAGGGCTTTGACGGCAATGAGCCTGCTGCAATATCAAAAGCACCTCCGGTTGCGCGTGGCGCGGGAACGAATGCTAAGGGATGGTATCGATGCAACGAGTGCTGCCTACGAAGTTGGATACGAGAGCGTAAGCCAGTTCAATCGCGAGTACAGCCGGTTCTTTGGCCAGCCACCGATGCGCGATATAAAGGCGCTCCGTGAGAGCAGAGTCATCGCCATCGATGCGGCCTAGAGCGACGAGGCACTGGGCTGAATTCCGATCCACAATTCGATCCACAAAATGCGCAGCCTTCTACGACTTCGGTGGTTTTGGTTCCCCGCGGGCTTGTAAGTCTTGGAAGTACGACGTAGTGCGTGGAGGCTTTAATAGTCCATCTATTTGCGGGGCGTACTTCAGCTGGTTAGAACGCCTGCCTGTCACGCAGGAGGCCTCGGGTCCGAGTCCCGTCGCTCCCGCCAGAAACTCAGACCGCTTGCTCAATTGTCTCGGGCAAGACGATTCGCGCTCGTTGTGCGCTCGGAAGGCGAACTTCGCATTTGAGCTTTCAAGCGGATTGGCTGAACTCACGAACCGCCTATCTTCTTCTCTTGCTGAACTGCACAAGAGTTCCAGTGACATGAGTACCGGCGTCCAGCATAGCCTTGGAGAGCGACGGATCATCCACGGCCCGAGCCAGCTGCAATGTTCCGATCAGCAGACCCAATGTACCAATGGCGATCTCACGTGCCTTGGGTCCCTTTGGCACATCTTCCAATTGTTTTGCCACGGCATTTAAAAGCCTTTTCACGCTCTCGGTGTAGACGCGCCGCGTATCCGGATCCTGGCGCGAGATTTCAGGGAGAAGCGCGGCTGACGCGCATCCGGCCTCGGGGTGATCCCGATGTTGCTCCGATAGATAGGCACGGACGACTTTGAGCAACTCTCCCGAAGCAATTTCCTTCTCAAACTGATGCCATTGCTCATCGGTAGCCCGCTCAAGGCTTTTCTCGACCAGCTTGTTCTTCGAAGAAAAGTGGGCGTAGAAGGCCCCGTTGGTCAGTCCAGCATCTGACATGATGCCCGCCAGACCTGACCCAGCAATACCGTCTTTTCGGAGCTTGCGCGCCGCAACTTCCAGGATGCGGTCGTGGGTGACGTCCTTGCGGCCCTTCTCGTATCTCATAATTCTTTGCGACCTCGATCTCTGCTTTCAAATCTTATGATTGTAATATCATATTACGTTCGTAAGAGAAAGGCGAGGTACGGATCATCCATGAACGAAAAGAATAGTCCTATTGCAATCGTCACAGGCGCTACTGCGGGGATCGGGCTCGCAACGGCCAACCTGCTGAAAAACGAAGGGTACACCGTCTACGGAACCAGCCGTCGTCCACAAAGCGAGAGCCAGAACGGAATCACGATGCTCGCGTGCGACGTGACCAGCGACGAGTCGGTCTCTTCCGTTATCGAAGAGGTCTTGAGGCGCAGCGGACGCATTGACGTGCTCGTGAACAACGCCGGTTTCGGTCTGATCGCCGGAGCGGAAGAATCATCCATCGAGCAGGCAAAGTCGATATTCGAGGTAAATGTCTTCGGCGTCATGCGAATGACCAATCACGTTCTCCCCGTGATGCGCCAGCAAGAAAGAGGCCGCGTGATCAATATCAGTTCCGTCGTCGGCTTTCTCCCAGCTCCGTACTATGCCATATACGGTGCGACGAAACATGCAATCGACGGGTATTCCCAGACCCTTGATCATGAAGTGCGCGGCTTCGGCGTTCGAGTCATCTCCATCGAGCCGGCCTTCACACGAACTTCGTTCGAGACAAATCTCGTTGCTCCGGATCGGCCTCTTGCGATCTACGAGTCCGCACGTCAATCCATGATCGATACATCAAGACAGCAGGTGGAAAATGGCGATGAGCCGGAGGTCGTAGCCCAGGTTGTGCTCCGGGCGGCACAGGCTCTCAAACCTCGGCTTCGCTACCCGGCCGGACCTGCCGCACGTCAGCTCGCGTTGATGAGAAGGATCGTTCCTGAAGGCATCTTCAACAGAATCCTACGCAAACAATTCAAACTCCCTGCATGAGCGGTGCGGGAGAAATGATGGAGATATTGTGAAGGCATTCATCGTTGATCGCTTTGGCAAAAAAGAGCGCGGCCGGATGGGCGAAATGCCGGATCCAGAGCTGCGGGAGAACGATGTGTTGGTCCAGGTCTACGCCGCGGGTGTAAACCCCCTGGATTCCAAGATTAGAAGCGGCGAGTTCAAACTCATTTTGCCTTATCGTTTACCTCTAATTTTGGGCAATGATGTGGCAGGAGTCGTAGTTCAGGTCGGACGCCAAGTGCGGCGCTTCAAAATCGGCGACCAAGTGTATGCGCGGCCACCCCAGAATCGAATCGGTTCTTTCGCGGAGCTCATCGCAATGAATGAAGACGCCGTTGCGCTGATGCCTAAAAAGCTAACGATGGAAGAGGCGGCTTCCATTTCCCTCGTCGCTTTGACCGCATGGCAAGCGCTGGTCGAAAAGGCGGGCGTGAAGAAGGGGCAGAAAGTTCTCATACACGCTGGTTCCGGCGGTGTCGGAACGATTGCGATTCAACTGGCCAAGCACCTCGGTGCGACCGTGGCCACAACAACGAGCACGCCAAACCTTGATCTGGTCAAGAGCCTGGGCGCAGACATTGCGATCGACTACAAGACGACCGATTTCACAAACGTCCTGAGTGATTACGATGTCGTTCTGAATAGCCTTGGAGTGGAGACTCTCAACAAATCTCTCGAGGTGCTGAAGCCGGGCGGGAAGCTCATTTCCATCTCTGGTCCTCCCGATCCCGATTTCGCGAAAGATCAGGGAGCGAGTTGGTCCTTGAAATTGGTCGTGAGTCTCTTAAGTTTCGGAATCAGGAAGAAAGCCAAACGCCATCGCGTCAGCTATTCGTTTGTTTTTATGAGAGCAAGTGGCGAACAGTTGGATGAGATCACGTCTCTTATCGATGCCGGGGTCATGCGCCCGGTTGTAGATCGAGTCTTCCCATTCGAGTCGACCAGTGACGCTTTGGCTTACGTTGAGTCAGGACGTGCAAAAGGTAAGGTCGTCGTCAAGGTCAGATAAGGGTAGCGTTGCTTCGCGGAAATACATGCCTCACGATTTGGTACCCGCGTGCTCGCCCTATTACGCTGCGACAGACGTTGGAATGGTACGCGATCCAACTGTCATTTACCGCACGCACTGTCCATTACCAGCTGAGGGCATCTCCACGAACGTAATAGACAATGGCGGAAAGCTTGTTGTTCCCGGCTTTGACGCTTCTCCTTCGATGGTCGGGACGGTTCCATCGGGCTCTGCCTTTAATTGCCTGCCATTGAGCAATACCAACTGACTGAAGAGATCCGGTGACGAGAGAGTGAAGCGTTTCCCTGCGACTGGCAGCTTGAGCAATGCTTCGGAAGTCTTGTCCATGTTCAGAACCATGAGAGTCACTCCGCCTCTTGAATCTTTCATGCACTGCGCGTAAATGCGAATATTCTTTGCCGGCACAAACCCAGGGTCCAGAGACCGAATTCCCATCGTGCGCTTCCACAGAAGAGCGGCCCAGTAATTGGGCCGCGGTTCCAGGGTTTCCTCGTCGAGCATGCCGTAATCGCTGCTTGACAGCGTGTTATACATGATGCTCTTTAGGCTCTTTTGCGCAAGGCTGCCGAACTGGTCCAGCAGCCGGAAACTGTCCGCGAATTGGGCAGCCCAGGTATCCCCTCCGCACGATCCCTCTCCGGTCTCGGTGAGCCACAGATTCTTGCCTGGAAGGTACATATCGCGCTCCTTCGCGTAGAAGTTGTAGACCGTCAGGTCGCGGTCCAACCACTCAGAGCTGAGCACCTGTTTGGGATCAGCGCCGCTCTCTCCGAGGCAGCGGTGCGACGGCATGGAATAGAAGTGATAAGAGAAGGCATCGAAGATCGGGCCCGTGCCCTTCATCAAGTCATCGGTAGAAACAATCTCGAGACGTCGTCCGCCCGGCATTGACTGAAGCGGAAGCCCTTCGGCCGCGCTACCCGGTCCCAGGTAGATTGTCGTCGGAGACTCGCGGCGCAGAAAAGCTCCGAAGATCTTTGCGTCTCTACCAAAACTGGCCGCGTCGTAGCCTTTCGGCACACCGCCGAAGCTGAGCAGAGTGGGTTCGTTCATGAACTCTATTGCCGCTATATGACCCCCGATTTGTTGCGTGTAGTCGAGCCATGGCTTGGCTTGCACATCGGTCCAGACGCCGTTCGCATCGCGCGTTCCCGCACTTGTGGCGACAGAGGCAACAATTTCGGCATCGACGGCCTTCGCAAAGTCGACCACACCCTTCCACTCCGCCCGCGTGAGAACGCCATTGAAGCCTTCAGGCGGAGTTTTCATCGGCGGATCGTCGTTGTTCTGGAAATAGGTGGTGTTGCGCCAGGTGCCGCTCACGCGAACATAGGCCGGACCGAGCGCAGCAGCAAGTTTACGGAGCTTCGGGTTCGAGAGGTCGATGGGCGGGCGGTACTGGAAGAGGCTGCTATCGAGACCCGCAGGCTGATTGCCGGAATGCGTGTTGGAGCCGGCGGCAGCGGCTTTTTGCGCCGCAGACTTGTATGGTGCCCAAAAGCGCCCTCCGGTTACTTCAACGGCTTCCACATTGTAAGAGACGAAGCGAGGGTCGACCTCGCCTAGTACTTTCATGCTCTGCGGCGACACGGCCGTTTGAGCTGTTGCGGACGGAATGTAACTGGTGGTGAGTATGCCACCTGCTACTACGGACAGGGGGAATAGAACTGAGGAAAGTTTCATAGTGAGCGTCCTCGATCTCGAACACCGTTCAGCGAAATGCGCCACTCGTCGATGGAATCATTGCCGATCCATAGATCGAACTCGGAGCCATCCCGAAGATCCTTTGTACCAGACTTCTTCAAATTCCCTTCGATTTTGTCTAGGGCAGTGCCTGCACAGATGGGTGCCGGTTTGTAGCGATAAGGCGCTTTGCAGCACCGAAGGACGAGCGCCATGGAACTTGCGAAAAGGCCAGAGCAGCCATCAATCCGAGCGAAGTGAGATTCTGAAGCGATCATAGGACCAGTACCGCGAAGCGGACCCTGCCTGATGAATCGGTAGCTGTCCGGCTTGTCGGCGGGAAAACTGCGCGATGCCGACCTCTCGTTTCCGATCGGGTCTCGATGAGTGCATTGATGATTTCCCACTCATCGACAACACGGTTCGGAATCGCTTCCGAGAGGCCCCTTTTACCGGCATGTTTTGGGTTCGCGACTACCGCCTCGGACCTTAAACTGCGATCCAGAATCCGTGCGGGTTCTGCGAATTCGAGCTTCCTGAAGATATGTTGTGATCTGCCGTTGGTTGCCTCCCGACGCCCCGTTGCCATGATGGTTTACCTGCCCGAGCCTGGTTACGTTGCATACCCGCGGCGAAACCGTATTTTCCATAATTGTCTCGCGAAGCCCAATCTGACCCATATAGCATGAGGGCCACTGCCTGGAGGTTGAGGTGAACTTCGAGCGGCGTCTTCCGCCCATTTGGCTGATGGGCTTGTCCAATGCCACCCTTGGGTTCGGCAACGGAATCACGCTTTTTCTGATGCCTCAACTCATGGCCGAAGCGCAGGTGCCGGAAGCAAAAATCGCAACCGTAACCGCCGTTGCTTTATCAGCAAACTTCTGGTTTGTTCTCTTCGGTCCCATACTCGACGTTCGCTTTAGCCGTCGAT
>Ga0335069_10010386_pt1 | contig 13192 bp, 12 predicted proteins | sample Lox_Sample_11_FD_206714 | JGI IMG/M metagenome (GOLD analysis project Ga0335069, IMG submission 206714) | Soil microbial communities from Loxahatchee National Wildlife Refuge, Florida, United States - Lox_Sample_1.1 | ecosystem: Environmental > Terrestrial > Soil > Wetlands | place: USA... | reverse complement strand
AGGACGAGACGGAGAAGGTCGCGGTGTCGGAGCGCCTCCTCGACTACCTGCACGCGCTCGTCCGGGCGACCCGCGAGAACACGGAGCTGCGCCTTCCCGTCTCGACGCGGGGCGCCCAGGCTCTCTTTCGGGCCGTGCAGGCCTACGCCTTCCTGCACGGCCGTGCCTACGCCACGCCCGACGACGCGCAGGTCGTGGCCGAGCCCGTGCTCGCGCATCGCATCCTCTCGATCTCCTCCGACGGCTTCGGGGCCGGCGGCCGCGAGCGGGAGATCGTCCGGAAGATTCTCACGCAGGTGCCGGTGCCGGTCTGACGCCATGACCCGCCTGATCCCCGAGTGGGAGATCCGCGTCACCAACTTCGGGCTGGGCTACATCCTGATGTGCCTCGTGGTCGCGATCGCGGCTCTCAACACGGGCAACAACGGGCTGTACCTGGTCCTCGCCGCGATGCTGGCGGCGATGGTCGTTTCGGGGATCCTCTCGCGCCGCAACGTGCGCGCGGTCCGGTGCGAGATCGAAGCCGCGGGCGAGGTCGTCGCGACGCGGCCGGCCTGGCTGCGCGTGCGCCTCGAGAACCGGTTGAAGACCGCCACGGCCCAGGCGCTCTTCTTCCTGCACGAGTCGCTGCCCGGGCCGCTCTGGGTGGATCCGCTCGGGCCGGGCGAGACGCGCGAGATCGTGGTCGAGGGCGTGTTCCCGCGGCGCGGCGTGTTCCGCGATGCCGACGCGGGTCTGCTCTCGCGGTTCCCGATGGGTCTCTTCCGCAAGTACCGCCGCGCCCGCCTCGCGCGCGAGATCGTGGTCTACCCGCGGCCCGAAACGGTCGCCGTGCCGGAGCTGCCTCCCGAGGACGCCCGGGCGGGCCGGCCCCATCCGCGGACGCGCGGCGGCGGCTCGGACATCCGGACCCTGCGCGACTTCGCGCCGGGCGACGACCCCCGCGACCTTCACTGGAAGCAGTCCGCGCGGATGCGGCGCTGGATCGTCCGCGAGCGCGAAGCGGAGCGCGACCGGGTCCTCTTTCTCGCGATCGACAACGGCCTCGCCGACGTCCGCGATCCGGCCGCTCTGGAGGCCTTCGAACGGGCCGTCGCGCGGGCGGCGGGCGCGGCCCTCCTGCTGCTCTCGCGAGGCGCGGAGGTCGGGTTTCACGCCCGCGGCGTGAAGGTGCCGGCGCAGGGGGGGAGGGGCCAGCGCGTCCGGATCCTCGACGCGCTCGCGCGGCTCGAGGCGGTTCCCGCCGGAGCGGCGCCCGACTTTCCGCCGATGCGGCGCGGCGATCTGCGATGGTTCGTTTCCTGAGCGGCGCGCGGCCGATGCCGCCGGGCCTGTCGCGGGCCTACCTGCTCGTGCTCGCGCCGGCGGCCTTCCTTGCGCCGCTGCCGCTGCTGTGGACGGGCGGCGCCAGCCGCGAGGCAATCCTTCTCTACGAGATGCTCCTCGCGTGGCTGTGGTGGCGGGCCCGCTCGGGCCGGCCGGTGCGCGTCTCCGACGCCGCGATGAACGTCGCGGGCCTCGCGTATCTGGCGTGGCTCGCGTTCACGACGGTGACCTGGCGCTCGGGTCTGCTCCCCTCGGTCGCGCACCTCCTGCTCTTCACCGGGCTCGCCAAGCTCGCCTCGCTCAAGCGGCCGAGCGAAGCCCGGCTGGCGCTGCTCGTGATCTTCCTCCTGACGCTGGCGTCGGCCTCGTCGGCGACGCACGTCGCCTCGGTCCTCTACTTCGCCGCGGTCGCGTGGGTGGGCTTCCGGGCGCTCGGGCGCCTGGCCGTGCTGGCGGACTTCGACGAGGCGCCGCCGGAACGGGTCGTCTCGGCCGTGCCGACGGGAGGCTTGACGGCCGTGGCGCTGGCGGCGGGCGCGCTGTGCGCGGCGCCGCTCTTCTTTCTGCTGCCGCGGCTCCACGGCCCGTTCGCGCTCGCCCCGTTCCGCCTCGACGACGCGGTCGGCAAGGCGCTCGCCTCGGACCGCGTGGACCTCGAGTCCTTCGGCGCCGCCAAGCAGAGCGACCGCGTGATCCTGCGCCTGTCCTCGGACCCGCCCCTCATTTCGGCCGACGTGCTGCGCCTGCGCGAGGCCGTGTTCACCGACTACGTCGACGGCGTGTGGACGCGCGACCCGCGCGTCGGAGCCCGGCGGGGCGACCGTCCCGCGCACGCCGCCGGGATCCCGGTGGGCCGGCCCGCGGCGCTCGTCGACATCGACCTGAACGTCCTGGGGCAGGGCTTTCTGTTCCTCCCGTACGGCACGGCGGGAGTCCAGGTCGAGCGGGGCCGCGCGATGGAGCTGCCCGACGGCGTCATGCAGATCGCGTCGGGCCGGGGACCCGTCCGCTACGAGGCCGACGTGCGGCGCGTGCCGGCGCGAGGCGCGGGCCGCGGGGCGATCGCGGCGGCCGACGTTCCGGGCGAGATCCAGAAATATGCCCTCGAGCTGACGGGCGACCTGACGGACCCGAAGGCGATCGCGCGGCGGATCGCCGAGCACTTCCAGAAGAACTTCGTGTACACGCTCGAGCCTCCGCACGGCCGAGGCGACCCGCTCGTCTATTTCCTGCGGCACTCGAAGGCGGGTCACTGCGAGTACTTCGCGTCGGCGGGGGCGATGATGCTCGCGGCCCGCGGGATCCCCGCGCGGCTGGTGACGGGCTCCTTCGGCGGCGAGGAAGGGTTCCTGTCGCGGACGGTCGTCGTTCGGGCGCTGAACCTCCACGCGTGGGTCGAGGCGGACCTCGACGGAACCGGATTCCAGGTGTTCGACCCGACGCCGCCGGGCGGAGTGCCGCCGATCCTGCGGCCCTACTCCCTCCTGTCGCGCCTGTCGGCGCTCGGGCGCGAGGTCGAGTTCTTCTACGACCGGCGAGTCCTCGGTTTCGACGCGAGCGACCAGTCCGGCGCCATCGAAACCGCCCGCGAAACGGTCGGCGTCGCGGCGGCTCGGGTGGCCGCGCTCGGCGAGTCGGTGCGGGAAGCGTTCTCGCTCGAGGCCCTGGCGGGCTTCCTCGCCGCCGGCGCCGTCGGGTGGCTGGTCTACGTGCTCGCGCTCCGGCTGAGCGACCGCCTCGGCCCCGCGACGCGGGCGTACCTGGACCTTCGCCGTCTGGTCGCCCGGCGCGGGGAAAAGATCACGGAGGCGACGCCTCCGGCCGAGGTCGCCCGCCTCTTCGGGCGCGCGGTCCCCGGCGGTCTCGCCGACGCGAACGCGGTCGTCGAGACGTACTGCGCGAGCGCCTTCGGCGGAATCGAGCCCTCGGACGAGCAAGCGCGCGAGCTGCCGCGGCGGCTGCGGCGGCTGCGCCGGCTCGCCTGAGCGGGCTCTCGCCGCTAGCGGACCCGGGCGACGACGAGCGTCATGTCGTCTTCCGGCGGCGCCCCGGCCTGAAAGGCTTCGACGGCGGCGAGAATCGCCGCGGAGATCTCGCGGGCCGGCGCGTCGGCGTGGTCGCGAAACACGCGCTCGAGGCGGGCCTCGCCGAACTCCTCGCCGCCGGGCGACGGCGCCTCGCTGACGCCGTCGGAGAAGAGGAGGATCGCGTCGCCGGCCGAGAGGACCGCGGTTCGCTGCGCGTAGCGCGCGCCGGCCACGACGCCGAGCGCCGGACCGCTCGACGTCAGTCGCTCGACGGTTCCGGAGCGGCGCAGGAGCATCGGGGCGTTGTGGCCGGCATTGACCCAGGTCAGGATGCGGCTCGCCTCGTCGAACACGGCCCAGAAGAACGTCGCGAAGCGGTTGGAGTCGGTCAGCGCATGGATCTGCACGTTGATCGCGGCGGCGGCCTCGGCCGGTCCCTCGTCCGAGAGGGACGCGTGCCGCCGCAGCGCTCCCTGGAGGCTCGCCATCAGGAGCGCGGCCGAGATGCCTTTTCCGGCGACGTCGCCGAGCGCGATGCCGACGTGGCCCCGGTCGAGCTCGAGGAAGTCGTAGTAGTCGCCCGCCACGCCGCGGGCCGGCCGGCAGACGCCGTCGCAGTCGAGCGCGGCGGTGCGGGGAGGGGTTCGCGGGAAGAGCCGCGCCTGGACCTCGCGGGCGATCGAGATCTCGCGCTCGAGCCGCTCGGCGGCGAGCTGCCGCTCGCGCTCGAGGGCGCCCTTGAGCTCGGCGACGACCAGGACGAAGGCAACCATGAAGAGCAGGCGGACGACGACGTTCCAGTCGGCGATCGTCGCCGACGGGTACGCGTGTGCCGAGAAAACGTCCTCCCAGGCCCAGAAGGAAGCGCTCGCGATCGCGCCGAGCAGGCCCGCCCGGCGGCCCACGAACCACACGAGGAAGAGGACGGGCGCGACGTAGAAGATGAGGAAGGAGACGTCCGGCGGCGCGAAGTAGTCGCCGACCGCCAGGGCGGCGATCGCGCCGAGGCCCGCCACCGTCAGCAGGCCGCGCGGCTGGCGCCGGAGAGACGTCGCGAGTCGGGCGATCACGGCCGGGTCAGTACGCGTTGCGGTGGCGGAGGCCGTGGCGCAGCGTCATCCAGAGGATCTTGATGTCGAGGGCGAGGGACCAGTTCTCGATGTAGTAGAGGTCGTACTCGATCCGTTTCGAAAGGCTGGTGTTGCCCCGCCACCCGTGGACCTGCGCCCAGCCGGTGATCCCGGCGCGGACGCGGTGGCGAAGCATGTACTGCGGGAACTTCTCCTTGAACTCCCGGACGAACTCGGGGCGCTCGGGCCGCGGGCCGACGAGCGACATCTCGCCGCGCAGCACGTTGACGAGCTGGGGCAGCTCGTCGAGGCTCCAGCGCCGCAGGAACGCGCCGGTCCGCGTTCGCCGGGCGTCGTCGGGGCTCGTCCAGATCGGGCCCGACCGCTGCTCGGCGTCGACGACCATCGACCGGAACTTCAGGATGTCGAAGGGACGCCCGTCCAGGCCCATCCGGCGCTGGCGGTACAGGACGGGACCGCCGTCGGCGAGGCGGATCGCGAGGCCGATCGCCGCGTAGACGGGCGACAGGACCAGGAGCGCGGAGCCCGAGATGGCGACGTCGAGCGTCCGCTTGACCAGGCTCATCCAGCCCGTCAACGGAACCTGGGAGAGGTGGACGACGGGCAGGCCGTCGAGGTCCTCGACCCCGGCGCGGAACGTGATGTGCTGCAGGAGGTCGGGCACGACCCGGACATCGGCGACGGTGCGGCCCACTTCCTGGAGGACGGCGAGCATCGTCCGATGGGCCTCGAGCGGCAGCGCGAGGAACACGGTGTCGGCCCCGCGCTCCTCGACGATGCGCGCCGCGTCGGCCGTCGCCGCGAGGACCGGAACGCCGAGGAACTCCGTGCCGCGTTTGTCTGCGTCGTCGTCGACGAAGCCGATCGCCCGCAGGCCCGCCTCGGGGTGCTCGTGGAGCTTTTCGACGACGGCCCGGCCGAGGCGCCCGGCGCCGACGACGAGCACGTGGCGGACGCCGACGCCGTGGCGCCACGCCTCCTCGAGGTAGCGGCGGATGGCCGTGCGGCCGGCGAAGACGCAGAGCACGTCGAGCAGGAAAAACAGGACCAGAACCGCGCGCGAGTACGAGAACCCCCGGTAGAAGGTCGCCAGGCCCGCGAGCAGCAGGGTGGCCAGCCCCGTCGCGACGAGGACCGAGAGGCCCTCCTCGACGCGCGAGCGGTTGCGGCGGACCTGGTAGAGCCCGTAGAAGTAGTAGACCGCCGGCCAGAGCGCGGCGATCAGCGGGAAGAGGCGGTAGTACAGGGCGACGTCCGGGACTCCGTGGACGACCGGGATGATCTCGACCCGGAAGCGCAGGAAGTAGGCCGCCGCGAGCGCGAACAGGGTCGCCGCCACGTCGGAGACGAGCAGCAGGATCGCGATGCGCCGGGTGGACTTGCGGATCACCGCGCCGACTCTCTCAACACGCCGCGAAACTCCTCGGCGAAGCGCTCGGCCGCGAACGGGAGCGCCGACGCCCGCAATCGAGTGTAGTCGAAGCCGGCGCGCTCCGCCCGTCTTACCGCCTCCGCCAGCGCCTCGGCGCCGTCGGTTTCGGCCAGGGTGCCGTTGACCCCGTCGCGGACGATGTCCCGGACTCCGCCCCGGCCGAGGGCCGCGACGGGGGCGCCGCAGGCGAGCGCCTCGACGGCGGCGATGCCGAAGTCCTCCTCGCCCGGCTGGATCAGGGCCGCGCACGTCCGGTAGAGGCGGCGGAGCTCCTCGGGCGCGAGAGCGCCGGGCAGGTCGACCGGAGCGCCGGCGGCGAGGGCCTCGAGGCGGCGGCGGTCGGGGCCGCGGCCGACGAGCACGAGCGGGCGTTTCAGGAGCTTCGCGGTTTCGATCGCGACGTCCCACCGCTTGTAGGGCACGAGCGCGCCGACGGCGAGCAGGACGTCGCCGCGGGGCTCGGGCGGGTCGGCCGGCCGGAAGAACTCGACGTCGACGGGCGGGTGGCACACGGTCGCGGTCTTCCCGTAGTGGCGGGCGATCCTCTCGGCGACGGCCGACGAGTTGGCGACGTAGCGGGTGGGCCGCGAGGCGGTCGCCTGGTCCCAGCGCCGCAGGCGCGCGATCGCCGCGGCCTTGAGCCCCCGCAGGCGGGTGAGCCCCCTGGGAAAGTAGAGGTCGAACTGCTCGTAGGCGTAGCGAACCGGGGTGTGGCAGTAGCAGACGTGGGGCACTCCCGCCGGCGCGCGGGCGCCCTTGGCGACGCAGTGCGACGACGACACGACGAGGTCGAAGCCCGTCAGGTCGAAGGACTCGATCGCCTTCGGGAACAGCGGAAGATAATTCCGGTAGTGCGACCGCGACAGCGGCAGCCGGTTGAGGAACGAGGCGCGGATCGGGTGCCGCTCGATCGCCGGCGAGACCGAGCCCGGCACGTGGAAGAGAGTGAAGATCGTCGGATCGGGCACCAGCGGGAGGATCGCCTCCAGCACCTTCTCGCCGCCGCGCATCCCGTTCAACCAGTCGTGGACGACGGCGGTCTTCACTCCGGCCTCTTCCCGGAAAGCGCCTCGGCGTAGACGCGCAGCGTCTGCCCCGCGGCGCGCTCCCACGAGAAGTCCGCCGCGCGGCGCCGCCCGAGCTCGGCGAATTCGGCGCGGCGGGTCGGGTCGGTCGCGAGGTCGACGATGCCGCGGGCGATCGCGTCGACGTCCATGGGGTCTACGAGGTAGGCGTAGCCGCCGGCGATCTCCTGGAGCGCCGACGTCGACGACGTCAGCACCGGCACGCCGCAGGCCATCGCCTCGGCGACCGGAAGGCCGAAGCCCTCGTAGAGCGTCGGGTAGAGGAACGCGTCGGCGCCGGCGAAGAGGCCGGGGAGGTCCTCCTCGACGACGACGCCGGGTCGGACGACGCTCGCCGCGACGTCGAGCGCCGCGATGAGCGCCTCGACGCGGCTGCGGTTCTTGGGCATCGGTCCGGCGAGGACGAGGGCGTGGGGAAGCGCGCGCTCCCGGCGCGCCTCGGCGAAGGCGCGCAGCACGTTGCGGACGTTCTTGTGCGGCTTCTCGCCCCCGAGGAAGAGCAGGTACGGGTGCGGCAGCCCGTATTTCGCCGAGACCCGCTCGCGTTCCGCGGCGGGCACGTCGGCGCGGAAGCGCTGGGCGACGCCGTTGTAGACGACCTCGATCCTCGACGGCGCGATGCCGAAATAGTCGACGAGGTCGCGCTTGCTGTTGTTCGAGACGGTGATGATCCGGTCGGCGCGCCGCAGGGCCCGCCGGATCATGACGCGGGCGTAGAGGAGGGCGGCGCGGTTCGGGAGGAACTGCGGATAGAGGACGTGGATGATGTCGTGGATCGTCACGACGGCGCGCGCGCGGGCCAGCGGCGGGACGACGTAGTGCGTCGCGTGGAAGAGATCGAGGCGGTCGCGGCGGAGCCTCCAGGCAAAGCGCGTCAGTTCCGAAAGGGAGTAGCCGGGCGAGTCTTCGACGACGATCTCGAACCGCTCGGGAAGCGCGGGGACGGCCTCGAGGTCGTCGGTGCGGACGTAGACGCGGAAGCGGTAGCGCTCGGAGTCGGGGTGCCGCGCGATCGCCTCGAGGAGATTGCGGACGTACGACCCGATGCCGAAGTCGGTGAGCTTGCGGGCGTCGATGCCGACGCGCGGCCGCGCCGGGGAGCTCACCGACGGCCCCCCGCGGCCGCTTCCAGGGCTTCGGCCGTGCGCCGGCCGGCCGCCTTCCAGGAAAACGCGGCGGCGCGCGGCGGCCCGGCCTCCCGCATCCGGCGGCGGAGCGGACCGTCCGAAAGCACGCGCTCGATCTGCGCGGAGAGGGCCTCCGCGTCCCGCGCGGGCGCGCGCAGCGCGGCGTCGCCGCCGACCTCGACGAGGGCCTCGGCGTCGGAGGACACGCACGGCGTGCCGCAGGCCATCGCCTCCGCGAGCGGCAGTCCGAATCCCTCCTCGAACGACGGGTACGCGAAGACCTCCGCGCCGCGGTAGAGGGCGCGCGCGGCTTCGCGCGGCGCGTATCCGGGAAGATGGATCCGGTCGCGAAACGGCGACTCCTCGAGACGCCGGTGGAGCGCGGCGTTCTTCCAGCCGGCGCCCCCCGCGAGCACCAGGTCGGGCGCGTCCGGCCGGCGCCGCCACAGCCGCTCGCCGGCGTCCACGAGCGTTTCGACGTTCTTGCGCGGCTCGAGCGTCCCCAGGTAGAGGATGTACGGACGGCCGCCGGCCCAGCGCTCGCGGGCCCGCGCGGCTTCCGTCGGGTCGTCTCCGGGCGAGAAAAAGTCCCGGTCGACGCCATTTGACGCGACGCGCACGCGGGGCCCGGTGTCGGGGTAGCGTCCGACGAGGTCGCGGGCCGTCGTCTCCGAGACGCACACGAAGCCCGCGGCGCGCTCGACGGTGCGCTCCCACAGCGGCACGAAGCCGAGGAGCGTGCGCCGCGCGTGCCATTCCGGGTGCGTCAGCGGCGTCAGGTCGTGGACGACGGAGACCATCGGCGTGGTGCCGCGCGCCGGACCGATGGTGAGCGCGGCGAGCAGCGCGTCCGCGCCCCACCGTTCGAGGCGTCCGGGAAGGGTGGTGTGGAGCCAGACGGAGCCGCGCCCGCCCCGGTCTTCGTGGAGCGAATACGGCCCGTTCCGGGGCACGGAGTCCGGGAACGGCCGCGGCGCGAAGAGACCGACCGAGAAACCATCGTGCGCGGCGAGGGCCCGGGCGATCGCATCGGTGTAGGTTCCGATGCCGGTCCGCTCGGCGAGCAGTGCCCGGCCATCGACCGCGATCTTCACGACGGGAGTCTAACGTCCCCGCCGGCGTTTGACTGGCGCGCCGGCGGCGGTAGAATGCGCGGTTCGATCATGAAGCCGGCCAGCCTCAACCTCGACGCGGTCCTCGACGAGCCCCTGCGCTTTGCCGAGTCCCTGCACGTCCCGTCGGCCGCCTTCGACCGGGAGCCGCTGCTCGCGATCTCGCCCCTCGACCTCTCCGGCGAGGTGCTGCGCATCGACGGCGGCTACGCCCTGTCGGCGCGCCTGGCCTACGGCGGGCAACTCGAGTGCAGCCGATGCCTGGCGCCGTACCCGTTCCGCGAGGACGAGTCGTTCACGCTCGTGCTCTACCCGCGCCGTCCCGCCGCCGGCGAGGAGGTCGAGCTCGCCCGGGACGACCTCGACGCCGTCTTCTACGACGAACCGGTCATCGCGCTCGCGCCGATCGCGGAGGAGCGCGTCCAGATGGCGCTGCCGATGAAGCCGTTGTGCCGCCCCGACTGCAAGGGGTTGTGCGCCGCGTGCGGCAAAGACCTGAACCAGGGCCCGTGCGGGTGTGCGCACGAGGCCTCCGACCCACGCTGGGCGGCCCTCCGGGCCCTCCAGGAAGAGGCCCTCAAGGGCCTCAAAGAGAAAGCATAGGAGAACGACGATGCCGAATCCCAAACGGCGCCACAGCAAGGCCCGCCGCGACAAGCGCCGCGCGCACGACGCGCTCACGCCGCCCGCGATGTCGGAGTGCCCGAACTGCCACGAGCCGAAGCAGCCGCACCGCGTGTGTCCGCGCTGCGGGTACTACAAGGGCCGGCAGGCGATCAACACCTAGAGGCAGGATGACGTCGCCTCGGCGGCGGGCCGAAGGAGAGGGTCTGCCAGGAAGATTCCCTCTCTCGATCGACGGCCCGCGAAGCGGGCCGCCCGGACTCCGAGCCCCGCTATAATCCCGGGACTCGTGCTTCACCGAAGGCTGAAGGGCTGACGTGCGCATCGCGGTTGACGCGATGGGGGGCGACCACGCGCCCCTCGTGAACGTGGACGGCGCCGTGGCGGCCGCGCGCGAGTACGGGATCGCGTCCCTGCTCGTGGGCCGCACGGCCGAGCTCGAGCGGCTGCTGCGCGACACCGGCTACCGCGGCCCGGACATCGAGATCGTCGAGGCGCCCGAGGTCGTGACGATGGACGAGCCGGCGACGGCCGCCATCCGCAAGAAACGCAACTCCTCGATCCGCGTCGCCGCCAACTGCGTCCGCGACGGGCGCGCGCAGGGCCTGGTTTCGGCCGGCCACACGGGCGCCGCGATGGTCTCGGCCAAGATGGTCGTCGGCATGATCGAGGGCGTGGATCGGCCGGCGCTCGCCACGGTCCTCCCGAACCTGACCGGGCACTGTCTGCTGCTCGACGTCGGCGCGAACCCGGACACGAAGACGCCGCATTTCCGGGAGTTCGCGGTGATGGGCTCGATCTACGCCGAGCTCGTCTTCGGCAAGAAGGCGCCGTCGATCGGCCTGATGTCGATCGGCGAGGAGGACTCCAAGGGCACCGACAGGACCAAGGAGGCGTTCAAGGCCCTGAAGGAAACCGGCCTGAACTTCATCGGGAACGTCGAAGGCCGCGACGTCTTCAACGGGACGGTCGACGTCATCGTGACCGACGGTTTCACGGGCAACGTCATCCTGAAGGTCTCGGAAGCGCTCGCCGAGATGGTCGAGAACCTGCTGCGCGAGGAGATCAAGCGAACGCTCCAGGCCTCGGTCGGGTTTCTCCTCTCGAAGTCCGCGTTCCGGCGCTTCAAGCAGCGCCTCGACTACTCGGAATACGGCGGCGCGCCCCTGCTCGGCGTCAACGGCTGCGTGATCATCTGCCACGGGCGCTCGTCGGCGAAGGCGGTCAAGAACGCGATCCGGTTCGCCGCCGAGTTCTCCCGCCAGAACCTGGCCGAGAAGATCCAGGCCCAGATCGCCGAGCTCCACACGCGCGAAGAGCGCCTGGCCAAGGCGTAGCCCGCCGACCATGATTCGCGCGAAGATCCTCGGCACGGGAGCCGCGGTCCCGAAGAAGATCCTCTCGAACGCGGACCTCGAGAAGCTCGTCGAGACCTCCGACGACTGGATCACCTCGCGCACGGGCATCCGGGAGCGCCACATCGTCGTCGAGGGGGAGCACTTCTCCGACCTCTGCACCCGCGCGGGCGAGCAGGCCCTGAAGCGGGCCCACGTCCGGCCCGAGGACCTCGACATGATCCTCGTCGGGACGATCTCCGGCGACATGCCGTTTCCCGCGACCTCGTGTCTCGTCCAGCGCAACCTCGGCGCGACGCGCGCCGCCGCCTCCGACGTCTCGGCCGCCTGCGTCGGGTTCCTGTACGCGCTGCACCTGGCCGACGGCCTGATCCAGGCGGGGAAGGCGCAGAACGTCCTCGTCGTCGGCGGCGAGATCCTCTCGCGCTACGTCGACTGGACCGACCGCAACACGTGCGTGCTCTTCGGCGACGGCGCCGGCGCCGTGCTCCTCCAGGCCACGCGCGGCGACCACGGGATCCTCGGCACCATCATGAAGGCCAACGGCAACTACCACGACTTCATCTGCATGCCGGGCGGCGGCTCGGACCGGCCGGCCAACGACCCGAAGTCGATCGACGAGCGGCTTCCCTACATCAAGATGAAGGGGAACGAGACGTTCAAAGTCGCCGTCAAGGCGATGGCCGACGTGACGGTGGAGCTGCTCACCGAGCAGGGGTTCACGCACGAGCAGGTGGACCTCTTCATCCCGCACCAGGCCAACGTCCGGATCATCGACGCCGTCAGCGAGAAGTTGAAGATCGACCCGCGAAAGGTCTACAAGAACATCGAGCGCTACGGCAACACGTCGGCGGCCTCGATCCCGATCGCGCTCGACGAGTGCGTGCGCGAGGGTCGCGTGAAGGACGGCGACATGGTCCTCATGACGGCTTTCGGCGCGGGGCTGGTCTGGGGATCGGTGCTGCTGCGCTGGTGATGTCCCTCGCCCTGCTTTTCCCCGGCCAGGGATCCCAGTCCGTCGGCATGGGCAAGACGCTGTACGAGGCATCGGCCGCCGCGCGCGCCGTTTTCGACGCGGCCGACGCGGCGCTCGGGTTTGCGCTGTCGCGCCTGTGCTTCGAAGGGCCGGAGGAGGAGCTCAAGCTCACGGCCAACACGCAGCCGGCGATCCTGACGCACTCGATCGCGGCGCTCGAAGATCTCCGGGCGCGCTTCCCGGAGCGCCTCGAAGGGGCGGCGTTTGCCGCGGGCCACTCGCTCGGCGAGTACTCGGCCAACGTGGCGGCGGGCGCGCTGTCTTTCGGCGACGCCGTGCGGCTCGTCCGCGAGCGCGGCCGGTTCATGCAGGAGGCCGTGCCGGCGGGCGTGGGCGCGATGGCCGCGATCGTGGGACTCGCCGCGCCCGAGGTCGAGGCCGCCTGCGCCGGGGCGGCGCAGGGACAGACCGTGTCGCCCGCCAACTACAACTCGCCCGAGCAGGTCGTGATCGCGGGCCACGCCGCCGCGGTCGAGCGCGCGGGGCAGGCATGCCTGGCGCGCGGCGCCAAGCGCGCGATTCCGCTGCCCGTGTCCGCGCCCTTCCACTGCGCTCTCATGTCGCCCGCGCGCGAGAAGATGCGGCCGCTCCTCGAGGCGGCGGCCTTCTCGGACGCTCGCCTGCCCGTCGTCACCAACGTCGACGCGGCGCCCGTCCGCGCGGCTGGAGACCTCCGCGCCGCCCTCGTCCGGCAGGTCGACTCGCCGGTGCGGTGGGTCGAGTCGGTGCAGCGGCTGGCGCGCGAGGGCGTCGACCGCGGGCTCGAGATCGGCCCGGGCAGCGTGCTCGCCGGGCTCGTGCGGCGGATCGAGAAGGGGATCAAGGTGGAGGGGTACGCGGGGTGAGGCCGAGGGTTTCCGGTTCCGGGTTCCTGGGGTCTTTGTCCCTCTTTCTCTTCCTGACCGGGTGCGCTTCGACGGCCCCGTCCTCGACAGCCCGGTTCGACGCGGCGGTGGCGTCCGCCGAGGCGCGCTGCA
>Ga0335069_10010384_pt1 | contig 13195 bp, 11 predicted proteins | sample Lox_Sample_11_FD_206714 | JGI IMG/M metagenome (GOLD analysis project Ga0335069, IMG submission 206714) | Soil microbial communities from Loxahatchee National Wildlife Refuge, Florida, United States - Lox_Sample_1.1 | ecosystem: Environmental > Terrestrial > Soil > Wetlands | place: USA... | reverse complement strand
GGCCTCGCCGAGGGCGATGCCCACGTCTTCGACAGTATGGTGCTGATCGACATCGAGATCGCCCTTACATGTGAGCTCAAGATCGAAGGCGCCATGGCGCGTGAACAGCTCGAGCATGTGATCGAAGAAGCGGATGCCGGTAGCGATCTTGTAGCGGCCCTGGCCTTCGATGGCCAGGGAGAGGGCGATGCGCGTTTCGGTCGTATTGCGTTCGAACGCGGCGCATCGAGTTTTTCCCGAGGGACCTTTGGCTGCTGATTTCGTCGAAGGGGTCATCTTGGCTCGTTTCCGGTTCGCATGGCAGCGAGGGTTTCATGAAGAGCAGCCGCGGCAGAGCGCATCTGCTGGCGGGTGCCGATGGTGATACGGACACAGCCGTCGCAACCGGGATCATTGGAGCGGTCGCGGACCAGAACGCCGGCAGCACGCATGCGGCAGACGAAGTCCCCGTGCTGGGGACCAATGTCGACCAGAACAAAGTTGGCGTGGCTCGGCCAGCGGCGGACTCCTTCCTTGTCCAGAGCTGCTTCGAATTCCGCGCGGGCGGCGACGACCTCGCCCACATACCACTCGAGGTAAGGAGTGTCTTCAAGAGCAGGAGGAAGGCAGGCAAGGGCGAGCGAGTTCACGCTGTAGGGAGAGAGCACGCGGCGAATCCAGCGCATCAGTCCAGTTGGGCCAGCAAGAAGTCCGAGGCGAAGGCCGGCAAGGCCGTAGGCTTTGGAGAAGGTGCGGGCCACCATAAGATTGGGGACCTCGCCGATCAGATCGATGACCGTCTCGCCGTGGAAGTGGAAATAAGCCTCATCGACGAGAACGACTGCGTGCGGGGCGCAGCGGGCGATCTCGATGAGTTGCGTACGCGTGGCCACGGAGCCGGAGGGACTATTGGGGTTGGCGATGGCGACAATCTTGGTCTGGGGCGTGATGGCTGCCTGAAGGCTCTCGAACGGGAACTGGAGATCGCCTGCGGACTGGACAGTGACGACCCGAGCGTCGGTGGCCGAGGCGTAGACCTCATACATCGTGTAGGTCGGGACGGGCAGGAGCAGCTCATTGCCGGCATCGAGAAAGGTTGCGAAGAGCACGTGAATCGCTTCGTCGACGCCGTTGGTGAGAACGACCTGCTCGGGAGAAAGATGGAGGTTGTCGGCGACGAGCGCTTCGATCGGCTCGCGTTCGGGATAGCGCGTGAGTTCGCCCGCGGAGATGCGGCCCAGGACTTCACGGACGTTCGGCGAGCAGGCGAGTGTATTTTCGTTGAAGTCGAGGCGCAGGACGGAACGGTCGCCGAGCGGTGGATGATATTCCTTCATCGCCTGCACACGGGCGCGCGGCGCCACCTCCGCTGGGATCGGCTTCTGCATAGGACTGTTGTCGGATGGTGCTCGTAGAGCCACTCTTTGTTCAGCCACGGGACCTCCTCTTGAGGCGCGTGTGAATCGCTTCGGCATGACCTATGAGGCCTTCGGCTTCGGCAAGCAGTGCGGCAGACGGGCCAAGCGAACGAATGCCTCGCTCGTTGTACTCCTGCACGGTGATGAGCTTGACAAAGTCGTTCACACTGAGGCCGCCACGGACTCGTGCCATTCCGCCGGTGGGCAGAGTGTGATTGGGACCGGAGATGTAGTCGCCCATGGGCTGTGCCGACCAGCGACCAACGAAGACAGAACCGGCGTTGTTGACCCAAGCGAGGTCGGCAGCAGAGTCGACGGTGAGGTGCTCGGGCGCGAGACGATTGGTGATTTCGTGCGCTTCGGCAGCGTCGGCCACGACGAAGATGACTCCGTTGCGCTCGAGGGATTGGCAAGCGATAGGATTGGTGCGGCTGCGCTGTTTGACTTCGGCGGCCACTGCGCGAGCGAGATCGTCACGCGTGGTGAGAAAGACGGCAAGAGAGTCAGGATCGTGTTCGGCTTGGGCAACGAGATCGGAGGCGATGTCGGCGGGGCGGCCGCAATCGCTGGTGACGGCGATCTCGGTTGGGCCGGCAAGCATGTCGATGGCGCAGTCGAAGGCGACGAGGCGCTTGGCAGCGGTGACATAGAGATTGCCGGGACCGACGATCTTGTCGACTCGCGCGATGGTGCCGGTTCCGTAAGCGAGAGCAGCGATGGCATGGGCGCCGCCGAGGTAGTAGAACTCGGCGATGCCGAGAAGATGCGCGGCAGCGAGAGTCTCCGGCGCCGGTTTCGGGGAAACGACGACGATGCGGTTGACACCTGCCACCTGTGCAGGAATCACTGTCATCAGTAACGTCGAAGGGAGCGGATGACGGCCGCTTGGAACATAGCAGCCCACGGAGCCCAATGGCCGAACGAGTTGGCCTGTCCTCAGACCGCGAAGAGGCGAGAACTTCCAGGCGGCGGGTACCTGACGGCGGGCGAAATCGCGGATCTGGTTGGCGGCGGTCGTTAACGCATCTCGCAAAGGGGGGTCGAGGGCCTTCCACGAGGACCGCATCTCATCTGGAGTTATGCGCAACCTTTCAGGCGCAGGCAAGCCGTCGAACTTCGCGGCGTAGCGCAGCAGGGCACGGTCGCCCTGTTTGCGCACTCCAGCGATGATGCGCTGGACGGCCGGGAGGACTGACTCGAGCGAGCTGGCACTGCGCGCCTCGAGTGCTGCCAGCACCTGCTCGGCCTTGCGGGCGCCACGGCCTTTGGTTCGGAGCAGTTTCATGGTTTGCGTCTCACAAGACCACCTTGTTCAGCGGATACTCGACGATACCAGTGGCTCGCGCGGCCTTCAGGCGAGGGATGACGTCACGCGCGACACCCTCTTCGACGATGGTGTTCACGGCGACCCACTCGGAGTTGCTCAATTGGGAGACGGTCGGCGAATTGAGGGCGGGAAGAACAGCAAGGACGGCCTCGAGGTCGTCGCGGCGAACGTTGAGCATGAGGCCGACTTGCGATTGGGCATCGATGGCGCCTCGAAGCATCAAGGAGATCTGGTCGATCTTGGCGTTCTTCCACGCGTCAGCGAGGGCGATTTTGCTGGCGATCAGATGTGTCTCGCTCTCCATCACTGTATCGATGATTTTGAGGTGATTCGCTTTGAGCGAGCTGCCGGTCTCAGTGACTTCGACGATGGCATCGGCGAGCATGGGAGGCTTGACTTCGGTTGCTCCCCAACTGAACTCGACTTTGACATTCACACCCTTGCCGGCGAAATAGCGCTTGGTGACTTCGACGAGTTCGGTGGCGATGATCTTGCCTTCGAGGTCTTCGGCTTTGGTGAAGCCGCTGGCTTCAGGGACGGCGAGGACCCAGCGAACCTTGCGGCGGCTCTGCTTGGCGTAGGTCAGAGTGGTGACACTGGTGACGTCGAGACCGCTCTCGACGACCCAGTCAATACCGGTGAGGCCGGCGTCGAGGACGCCATGCTCGACGTAGCGCGCCATCTCCTGAGCGCGAATGAGCATGCAGTCGATTTCGCTGTCGTCGATCGAAGGAAAGTAAGAACGGCCATCGGCGTAGATGTTCCAGCCCGCACGGCGGAAGAGAGCGAGAGTAGCATCCTGCAGGCTGCCTTTGGGAAGGCCGAGACGGAGTTTGTTAGCCACGGGCGACCTCCGCGAGTTCGATCGGGCGAGTGAAGCAGCTGACCGTTCCTTCGTGACACACCAGGCCGTCGCCCTCGACAGTTACGCGGAACAAAAGCGCGTCATTGTCGCAGTCGGTCGATGTGGAGACGATCCGCAAGCGATTGCCGCTGGTTTCGCCTTTCATCCAGAGCTTCTTGCGGGTGCGGCTCCAGAAGGTGACGAAGCCGGTTTCAAGTGTTTTCGCGTAGCTGGTCTCGTTGAGAAAGCCCAGCATCAGCACCTGGCCTGTACCGGCATCCTGCACGATGCCGGGGACAAGGCCATCCATCTTGTCGAAGTCGATCCGTTCCACGGTTTCATTCCTTGGTTGAGATTTGTGGCAAAGAAAAGCCCGCCAGCGTGGTCGCCGGCGGGCCTTGGTTTCCGATCTCTCTGGCTGCTTAGTTCAAGCCATGACAGTCCGCCGGCATGGGTCTCCCGTGATGGTGGTGATGTCCATGATGGCGGTGAATCTGCATTAGTTCCAAGGTATGGGCAAACCCTGGGGTGTGTCAACTCATAACTTGGCGGCGCTATGACGAGCTAAGCCGTGCCGGCGTTGTCTTTCGGTTCGGAGGCCGGCTGTTGCAGGAGCTCAATGACACGTCGATAGAGTCGATTCCGCACCTCGAAGCGGTCGGCCGCGCGCGTCACGTACCGCACCTGCACGTTGATTCCCGGTGGAGCGGGCCGCAGGTTGACGACAGGGACCGCATTGAACTGACTAAGGCCTTTGCCGTGCACGCTGCGCTGCCACTCTTGTTCGGCCAGCTGCGAGTTTTTCTCGGTCTCTTCGGACACAGCGGCGTGAATCCTCTCAACCATGCCGATGGAATCCGACGACGACGGGATGGATACGGCGATTTCATCCCACATCCACTGGCCGCTGGTGGAGAAATTGAAGTAGGCGCCGCGGATGGCAAAGCTGTTGGGGAACGAGATGCGGCGGCCGGTGGGGTAGCCCTTCTCGTCGAGGGCACCGGTCTCGAGCAAGGTGGTGCTGAACAAGCCAACTTCAACGACTTCGCCGCCGACGCCATTGATCTCGACCCAATCGCCGACGTGCAGGCCTTTTCTGCCAATCAGAATGAACCATCCGAGGAAGGCGAGGATGAAGTCCTGGAGGGCAACGGTGAGAGCGGCGGTGGTGAGGCCGAGGATCGTCGGAGTCTCTTTTGGTGTGCCGAAGATGACCAGAAGAATGAGGATGACACCGATGACCTGGATGCTGAGTTGCAGGATGCTGCGCAGCGTTTGGCTCTGCCGGCGATCGAGAGCGGGGTGGGCCATCAACTTGCGAATGACGGCGTCGCAGACGACCATGCAGATGAGGATGAAGAGAATCAGCGCAAATGAACGAAGAATCAGATGCAGGACGATCTGGTGCTGCACGAGCACTTGATTGGCCCACTTGCCATAGACCAAGGCGAGCTGTTGATTGCTTTGGATGCGATCGTCGTAGATGGAAAGGATCTGGCGCTCGGCGCTGCGGTCCTTCAGGCTTGCGAGCCGGGTGGTCCGATCGGAAGCGTTGTTTGCCGATCCGGAAGCGGAGATTTCTGCCTGGCCTTCGAGCTTGTTGTGGTCCGAGGTGAGGAAGGCTGCGTCCTGTTGCGCTTTCTGCTGCGCCTGCAGGATGGATTTGTATCGGTCGGTCTGGTTAAACCAGGCTTGGATTCGCGCTGCGAGCGTGCCGTGCTGCCGTTCAGTGACGGATGCGACCTGCGCCGGGTTGTGTGAGGCGGTGTCGTACTCCTTCATTGAAGCCTCGTGCGCTGTGAGCTCATCCTGAATCTGAGAGCTGTCGTCGCCCGAGGCTCGCGCCAGGTCATCCTGCGCATCGTCCAGTTCGTCGGAGTCAAGGCCGAGCTGCGCTTTGGCCACATCGAGATCGTCGCTGTCGCCAGCGGGTGGAGGAGCGGCCTTGCCTCCCTGTGCCGATGTATTGGGCGGCGGGGTCAGGCTCTGCACAAGGGCCTGGTCTTGTTTCACCAGTTGCTGCAGCTGGGCAATCTTCTGGGAGAGGGCAAGAGCCTCTCCGGTCAGGACGCGATGTTCGGCCTTCAACCGTGCCTGACGAAGGGCAGAGGCAAATGCCTGGTCCACTTCGTGATCGGCGAGGCGCTCGGCTTCACGTGCGTATTCCTGCTCTTCGGCCGTTACAGCAAGCCCCGCGAGTGCCTGTGCAGTTTGCCAGGTGGTCACGTCGACGAGAGTCTTTTTGCTCGAGGTGGTCGAAGCGCCACTCTTCTGACGGAGGAAGGCAAGGTTCTCCATCGAGCTTCGAGTCGTCCAAAGGAGGATGCAACAGACGATCAGAAGTGCGGTGAGGGCAAACAGCAGGATCGACCGCATCTTGCCGACAGCGTGCTTGGCTTCGGTCTGGTGCGGCACGGGAGCAACGGGGGGGATTGCCATACACGCATTCTAAGGAAGATTACGGGGCTTGAGAACCGCGGGATGATGAAACTGCAGCGCATGCAGGAGGATTTGCGCCCAGGCCAGATCAAGCGGACAATGACTTCGTGCAGAGATTCGGACGTATGTTCGCCGGTACCCTGGTTGGATTCTGCCTTGCCGCTGCTTCAGCACAGAAGGTATCGGCACCGCCGCCACTCGAGTCGCGTGTGGACATCAATCACGCAACCTTGGAGGAACTGGGGAAGGTGCCGGGGATGACGCGGGTTTGGGCGGCGCGGATTGTGCGGTTCCGGCCCTACCGAGCCAAGAACGACCTAGTGGATCGCGGGGTTGTCCCGAGCGATGTGTACGAAAGGATAAGGGACCATATCGTCGCCCACCGCGACAAGCAGTGAGCGACGGGAACGGGCGTGACGGGATCAGGCCTGCGCCGGTTGTGCGACGACGACGTCTCCGCGCCTCAACAAGCGGCTCAGCAAGACATAGAGCACGGGGATGAAGATCAGATTGAGCACAGTGGAGAGCAGCATTCCGCCGACAATCGTTGTGCCCACGGAGCGTCTACCGAGAGCGCCGGCACCCGTGGCGAAGTAGAGCGGCAGGACACCAAGGATGAAGGCAAACGACGTCATCAGGATCGGGCGGAGACGCAGTTCGGCGGCTTCGATCGCTGCTTCTGCGATGGTGCGGCCCTTGCGGCGCAACTGCTCGGCAAACTCGACAATCAGAATCGAGTTTTTGGCCGAGAGGCCGATCAGCATGACCAGACCGATCTGGCAATAGACGTCATTGGAGAGACCGCGCAGGGAGACGAGACCGAGAGCACCGAGCACGGCCATCGGAACGGCCAAAAGAATGATGAAGGGCAAGGCGAAGCTCTCGTATTGCGCAGAGAGCGTGAGATACACAACAAGAATGCCCAAACCGAAGATGATCAACGCGCGGCCGCTGGATTCGATTTCATCGAGGGTCAGGCCGGTCCACTCGTAGCGCATGCCGGGCATCATGACTTGTTTGGCAAGGTCCTCCATGCCCGTGATTCCCTGCCCCGAACTGTAGCCCGGTGCGGGTGAACCATCGATCTCGACGGCTCGGAAGAGGTTGTAATGGGAGATCACGGGCGGTCCGGAGCTTTCGTTGACCTTCACCAGATTGTCGAGCGGGATCATTTGGCCGGTGTTGGAGCGGACATAGAAGCTATGCAGGTCGCCCGTGTGCATGCGGAAACGCTGGTCAGCCTGAACAAAGACGCGGTAGGTGCGATTGTTGAAGTCGAAGTCGTTGACGTATTGGGAGCCCATGAACACGCCGAGGGCATCAGTGATCTGCGAGAGTGGTACGTTCATGGCCTTGGCCTTCTCGCGATCGATGGTGACGAGTTCCTGGGGATCATTGGCCGAATAGGTTGTGATCAGGCCGGTCAGATCTTTGCGCGCATTTGCCCCAGCCACGATTTGATGCGCCACGCGGTCCAGATCGGAGAGCGTATTGGCGCCGGAGTCCTGAAGCATGAACTGAAATCCGCCGTAGCTGCCCACACCCGATACGGCCGGAGGCTGGATCACGGCGGCAAGGCCGCCGTTGGGGACGAACAAGAGCGATGCAAGTTTGGGCGACAGATCGCGAACGATGTCAGCAGTGGAATGGCCCTTGCCGCGACGCTGGTCAGCAGGCTTGGTGCTGATGAACATCAGGCCCTGATTTGAGGCGGCGCCTGAGAAGCTAAAGCCTGTAATCGAGAATGCGCCTGCAATGTCCTTATTGGAATAGATGATAGCCTGCGCGCGATCGGAGAGAGCCGCCGTGTAATCGAGGGATGAGCCTGGCGGCGCCTGGATGATTCCCATCAGGAAGCCCTGATCCTCCTGGGGAATAAACCCTGTGGGGACGCGCTGGTAGATCCAGACGGTGGCACCAAGGCCGACAAAGAAGAGCAGGAGCAAAATGTAGCGCAACTGGAGAGCGACGTGAATGATGCGGGCGTAGGTTTTTGCCAGCCATGTGATGAATGCATCGGCACCGTGGATAAAGGCCGCGAAGGCGCTCGAGATGAAGTCGATGTGGAGGAAGTCGAGTTGGCGCGGCCGAGCTTCTTCGCCGCGGAGGAAGAGAGCCGAGAGCGCCGGCGAGAGGGTGAGAGCGTTGAAGGCCGAGATGGCGATAGAAAACGCGATGGTAAGGGAGAACTGGCGGTAAAGAATGCCGGTAGTGCCAGGGAAGAACGAGACCGGTACGAAGACGGCAATGAGCACGAGCGAGGTCGCGATGACGGCGCTGGTCACTTCGCCCATGGCGCGGGATGTGGCTTCGTGAGGATCGGAGTGCTCCATCGCGATGTGGCGCTGCACGTTTTCGATGACCACGATGGCATCGTCGACGACGAGTCCCGTGGCCAGCGTGATGCCGAAAAGAGTGAGCGAGTTGATCGAGAAGTTGAATACACGGATGAAGGCGAAGGTGCCGATGAGTGATACCGGGATCGTGACCGCGGGAATGATGGTTGCGCGCCAATCGAGCAGGAAGAGGAAGATGACTGTGATGACGATGGCGATGGCTTCAGCGAGGGTCACCAGAACTTCGCGAATGGAATCGCCGATGACTGTTGTGGAATCGAAGGCGACCGCGTATTGGAGACCCGGAGGAAAGCTCTTGGAGAGTTCTTTCAGAACGGCCTTGGCGCGCGCGTCGACGTCGAGAGCGTTTGCATTCGACAGTTGCATGACGCCGATGCCCTGCGCTACATGACCGTTGTATTCCAGCATGGAGCTATAGTCTTCTGCGCCCACTTCCGAGTGGCCGACGTCCTTGAGGAGGACGAGCCCGTTGGCATTGTTTTTGACGATGATGTTGTCGAATTCTGCCGGGCTCGTGAGGCGGCCGACGACACGTACGGGAATCTCAAATGACTGGTTCTTGTCGGAAGGCGGCTGTCCAAGCTGGCCAGCGGGAATCTCGACGTTCTGTTCGGACAGAGCAGCGACCACGTCGGTTGCAGTGAGGCCACGGGAGGCCAGCTTCAACGGGTCGAGCCAGACGCGCATGGCGTACTTGCGCTCGCCGAAGATCTGCACGTCGCCCACGCCCGGGACGCGTTTGATCGCGTCTTTCACATACACATCGAGGTAGTTGGAGATGAACTCGTTGGAGTAGCGCCCATCGAGGGTAAAGAAACCAGCGCCAAAGACGAAGTTACGATTGGCTTTAGTGATGCTGATACCGGTGGAATTGACCGCAGCGGGCAGCCGACCGGTAACACTGGCGACGCGGTTTTGCACATCGACGGCGGCGATGTCGAGGTTATAGCCGGTGGTGAAGGTCGTGTTGATCATGCTCGTGCCATCGTTGGAGCTCGACGAGCTGATGTAACGCATGCCTTCCACGCCGTTGATCGATTCTTCGAGGGGTATGGTGACGGCTTTTTCGACGGTCTCGGCGTTGGCGCCGATGTAATTGCACGCAACACTCACCTGCGGCGGAGTGAGGTTGGGATACATGGCGATGGGAAGGTTGGGAATGCAGATCGCCCCGGCAAGGATGATCATGAGAGCGCATACGGTGGCGAACACTGGCCGATGAATGAAAAAGTCGACGAACAAACTGGACCCTCTTTCTTGGAGTCGGCGAAGGGCGCGTCACAGTTCAACTGCGGTCATACGCGCCCATGCGCCAAAACGCTAGGCTGCTCAGGCGCCCAAGGGCATGACCGGCATGCCGTTCACGAGGAACTGCGTACTCGACACGATGACCTGGTCACCGGCATTTAGTCCCGAAGAAATGGCATAGGTATTTCCGACGGTATCGCCCAAAACGACCGGAGTTTGAGCAGCGACCATGTGGCCGTCCTGCTGGCGCGCGACGAACACGAAGGTCTGGCCGCCGAGGCGTGTCACCGCCAAGACCGGCACAACGGCCATCGGCTTGGTGCTCCAGATGACCTTGGCTTTGATGAGCTGAGCGTTTCGCACCATTTCGGCCGAGGGATGAACGGGAGCCTTGACCAGGATTCCCTGCAGGGTGCTGTCGACCTGAGGCGAGACGAAATCCACCTTGGTTTTCTCGAGCAGCTTGCCGGAAGTGTCGTAGAGTTCCACCCCGAGCCCGAGACGAACCTCAGCAGTGCGCTCGGTCGGGATATAGATATAGGCCTCCAGGTCCTTGTTCTCATCCACGGTGGTGAGGACGGTGCTGGACGAAACGTAGTCACCGACGTGCACAGGGACATCGCCAACGATGCCATCGTAAGGCGCGCGCACCGAGTAGTAGGCGAGCTGCGCCTCCTGGGTTTTGCGCAGGGACACGGCAGACTCGTAGTCCGCCTTGGTGTTGGCGTAGGACTGCTGGGCCTGATCCCACACGTCGCGACTGATGATGCCGGCATCGAAGAGCTTGTGCTGTCGCTCCACTTCGACCGTGTTGTAGTCGTAGAGAGCCTTCTTTTGCTGCTCGGTGGCGCGTTGTGCCTCGACGGTCGCAATCTGAGGCTGGGCGTCGATCGACATCATCAACTGCCCGGCTTTGACGTGATCGCCGGATTTGACTTCGATTCGCGTCAGGCGTCCACTGACCTGCGGCTGGAGCGTGGCTGACCGCCGCGACATAATGGTCGCTACATATTCGCTGCTCTGGGCAACAGGGGCAAGCGTGACCGCGACAGTCTTGACCGGCATGGCCTGCATGCCCGCTCTGGACGGCGCGGCCGCCTGCTTTTGCTGACAACCAGAAACAACCAGACCGAGAGCAACTGCGTACACTGGAACAAGAATGCGTTTCAATCTGGAACCCTCGTGGCTAGGCCTGCACCTGTTCGTCAGGCGGCATAGCCGTACGTTCAATGAATTGCAGCACCCATCCTACAACCCGGCAAGCGATCCTCGCTGTGAGCTGCAAACAGGCGTCTTCGAGCCGGAGAGATTTGTCTGAAACTCATTTAGAGACGCACGGTGATCGATCATTGTCGCAAAAAATCGCCAGTTCGGGTCGGGGTTGTTGCAGAGCGGCCCGCCGACAGATCAGACGCGTTCACCAATCCAGGCAAAAGGGTTAAAATTCGTCCCCCGATCAAAAGTATCGACGCCTTCGGCGCGCTTGAGCCAGCCAACCACCAGATATGTGACGGGCGTCGCCACGACTTCCACCGCCACCTTGATCAAGTATGAGGACAGGACCATCCGCGCCAGCATCCCGAGAGACTGCGAGCCGGCGAAAGCGACGATCACGATGACCGTGGTGTCGACGGCCTGCCCGGTAACAGTGGAACCTACCGTCCGGGTCCAGAGCCAGCGGCCGCCGGTGACCAGCTTCAACTTGGCCAGGGTGTAGCTATTGGTGAACTCGCCGGCCCAATAAGCGACGAGGCTGGCGAACGCGAAGCGTGGCACCAAGCCGAAGACGGTCGCGAAGGCTTCCTGGCCTCTCCATTCCGGGGCCGGGGGCAGGAAAACGGCCATCTGCCCCATGGCCGCGAGCAAGGCCATGGCGAAAAACCCGAGCCAGATGGCGCGCCGTGAGGACCCGTATCCGTAGACCTCAGTGAATACGTCGCCACATATATAGGTAAGGGGAAACAGAAACTCGGCCGCACTGGGGCGCAGAGGGCCAAGCTGACAGATTTTCGGACCGATCAGGTTCGAAATCAGCAAAACCACGACGAAAGCAATGGTCAGGAGGTCGAGATAGCGATAGCGGCGCATCCACTAACGAGGATAGCGTAAAGGTGGTACGGCTTCTTGGCGCGCGAGGACAGACCGGGCGCGGGGGCTTTGACATGCTGTAGGTGAGTTGATAGCCTTCATAAGGGCGCATACGGCTGTCTCCGGCCGTTTTTGCTCTCCCACGCGTCCCCGTCGTCTAGCCCGGCCCAGGACACCGCCCTTTCACGGCGATAACACGGGTTCAAATCCCGTCGGGGACGCCAAATTAAATCAACAACTTAAATCAGAAGCGGGCCAAAGAAATCGCCTTGTACGTCAAGCGTACGTCATAAGGCATGGTGGTTCCGCGCTTAGAACTGCTTTGAGCAGCGACGCTCGAACCATCGCGAGAGCCTGCACCGACCCCCCACCGCCCAAATGATGCCGATCCGATGCGCGGGGGCGCATCTCTGAATCTCCAGGTCACAATAGGGAAGTTCGGTCATGCCCCGATAAAGAATCCTCAAATCGAAGCGTGACAGGCGAAGCTGATACCGTGACGCCATGAATAGGAGGAAGCATGGCAGTTGAAATTAAGATTCAAAGCAACGTTGCGCCATTTGAGCTGGAGCCGTTCACGCTGCAAGACGATCAAATGAGTCTTCTACCGCTCGTAGGCGCCATTCAAGGCTCCTTCCATACCAGTTTGTCTCATTGACTCTGGTACAGAATTTGCCCGGCACTCCAACTTCCACTGACGGTGGCGATTGCGCCGTTTTGTGTGCTCCAGATTCCTTGGCTTCCAATCGGCATCGAAGATCCCGAATTGGTGGTATAGTACGCCCCCGCAGTCTGTGATCCATTCACTGGAACAATTGTTGCATCCGGGTTGAGGTCGCCTCGAACAAAACGCGCCTTTCCGTCCCGGAAACCACCCTACTCCTCGACTTCCTGCGCAATGGCTGCATCAGCCAAGGAGAGAAGGTCTGAACATTCTGTGCGGATCGGCGTAACCTGCGCGACAGTACTCTCGGTGACAATTCCGTTACGGCAAAAACTCTTGGTCGCTTTGGATTTCCAGAGTGGCATCGATCGGCAGCTTATCGCTCGATCCGCCGGCAAGAATACGGACTAATTCCTTTTCAACATGCCAGGCTTTTTCCGCAGTATCCCAATAGGCCAGGTCCCGCGGCCGAAGTTTGAAATGGACGTCCATCTGGGCTCCGGGATTGAGGTGCACGCGTTCAAAGCCTTCCAACTCAATTCGCGGGCGCTCGACTACCGAACCCAGGTGCTGCACATATAGTTGAACGACCTCATCCCCCGCACGGAATCCATTATTCTTCACCTTCACAGTTGCGGTGATCTGACCATCGGCTTTTGTACTCGGGGAACTCAGCCTCAGACCCTCATACGCAAAGGATGTATAGCTGAGACCGAACCCGAATGCATAGAGCGGCTTGTCTTTCAAGTACATGTAGGTACGGCCGTGGCGAATGTCATAGTCCATCATCGGTAGCAGTTGCGCATCGCCCGTTGGCCAGGTTTGATTCAA
>Ga0335069_10010383_pt1 | contig 13195 bp, 11 predicted proteins | sample Lox_Sample_11_FD_206714 | JGI IMG/M metagenome (GOLD analysis project Ga0335069, IMG submission 206714) | Soil microbial communities from Loxahatchee National Wildlife Refuge, Florida, United States - Lox_Sample_1.1 | ecosystem: Environmental > Terrestrial > Soil > Wetlands | place: USA... | reverse complement strand
TCACCCGGATGAAGCCCAGGAAGAGCAGGAAGAACCACGCGAACGAGCCGATGATGATGGTCGAGTCGGTGATCGTCGGGTAGTACGTGCCCCAGGTGTACGGGTAAAAGTCGTGGGCCAGGCCCGGAATGATGATGTTGAAGCGCTCGAGCCACATCCCGATGAGCACGAGGATCGAGATCACGAAGAGCCACGTGGTGTTCGTGCGCGGCTTCTTCCAGAAGAAGACGAGGGGCGAGATGCTGTTGCAGAAGTACATGCCCCAGTACGCCCAGGCGTACTGCTGGCTCGCCTTGGCGAAGACGCTGGCCCGCTCGAAGTGGTCGCCACTGTACCAGGCCGTGAAGACCTCGCAGAGGTAGAAGTAGCTCAGGACGAGGCTCGTGACCAGGATGAGCTTGGCCATGGCGTCCAGGTGCCGGTCCGTGATGTAGGCGTACCAGTCGAAGATCCAGCGCATGGGCAGGATCAGGATCAGCACCATGGCGAAGCCCGAGAAGATGGCCCCGTCGACGAAGAACGGCGGGAAGAGCGTGGAGTGCCAGCCGGGCACGAGGGCCATGGCGAAGTCGAACGACACCACGCTGTGGACGGACAGCACGAGGGGCGTGGCGAGCGCGGCGAAGAGCCCGTAGGCCCGCCGGTAGTGCCGCCACTGCGAGTCCGAGCCCTCCCAGCCGAGCGACATCACGTTGTAGATCTTCTTCTTGAAGCCGGTGGCGTTGTCCCGGAGCGCCGCGATGTCGGGCACGAGGCCCACGATGAAGAAGACGACGGAGATGGTCAGGTACGTCGAGATGGCGAAGACGTCCCAGACGAGGGGCGACTTGAAGTTGGGCCAGAGGTAGCGCTGGTTCGGGTACGGCGTGAGCCAGTAGGCGAACCACATCCGGCCGGCGTGGATGAGCGGGAAGAGACCGGCCGTCATGACGGCGAACACCGTCATGGCCTCGGCACCCCGGTAGATGGAGGTGCGCCACTTGGCGCGGAAGAGATACAGCACGGCCGAGATGAGCGTGCCCGCGTGCCCGATGCCGATCCAGAACACGAAAGTGACGATGTACGTTGCCCAAAACTGAGGTGTGCGATTACCCGCTGCTCCGATTCCCGTCCAGATCTGCCACGTCCACGCGAGGACGCCGCAGCCCAGGATGAGGCCGACCAGGCACATCCAGGCGAAGTAGGTGTTGCCGGGCATGCCGACGGTCCGGATGACGTCGCGATTGACGTCCGCCCATGCCGGCTGGCCCGGCCGCGTCGCCACGCTCATGCCTTGTGCTCCTTGCTCTCTCCGTGCCCGCCGACCTCGCCGCGCACCACCTTGGCGAGGTAGGTGACGGCCGGGCGCGTCGCCAGCCCGTGGAGAACGTGGTAGCTGCGCGGGCTCTGCGACAGCTTGGAGACCCGAGCGGCGCCATCCTTCAGGTTGCCGAAGGTAATGGCCTGGCTCGGGCACGTCTGCTGGCACGCCGTCCTGACGTCGCCGTCCCTGACCGTGCGCCCCGCGTCGCGCGCCTCGTTCTTGCCCTTCTCGATGCGCTGCACGCACATGGTGCACTTCTCCATGATGCCCAGCTGGCGCACGGTCACGTCGGGATTCAGCTGGATCTCGAGCGGCGGCGTCCAGCTGTAGTTGAACCAGTTGAACCGGCGCACGTGGTACGGGCAGTTGTTGCCGCAGTAACGCGTGCCCACGCAGCGGTTGTAGACCTGCGCGTTGAGCCCTTCCCGCGTGTGGTAGGCGGCATAGACGGGGCACACGGGCTCGCAGGGCGCGATCTCGCAGTGCTGGCAGAACATGGGCTGGAAGATCGTGGTGGTCCTGCCCTTGGGCCCGTGGTCCCAGCGCTCGAGGCGTATCCACTGCTGGGCGCGGCCGTAGGCGACCTGCGCCTTGCCCACGACGGGCACGTTGTTCTCAGCCGAGCAGGCCACCACGCAGGCCTGGCAGCCCGTGCAGGCGTCGGAGTCGACCACCATCCCCCAGCGGTACTCGGGGTACTTGATGGGCGGATACATGCTCGGATGGCTCGCGCCTTCCGGCGCCTTGCCGCGGAGCTCCATCTCCCGGGCAGCCGCCAGCCCGACCAGCTCCACGATCTCGCGGTCGTCGTCGTCGAAGGTCGCCTGCGGGATGGCAAGGGGCGAACGTGCGCCAGTCTTGGCGAGCGACACGTTGACCGCGAGGTACGGCAGACCTCCCGACGCGGCATCGGAGGCTCCGCCCAGGAGCTTGAGCGGGTTGGCGCCGCCGTTCAGCATGATGTCGCCCAGATGTCCCGTGCGGATGTTGCCGGCCCGCGCCCACGCGCCGGGATAGTCGTGCCCGAGCCCCATCGCCACGGCAACCGTCCTGGGATGGAGGGTGGACGACGGCCAGGCGGGCAGCTCGATGCTGCCGTGCGGGGAGGTGAGCTTGACGACGTCGCCACGCGCGACGTCGAGCTTGGCCGCCGTCTCCGCGGGAATCTCGACCCAGCCGCCCCACGCGACCTGCGTCATCGTGTCCGGCGCTTCCTGCAGCCACGGCTGGTCGGCGTTCCGGCCGTCGTAGAAGCGCGTCGACGGGTACACGATGAGCGCGTGCGTGCCGTCGCCCTCGAGCTTCGCGGGCTCGGCGCTCAGCCGGCTCGCGTCCAGCTTCCCGGTCGCGGCCGGGCCGGCCGCGGCGGCACGGAACGCTCCGCCCTTCCGGAGCGACTCCTCCCAGAAGTCCGCGGGCGACTTCCCGGCGCCGTACTCGCGGGCGAGCCCCTGCCACTGCTCCCGCACGTAGTCCTGGAAGCTGGACCACTTGAGCGGTCCCTTGCCTTCCTCGGTGCCCAGAGCGAGGCGCCCCACGGACAGCAGGATGTCCCCCGTGGCCTTGCCTTCGACCGGCTTGCCCTCGATGGCCACCGGTCCCATCGCCGGCTGCATGAGCCCGATGACGCCGTCGCGCGCGGCGTAGTCGCCCCACGACTCGAGCGGATGGAGCGACGGCAGCACGAGCCCGGCCTTCGCGGAGGTCTCGGTCGGCCGCGTCGCCAGGCTCACGACCATGGGCACCTTGGCGAGGGCTTCCACGAAGCCGGCCTTGGGCGGCATCGCGTAGACGGGATTCACGTCGGCCAGGATCAGGACCTCGATCTCGCCGGCGGACATCGCCTTCACCAGCTTCAGCATGTCGGCGTAGGGGCTCGCCTTGCCGAGAGCCGAGTCGGCGCCGAAGCGGATCGTCTTGCCCACGGCGCCCACAGCCATGTTCAGCAGATTGACGGCGATCACCGCGTCGGTGGCCTGCGGTCCCGTGGCGGCGGCTCCCCCGGGCAGGGCCAGCGCGCCGTCGGCGTGCGCGAAGGCGTGCGCGATCCGCTTGATCGTGTCCGCGGAGATGCCCGAGGCCTCGGCCGCCTTGGCGAGATCGGCACTCTTCACGGCCGCCCGGAGCGACGCGGTGTCCGCGCCCTTGGCGGCGAGACCCTCGTCCAGGATGACCTTGAGCATCGCGAGGGCGACAACGCCTTCGGTGCCGGGGGCGTTGCGCAGCCACTCGTCGGCGTTGCCGGCCGTCATGGAAAACCGCGGGTCGATCGCCACGAAGGTGCCGGCTCTCCCGCGGCTGAGCGCGTGCATCCGCGCGAAGGCAGCCTGGTTCGCTACGGCGTTGAGCCACGTCTCGAGGAAGTCCGCGCCGAACGACAGCACGTAGCTCGCGTCCTCGATGGCGTAGTGCGGGATGCCGTCGCGGCCGAAGGCAGCGCGGTTGGCCGCGCGCAGCGACTCGTAGCCCAGCGGCTCGTATGCGATGCGCGGCCGCGCGCCGAGCGCGCGCGTCCACTCGTCCATGAGCCGGCCGAGGCTGCCCGTCTCGATGCCGGTCACCATCGCGACCTTGCTCCCCTGCCTGGCGCCGACGAGCCCCTTCAGCTTGTCGCCGAGCGCCTTCTCGGCATCGGCCCACGCGACCGGCTTGCCTCCCACGAGCGCGCCGCGGTAGCGGTCGGGGTGGTAGAGCGCCTGCAGCCCGGCCTGCCCGCGAATGCACAGGGTGCCCGCGTTCACGGGGTGATCGGGATTGCCCTCGAGCTTGACGACGCGGCCATCGCGGTTCTTGGCGACGAGGCCGCAGCCCGCCGGGCACTCCCGGCACACCGTCGAGAAGTAGACCGCGACCCCGGGCACGATGTTGTCGGGCGGCACCACGTACGGGATGAGCTTCTGCGGGATGGCCCCCACGAGCTCGGCGGCATCCTGGCCGCATCCGCCGGCCGCCACGGCTGCGCCCGACGTGGCGACGATCTTGAAGAACGACCGGCGATCGATGCCGCTCATGCGGCTCCCCGTGTGACCTTGCCTTCGGGATGGAGTCGACTGCAGGAGAGAGATGGCACCGGGTGTGCTCGGACGGTCACATCAGGCTTGCCGACCATCTACGCTCGTGCGCTCCTCGCGCGACACCGCGCTCACAAACCATGCGTGCCAGTGTGGCCGGTCAGGAAATCGGCGCAGTCGGCCGATCGCAAACCTTGTGAACCGTATCACGCGAGAAAACCGAGGTCAATAGAGATATAAGGGCGGGCGCGATCAGCGGGCCGACTGGAACGCTTTGCGGGCGATCCCGGCGGCCTCGTCGAGGTCGGCCGGCCCATGCGCCAGCGAGACGAACGCCGCCTCGAACTGCGAGGCCGCGAGGAAGACGCCCCCGTCGAGCATCGCGTGGAAGAAGCGGCCGTACCGCGCGGTGTCCGAGCGCTTCGCCGAGGCGTAGTCTGTCACGGGCGACTCGGTGAAGAACGCGGTGAGCATCGACCCGACGCGATTGACGGCGAGCGGCATCGCCGCCGCGCGGGCGCCGTCCACCAGCCCGGCCTGAAGCTTCGCGCCTGCCGTCTCGAGGCGCTCGTAGACGCCCGGCTTCTCGAGCGCGCGGAGCGTGGCCAGCCCGGCCGCGACAGCCAGCGGGTTGCCCGACAGTGTACCGGCCTGGTACACGCCGCCGAGCGGCGCCACGCGCTCCATGATGGCCCGCGCGCCGCCGTAGGCGCCGACCGGCAGTCCGCCGCCGATGATCTTGCCGAGACATGTGAGATCGGGACGCACGCCATAGAGGGCCTGGGCCCCGCCGTAGGCCACGCGGAAGCCCGTGATCACCTCGTCGAAGATGAGGAGCGCGCCATGCGCGTCGCACACCTTCCGGAGGCCCGCGAGGAAGCCCGAGGCCGGCGGCACCACGCCCATGTTTCCCGCGACGGGCTCCACGATGATGGCCGCCACGTCCCGCCCCCGCGCGGCCATCACGGCCTCCACTGCCGCCAGGTCGTTGAAGGGCACCGTGATGGTCAGCTCGGCCAGCGCCGCCGGCACGCCCAGGCTGTCCGGCACGCCGAACGTGGCGCCGCCGGACCCCGCCTTCACGAGCAGGCTGTCGGCGTGACCGTGATAGCAGCCCTCGAACTTGACGATGGCGTCGCGGCCCGTCGCGCCCCGGGCGAGCCGGATGGCGCTCATGGCCGCCTCCGTGCCCGACGACACGAGGCGGACCATCTCCATCGACGGCACCGCGCGCGAGATGATCTCGGCCATCTCGACCTCGCCGCGCGTGGGCGCGCCGTAGCTCGTGCCGCGCCGGAGCGCCTCGCCCACCGCCTCCACGAGGGCGGGCGCCGCGTGGCCGAGGATCAGCGGCCCCCACGAGCCCAGGAAGTCGATGTAGGTGCGGCCATCGACGTCGGTGATCCGGCAGCCTTCGGCACGGTCGACGAAGAACGGGCGACCGCCCACGCCGCGGAACGCCCGCACGGGGCTGTTCACGCCTCCGGGAATGACTCGCTGGGCCGTGGCGAAGAGCGCGTCCGAGCTGGGCTGGGTCATGCGGCTCGCGTCATCCTTCCGGCTTCTGCCAGTCAATGGGGAGAAAGTCGCGCTGGGTGGCGTCCCATCGGAACGCGCCCGCGTCCGCCACCTGCCGCTCGCGCACCGAGACCACCACGTAGGTGGCATCGGGATAGGCCGGCTCCCCGTTGATCAGGGCGTTGTGCTTGTCGGTCGGCGAGAAGTAGGCGCCGGTATCGATGTGGGAGTGATAGATGGTCAGGACACGAAAGCCCTCGGCCTCGCGCCGGCCCATGGCGATGAGGTCCTTGGGATCGATGTAGTAGGCCGTGCGCGAGTCCCGCGGGTGGCGCTCGGGATCCTTGCCGTGCAGCTCGTCCTGGATGTTGCGGCATGGAAGGTGGAGCCGCTCCCCCGCACGGTCCATGACGACGCCGCAGCACTCGCCCGGATACTCTTCGGTCGCCTGCGCACGGATGCGCGCGTACTCTTCGGGCGTCAGGATCATCGAGCGCGGGTCACGCGCTCCCCGCCAGGGCCGGCCCGCCCCCCGCCAGGGCTGGAATGATCGAGACCTCGTCTCCGTCCTTGAGCGAGGTCGCCTGCCCCTGCAGTGACTCGATGGCCTCGCTGTTGACGTAGAGATTCACGTGGTGGTGGATCTCGCCGGCCTCGTTGCGCACCAGCCCCTTCAGCCCGCTGAACCGCCCCTCCAGCTCGTCGAGCAGCCCGCGCACGTCGCGCGCCTCCACCGAGACCCGGTCCTTGTTGTTGGTGGCGCGACGAAACGGGGTCGGGATGTAGACATCGATGCTCATGGCCGTCTCCTTCGCTCCTAGAGCGACACGCTCAGATAGCGCTCGCCAGTATCGCACAGCACCGTGACGACGACCCGGTCTGACGGGAGCGCTTCGGCCACGCGGCAGGCGGCCCACACGTTCGCGCCCGACGAGATGCCGACCAGGAGACCTTCCTCCCGCGCCAGCCGCCGCGCCGTGGCCGTCGCGTCCTCGTCGCGCACCAGCATGATCTCGTCCAGGACGGCCCGATTGAGAATGCCCGGCACGAACGAGGCGCCGATGCCCTGGATGCCCGTGGGCCGCGCGCGACCGCCCGACAGCACGGGCGAGCGGGCCGGCTCGACGCCGATCACCCGCACGCCGGGAATGCGCTCCTTCAAGATCTCGCCGACACCCGTGACCGTGCCGCCCGTGCCCACGCCGGCCACGAACACGTCCACGCGCTCCTCGGTCGCGTCGAGGATCTCGAGTGCGGTCGTCCGCCGGTGCACCTCGGGGTTGGCGGGATTCTCGAACTGCTGCGGCATGAAGTAGTCGGGGTGCTCGCGGAGGAGCTCCTGGGCGGCGAAGACCGCGCCCGTCATCCCTTCGATGGCGGGCGTCAGGTGTACCTCCGCACCGTACCTCGAGAGGAGGCGCTGCCGCTCCACGCTCATGTCGTCCGGCATCGTCAGGATGAGCCGGTAGCCCCGGACGGCGCACACCATGGCGAGGCCGATGCCCGTGTTGCCGCTCGTCGGTTCCACCACGGTCGCGCCGGGCTTGAGCACGCCGCGACGCTCGGCATCCTCGATCATCCCCACGGCGATCCGGTCCTTGACGCTGCCGCCCGGATTGAGGGACTCCATCTTCGCCAGCACGACGGCGCCGCCGGGCTTCGGCAGGCGATTGAGCCGCACGAGCGGCGTGCCGCCGACGGCTTCAAGCACCGATGCGGCAACCTTCGGCCGGCCCACTGCCACTGCCTTACGCTGGGTCATGGCGCCCAATCCTATCGGGAACGCTGGTTCCCCGGCAAAAAAAGGTTCAGATGTGGTACATGGGCTTGGCCGACGCTCGCCGCTCCGTGGCGTGCCGCTTGAGATCCTCGAGCGTCGTGCCGTCCACGACCGCGTCGACGGCGTCCGCCACCGCTCGCCACAAGAACGCGAGATCTCCGCCGGCTTCTCCCCGCACGGCCCGTCCCTCGGGCCAGACGCCGGAACGGCCCTCGACAGCACGGAGCACGGCGCCCACCGTGATCTGCTCCGGCGCCTTGGCGAGCCGATAGCCCCCGGCGGAGCCGCGCCGCGAGTAGAGAAAGCCCGCGCGCTTCAACCCGAGCAACACCTGCTCGAGGTAGCGCTGGGGAATTCCCTGCCGCTTCGCGATGTCCTGGATGGGCTGCAGCGTCTCGCCGTCGTCGGTCAGCGCCAGGTCGAGCATTGCCTTGATGGCGTACTCGCCCTTGGCGGACACCGTCACGCCCGCCTCCGCTCCAGGATGCGCGCGACCTCCTTGGCGAAGTACGTGATGACGATGTCGGCGCCCGCGCGCCGGATGCCCGTGAGCGCCTCCATCATGGCGGCCTCTTCATCGAGCCAGCCGAGCTGTCCGGCCGCGCGCAGCATCGCGTACTCGCCCGACACGGAGTACGCGGCCACGGGCAGGCCGAACTCGCTCTTCACCCGCGAGATCACGTCCAGGTAGGGCAGGGCCGGCTTGACCATGACGATGTCGGCGCCCTCGTCCACGTCGAGCGCGACCTCGCGCATGGCCTCGATGGCATTGGCCGGGTCCATCTGGTACGCCCGCCGGTCGCCGAACTGCGGGGTGGAATCGGCCGCCTCGCGGAACGGTCCATAGAAGGCGGAGGCGTACTTGGCGGAGTAGGCCATGATCGGCGTCTCCTGGCTGCCGTTCTCGTCAAGCGCCTCGCGGATCGCCGCCACTCGCCCATCCATCATGTCCGAGGGCGCAACCATGTCCGCGCCGGCGTCGACGTGCGACACCGCGGTGCGCGCGAGCAGGTCGAGCGTGGGATCGTTCTTCACGCGCCCCTCCTCGACGACGCCGCAGTGTCCATGGCTCGTGTACTCGCACAGGCACACGTCCGTGATCACGAGGAGGTCCGGAATCGTCTCCTTCACCGCCCGCACCGCCTGCTGGATGATGCCGTCGTCCGCGTACGCCTCGCTGCCGCGCGGGTCCTTCTCGGCCGGCAGGCCGAACAGCAGCACCGCGGGGATGCCCATCGACGCCGCGTCCTTGCACTCGCGAAGGAGCTCGTCCACGGACAGCCGGAACTGGCCCGGCATCGACGCGATGGGCTCGCGCACGCCGCGGCCGTGCACGGCGAAGAGCGGATAGACGAGGTCGTCGACCCTGAGCTGCGTCTCCCGGACCATCTTGCGCAGGAGGGGCGACTCGCGAAGCCGGCGCGGCCGGTACAGTGGAGACGGCATATGCATGTGCTCCTTTATCGTCATTCACCCTCAACATGCTGTCGCATGTTGACCGTGGGTGAGATGGTCAGGTCACTCCGCATCCTGCCGATCTCGTCCCCTGAAGTGGTCGGCGATGGCCTTGGCCAGCGCCGGGATAGTGTACTCCCTCGGGACGATGCGTGTCTCGAGGCCCACTTCGCGCGCGGTGTCGCGGGTGACCGGGCCGATGCAGGCGACGGTGACGCCGGCGAGCCGGCGAGCCAGCTCGCCGCGGTCGAAGAGCGCCGCGAAGTGCCGCACGGTGGACGAGCTCGTGAAGGTCACCACGTCCACCCGGCCTTCTGCGAGCGCCCTCCGAAGCTCCTCCACGTTCGCATCGGCGGGCCGCGTGCGGTAGGCCGCCACCTCGTCCACGCGGGCGCCGGCGGCCTCGAGCTCCCGCACGAGCAGATCGCGCGTCTCGGCGGCGCGGGCCAGCAGCACGCGCGCGCCCGGCCGGATCACCGCGCGCAGCCTTTCCGCCAGCCCCTCCGCCACGTACTCCTCCGGCACCAGCTCCGGCTCGAGCCCGACCCTCCGCAACGCCTCGGCCGTGGCGGGACCGATGGCGGCCAGCCGCCGGCCTCGCAAGGCCTCGACGCTCCCTCCTCGATGCTCGAGACGGCGCCGCGTCATCTCCACCCCATTGACACTGGTGAACACCGCCCATTCGTAGTCGCCAAGCCGGTCCAGCGCCCTATCGAGCGGCTCCCACGAGGCCGGCGGCTCGATGGCGATGGTCGGGGCCAGCAGCACTCGCGCGCCCGCCGCCTCGAGGAGATGGGCGAAGGCCTCCGCCTGCGCGCGCGGACGCGTCACGACCACGACGCGCCCGGCGAGCGGCTTGGCGGCGGCCACGGTGGTCACGCGGGCCCTCCGGCGGCGAGGATGGGCCCGGCCCCGCGCGCGAGGAGATCGTCGGCGAGCTTCTCGCCCACCGCCTCCGCCCGGGTCGCGGCCCCGTCCGCCCGGCCGCGAATCATCGTCCGGCCATCCACGCTCGCGACGAGCCCGTCCATGACGAGCGTGCCGCCTTCGACCCTGGCCAGCCCGGCCACCGGCGTGTGACACCCCGCCCCGAGCCGCCGCAGGAACGCTCGCTCCGCGAGCGACCCGGATCGCGTCCCCGCATCGTCGAGGCTCCGGAGCGCTTCGAGCACGGCGCGATCGGACCCGCGCGCCTCGACGGCCAGCGTGCCCTGCCCGACCGCAGGCAGGAACTCGCGGGCATCGAGCACCTGCGCGCGCTCCGGCTTGAGCCCGAGCCGCTCGAGCCCGGCCCACGCCATGACCAGTGCGTCGCAGAGGCCTTCCTCGAGCTTCCGGAGCCGTGTATCCACGTTGCCGCGTATCGGCTCGACCGTGAGATCGGGCCGGCGTGCCAGGAGCAGGGCGCGGCGTCTCAGGCTGGATGTGGCCACTCGCGCCCCGCGCGGAAGATCGTCGAGGCCGGCGCCCGTCCGCGTCAGGAGCACGTCCCGCACATCGGCCCGGGGAGGAAAGGCCGCGAGCGCGAGTCCGTCGGGCAGGAGCGCGGGAAGGTCCTTGAGGCTGTGGACGCCCGCATCGACACGGCCATCCAGGATGGCCTCCTCGATTTCCTTGACGAAGAGCGCCTTGCCGCCGAAGTCGGCGAGCGCGACGTCCGCCAGGCGGTCCCCGGACGTCCGGATCGTGATCAGCTGCGCCTCGACGCCACGCCCGCGCAGCGCGTCCGCCACGAGGCCGGCCTGCACCATGGCGAGCCGGCTGCCTCGGGTGCCGAACCGGATCTTCATGCCTCGGGCTCGCCGCGGCCCTTGCCTCCGAGCCCGAACAGCTCGGAGATGACCTCGATCCAGCGCCGTCCGTGCCCGGCCTTCGACGAGTCGCGGAGCTTGACGGTGGGCGCGTGCAGGACCTTGTTGACGATGCCCTGGGAGAGCGCCTCGAGGGCCTGCCGCGTGGCCGGGTCGGCGCCGGGCAACCGCCCGAGCGCGCGGGCCAGCTCGGCCTGGCGAATCTCCTCGAGCTTTTCCCGGAGCGAGACGATCGTCGGCACGACCTCGAGGCTCCGGAGCCGATCCGAGAACTTCACGACCTCGCGCGCGACGAGCGCCTCGGCCCGCTGCGCCTCGCGCATCCGCTCCCGCAGGTTGGCCTCCACCACGGAGCGCAGATCGTCCACGTCGTACACGAACACGTCGTCGAGGTCGTTGACGTCCGGCGCCACGTTGCGGGGCACCGCGATGTCGATGAAGAAGAGCGGGCGGCCGCGGCGGCCGTGGACGGCGCGCGCCACGTCGGGCGCGGTGACGATCGGCTCGGTCGCTCCGGTGGACGTGATGACGATGTCCACCTGGGCCATCACGGCGAAGAGCTCCTCGAACGGCACCGCCGTGCCCGACAGCTCCCGCGCGAGCTCCTGGGCCCGGCTCGCGGTGCGGTTGGCGACGTACACGGGCAGGGTGCCCTGGTCTTGCAGGTGCCGCGCCGCGAGCTCGCCCATCTCCCCGGCCCCGACGAGGAGGACGGAGCGGCCGGCGAGCCCGTCGAAGATCCGGCGGGCGAGCTCGACGGCGGCGAAGGCGACGGAGACCGCGTGGCGTCCCACCTCCGTGTCCGAGCGCACGCGCTTCGCCACGGTGAAGGCCTGGCTCATGAGCGAGTGCAGCACGGGCCCCACCGTGCGGCACGCCTGCGCCAGCGCGAAGGCATCCTTGACCTGGCCCAGGATCTGCGGCTCGCCCAGGACCATGGAGTCGAGGCTCGACGCGACGCGGAAGGCGTGCTGCACCGCTTCCGGGCCATACATCGTGTAGAGGAGCGGCTCGAGGGCCGGGAAGGCCATCCCGCGCTGGGATCCCATCCGGCGAAACGCCGCGCTGCGCGCCTCGCCCGGCACGTCGGCCACGCCGTAGACCTCGACGCGGTTGCAGGTGGAGACGATCAGCACCTCGGCGCAGGTCCCGCGCCCCGCGAGGTCGCCCAGGACCTCGCGCAGCTTGTCCTCGTCGAGTGCCAGCTGCTCGCGCACCTCCAGCGGCGCCGTGCGGTGCGAGAGGCCGGCGACGAACAGGCGCTCGATCACGAGCCGTGCCTGCCCTGGAAGAGGACACCCGCGCCCAGCGTGGCCAGGAGGACGCAGAAGCCCACGATCGAGAAGTAGGCGGCCCGCCGCCCGTGCCAGTGGCCGACGACGCGGCCCGAGAGCGTGGCCGCGTAGACAATCCACATCACGATCGAGAACAGGGCCAGCGGGTCCACGAGGAGATCCCGGCTCCAGGCGCGGCCGGCCCTCGCGAAGCCCAGCGCGAGCCCGACCGTGAGGAAGGGAAACGCGGCCGTCAGGGTGGCCAGCGTGAGGCGGTCGAGCATCTCGAGCGACGGCATCCGGTAGGACAGCGAGCCCGGCCGCCGCGTCTTGAGCTGCCGCTCCTGCAGGAGGTACATGAGAGCGCTGCCGAAGTTGAGCACGAGCGCGGCCAGACCCACCAGCACGAGCGCCACATGGACGAGAATCCACGCGCTCGACGCGCGCGGCTCGAGCGCGAGATCGCGCAGCCCCGTGGGCAGTCCCAGGCCCAGCGCGAGCACCACGGGCAGCACGAAGGCCCCCAGCGCGTGGAGGCCGTAGCGCCGCTCCATCCAGAGGTCGACGAAGACGACCACCCAGATCATGACGGACACGAGCTCGGCCAGGGTCAGCACGGGGGTGCGGCCCAGCTCGAGGCCGCGGAGCACGATCGCCACGGTGTGGCACACCCATCCCGCCAGCGTCAGCTCCCGCGCGAGACGGGCCAGGCTGTCCCGCCGCCAGGCCAGCGAGACGAGCGCCGCCGCGGCGGCGAGGATGTACGCGGTCAGGGCCACATCGAAGACGACGGCGTTCATGTCGGCTGGTCCGCCCTCCCGTGGGCGGCTACGAGCGTCGACCGCATGCCCTATCGTGCCACGCCCACCAGCAAAGCCAAAGGGCCCTCGGTCGCCTCACCGATCACCCGGATCCGCGTACAGGACCCGGACCAGGAAGAGGCCCTGGGGCGGAGCCGTGGGTCCCGACCGTGTCCGGTCGCGCCCGGCCAGAAGGGCCGACATCCAGGACGGCGGCTGGGCACCTCGGCCCACCTCGACCAG
>Ga0335069_10010381_pt1 | contig 13197 bp, 12 predicted proteins | sample Lox_Sample_11_FD_206714 | JGI IMG/M metagenome (GOLD analysis project Ga0335069, IMG submission 206714) | Soil microbial communities from Loxahatchee National Wildlife Refuge, Florida, United States - Lox_Sample_1.1 | ecosystem: Environmental > Terrestrial > Soil > Wetlands | place: USA... | reverse complement strand
GCGGACCTTTTCGTTGTCAACCAGGCCGGCATAGAGTTCGGCGATGCCCATGTCGGCCTTGCGCAGGGTCAGCTGCGCATTGTCGATCAGCGTCTGGAAAAACGGCCATTCGGCGTGCATCGTTCGCAGCAGCCGGCGCCCGGCCGGTCCGCGGCGCAGAACCGCCTGCAACGCCGCGCCCAGGCCATACCAGCCCGGAAAATTGAACCGGCTCTGCATCCAGGAAAAGACCCACGGAATCGCCCGCAGGTCGGCCACGCTCTGTGTGGCGCGGCGGTAGGACGGCCGCGAGCCGTAGTTCAGGTTCGCGATCTCGTCGATGGGCGTCGCCTGGCGCCAGAACTCGAGGAATTCGGGATCGTCGTGCACCAGGCTCCGGTACGCGGCGAAACCCGCCGCGCTCATCACGTCCATCGCCTCGTGCCATTCGGCCGGCAGCGTCGCCGGCCCTTCCGCCGCGCGGATTCCGAGCATCACGCCGTAGGCCATCTGCTCGAGGATGCGGTGGGCCAGGTCGGCGTCGTGGTAACGGGTCGACAGCACCTCGCCCTGCTCGGTCACGCGGATTCCGCCGTCGCGCAGCCCGGCCGGCTGCGCCAGGATCGCCTTCGCCGCCGGCCCGCCGCCGCGCGCGATGCTGCCGCCGCGGCCGTGGAAGAGTGTCAGCCGCACCCCATGCGCGGCGCACACCTGCGCGATCGCGGCTTGGGCCCCGAACAGGGCCCAGTTGGCCGTGAGGTAGCCGCAGTCCTTGTTGCTGTCGGAATAGCCCAGCATCACGTGCTGGTGGGCCGGGGCCGGCCGCCCCGGCAGCGTGAAGAGCGCGGCGAGAATTCCCGGGGCCCGCTGCAGGTCGTCCAGCGTCTCGAACAGCGGGGCCACCGGCAGCGCCGCGCCCGCCAGCTGCATCAGCAGCTCGACCTCGAGCACGTCCGAGACTTCGTTCGTCATGCTGATGATGTAGACGCCGAGGCATTCGGGCCCCAGCTTCTCGGCCGCCCGGGCCGCGAGCCGCAGCGGCTCCACCACCTGGCGCGTGGCCGCGGACAGCCGCCCGATCGCCGCGGTCGAGAGCGGCCGCAGCGACGCCAGCGCTTCCCGCAGGACCCGCCGCCGCCCGGCCTCGTCCAACTGGGGATAATTCGTCTCCGGGAGAATCTCCGCCACCGCGGCCTCGTGCGGACCGGAGTGCTGCCGCAGGTCGAGCCGCGCGGTGTGCAACCCGAAGACCTCGAGGTTGTGCTCCGCATCCGTCAGCTCGCCCGCCGCGAGCATCGCGCCCCGCCCCGCCTCCAGGCTGGCGCGGATCACCTCGAAGGTCTCGCGCACTGCCCCGGTCGTGAGGCAGGTCTCATCGCCGACCGTCTCGGCCGCCAGCACGGAGCCGTCCCGCACCTCCCCCACCGCCTGCGTCAGCCGCTCGCGCAGGAGGCCCAGCAGCAGCCGGTAGGGCTCGTGCGGATAGCGGTGCCCGATCTGCTCGAGGTGCTTCGAGAACTGACGGCCCTCGCGCGCAAGCCGGCGGACCGCGGGCGAGATCACGTCGCGCCGGTCCGACACCGTCAGCGTGCGGGCCAGCTCGCGCGCTGCCAGCCGGAGCTTCTCCACCGCCAGCCGCCGGTGCAGCAGCAGGACCTCCGCCGTGAGGGCGGCGGTGACGTTCGGGTTGCCGTCGCGATCGCCGCCGATCCACGAGCCGAAGGTCAGCCAGCGGGACGGCGGGCGAACGCCGGGATAGTGTTTGGCCAGCGCGCGGGCCAGGTCGGTCTGGAGCCGCGGCAGCGTGTCGAACAGCGCGGTGTCAAAAAACCACAGGCCCGTCCGGGCCTCGTCCGTGACCTCCGGCCGACTGGCGCGGCTGCGGTCCGTGAGCCAGAGGGAAGCAATCTCCCGCTCGACGCGGTCCGGATCGGTCGACGCCGCGCCCTCGCGCAGCCCCTGACCCAGCCGCCGGAGCTTCTCCAGCAGCGTCCGCCGCTTGGCCTCGGTCGGATGGGCGGTGAAGACCAGCTCGATCGCCATCCGGTCGAGCAGCGCCTGCATCGCCGCCGCGTCGCAGCCGCGGGCGCGCAGCTCCGCCACCGCGGCCTCGATCGACTCCCGGGGCGGCGGCACGCCCTCGCCCGCCAGCCACCCGCGACGCCGCGCGCGCAGCAGCTGCACGCGGAAGTTCTCCTCCGCCAGGTTCACCAGCTCGAAGTAAAGGGTGAACGCCATCGCCTGGTTGAAGGCCGCTTCCGGGGCCAACCCGGCCACCGTCACCCCCAGCCGCTCCGCGGCCGAGGCGTCGCCGGCGCGGCGGGCCTTGGCCGAGCGCCGCAGCAGCTCCACCGTTTCATAGGTCTCGCGGCCCTCGAGCCGCGTGATGACCCGGCCGAGCGCCGCGCCCAGCGTGCGGATCTCCGCCCCCAGCCGGGGCAGTTCGCGCAGGGCGGTCGGAGGGCGGCGGCGGGAAGCGGACATCGGCGGCGGGAGGTTGGACGGCGGGGGGGAGCGGCTCGAAGCGAAAATCCTGCCAGGCCTGTCATAATCCGGCGGGACGCGCCGCCGCTTTTTCCCGGAACAAAAACGGCGACTCAAGCTCGAAGCTTCCGAGCTTTTCCATTGCGCCGCCGGTTCCGCCCCGGCAGTTCCAAAGCATGTCGCCCCTCCCCGCCGTCCGCCTGCGCGGTCTCCTGCTGGCCGCCGGCCTCGCCGTGCTCCCGCTGTCCCTGCGGGCGCAGGCGGCGCCGCCCGCGCCGCCCACCCCGGTGGCGACCGGGCGGGAGACGTTTTACGACGACCGGACCCGCGAGATGATCCTGCGCGGCGACGCGCGGCTCGACTATGGCGACGTCACGCTCACCGCCGACGAGATGCGGTTCGACCGCAACGCCGGGCGGGTGACCGCCAGCGGCAACTTCATCCTGACCCGCGGCGGCCGGCGCCTGCTCGCCGACGACGGCACCTACCTCCTCGCCACCGGCGAACTCCACGTCCACCACCTGCGCTTCGGCCAGTTTCCGCTCTACCTCACCGGCGACGCCGTCGACGGCACGCTCGACCGGCTGGTGTTCACCCGGGCCACCGTGTTCTTCCGGAGCGACGACGCCTTCGCCCCGTCCGTCACGGCCGACACCCTCGTCTACGAGCGCAACCGGATCGTCTCCGCCGAGGGCCTCAAGCTCGGCCTCCTCGGCGGCCACCTGCTCACGCTGCCGCGCTTCAAGACCGACCTGCACGCCGCCGTCGTCTCGTACCTCAACGGCCAGCTGGGCTACCGGCACGACCTCGGCGCCTTCGCCGAGCTCGGCCTCCACGTGCCCGTGGCCGACGGCGTGAAGCTGGGCGCCGACGCCGGGCTCTACACCGCCCGCGGATTCATGGTCGGTCCGGCCGGCACCTACAACGTCACCGCCGGCGACGACTCGGCCCAGGGCTTTTTCCGCTCGGGCTACATCTCGGACCGCGGCGACCGCCAGACCGACCTCCTCGGCGACCCGATCCCCTCGAACCGCGGCTATGTCGCATGGCAGCACCGCCAACAGATCGGCGACCGGTTCACGCTCGACGGCGAGTTCAACTACTGGAGCGACTCCGAAATCCTGCGGGACTTCAAGCCGAACTGGTTCTTCCCGGTGCAGCAGCCGGATTCGTTCGTCGAGGCCAGCTACGCGGGCGACAACTACGTCCTCGGCGCCTTCACCCGGCTCAATCCAAACCCGTTCTTCCGCGCGCAGGAACGGCTGCCCGAGATCCGCTTCGACCTGCTGCCCAGCCCGCTCGGCGGCGGGCTCTACCAGCGCCTCAACGCCAGCTTCGCCGAGCTCGAGGAGGACGCCTACCTGAATCTCCCGGGACAGCGTTCCACGCGACTCGACGCCTACTACGGCCTCGAGCGGCCCGTGGCCGTCGCCCCGTGGCTGGCCTTCACCCCGGTCGCCGGCGGGCGGATCACCTACTACGCCGACGCGACCGGCGGGCGGGACACCTACACCCGGACGATCGGCGAGGTCGGGTTTGACGCCGTCCTGCGCGCCAGCGGCGTCTTCGATTACCGCAACGACCTCTGGGACATCAACGGACTGCGGCATCTCCTCGAACCGCGGATTTCCTACCGCTACGCCCCGCGCGCGGACGACGGCCAGCCATACATTCCCGCCATCGACCGGCTGCCGTTCACCACCTACCTGCAGCCGCTCTCCATCGCCGACCAGCGCAACGTGGACCAGCTTGCGGCGCTCAACACCTTCCGCTTCGCCCTCGACAACACGCTGCAGACGCGCGACCAGAACTACGGATCGCGCGACCTTGCCCGCCTCGATTTCGCCGCCGACTACAGCTTCTCGCCCCAGCCCGGCCAGCGGCATTTTTCGGACCTCTACACCGAAGCCGCCGTGATGCCCGCGCCCTGGCTGCGCGTCGAGGCCTTTGAGCGGCTCGCCCCACAGGACGGCCGCCAGGAGGAATTGAACTACGGCCTCGAGATCACCGACCAGAGCTGGTGGTCCTTCCGGCTGGCGTCGCATTTCCTCCGCGACGAATACGAACAATACCTCATCGACTGCCGCCGCCGCCTGAACGAATCCTACGACGTCTTCGCCCGGCTGCTCTACGACGCGCGCCTGCATCGCTTCAACGAGCAGACCTTCGGTGTGGCGCAGCGGGTCGGTCAGACGTGGAGCGTGCGGTACGAGGTGTCGTTCAACCAGGGCGACCGGCGCGCCGGCTCGTTCGGCGTCAGCGTCCAGATCGACCTCCTGAAGTTCTGATTCCCGTCCGTGGACGCCGTGCGCATCGCCGCCAACCAGCAGCGGACCTTCGAGGCCCTCTGGGCCGAGGTCCGTCCGCACGTGGTCGCCGACAGCGCCCTGCCCCGCCGCCTGAAGGCGCTGCTCGGACGGAACCGGGCGCTCGGCGCGCGCGACCGGCGGCTCTACCGCGAGCTGCTCTACACCGCGATCCGCTTCCTGCCGTGGGCCGAAACCGCCCGCACCCGCGATGCCGACGCGGCCGCCCGGCTGATCGCGTGGCTGGCGCCGGACGACCGCGATACCGCGGCTTATCGCGCCCGGCTCCTCCCCGACTGGCCCGCCGTCCCGCCCGAGCTCACCGCCAAGGCCGCCGTGCTCGCCGCGCGGCTCGGCGGCCCGTTTGCGCCCACCGCGCTGCTGCCGGCGTGGTTCCGCGACCACTGCCCCGCCGCCTTCTCCTCTCCGCATCTCGACGCGCTCAACGAGCGGGCCCGGCTCTGGGTGCGGCTGCAATGTCGCGAGACCTCGGTCGTACTCGACGAGTTTCTCGGACAGCGCTGGACCGTCCGGCTCGAGCCCGACGTGCCCGAGGCGCTCAGCCTGCCGCCCAGCGCCGAGGTCGCCGCCACCGACGCCTACCGTCGCGGGCTGGTTGAAATCCAGGACCTCGGCTCGCAGCTCGTGCTGCACCATGCGCCGGTGGCCCCCGGGCAGAGCTGGTTCGACGCCTGTGCCGGCGCCGGCGGCAAGACCCTGCAGCTCGCGCGCCTCGTCGGCGAGCAGGGCCGGGTGGACGCGTCCGACATTCGCGCCGGCCTGCTCCAGGAACTGCGCGAGCGCGCCGTCCGCGCCCGGCTGGCCAATGTCCGCGTGGTCCGGGAACCGGGCGAGGCCTACGACGGCGTCCTGGTGGACGCGCCGTGCTCTGGGTCGGGCACCTGGCGGCGGCTGCCGCATATGAAGTGGCACACGCTGCCGGAGATGATCGACCGCTTCGCCGCGGCCCAGCGGTCCGTCCTCGCCCAATACGCCCCGCGCGTCCGCCCGGGCGGGCTGCTGGTCTACGCCACGTGCTCGCTCAGCCGGCGCGAAAACCACGACGTCGCCGCCGCCTTCCTCGAGGCCCATCCGGACTTCGCGCCGGAGCCGCCCCTCCGCGCCTGGGGCGGCGAAGCCGACGGCCTCGGGCACACCCTGCTGCCCGGCGCGCGCGACAGCGACGGCTTCTACGTCGCGCTCCTGCGCCGCCGCTGATTTTCCGGTTGCTTCGCGCCGCGGCGCACCCTCGACTCCCGCCGTGGTGGCTGAAGCCGATTATCGCATCAAACTCCCCGTCTTCGAGGGACCGCTCGATCTCCTGCTCTTCCTCATCCGGAAAAACGAGCTCGATATCTACGCCATCCCCATCGACACCGTCACCCGGCAGTACCTCGAGGTGATCTATGCGATGAAGGAGCTGCAGCTCGAGGTCGCGGGCGAGTTTTTCGTGATGGCGGCCACGCTGATGGAAATCAAGAGCCGGATGCTCCTGCCGCGCCACCAGCAGGCGGTCGACCCCAACGCCGAGGAGGACGACCTCGACCCGCGGTGGGAGCTGGTGCACCAGCTTCTCCAGTACAAGAAATTCAAGGAGGCCTCGTCCCAGCTCGGGACGCTGGCCTCGGCCGCGCAGGACCAGTTCGGCCGGACCGCCTCCGCCTTCGCCCCCGCCGCCGAGCGGCCGCTGCGCCACGTCGACCGGATCGAGCTTTGGAACAACTTCAATCTCGTCCTCCGGCGGCTGGCCGAGAAGCTCGTCATCGGCGAGATCCACGCCGAACAGGTGACGGTGGCGGACCAGATGGAGTACCTGCTGGCGCGGATGAAGACCCAGCGCCGCTTCACCTTTTCCAGCCTGTTTGAGCAGCGAATCTCCCTTCGCCGGCTCGTCGCGACGTTCCTGGCGCTGCTGGAGCTGGCCCGCCTGCGAAAGCTCGCGCTGGCCCAGGACGAGAGCTTCGCCGACATCCAGTGCACGGTGCAGGAAGAAATCCCGCTTGAAACGCCGGCGCCGGCGGACACCGTCACGCCCTGAGATGAAAGCCAACCACCGCCGCCGCTCCCGCAAGGGTCGCGCCCACCTCCTCGGGCTCGGCCTGGACAACCAGGACGGCCACAAGCGCATCACCACGGCCGAGAAGTTCACGATCGTCGGCGGCTCCGAGGAGACCCACGGCCGGATGACCGAGACGGTCATCAAGACTTTCGAGGAGATCCGGTCCCGCCGCAAACACCTTGACACGATCGAACCCCAGGAATTGAGCGAGATCATCCACAAGTCCACCCCGTCCTGACCGCCCGGTTTGTCTTTTTCCCAAATTCCGCTTACCTGCCCCCCATGTCCGCCCATATCCAGCAACTCGACACCACGAACTTCAAGAGCACCGTCTCCGGCCCCACGCCCGTCCTCGTGGACTTCTGGGCCCCGTGGTGCGGCCCGTGCAAGGCCATCGCGCCGATTCTCGACGATCTGGCGACCGAACTGAGCGGCAAGCTCACGATCGCCAAGGTGAACGTCGACGACAACGGCGAGCTCGCCGCCGAATTTGGCGTCCGCGCGATCCCGACCATGCTGCTCTTCAAGGGCGGGCAGGTCGCGGATCAGTTTGTCGGCATGATGGACAAGGCGACGCTGAAGTCGAAGCTCGCCGGCAAGATCTAGCGATTCGCTCCGATTCCGTGCGGCGGCTCACGGCCGCCCGAGCACGAGTCCGGCGGCCAGCAGCACGCCGTACGCCGCCAGAAAACCCGCCGTCCGTCCCAGCAGCGCCACCTGCTCCGCCGGAATGGTGGAGCGCGCCAGCTGGCGCGTCAGGGCCGCCGCCGCCGGCGCCAGCACGAGCGGGCCGAGCACGGGCCAGCGGTAGCCCGCAAGCGGCAGCAGTGCGGGCACGAGCAGCGCCAGCCCGGCGGACAAACCGTACTGCCAGATGGCGAAACCGCGGCCCAGGCGCACCACCAGCGTTTTCTTTCCGGCGCGGGCATCGGTTTCCGCATCGCGATAATTGTTCGCCACCAGGATGTTTGCCGCCAGCAGGCCCACCGCCGCGGCGCAGCCGGCGACATCGGCCGACAACCGGTGCGCCTGCACATAAAATGTCGTCGCCACCGCCACCAGCCCGAAGAAGAGAAACACGAAGAGGTCGCCCAGGCCGTGGTAGCCGAGCGGATAGGGCCCGCCGGTGTACGCCACCGCGCAGGCGATGCAGGCGATGCCGACGGGCAGCAGGATCCAGCCGCCTTCCCGCACCAGCAGGAGACCGACCAGAAAGGCCGCGCCGAGCACCAGCGCGGTCGCGCCGCGCATGCGGGCGGGACTGACGAGCCCGGCGGCGACCGCCCGCCGCGGCCCGGTGCGCGCCGCGGTGTCGGCGCCGTGGATGAAATCGAAATAGTCGTTGGCGAAATTCGTCCCGATCTGCACCAGCACGGCGAAGACGAGGCAGATGGCCGCCTTTGGATAGTCCGCCGCGCCCCTCGCCGCCGCCAGCGCGGTCCCCACCAGCACCGGAATCACCGCCGCGGCGAGCGTCTTCGGGCGGGCGGCCTCGAGCCAAATTTTCATCACACCGGGCATCAGAGCGGGGAGCAGGGCCGACTTTCCAGCCGAAGCGTCGACCGTTGTCAAAGTCTACCTCGCACAGATTCCCGACGAAAGACAACGGTGCACGCCACTGGCCCCAAATCAGGAAGGCGGATCGTCTCAGGACCGGGCACCCGGCGCTGCGTGACGCTTCAATCTGCGGGATCGGGGTTCATCGGTGGTCGCTGCTCCGGTCCAGCCGACTCGCCTCTTCCCGGCGGCCTTGCCGTTCATCTGCCTCGCTCCGGCCCGGGACCCCAACCGCCGAGCCGAGCCGGGCCGCGCACGCCGGTGCGCCACGCAACCCGGCCGCCAATCGGTAGTGCCGCGCCGCGCCCGCGGCATCGCCCAGGCCGTAAAGACAAAGGTTCGCCATTTCGATCCGCAGGGCCGCCGACTCCGGATGCCGGTTCAGCCCGCGCTCGAGCAGCGCCAGCGCCTCGGAGGCCGCCGCTTTTCGGCGTCGCGCCTGGATGGCCGCCGCCGCGCGCGCGCCGGACTCCTGGATCCAGGTGGGAAAATCGTAGGCGATCATCCGGGCGGCGTTCAGCCGAAAATAGTCGACGTCCGGATCGGCGGCCAAGGTCAGCCCAAGCCATTGTCGGACCGCCGCCGCGTCCCGTCGCTCCCACGCCACGTCCGCCTCGAGCCAGCACCCGTCCGCCAGCAGGTGGCGCGCCACGCCCGCCCCACGGCTTCGACCGGCCTCCGGCGTCCCGAGGCCAATGAAGGCGCTTCCCCCGAACAGCAGCGCCAGGCCCAGAATTGTGGCTCGGCGCTCAGAGATCACGGCGGGAGAAGATCAGGCAGGCCGCCGTCACCTGCAGCGCGCTACAGGCACCGGCATAGGCGGCGGCGCGCACCAGCGAGGGAACGCCGTCGATGACCGAAAAATCCGGAACGATTCCCGTCAGCCACATCCACCATGGCCGGTGCAGGGATCCGCCTTGGGCCAGCGCCAGGCGCGCCGCCGGCGCGAGATGGGCGGCCGCGGTCAGCACGCAGGCCAGCGCGGCGGCGAGCGTCCCGCTCTGGCAGATCACGGAGGTGACGAGCGCGAAGCCGCCCACCAGCCCCAGTCGCAGCCACGCCCGGGCGCCCGCGTCCGCCAGCGCGCCGAAGACCGGCGGCGCCCCGCGTTCCGCCAGCAGCGCCCCGAGGACCAACTGCACCGTGAGTACGAGCGCCAGCGAACCGGCGGCGACCGCCGCCAGGCTGCCCAGCAGCCATTCCGGCCGCCGCACTCCACGGACGAACAGCAGCTGCGGCCGACCGTGTTCGATCCCGCCGTGCACCAGGGCGACGGTGAGCAGCACCGCCTGCAGACTGCCGAAGAATTCCTGCACCGCCGAGGCGACGTCCGTCAGAAACCTCGGTTCCTCCAGTCCGAAATTGAACTCTGTCAAGGCCGCGCCCCCGGCCGCCAGACCCACACCCGCCGCCGCCAGCAGCCAGGCGAGCCGGAGATGAAGCGCTTCCTCGATCCCCTCGCCCGCGATCAGCCAGACGCGCCGCGGATTCATGCCGGCGCCCTTTCGAGATACAGTCGATTCAGCCCGCCCGCCGCCGCGACGCGCTCCCGGCGGCCGTCGAACAACACCCGGCCGCTCCCGAGCAGCACGACCTGGTCGCACAGTTCCTCAACTTGCGGCAGCAAATGCGACGTCAGCAACACCGTCCGGCCCGCGTCGGCGAGCGCCCGGAGGACCCGCCCCAGTTGTTCCAGCGCCCGCGGATCCAGGCCCGATCCCGGTTCGTCCAGCAAAATGACCGCCGGATCGCCCACCACCGCCTGCGCCACGCCGAATCGACGGCGCAGGCCCTGGGAGAATTCCCCCACGCGCCGCGACGAGGCCGACGCCAGTCCGGCCGCGCCCAGCGCCCCCTCGGCCGCCGTCGTCGCGGCGGCTTTCGTCAGGCCGGACAAACGCGCCAGCCGCCTCAGCCACGCACCCGCCGTCGCAAAATCCGGCCACGCCGGCGGGTCGGGCAGAAAGCCCACCAAGCCGAGGCGCACCGCGTCCGCCGCCGATCGGCCCGCGATCTCCGCCCGGCCGGCATCCGCCCGCACCAGTCCGGCGAGGATCTTCAGCGTGGTGCTCTTGCCCGAACCGTTCGGGCCGACCAGACCGCAGACGGTTCCCGGCAGAACCGCGAAGCTCACGCCATCGAGCGCGCGCCGGCCCGGACGGTGCCAGTCGGGATGGTAGTCCTTGATCAGCGATTCGGCCCGGATCGCCACGCTGCGGGCCGGGGTCATCGGATCATGAAGCCCTTGAATTCCGGCGCCCGCCGGTGCCCCGACCGCTCGACCTTGCGGATGAACCCCTCCATGCGTTCGTGCACCGCCTGCAGGAAGTCCTCGACCTCCTGGGCGGCGCCCTCGACCTCGAGGTGCACGCGGCCGTCGGGCAGGTTGCGGACGAACCCGGCGACCTCGAACTCGCGGGCCACATGCAGCGTCTGATAACGAAAGCCCACGCCCTGCACGCGGCCCTCATAGTACACGGTTTCGTGATGCACTTCGGGCATGCGCGGATGAGATTCCCCCGGCGCGCCCGCGGCAATCCAAACCTCTACGGCGGCCGACGGAGGAATTTTATTTGCGCTCCGGGCGGGCCTGCGCACACTGCCGGTCGTTCCCGGGTCCATTCCCCTTGATGACCAACCAAGACCACGACGGATTGTTCGAAAGCGACGGAGAAGAGCGGCACGAGCTGGCCTGGACCGAGGTCGAGTGGGAGAAATATCTCGCGGAGCACGAGGCGAGCGTGCGCGACTACCTGCGGCACTATGACGCGCTTGCCGGCACATCGGACCGGATCGACGAGGTGGCGCGCCGGCTCGGCTGGGAGACCGAGGCTGACGATGATTCCGCGGAGGGCGCCGAGGCCGACGGCCTCGACGCGAGCTTCGACACGGAATGGGAGCCTTACACGCTGCACCGCAACCCGGTCTACATCGCCACGAAGGCCATTTACCTCAGCCTCGTGGCCAACTGGGAACGCATCGCCAGCCAGCCCGGCCGCGTTCCGGCAGTCACCGTCCTCGCGTTCCAGGGGGCGCTCTACCGCGGGCGCGAGAATGCGCTGCAGGCGGTCCAGGCGCTCGACCTGGGCGACTACGTGCTCGCCATCTGCTTTTTCAAGCGCGCGCTGCGGGAGGTGAACGACTCGCTCGCCCGGCTCGGCGCCGGCGCGGCCGCCGACGGTTCCGTTCTCGCCCGCTATCGCGAATTCGCCCTGCCGCGACTGTTCGATCTCCGGGAGATCTGGCTGCGCGTGATGGCGGAATGCCGCGGCGTCAACGACGGGGAGTGACCGCGCGGCCGCGGGCTCCGGCGCGGATTCCGGGTCCCCCGCCGCACCCGGCCGGCATTCGGCGCAGGCGCATCGCACGATTGCGCCGGGAAGGTTTCATGCCGGCATGGCAGCGAAGCGAACCCTCGTCTCCCGGGGTCTGGTCGTCGTGGTCGCGCTTTCCGGCCCCGGCTGCGCCCTCCACCAACACGCGGCGGCCAACCAGAAAACCACGGAGGAGTACGTCTGGTACACGCCCACCGGCAGCAACATTCCGATCCTGGTGAAGAAATCCGCGGTGGACGCGAGCGCCGACCAGACCCAAGCCGCCCAGGACGCCTTGCGCGAGGTCCAGGACCGCGGACGCGTCGAGCACCGCAAGGATAATTAGCCGACGAACCCGAAAAAGGCCCGTTTTCCCCCGGTCGGCGCACGCGCGCTCGTTTCTGCCGGGCCGCCCGCTGCGCCCCTCGGTTTCAACCTGGACGAGGGGCGGGCGTGGCCGAGCCACGCCCGGCAGCGGAAGACTAATTCCGTCTGCGACGAGACTTCCCGCCCGCCGCCTTCCCTGCCCGCGGCTTTCCTGGCCGAAAATCCCCGGACTGCAACGCCTGGATCTGGTCGCGCAGCAAGGCCGCGCGCTCGAACTCCAGGCGGTTGGCGGCCTCCTGCATCTCCTCCTCCAATTCGGCGATGACCTCCGCGACGTCATCCACCGACTCCGCCACCGCCGCCCCGCGCTCGTCCCGCGCGGTGCCGTCATCCACGTGCAGACTGGCCTGGTCGGCCCGCCGGACGCCGCGCGGCGTGATGCCGTGCGCCGCGTTGTAGGCGAGCTGCTTCTCCCGGCGGCGCCTCGTTTCCTCCATCGTCCGCCGGATGGAATCGGTGATCACATCGGCGTAGAAGATCACCCGCCCGCGCTCGTGCCGCGCGGCCCGCCCGGCTGTCTGCAGGAGGCTCGTCTCGCTGCGCAGGAAGCCTTCCTTGTCCGCATCGAGGATGGCCACCAGCGCCACCTCCGGCAAGTCCAGCCCCTCGCGCAGCAGATTGATGCCAACCAGCACGTCGAACGCCCCCCGGCGGAGGTGACGCAGGATCTCGACACGCTCGAGCGCATCGATGTCGGAATGCAGGTACTCGACCCGCAACCCGGCGTCGCGCAGGTGGGAGGTGATGTCCTCGGACAGCCGCTTGGTCAGCGTGGTCACCAGCACGCGCTCGCCCCGCCCCGCGGCGGTGCGGATTTCGCCGACGAGGTGCTCGATCTGCCCCTGGCTCGGGCGCAGCGTGATCTCCGGGTCGAGCAGTCCGGTCGGCCGGATGACCTGCTCCGCCACCACCGTCGAGCGCTCGAGCTCGAATTTCGCCGGCGTGGCCGAAACGTAAACCGTCTGCCCGGTGATGCCCTCGAACTCCGCGAAGCTCTGCGGCCGGTTGTCGAGCGCCGAGGGCAGCCGGAAGCCGAAGTCGACCAGCGTCTTCTTGCGCGCGATGTCGCCGTTGTACATCCCGCCGACCTGCGGCAGCGTCACGTGGCTCT
>Ga0335069_10010379_pt1 | contig 13197 bp, 9 predicted proteins | sample Lox_Sample_11_FD_206714 | JGI IMG/M metagenome (GOLD analysis project Ga0335069, IMG submission 206714) | Soil microbial communities from Loxahatchee National Wildlife Refuge, Florida, United States - Lox_Sample_1.1 | ecosystem: Environmental > Terrestrial > Soil > Wetlands | place: USA: Florida... | reverse complement strand
GCGACCCTGCTCCTGCACAAAGGCTACGAGATGGAGCGAGGCAGCGATTGGGTGAGCACAGCCAGCACCAGCCACGAAGAACAGGTCATCAAGGACCTGCTCAAGCGGTGCGCGAAAGAGCGCCCCGGCTGGTTCACCCAGGCCGTGAAGGATTGGAAAGGCGTGAGCGAGGAAACCACGACCGGCGTGCACCGGCTTTACCAGATGCTCGAAGCCGGCAAGCTCCTCGTCCCGGCCATCAACGTCAACGACTCGGTCACCAAGTCCAAGTTCGACAACCTCTACGGCTGCCGCGAGTCGCTCGCCGACGGCCTCAAGCGCGCGTTGGGCGTCATGATCGCCGGCAAGACCGCTTGCGTCTGCGGCTACGGCGACGTCGGCAAAGGCAGCGCTCATAGCCTGCGCGGTTTCGGCGCCCGGGTGATCGTGACGGAGATTGACCCCATCAACGCCTTGCAGGCCGCGATGGAAGGCTTCGAGGTTACGACTCTCGAGGAGACGCTCGGCGAAGCGGACATCTACGTCACCTGCACCGGCAACTGCGACGTGATTACCCTGGAGCACATGCTCAAGATGAAGGACCAGGCGATCGTGTGTAACATCGGCCACTTCGACAACGAGATCCAGGTGGACCGGCTGAGCCAGGCCAAGGGTGTGTCCAAGGTCAACATCAAGCCGCAAGTGGACCGCTTCGACCTGCCGGGCGATCGCAGCATCTACCTTCTGGCGGAAGGCCGGCTGGTGAACCTGGGCTGCGCCGAGGGCCACCCGAGCTTCGTGATGTCGAACTCCTTCACCAACCAGGTGCTCGCGCAGCTTGACCTGTGGGCCAGCCGCGCGACCTACAAGCCCGCGGTCTATCGCCTGCCCAAGAAGCTGGACGAAGAAGTCGCCCGCCTGCATCTCGACAAGATCGGCGTGAAGCTCACCAAGCTCTCAAAGAAGCAGGCCGACTACATCGGCGTGCCGGTGGACGGCCCCTACAAGGCCGAGCACTACCGGTATTAATCTCATCTGTTTGGCGTTAGTCGGCAGGGTGGGGCTAAGGCAAGCCGGAGGCATGCTCTGCTGCTGAATGGTGGCGGCGCCGGGTTACGCCCACCGCCGGCCGGGGCATCTCGAGACTGCCGCCATTCTTTAGTAGACTAAGCCTCCGGCTTGCTTTAGTTCCGCCAACCTTCCAGGTTGGCACCGAACGGGCATGCACGCGGCAAGCTGGAAGCTTGCCGGGACGGGCGCAAGCCGGAGGCTTACGCTACTACTCGGTGGCAGTCATGAAATGCACCCGCCGCCGGCGGGTGCTATCAACACTCCTTGACTCGCGGCGCCTTACCGTTAGCCTGCGCCTCTCACTTTAATGACGAATAGATCAATATGAGCACAATCCAAGATATCGTGGCGCGTGAAATCCTGGACTCACGCGGCAACCCAACCGTGGAAGTTGACGTGACCCTGGCCAGCGGCGCGGCAGGACGCGCGGCCGTACCTTCCGGAGCCAGCACGGGAGAGCACGAGGCGCTGGAACTGCGCGACGGCGACAAGGCACGCTACCAGGGCAAGGGTGTCGCCAAGGCCGTCAAGAACGTGGAGCAAAAAATCCTGCCCGCTCTCAAGGGGCAGGACGCGCTCGATCAACTGACGGTTGATCACACCATGCTCAAGCTCGACGGCACGGAGACCAAGGCCAAGCTCGGCGCCAACGCCATTCTGGCGGTGTCCCTGGCCAACGCCAAAGCCGCCGCCGCGCACGTCGGCCTGCCCCTGTTCAAATACCTGGGCGGCCCCAACGCCAAGGTCCTGCCCGTCCCGATGGCCAATGTCATCAATGGCGGCGCTCATTCCGATGCCCCGATAGATTGCCAGGAGTTCATGATCGTGCCCAAGGGCTTTGACACCTTCTCTGAGGGGCTTCGCGCCATGGCGGAGACCTTCCATGCCTTGAAAGCCGTGCTCAAGAAGAAGGGCCTCTCGACCGCCGTCGGCGATGAAGGCGGCTTCGCCCCGAATCTGGAAAGCACCGAGGCCGCCATTGAAGCGATTCTCCAGGCCGTAAAGGACGCCGGCTACAAGGCAGGTAAGCAGATCTTCCTCGCCCTGGACGTCGCTGCGTCCGAGTTCTACGACGGAGATGGCAAGTACACCTTCAAGAAGAGCACCGGCAAGACGGTCACGGGCGAGGAGTTGATCGCCTTCTACGTCAAGCTCTGCGGCCAATACCCGATTATCAGCCTCGAGGACGGGTGTGCGGAAAGCGACTGGACGAACTGGAAGAAGCTCACCGACAAGCTTGGGGGCAAACTGCAGCTCGTGGGCGACGATGTGTTCGTTACCAACGTGAAGTTCCTGCGCCGGGGCATCGAGACGGGCACCGCTAACTCGATCCTCGTCAAGGTCAACCAGATCGGCTCCCTCACCGAGACGCTGGACGCCGTGGAATTGGCAAAGGACAACGCCTACACCGCGGTCATCAGCCATCGCTCCGGCGAGACGGAAGACGCCACGATTGCCGATATTGCCGTCGCCACCAACGCCGGCCAGATCAAGACGGGCTCCTTGAGCCGCACGGACCGCGTGGCGAAGTACAACCAACTGCTGCGCATCGAGCAACTGCTAGGCAAGAACGCCGTTTACGGCGGCAAGTTTTAACCCCATCGCGCCGTAATCCAGACCACCGATCCGGGCCTGCTGGTGTTCATCGCGTAGCGATGGCCCGAAGGTAGCCATGCGGCTTCAGCCCACGGGAATCGGTGCAGCAACCCGTTTGCGCCGCGTAGCGACGCCTGAGTTTCCCGTCCATGCGCCGCCTCGGTCGTCGCTACGCGACGCAACGGTCTTCTCGGCTCGGCTCCCGTGGGCTGAAGCCGCACGGCTGCCTTCAAAGCACCGCTACGCGGTGCCGCTCCTCTCCCGAACGAAGCATTCTGTCGCACATACCCAAGGTCAAAATGCTCCTTTTTTCCCTTTAACCCGCGGCTCTTCAGGGCGTAAGCTCCAAGGCACGAAAGTTGAGTATCGAAGCAAAGCAGTTTAGCCAACAGGAGATACCATGAAGCGTCTGAATCCATCGTTCATCTTAGTCGCTGCTGTTGTGGCCGCGAGCGCGACGTGCGCCCCGGCGCAGGACTGGCCCCAGTGGCGCGGAGCCAACCGCGACGCCAAGGCCGGCAGCTTCAACGCTCCCAAGGAATGGCCCAAGGAACTGACACAGAAATGGAGCACACCCGTGGGCGCGGGCGATTCCAGCCCGGCGCTGGTCGGTAACAAGCTCTATGTCTTCACGCGCGAGGACGGGGACGAAGTGACCCGCTGCCTGGACGCCGCCACCGGCAAAGAGATATGGAAGGACAAGTATGAGGTCACCGCCATTTCGGGGCCGGCGGCCGGTCAGCACAGCGGCCCGCGCAGCTCGCCGACGGTGGCCGACGGCAAGGTCGTCACGCTCGGCGTCAGCGGAACCGTCTCCTGCCTCGACGCCGCGACCGGCAAGAAGCTCTGGCGCAAAGACGATTTCTCCGGCTCCTGGCCCCGGTTCTATACCGCCTCGTCCCCCATCGTCACGGATAACCTCTGCATTGCCCAGCTTGGCGGCGAGGACAGCGGCGGCATCGTCGCCTACGACCTCGCCACCGGCGACCAGAAATGGAAGTGGACCGGTGACGGCACAGCCTACGCCTCGCCTGTGCTGATGGACGTCTCCGGCACAAAGATGATCGTCACCCTTACCGCCAAGAAGATCGTGGGCATCGCCGTCGCCGATGGCAAGCTGCTGTGGGAGCAGCCCTTTGTGGCCCAGGGCAGATCTTACAATGCCGCCACGCCCATCGTGGACGGGCAGACGGTCATCTATGCCGGCGCAGGCCGCGGGACCAAGGCGGTCAAAATCGAGAAGACGGCCGACGGCTTTGCGGCCAAGGAACTCTGGAGCAACCCCGACAACGCCGTGCAGTTCAACAGCCCTGTGCTCAAGGGCGGCGACCTCTACGGCCTCTCGCAAAGCGGCACCTTGTTCTGCCTGGATGCCAAGGACGGCAAGACGCTGTGGACGGCGGAGCTTGGCGGACGCGGCTTCGGCACTATCGTCAACGCCGGCTCAGTGCTGCTGGCCCTGACGCCCCAGGGCGACCTCGTGGCCTTTGAACCCAGCGATAAGGAATACAAAAAGCTGGCAAGCTATAAGGTTGGCGCCGACACCTATGCCTACCCGATCGCTGCCGGCAAGGGCGTGTATGCGAAGGACAAGCAGGCCGTGACCTTCTGGGCGGTCGAGTAGGTCTCGGCAGCCTACTGGTAAACCTTCTCCAGGTCTTTCACCCGCGGCCAGACGGGCGAGGACTCGGGCGTGCGGGCCTTGACCTCCGCAAACACCCGCCGGGCTTCCGGCAGGTCCTCGTGTGAGACGAGCACGCAATAGTCCAGCTCGATCCAGGCTTTGCGGGGATCTTGAACCATGCGGCCGTAGGTCTTTAGCCAGTTCCTCAGCCCGGCTGCGCCCTGCTTCTTGGCCGCTTCGAGGGAAGGCGCCAGTTTGTCCGGCATGCCGGGCAATTGTTCGCCGATCACCACGGCGGCAGCCTGCTGCTTCTGCCGGGTCTCCTTCTCGTCGCGCACCTTTTCCCAGTAATGGAACAGGTGCCAGCCGCCAAAGAGCACCAGGATGATAATGAAGGCGGCAATTAGCTTGGTCATGATTCTTCAATGCGTTCGATGCGGGCGCCCAAGGCGCGCAGCTTGCCATCCAGGTGTTCGTAGCCCCGGTCTATATGGTAAACGCGGTTCACCTGCGTGGTGCCGCGCGCCGCCAGGCCGGCGATGACCAGCGCTGCCGAGGCCCGCAGATCGCTCGCCATTACCGGCGCCCCGCTCAGGGGCTTGCCGCCCTTCACTATCGCACTCGGGCCTTCGATTTCAATGTCCGCGCCGAGGCGCGTCAGCTCGCTCACATGCATGAAGCGGGACTCGAAGATGCGCTCGGTAATGATGCTGATGCCCGGGGTCAGGGTCATCAGGGCCATCATCTGGGCCTGGACGTCGGTGGGGAAGCCGGAGTAAGGGAGCGTGGTAATGTCCACCGGCTTGAGGCGGCCGTTGCGCGAGACGGTCAGGTCGGCGCCGCGGCGCTGGACGAGGGCGCCGGCAGCGGTGAGCTTGTCGAGCACCGCCCCCAGGTGATCGGCTCGCGCCCCGCGCAGGGTAACCTGGCCGTTCGTGGCGACGGCGGCGATGGCATAAGTGGCCGCCTCGATGCGGTCGGGAATGACCTCATGCTCGGCCCCGTGCAGTTCCTTCACGCCGGTGATGGTAATGGTGGGGCTGCCGGCGCCGCTGATCTTCGCGCCCATGGCGTTGAGGAAATTGGCCAGGTCCACTACTTCGGGCTCGCAGGCCGCGCTCTCGATGACGGTCACGCCTTCGGCCAGCGTGGCAGCCATCATCACGTTGGCCGTGCCAAGCACCGTCGAGCCCGCGCGCCCTCCCAGGAATATGGAGGAGCCGACCAGGCGCCTGGCGCTGGCCTGGACGTAGCCGTTCTCGATCACCACCCTCGCGCCGAGCGCCTCGAAGCCTTTCAGGTGCAGGTTGATCGGCCGCGCGCCAATGACGCAGCCGCCGGGCAGCGACACCATGGCCTTCTTCAACCGGCCCAGGAGCGGCCCCATCACGCAAATGGAGCCGCGCATCTTGCGGATCAGGTCGTAATCGCCCGCGCCCTTGATCTTCCGCGCCTGGATGCGCACGGCCTCTCCTTCAAACCGCACCTGCGCGCCCAGCCACGACAGGATCTGGCCCATGAACTTCACGTCGCTCAGGGTCGGCACGCGGCGGATGATACAGGGCTCGCCGGTGAGCAACGCCGCCGCCATGATGGGCAGCACCGCGTTCTTGGCCCCGCTAATCGGGACCTCTCCGCGTAACGGCACCGAGCCTTTGATCAAGAGACTGTCCATGACAATTCTTCGTTGTGCAGGTTCATTCCGGAGCCGCCGACAGTCCGTCCGTCCCCAGGGCAGCGTAGGCGCCACGCAGACAGGAATGTCCGCGCTCCGGGCTACCGCCGTGCGACCACGATTCTCGGGGTGTGATTGTAGTCTTCCTGCAGGGCCTCCACAATCCAGTTTTGGTGCTCCAGCATTTGCTGCACGCGCGGCCCCTGGCCATCGCCGATTTCCAGCATGAGGCGTCCGCCCGGCTTCAAGAACGCGGCGGCTTCCGCTGCGAGGCGAAGATAGTAGTCCAGCCCTTCGGGGCCCCCATCCAGCGCCGCGGCGGGATCGTAATCGCGCACCTCCGGTTGCAGGGTGCCGATTTCAGCGCTGGGAATGTAGGGTGGATTGCTAATGATGAGATCGAACTGCGCCCCCGCCGGCACGGCGGAAAAGCCGTTGCCCTCGTAAAACTGAATGCGGTCTGCCAACCCGTGCCGCGCCGCGTTTTCGCGGGCCACGCCCAGGGCGGCAGGCGAGAGATCAATGCCCACAATCTGTGCCGTGGCGCAGTGATGCGCCAGCGCGATAGCCAGGCAGCCGCTGCCGGTCCCGAAATCGAGGGCAGCCGGTGGGCTGGGCTGGCCATTGGAGAACTGGCTTAAGAACTTCCAGCCACGCTCGGCGAGCATCTCGGTCTCCGGGCGCGGAACGAGCACGTCGCGGTTGACCTTGATCTCCAGCCCGCAGAAAGGGGTCGTGCCCAGAATATGTTGCAAGGGCTCCCGCAGGCCGCGCCGCTTCACCAGTTCCCGAAGCGTCTCGACCTCTGCGGGCGTCAGCGTGCGCTCGAAGTTCAGATAAAGCTGCATGCGCTTGAGCTGGAGCAAGTGCGACAGCAGCAACTCCGCCTGCAGCCGCGGCGAGTCCACGCCCTTCCTGGCCAGGAAGTCCGTGCTGCGCTGGATGGCTTCCAGAACCGTCACCAGGGCAGTCTAGAAAGGTGAGGAGTTGAAGCAAGCACTGGCGGAGCCCAGCCTTCAGCAGTATCCATTCAGAACAAAACCACAGATGAACACCGATGAACACAGATGGACTGCATTGAATCTGGGTTGTCTTCCGTCAAGCCCGGGCCAATTTCTAGGGCCGCTTCCCAAGAGTGCGCCTTCGGCCATTCATATCCGTGTCTATCTGTGTCCATCTGTGGTTCTCTTCCGCATAGCTACGGCTGAAGGCTGCGCTCCGAGCGCGCCTTGACTTTTCTTCTGGCCGGGCGGGCACGCATAGCCATACAGTCCCATCCATGACGGGCATCAAACTCAAGGACCAGCCTCTCAGCGAACGGCCCCGCGAGCGGCTTCGCGAAAACGGTCCGGACCGGCTCAGTCCCGGTGAACTGGTCGCCATCCTCCTGCGCACGGGAGTCAAGGGAGCCAATGTGGTAGAGATCGGGAAGCATTTGGTTGGGCGCTATGGCTCGTTGAACTCCCTGGCACGCGCGAGCTGGCAGGAGCTGGCGAACGAGCCGGGCATCGGACCGGACAAAGCGGTCACGCTGGTCGCGGCCTTCGCGCTGGCCCGCCGACTCGTGAAAGAGGTGCAAGGCGACTCGCCCGTCCTGGATACGCCGGATGCGGTCGCCAACCTGATGCGCGAACAGACCCGGCTCCTGCCTGCCGAGGTCTTCCAGGTGCTCCTGCTCAATGTCCGCCGGCGGCTTCTGGGCGAGCCGGTGAAGATCTCAGACGGGACGCTCGATACGATCCTCGTGCACGCCCGCGAAGTGTTCCGCCCCGCCATCATCGCCACCGCCGCCGCCATCGTGCTCGTCCACAACCACCCGAGCGGCGATCCGACGCCCTCCGAGGCCGACATCAAGGTCACGCGCGACCTCATCCGCGCCGGGCAACTGCTCAAGATCGAGGTGCTCGACCACGTGATCCTGGGCCGGGCCACACAGGAACGGCCCAAGGATTACGTGTCGCTCCGTGAGTTGGGCTATTTTGCCGGGTTTTAGCCTGCCCATCCGCAGGGATACCCGTTGAGAGTAACCACAGATGGACACAGATCGACACCGATACACATTGTTCTGAACCGCAGTTCGCAGAGAATGCAGCCGCTCGCCAACCGAGCGGCATCATTCCATCCAACCGGCGGCTGGGAATCTGTGTTCATCTGTGTCCATCCGTGGTTGCTTCTCGCTTATGCGCGAGCATCCACTCGTAAAGCTCAGGATTGCTGTAGGTCTGCTCCCAGGCGTTGTGCGTGGCCTCGGGGTAGATCGTGAGCTTAACCTCACCGGCGCCGAGTTCCTTCAGGGCCTTCACCATGCGCTCGGACTCGGCCGGCGGCACGACGTTGTCTTTGCCGCCATGGAACGCCCACACCGGCAATCCCTTGAGCGCCTGCTTCGTCTGCGGCGTGGTGAAGCCATGCTGCGCCAGGAGCACGTAGCCAATCTCCCCTCCACCGCAAATCGGCGCCGCGGCAGCGAATCGCTCGGGGTAAGCCGTCGCCAGGTCCCAAGTGCCGAACCCACCCATGCTCAGACCGGTCAGATAAACTCGCTCCGGGTCAACCGTGTATTTCGCGCAGACCTCGTCCAACAGGCCGAGCAGGACCTCCGCCGACCACGTCTGGTATGGCGGGCATTGCGGCGACACCATGATGAAGGGGAAATCAGGATGCTGCGCAATGTACTTGGCCGGCCCGTGGAAGTCCGTCTGCCAGACGTTAGTTCCGCGCTCTCCCGCGCCGTGCAGGAAGAGGATCAGCGGCCAGCGCTTGTCCGCGCTGGCGTCGTAGCCCTTCGGCAGGAACAACAGGTAATCTGCATGCAGGTTCACCTGGCGCTCGAACGAATGCGGCGTGAGCAGCTTGTCCTGGGGTTTGTCCTGAGCGTAGACTAGAGTGCTTAAGCAAAGCCCGCCCAGCAGGAGAAGGAGAGAAGGCAACATCCAACCTCCAACACCCAACATCCAACGTCCAATGAATGCCCGAGTCCGGGCCGTTGGATGTTCGATGTTGGATGTTGGATGTTGGATGTTTCCTGCGCTCATTTTAAATCCTCACACAAACTGCAGCTTGGTGGTCGCCGCCTCCGGATCCCAGCCGCGCGTGGGCTGACCGCTGACCGAGCCCACGTCCTTAATCGAGATCTGCCGCCCCCGCGTCTTCGGGCCCTTAACATCTATCTCCGCGGGGTTGCAGGTCTGCTGGTTGATCTTCTGGTACGGCGCCGGCTTGTAGCGGATGTAAAGTTGGGCGGGCGTATCCGGCTCGAAGAACAGGACCTTCGATTTGGGCGGGATGCAGTGGTACACCTTGTTGAGCCTCGTGCCGCCGAACGTGAAGCGCTTCAGGTAAGTCGCCTCGCGGTTCGTGTAGGCGCAGGTAAAGATGCGGTCCCGCTCCGGCAGCCCGCAATACACTACGTCCGGGCCGACGAAGAACTTCTCGGGCAGCTCGACCACCTGGTAGTGCCCGTCCTTGAAGACCAGGATCAGCTTATCGAACTTGGTGCACTCGACGTTGAACTCCCCGCCGGAAACCTTATGCCCGACGTAGCCCGACTCGCGGTCATAGGCGACCTTGAAGGCCTTGAACGCGACTTCCCGGGCGTCCACCTCGTCGTAGCGGCTTGACTTGGTGAGGCGTGGGTAGAGGGGCGCGTATTTGGCGAGCAGGGCCTCCAGGTGGGCAATGACGTACTTGGTGAGGTTCTTCAGGTTCTTGCGCGTCTCCGCGAGATCGGCTTTGACCTTCTCCATCTCCTCGCGGTGCTTGTTGATGTCGAACAGAGAGATGCGCCGGATGCGCACGGCGAGCAGGCGCTCCACGTCGGCATCGCTCAGCTCGCGGACCAACTGCCTACGGAACGGCTTGAAGCCCTCGTACACGGCGGCCAGCACGGCCTCGTTGCTCTTGCACTGCTCGATGCGCTTGTAGATGCGCTCCTCGATGAAGATGCGCTCCAGCGTGCGGAAATGCAGTTCCTCCTGCAGCTTGGATTCCTGCAGCTCCAGCTCACGCTTGAGGGTAGCCACGAGCTGCTCCGTGTTCTCCCGGAGCACGTCGGACACGGTCATCTCGACGGGCCGATTATCCCTAATGACCACGATGCGGCTGGAGATCGTGACCTCGCAGTCGGTGAACGCGTACAGCGCATCGGCCAACTGCTCGGCGCTGACGCCGCTCGGGGCCTTCACTTCGATCTCCACATCCTCCGCCGTGAAATCATTGATGCTCTTGACCTTGATCTTCCCCTTGCGCGAGGCGTCCTCGATGGAGTCTATCAACGAGCTGGTCGTTGTGGTCGGCGGGATCTCTTTGATCAGGACGGTGGAGTCGTCCTTGGTCTTAAGCTTGGCGCGGACCTTGACGTCGCCGGTGCCGTCCTTGTAGCCGCGGGCGTCCATGAGGCCGCCGGTCTGGAAATCGGGAAGGCACTTGAAGGGTTGCTTCTTCAGGATAGCGATCTGTGCCTCGAGCAGCTCGGGGAAATTGTGCGGCAGGATGCGGGAGGACATGCCGACCGCAATGCCCTCAGTGCCGAGCATGAGCAGCAGCGGCAGCTTGCTCGGGAGCGTCACCGGCTCCTTATTGCGGCCATCGTAGCTGGCCACCAGCTCGGTAATCTCGTCATTGAAAACCTCATTGCGCGCCAGCTCGGTCAGGCGGCATTCGATGTATCGCGGTGCCGCGGCGAGGTCGCCCGTGAACAGGTTGCCGAAGTTGCCTTGGCCCTCGATGAGGTAACGCTTGTTCGCGAGCACCACGAGGGCGTCGCCAATCGAGGCGTCGCCGTGGGGATGATATTGCATCGTGTGGCCAACCACGTTGGCCACCTTGATGAAGCGCCCGTCGTCCTTCTCATGCAGAGCCCAAAGGATGCGCCGCTGCACGGGCTTCAGCCCATCCGCCAGGTTGGGTATGGCGCGATCCCGGATGACGTAGGAGGCGTAGTCGAGGAACCCGCGGTCCACACGCCGGTGCAGCGGTTGCTCAATCTTTCCCGGCACAAACGGCCGCACCGGCGCGGGGACAGCGACATTCTCCGCCAGGACGTGCGCCTGCCCGTTTCCGCCCTTCGCTGCCTTGGCCTTGGGCGGCTCGCCATTGCCGTTCTTACGGGCAGGAGCGGCGTTCACCGTGCCCGGCGTGCTGTCGGGCACCTCCTGGATGGGAAGCTCAGGCTGATTAGGATTATTCCGGCGTTTGGCGGGCATAGAAAGTAAGGAAAGCGTAAGGCTTCGGTGCCAGGCGGCCCGCGCGCTCCCGCGCAGCGGCAACGCAGGTCGCTGCGCCTTCAGGCGTTTTGGACTCGATCACGAAGCACATATCCAGGACAGGATACGCACAAGCATTGGTCACGTTCAACCCAGCAGAGTGGCGCGGACGCAATCACACGGCAGCCAAACCCGAATCCCGAAGGCCGAAGGCCGAAAGAAGGCCGAAGCCCGAAACCCGAAGGTGTTGGGCGCAGAGGAGTGGCCTGCTTTAATGCAGAGCCGCGGAGAGCGCAGACCTGCGCAGCCGGTGCCTTCGGGATTCGGATTTCGGCCTTCTTTCGGCCTTCGGCCGTCGGGATTCGGATTTCAGCCGCTACGCCGTCGCTCACGGGAAAAGCTGACTGGCCAGGGGCGCTGCCCCTAAGCGCCTCTACTCGCCTATAATCTTCACCAGCGCCCGCTTGCGCCGCCGGCCATCGAATTCGCCGTAGAAGATCTGTTCCCAGGGCCCGAAGTCGAGCTTGCCTTTGGTGATGGCCACGACGACCTCGCGGCCCATGACCTGGCGTTTCATGTGGGCATCCGCGTTGTCTTCGCCCGTGCGATTGTGCTGGTACTGAGATGTAGGCGCGTGCGGCGCCAGCTTTTCCAGCCACACGTCGTAGTCGTGCAACAGCCCGTCCTCGGCGTCATTGATGAATACCGATGCGGTGATATGCATGGCGTTCACCAGGCACAGGCCCTCCTGGACGCCGCTTTTGCGGACCAGGCCCTCGACGGTTTGCGTGATGTTGACGAAGCCGCGGCGGTTCGGCACCTCGAACCACAGGTGTTCGGTAAGGCTTTTCATGCCAGATGTATGCCGCACCGCTTCGGTTGCGGCAACTCAACAGGTGCGCTTCGCGTGGCCTTGTACGGACCGGTGCGGTTGGAGGTTCGCCGCTGTTCGCACTGGACTAGCGAGCCGATCATGGCCATGGCCACACCCAATACCCGACACCGCCTTGTCCGCTCTATGTCCCCCAGTAAACCCCCTCTAATTAGGACTCACCCCTTACGATGCGCGCGTCGCCGAAAAGCGCGACAGGCTCGCAAATCGTAACCCGCAAATGGTAAATCCCCAGGATGGCTCCGTGATGCGGCTCGCGCCGGCAGGTGAACTCATCATGGGCTCCACGCTGGAGCAGATCGAAGCCGGCAGGCGGCTGGACACGAACAACCGCCACCTCGGACCAGCACCAAGGGACGATTGGTCGAGCCGACGGTCTAGGTCACCAGAAGGTCTTGGTGCAGACCTTCCGGATCCTGGGCTTGATTTGCAGCCACTTGCATCAGTCATACCCCCTCAGTTGCGAAAGTTGGGTTAGCCTGACCGTCCGGGATCTCTCCACAGGGGAAACGGAGGAGTTGGCTGGGGTGCTCACCAAGCGCCGCGCCACACCGCTGTGCCAAGTTGGCACAGTTTGCGGCGGCAGATAGCGCGGCCCTTCTGCGGCACCGGGACCACGCCGTATCCTCCCCGGATCCTCGCCGTAGGACCTCTAACTTCAAGTTAGAGGTTCTACGGCGAGGATACGGGGAGGATACAGCGTGCATACGGCGTGGCCACTATGGTGGTGAGGGCATGCTGAACCCGCCGTTTGGTGCAATGCCAAGGCTCTGGCCTTCATTGGGTCGAAGCTCTTGACCAACTAAAGAACGGACGCCCTTCCGGCCGGGGCTCGCCGCAGGCTGCGTCCAGGCACCTGAGGCTTCCGCCGGCATCTGTCGTCTCGCGGCGCCCTCCAGACCACTACCCAGCCGCCCAAGCCCTGCCATGCGAGGAAAACCGGGCAAAACTTACCTGTTGACGTTCGCCCGCAGGTCTTGATGATGTCACCCCATGTTCGCTGAGCCCAAAAAACCAATCCTCCCTCACCCGCGCAGCCCTGAGTACGCGCGGCGCGCAAAAAGCAAATTCCTATCAGCGACCAGCATAACCCGATTTGTCTTATGAAAATACCCACTAACTGTGCGCCCCTCCTGCCCGTAGTGTTAGCCGGCTT
>Ga0335069_10010378_pt1 | contig 13198 bp, 12 predicted proteins | sample Lox_Sample_11_FD_206714 | JGI IMG/M metagenome (GOLD analysis project Ga0335069, IMG submission 206714) | Soil microbial communities from Loxahatchee National Wildlife Refuge, Florida, United States - Lox_Sample_1.1 | ecosystem: Environmental > Terrestrial > Soil > Wetlands | place: USA... | reverse complement strand
GCAGATCGTGTCCCGACCCTGACGAATCATCGGTATCACAATTCCGCACAAGGGGAAACTCAGAGTTGCATTGCCGCCGGATCAACGGGCGTACCGAATTCTTCGCCATTCCAAGCATGACAGTGGCAGCGTCGGAGGCAAATTTGGGACCTCAGGTCAGCCACTCAGGAGATGGCCGCGATGTGCTCGATGAAGATGTCGCGCAGCTTCATCGTGATGCGTCCGGGCTTGCCATCGCCGACCGGGGCGCCGTCGATGCGGGTCACCGGCAAAACGAACGACGAGCTGCTGGTGAGAAACGCCTCCGCCGCCGCCTTCGCCTCGGCCGCCGTGAAGCGCCGCTCTTCGAATGCGATGCCCTCGGATTTGAGCAAGGCCAGCAACGAGAGGCGCGTGATGCCGCTGAGGATCGCGCTGCTGCGATCGCGCGTCAACAGCCGCCCGTCACGAGTCACGATCCAGGCGTTGGTCGACGTCCCCTCGGTGACGTATCCGTCGTCGTCGATGAGCCAAGCCTCGTAGGCGCCCGCTTCCGTGGCCTCCTGCTTGCCCAGGATGTTCGGCAGCAACGAGATCGACTTGATGTCGCAACGCCGCCAGCGAATGTCCGGACGCGTCACCACCGCTGCGCCCGCAGCAAGCAGGCTTGCGGGCGTCGGCCGCTGCCGCCGCGTGGTCGCCACGAGCGACGGCTTGCTGCGGGCCGGAAACTTGTGGTCGCGCGGGGCGACGCCGCGCGTCACCTGCAGATAGACGATGCCGTCGCGCACGCCATTTCGGCGGATAAGCTCGTGCAGCACGAGCTGCAGGGCCGGGCGCGGCATCGGCCAATCGATGCGCAGCTCTCGCAGGGAATAGCCGAGGCGATCCAGATGCGGCCCCTCGTCGACGAGGCGGCCTTCATGGATGGGAACGACCTCATAGACTCCATCGGCGAACTGGTAGCCGCGATCCTCGATGTGGATGCGCGCGTCGACGTGCGGAAGATAGCGACCATTGACATAGGCGAATCGCGGCATGACGGTGTTGTTTCTCTGCCCTGCTGAGCTGTCTTGCGATGCTGGTGGTGTGGCAGTCGGTGTTCAGTCCTCGGCCGAGCGGTCCGAGGGCGCGATGCCGAGCGCTCGGAGTTTTCGATAGAGCGCCGAGCGCTCCATGCCGATGAAGGCAGCGGTCTTGGCGATATTGCCGTCGAAGCGCGTGACCTGGGCGTCGAGATAGCGGCGCTCGAACAGTTCGCGCGCCTCGCGCAGCGGGACCGACATGATCTCGCCGTCGAAATTGTTGCGGCTGGTCGGGTGCGGAATGATGCCGATGTCGGGCGGGAGCATGTCGGCACGGATCGCTTCATGCGGCTCGCCCGGTGCCATGATCAGCAGCCATTCGACGACGTTGCGGAGCTGCCGCACGTTTCCCGGCCAGTGATAGGTCGTCAGAATGGTCATGGCATCGTCGGCGATCAGGCGCGCCGGCAGCCCGTTGGCTTCAACGGCGCGATCGACGAAGTGGCGCGCGAGGATCGGTATGTCCTCGCGCCGGTCGGCGAGCGCCGGCACGCCGATCGGCACGACGCTCAGGCGATAGAAGAGGTCCTGCCGAAAGCGGCCCTCGGCCATCTCCTGCTGCAGGTCGCGGTTGGTCGAGGCGATCACCCGGACGTCGACGGAGACCCGCGTCTTGCCGCCAACGCGCTCGAAGGTCTGTTCCTGCAGGACGCGTACGATCTTGCCCTGGGTCTCCAGCGGCATGTCGGCGACCTCGTCGAGCAGCAGCGTGCCGCTATGGGCCTGCTCGAACGTACCGATCGTCGCCGGACCGCCCGCTCCATCCATTCCCGCCTCTGTGCCGAACAGCTCGATCTCCAGGCGCTCCGGCCGCATGGTCGCACAGTTGAGGGCGACGAAGGGGCCGGTCGCGCGCCGCGAACGCTCATGCAGAAGCCGGGCAACGACTTCCTTGCCGACGCCCGCCGCTCCGGTAATGAGCACGCGGCTGCTGGTCGGCGCGACACGTTCGATGGCCTGCCTGACCGACGAGATTGGTGGCGATACTCCCAGGAGTTCGACGCCATTGCCGAGCCGGTTGCGAAGCGTCTCGTTCTCGCGCTTCAGTCGTGCTTCGTCGATCGCCTTTTGAACGCGCATCAGCAAATGGTCGGCTTTGAACGGCTTCTCGATGTAGTCGTTGGCGCCGAGCTTGATCGCCGTAAAGGCCGTCTCCACATTGCCGTGCCCGCTGATCATGAGAACCGGCAGCGTCGGGTGTTCCCGCCGAACGATTTCCAGCAATTGCAGCCCGTCGAGATCGCTGCCCTGGAGCCAGATGTCGAGGATCACCAGGGTCGGGCGGCGCGTCTTGATCGCCTCCAGCGCACTCTTGCTGTCGGCGGCGTTGCGGGTCTCGTAGCCCTCGTCGGCCAGAATGCCGGCCATCAGCATCCGGATGTCGGCCTCGTCGTCGACGATGAGGACGTCAGCCGCCATGGGCGCGCGCCAGTTCGGATGCCTCGGCGACTTCGGTCTCCCGGTCCGATCGCGGCAGCCGGAAGGTGATGCGCACGATGGCGCCGCCCCCCGCCCGATCATCGAGCAGCAGGAGCGCGCCGTGATCCTCCGCGATCTTCTTGACGATCGCGAGGCCGAGTCCGGTGCCCTTCCCTCGCGTCGTCACGTAGGGTTCCGTCAGCCGTTCGCGGCCCTGGTCGGGCAGCCCACGTCCATTGTCCTCGACCGCGAGCGTGACGTCCTCATCGCTCTCGCGGATGATCAGATGAATGTGGCCCGCCGGATCGGGCGCATCCGGGGTAGCGACGCGGGCGTCGATCGACTCGGCGGCATTCTTCAGAATGTTTATCAACGCCTGGCCGATCTGCTGGGCGTCGCAATTGAGCCGGACCCCGGTCTCGGAAAAGTCTGTCGTGTAGGCGATGGACGGGTTGGCCGCCTGCTGCAGGAAGATGGCGCGGTGGCAAAGTTCCGCGAGATTCTCCGGTGCCATGACGGGTGCCGGCATGCGGGCAAAGGCGGAGAACTCGTCGACCATACGGCCGATGTCGCCAACTTGGCGGACGATCGTGTCGGTGCAGGTTGTGAACGTCTCGGGGTCGCTGGAGATCTCTTTCAGGTATTTCCGTTTCAGGCGTTCGGCCGACAGCTGAATCGGCGTCAGCGGATTCTTGATCTCATGGGCGATGCGCCGGGCAACGTCGGCCCAGGCCGCCTTGCGTTGCGCCGAGAGCAACTCGGTCACGTCATCGAAGGTGACGACGAAGCCAATCAGCCGCGAGACCATGAATTCGGCGACGACGCGAACCAGCAAGGTGCGCGTCTCGGCACCGCGCACCAGGCTGATCTGCGACTCCGCCAGCCAGGATGGGCGCTGTCGCGCGGCCTCCACCAGCGAGGCCATCTCCGGCACGACCGCCGCGATGGGTTCGCCGATCCGGCTCAAGAGGTCGGTCGCCAGCAGGTCGGAGGCCGATCGGTTCGGCAGATTGATGCAGCCATCCTCGTCAAGCCCGATCACGCCGGCCGAGACGCCGGCCAGGACGACCTCCATAAATCGCCGCCGCTCTTCGAGCTGGATGTTCGTGGTCACCAGTTCGTTGCGCTGACTCTCGATTTGGCCGGTCATGCGATTGAAGGCGCGACTAAGGACGCCGATTTCGTCGCCCGACTCCTCTTCTGGCACACGAGTCGCAAGATCACCGGCGCCAATTCGATCGGCCGCGACGACAAGCCTACTTACGGGTCGCACGAGTCGCGTGGCCAGTATCAACGCCGCCCACACCGCGGCAAGCAGCAAAAGCAGGGCAACGACAATGAAGATCAGGGAAAATCTCGTGAGCAGCTTGCCCCGCTGTCCTTCAATATCTGCATAGGGTACTGCCGCGGCTTGAGCTCGCTGCATATGAGCAACCACGCGTGGATCGATGTGTCTCTCGGTGTAGAGGAACACATTGGCGTCTCGATCAACCAGAACGACGGCGCGGACGCTATCGTCCGTGGCGCTGGAAAGGATTACCGCTTCGCCTTGCCGCGCGATCTCGATTTTCTTCGCTGGAATATCGATTGACTCGGGCACGGCAGTGCTCAGATTTGCCGTGCCCAGAACACGACCTTTGTCGTCAACGAGCGCGGCCAGGTCCAACCGTCGTATCGGGCTCTGAACGCTCAACAAGCGCTCATACCGCTCGAGCTTGTCGAGATCAAAGGAACCCTGCTGCCGAAGGTCGACTGCCATCGCCAGCGATTCGACGCCAACACTTTCCTGATGTTCACGAACGTAGGATTCCGCGACGATCAATGATTCTCTAACCGCCGTGCGAATACTGTCGCCGAACCAGATCTCCCAGCTGAAAACGAAGAACAAAACGGAGAATGCAGAGATAATGACGACCGGTGTGATAGCTACCAGGCTGAACCAAAGGACGAGGCGCACGTGCAGACGTGCCCCGGCAATACCGCGCCGACGCTCCAGCCAAAGAGTGACAAGCTGCCAAGCTACGACCGTCGCCAGGAGCGGAAGGAAGACCAGATCGAGGAGAAATAGCAGCGGAAGCATGTTGGCCGGAACGACCAACGTACCGGTGACGGCCGCGTAGGTTGCGAGGCCCGACAGAAATGCGGCCCCCAGCAGAGCTACCGCCAGCGAGCGATAGACCCGAGGTTGCCGCCCGATCGCCGCGACGCGCGACAGCAGGCGCGAAGTGGGGGCGGCGATCTCAGCGGCCATAAGAAGGGGTCCTTGACGACACCGCCGCCGTCGGCATTTTACCGATGAACCGGCGACTCACGGGCCCGCTATTTTAGGCCGCGGACCACCTGAATGTCCAATTCGCGGATTTTCTTGCGCAGGGTGTTGCGGTTCAGACCGAGGAGTTCTGCCGCCCGGATCTGATTGCCCCGCGTCGCCTCCAGGGACAGGGCAATCAGCGGCCGCTCGATCTCGCGCAGGACGCGGTCATGGAGACCGCGCGCCGGCAATGTCCCGCCATGGGCGGCAAAGTATTGCCGCAGATGCCGCTCTGCCGCGGCGCCCAGGGATTCGCTGGCCGCCGGGCCGGCTTCCGACGCGTTGGCTGCCGTGCCCAGTTCCGCTTCCACCGCCATGCCGTCGATGACCTCGGCGCTGTTCAGCACAACGAGCCGGCGGATGAGGTTCTCGAGTTCGCGGACGTTTCCAGGCCAAGCGTAACCCAGGAGTCGTTCGACGGCACCCCGGTCGAGCGTCTTGATTCCGAGTCCTTCGCCGCGCGCGGCATCCAGGAAATGTCGCACGAGGTCGGGGACGTCCTGCGCCCGCTCGCGCAGCGGCGGCAGCCGGATCGGCACGACGTTGAGGCGGTAGAAAAGGTCTTCGCGGAACAGTCCGCGGCGGATCAACTGCCGCAGGTCGCGGTGGGTCGCAGCGATGATGCGGACATTGGCGCGGTTCGGCGTGCGCCCGCCGACGGTCGTATATTCACCCTCCTGCAGGACGCGAAGCAGCCGGGTCTGCGCCTCCGGCGGCATGTCGCCGATCTCGTCCAGGAACAGGGTGCCCCCGGCGGCCTGCTCGAACCGCCCGACCCCGCGCGTCAGCGCGCCGGTGAAGGCGCCCTTCTCATGGCCGAAGAGCTCGCTTTCGATCAGCTCGCGCGGGATGGCCGCCATGTTGATGGCGACGAAGGGCCCGTTGCGTCGCTTGCCGTAGTTGTGGAGGGCGCGCGCGACGAGTTCCTTGCCGGTGCCGGATTCGCCGGTGATCATGACCGTGAGGTCCGTGGGCATCAGGCGCGCCAATACCCGATAGATTTCCTGCATCGCTGGCGACCTGCCGATCAACGGCAGGCGCTCCTCGTTGGCGGCAGGCTCTGCCACGGCGGCCGGCGATTGCGACTGCGTCAGCGCGCGCTCCACGATGCCGATGAGTTCATTGAGATCGAATGGCTTCGGCAGATACTCGAAGGCGCCACGCTCATTCGCGCGCACGGCGGTCAGCAGCGTGTTCTGCGCGCTCATCACGATGACCCGCAGATCGGGACGCAACTTGCGAATGCGCGGAACGAGGTCGAGGCCGTTCTCGTCGGGCATCACCACGTCCGTGATGACGAGGTCGCCCGTGCCGTCACTGATCCATTGCCATAGCGTGGCTGCCGTGCCCGTCGTGCGCACATCGTAGCCCAGCCGTCCGAGGGCCTGGTCGAGCACCGTACGAATGGCACGGTCGTCGTCGGCGATGAGAATCGTTGCGGCACTCATGCGGGGTCCACCGCCCCTGGCGGCGCTGCCGGCAGCATGACGCTGAACACCGTCCGACGCGGCTCGCTACTGATCTCGATGACGCCGCCGTGATCGCCGACAATCTTGGCGACCAGAGCGAGCCCAAGTCCCTTGCCGCCCACCTTCGTCGTGACGAACGCATCAAACAGATGCGGCTGCAGGTGCTCGGGGATTCCGCTGCCGTTGTCCTCGATGGTGATCAGCAGCGGCACTTGTACGCGGGTCCCGCCACCCGGCGCCGACAGACGCACGCCATGCTGGTAGCGGGTGGTCAGCGTGATCGTGCCGTCGCCCGGTTCGGTCGCTTCGGCGGCGTTCTTCACGAGGTTGAGGAACAGTTGGATCAGCAGATCGCGATTGCCGAACACCGGCGGCAGCGACGGATCATAGAGTTCCAGGAAGCGCCGTTTCGCCGCGAACCCGGTCTCGGCAAGCCGGCGCACATGCTCCAGCACCTGATGGATGTTGACCGCCTGCCGCTCGATCGGTCGATTGTCCGAGAACATCTCCATGCGATCGATGAGGGTGACGATGCGGTCGGTCTCCTCGCAAATCAGGCGAGTGAGCGCGGTGTCCGACGGACTTGCCTCCCGCTCGAGCAGCTGCGCCGCCCCGCGGATGCCGGACAGTGGGTTCTTCAATTCATGTGCGAGCATCGCCGCCATGGCCGTGACCGAGCGGGCTGCGCCGCGGTGGGTCAGCTGCCGATCGATCTTTTCCGCGATCGACCTCTCGTGCAGCGTTATCGTCAGGCAGTTCGGTGCCTCGATCACGGGGACCACATCGATCGACAGGAGATGCGGACCGATGCGCGGGCCGTCGATGGTGACGTCATACTCGGAGATCGTACTCCCGGTGGCACGGGCCTGATCGATGAGGGCCAGCAACGAGCTGTCGACGGCGAGAAAGTCGGCGAGCCGGCGGCCGATGAGCGATGCCGCGCTGGTACCAAAGAACTGCTCGGCGGCGGAATTGACGAGGCGGAAGCAACCTTGGCCGTCGAGCAGAAACACCGGCGCTGTCAGCGCGTTGAGCACGATACCAACCGTCGGCCCGGCATTGGCAGCCCGCTCCGCGATCGGTCGCGCTCTGATGGATACTGCCGGTGGGTTCATCGCGCTACGCTGCCTGCCGGTCTAGGAGAGGCCCATAGAAACCGCGGACCGCCTCGATCACAGAGCCCGGACTTGTGATGCGATTGATGGCGGCGCGGAATTCGCCGGACCCCGGAAGCCCCTTGCTGTACCAGCCGATGTGCTTGCGGGCGATACGCATCCCGGGTTCGTTGCCATAGTGGCTCAGCATGTCCCGGTAATGGTGCAGGATCATGTCGAGCTGGGTCGCCAGGGGTGGATCGGACATGCGCTGTCCCGTGCGCAGAAAATGGATGACGTGGCGCAGGAACCAGGGGCGGCCATAGCAGCCTCGGCCGATCATCACGCCGTCGGCACCGGATTCGGCCAGCGCCTGGCGCACGTCGTCCAGGGTCTCGATGTCGCCGTTGACGACGACCGGCAATCCGACAGCAGCCTTGACCTGACGGATGAAGGACCAGTCGGACTTGCCATCGTAGAACTGGCAACGGGTGCGGCCATGCACCGTGATCATCTTGATGCCGACCGCTTCCGCGATCCTGGCAAGCTGCGGAGCGTTGCGGTTGTCGGCGTCCCAGCCGGTTCGCATCTTTAGGGTCACAGGCAGCGACACTGCCTTGACCGTCGCCTCCAGGATCTTCGCCGCGTGGACCTCGTCGCGCATCAGCGACGAGCCGGCATGGCCATTGACCACCTTCTTCACCGGGCAGCCGAAATTGATGTCGATCAGCGCCGCGCCACGATCCTCGTTGAGCTTTGCCGCTTCGGCCATGACGGTGGGCTCGCAGCCGGCGAGCTGCACGGCCATGGGAAACTCCTCGGGCGTGCTCTGCGCCATGAGCAGAGACTGGCGCGACTCGCGGATCATCGCTTGGCTGGCGATCATCTCGGAAACGACCAGCCCGGCGCCGCTACGCTTCACCAGGCGGCGAAAGGGCATGTCCGTCACCCCCGACATGGGTGCCAGGATGACCGGATCGTCCAGGCGAACAGGGCCAATTTGAATGCCCATTAATTAGGCACACCTTGTCGTTGCATAGAAATTAGGCGCACATGAATTGTGCCTAGCGATATGCTGCGGTGCAACAGGAAATTTGTATCGCGGCGCGGAATTCAAGCCAGCAGTACGTCGGTGACGAACTTAACGCCGGGATAGGCCAGGGTCAGCAAGAGGTAGGCCAACAGAACATACCGCGCCGCTCGGCGGCCGCGCAGGCCGGTCCGCTGATGCACCACAAGCAGGAGGACGATGACGCCAAAGGCAAGTCCGGCGAAGACCGTCTTGTGATTGACTTCAAACAGTTTTCCATTTGTCAGATACTGTGTCGCAGCGCCGGTCAGCAGGCCGCCGCCCAAGACCACGCAGGACGCCGCGAGCAGCCTGATCTGCAATAGTTCGGCATCGGCGACCGCCGGCAAGACGGTGGTGAACCAGCCGGGCTGACGTCGTTTGAGGGCTCGCTCCTGGATGAAGACGGCTAGGCCGGCGATGGCGGCGATGGTCAGCAAGCCATAGGTCGCGACAGACACCAGGACATGCACGTCGAGCCAGGTCGCCGGCGTGGCGGCCGGAAGTGCTGGTGCGGGTAGCCGCTCGGCGATTGTGGCGCACACACCGACTAGAAGAAGGTAGGGCAGCAGAAGTGGCGTCAAGCGCCAACCCTGCCTCGTCGCAACGCACACCGCAGCGAACATGACCATGCTGGCGGCGATGCTGAGCCAGAGGGCGGCCGATAGGCTCGTCAGCCAGCCCGCGGCGAGCTCGTCGGCAGCGACGACGATGGGACCCGCCGCGGCGACTGCCAGCAGCGCCCAGAACAGGCTGTCGCGCCCGGCTGCCGGGCGACGCAGGGACAGCGCCGAGATCGGCAGGAGCGAGATGAGCGCAGATAGATTCAGGATCAGGCCGCCTTGCATCGGGCCAATATACGTTGGCCGCCCAACCATTGCACCCGCTGCGCTTGGCAACAGGCGCGCCGCACACTAGCTTCTGCGCCCGACCGCCGCGAGCCGCCCATGCACCGCTGTATCGCCCTCATCGTCGCCGCCGGATCGAGCACGCGCTTCGGCGGCGAGATCCCGAAGCAATACCGCGCGCTGGCGGGCCGGCCGGTGCTACGTCATTCGGTGGCGGTCTTTGCCGAGCACGCCGCGGTCAGCGCAATCTGCGTCGTCATCAATCCTGAACATCGTGCTCTCTATGATGCGGCAACCGCCGGACTGAAGCTCCTACCGCCGGTCATCGGCGGGGCGAGTCGCCAGGAGTCGGTCCTCAACGGCCTCGAGAGCCTTGCGGAACTGCGCCCGCAACTCATCTTGATTCACGATGCCGCGCGGCCCTTTGTCACCGCAGGGATCATCGACCGGACGTTGGCGGCGCTCGAGCAAGCGCCCGGCGCTGTCGTTGCGGTTCCCGTGACGGACACGCTGAAGCGTGGTATCGACGGTGCGGTGGCCGCAACCGTCGATCGCAGCGCACTGTGGCGGGCCCAGACGCCGCAGGGCTTTCGTTATGCCGACATCCTCACAGCGCACCGCCAGGGCAAGGGCGCCGCCTTGACGGACGATGCCGCAGTCGCCGAGGCCGCCGGCCTTGAGGTAAAATTGGTGATGGGCGCCGACGACAACTTCAAGATCACCACCGCCGAAGACCTACGGCGGGCCGAGCGCGTCCTGGGCGCCGCCGCGTTCGAATACCGCACAGGCACCGGCTACGACGTGCATCGCTTCACAACTGGTAGCAGCATCACGCTTTGCGGCGTGCGCATCGAGCACAGTCAGGCCCTCGAAGGTCACTCGGACGCCGATGTCGGTCTGCACGCCCTGACCGACGCGATCCTCGGTGCCGTCGGTGCCGGCGACATCGGCAGCCACTTCCCTCCGAGCGATCCGCAATGGCGTGGCGCCGATTCGGCGCGCTTCCTCTCCCATGCCGCCAGTCTGGTCACAGCCCGCGGCGGCCGCATCGCCCATGTTGACGTGACGATCATCTGCGAACGGCCGAAGGTCGCACCGCACCGCCCGGCCATGGTGGCGCGCATCGCGGAGATCCTGGGCATCGGCACCGATCGAGTCAGCGTCAAGGCCACCACGACGGAGGGGCTCGGTTTCACCGGCCGGCGCGAGGGCATCGCCGGCCAGGCGGTGGCCACGGTCGCCATCCCGGCCAACGCCGTGTGACGTAATGCTCCCCGACGCGCTCACGGCGGATGCGGCTTCCTTGCTCGACTCCTATCGACGGGCCGTCCTTCGTCTGGCAACGGCGGAGTCATGCACCGGCGGCTTGATCGCCGCCTGCCTGACGGAGATAGCGGGCTCGTCCGACGTGTTCGAGTGCGGCTTCGTCACCTACTCGAATGACGCGAAGATCGAGGCGCTGGGCGTGCCTGCGGACCTGTTACACAAGCATGGTGCGGTCAGCGCCCATGTGGCTCGGGCCATGGCCGAGGGGGCGCTGCAACATTCCCATGCCGATGTCGCGGTCGCGGTTACTGGGGTTGCCGGGCCCGGTGGCGGCACGCCGACCAAACCCGTGGGCCTCGTCTACTTGGCCGCGCTTCGGCGAGCCCGCGAACCGATCGTCGAGCGCCACCATTTCCATGGCGACCGGAGCGCCATCCGACTGGCTTCCGTCGAGGCGGCCTTCGTTCTCCTGCGCCAGCAGCTGTCGTGATCGAACGCGTCCTTGGCATCGACTTCAGCGGCGCCAAGGCCGCGGGCAAAGCGATCTGGATCGCCGAGGCGCGCATCGATGGACAGCGCATCCACATCGACTCCTGTCGATCCGCCGCCGACCTGCCTCGTTCCGGGCCGTCGCGGCCGCAATGCCTGCCGGTCCTGGTGGACTACGTTGCGGCTCAGCGCCATACCGTCATTGGTTGCGATTTTCCGTTCAGCCTGCCGGCATCGATGATCGATGCCGCGGACTGGCGGACATTCGCCCTCGGCTTCGGCGACCACTTCGCCAGCGCGGAAGATTTCCTCGCCGATTGCCGGCGGCGCGCCAACGGGCGGGAATCGAAGCGGGCGTGCGATCGCGCGTCGAAGGTGCCGTTCGCGGCGTACAACCTTCGCATCTACCGCCAGACTTTCCACGGCATTCGCGATTTCCTTGCTCCCTTGCTGCGCGGCGGTCATGCCGTGGTCCTGCCGATGGAACGACCCGATGGGGCGCGACCGTGGGTGATCGAAACCTGCCCGGCGTCGACCCTCAAGCATGCCGACCTCTATCCGTCCTATAAGGGACCGGGGGTGGCGGCGCGCCGTTCGCGCAAGGCGATCATCGACGGACTCGTGCGGCGGCTGAAGCTGGCGCCGTTGTCGCGGACCTTGCGGCAGCTTGCGGTGGACAATACGGGCGGCGATGCCCTCGACAGCATCGTCGCCGCGGTGGCAACCGGACGCGCCTACCTGGCCGGCCATTTTCATGGGCACGCGAGTACGGCAGCGGAGGGGATCGAGGGCCGCGTCTATTTCTGAGCGCACCTCCGCTTGCGTCGGTCGACGGTTCGGGAGGAGAATCCATCTCCGGTGAGATGCGCCTGCTTTACCTGATGGGAGGTCTCCCATGTATGCGCGTATCACGCACTACGAGGTCCAGGTCGAAAGAATCCAGGACGCGCAGGATCTGTTCCGTGCCTCCCTCGGGTTCATCCGCAAGGTCCGCGGGCTCGAGCTGTTCACGAATTTCATGGGCGAGGACGGCGGCGGCCTGCTCGTTGCCGTCTACGAGAACAAGGTCGCGGCCGGCGCAGCGGCGCCTTTGGTGCAGAAGTTCTGGGATCGGTTCACGGACCTGCTGCGCACGCCGCCATTGCTCGAGGAGTTCAACACCGTCCTGGCGTTGGAGATTTTCGGCCGCAAAGGCTGAGGCGCCGAAGTGCCGCGGGATCTATCCGTAGAGTTGCTTCGCCCGGCTTTCGAAGGCGGCCACCATGCGGCGCACGGCCTCGTTGAAGAGGACGCCGATGATCTTCTGCAGGACGAGCGAGCGGAACTCGAAATCGACGTAGAAGTCGATGCGGCAGCGGCCCTCAGGCAACGGTTCGAACAGCCAGTGATTGTCGAGATAGCGGAACGGCCCGTCGGTGTAGGCGACGTCGATGCGCATGCCCGGCCGATCGAGCCTGACGCGGCTGGTGAAGCGCTCGCGGATCATCTTGAAGCCGATGACGAGGTCGGCGACGATGACGTTGTCCTCGCGGCTGCGGATGCGCGCGCCGACGCACCACGGCAGGAACTCCGGGTAGCGTTCGATGTCGGCGACCAGGTCGAACAGCTGATCCGGTCGGTAGGTCAACACCCGTTTTTCGGCGTGCGTTGGCATTGGCCCCGTCGGCAGAACCGCGATGCGGCGCGATCGCGACCAGGCGCGCCGGTCAGGCGCCGGCGAGGCCGCGCAGCTGTTCCTCCCGCGCGGCCCGGAGCCGCTGGAAATCGTCGCCGGCGTGGTAGGAGGAGCGCGTCAGCGGCGATGCCGAAACCATCAGGAAGCCCTTGCCCAAGGCGTGTTGTTTGAATTCGGCGAACTCGCCCGGCGGCACGAACCGATCGACCGGATGGTGACGCGGCGTCGGCTGCAGATACTGGCCGATGGTCAGGAAGTCGACATCGGCCGCCCGCATGTCGTCCATCACCTGCAGGATCTCGTCGCGCGTTTCTCCGAGCCCGACCATGAGGCCCGACTTGGTGAACATCGACGGGTCGAGCTCCTTCACGCGCGCCAGCAGCTGCATCGACGTGAAATAGCGGGCGCCCGGGCGCACCGGCCGATAGAGCCGCGGCACGGTCTCGAGATTGTGGTTGTAGACGTCGGGACGCGCCTCGACGACGGTCTCGATG
>Ga0335069_10010377_pt1 | contig 13200 bp, 9 predicted proteins | sample Lox_Sample_11_FD_206714 | JGI IMG/M metagenome (GOLD analysis project Ga0335069, IMG submission 206714) | Soil microbial communities from Loxahatchee National Wildlife Refuge, Florida, United States - Lox_Sample_1.1 | ecosystem: Environmental > Terrestrial > Soil > Wetlands | place: USA: Florida... | reverse complement strand
ACCGTGGTGGAGGCCGAAGGGCTCGCCAAGAGCTACGGAGAAAAGAGGGTACTGGAAAATGTGCGCTTCACCATCGAACGCGGCGACCGCGTGGCGCTGGTGGGCGTGAACGGCGCGGGCAAGTCGACGCTGATCAAGCTGATGACCGGCGTGGAGGCGCCGACGTCCGGCATGGTGCGGCTCGGCCACAACGTGGTCAGCGAGTACTTCGCGCAGGATCAGTACAAGGTGCTGGACCCAGAGGCGCGCATGCTCGACGACATCAGCCGCGCCGCTGTGAAGGTGCCGGAGAGCGAACTGCGGAGCCTGCTGGGGTGCTTTCTCTTCTCCGGCGATGACGTATTCAAGCAGCTCGGCGTGCTCTCCGGCGGCGAGCGCAACCGCTACGCGCTGGCGCGAATCCTTGTGTCGCCGTCGAACTTCCTGCTGCTGGACGAGCCCACGAACCACCTGGACATGCGCGCCAAGGACGTCCTGCTGGAGGCGATTGCGGCGTTCTCCGGAACGGTGGTGTTCGTGTCCCACGACCGCTACTTCATCGACCGCCTGGCCACCCGCGTGCTTGAAGTGGAGAACGGAACCATTACCACGTATGAGGGCAACTACGAGGATTATCTGCGGAAGAAAGAGGCGCTGGCCGCAGACGCTGTTGCCGCCGCCACGCAAGTCCCCGTGCCCCAACCCAGCCCTATCGCCCGAAGGCTGGGGAACCAGGATGCCTCGGTCGAACCCGGGAATGGGAACGCAGATGCCGCCCAGAAAGATCGTCCACGGCGATTGAATCCCATCAAGCAGAAGCAGATGGAAGACCGCTGCGCGTTTCTCGAAGAAGAAGTTCCCCGCATCGAAGCCTCGCTGGCGCACACCGAGCAGCAGCTGGGCACTTATGTCTCCGCCGCTGAAACGCAACGGCTCACGACGCTTGCCGAAGACCTGCGTTCGCAGTTAGGCGCACTCACGGCGGAGTGGGAAGACTTGATGATGCAGTTGGACGAGCAAGCGGAGAATTCGAGGAAGTAACGGCCATGGCTGCAGGCAACTGGAACAAATGTAGTAATCTGAGCTTTCAATGAATCTCGTCAAAACACTTGAAACTAAGGGAATGGGAAGACAATAATGTCATCCAAACCGACAGAGTACGTATGGTGACCGCGAGGCCGCTCGACCTACCGGATTTTGGCAGCCCGCCGGTGGCGGAGAAAGTTCTATCCGTCCAGTTTGATCGGCTATCCGCGATGCGGACAGCTCATTTTGGATTGTATTGGGGCGAGCTCCGTGACCGCTTCCCCGAGACCGCTGAACAAGTTGAACTACCGTCGATTGTTGAGCGCCAAGTCGGTCAATCGCAATTGGGGGTTGGCATCCAGTTTGAAGCGCTGGAAGCACCTCTGGCACCCAGGTTCTGGTTCGTTAACCGACAGGGAACGGAACTTATTCAGCTTCAAAGGGACCGTTTTCTAAAGAACTGGCGCAAAACCGGCGAGGGAGACGCTTACCCACGATATGAGCGTGTTCGAGAGGGTTTCGACAGAGATTTTTCAGACTTTGGACGGTTTGTCGCTCGCAACGAGTTGGGGGCGCTACGCGTAAACCAGCACGAGGTGAGTTACGTAAATCACATCGTGGCCGGCGACGGTTGGGAGCATCACACGGACATCGACAAGGTATTCACATTGTGGCGCCAGCCCGCTTCACCCGTGCCGGGGCCGGTACAGGATCTATCGTTCCGAGCCCGGTTCCCGATATACAGCAAGTCTGGCAGCTTTGTCGGTCGTCTGTATGCAACCCTTCAATCCGCGACGCGTCTCACGGATGGTGCTCCGATGTTCGTCTTCGAATTGACCGCGCGGGGACAGGCAGAGGAGGGCGAAGATTTCTTCGATATTGGCCGCGAATGGATTGTCCGTTCGTTTGCAGAATTCACGACGCCGATCATGCACAGGGTTTGGGGTAGGAGGAACTAGCAATGGCAGCGCTTGCATTACCTGTGTTTCAGCCTGCAACAGCGCTCACACGCGACGATTTCGAGACCAAGTGGGAGCGTCGCGCCTCGAGTTCAGCGGCTCTCACCAAACCAAAAGAATTTGCGTTCGTTGTGCCCTCAAGCGGAATCTCGTACAAAGTTATCGTCGCAACGGAGCAAGTACCATCATGGGTCGCGCCGACCATTTCTGGATTCATTAGGATCCACATGCTTCCCGACAACTGGGACTCCTATTCAGCCAGCAGGATAGACCGCGATCTCATCAAACAGGCCCTCTTGGTTATCGAGCAGATCATGGACTTCAACTCGCCACCTCCCTCTGTGGTACCCCTTGGAAGTGGTGGGCTGCAGCTCGAATGGCACAGGAAGCAGCAGGATTTGGAGATCTCGTTTACGACTGAAGATCCGTCCGGTTTCTTTTATCGGGATCGGAGGAATGGAGTTGAGCAAGAGGGCTTTGCCACCGACATCGCGGGTTTGGCCCAGTTGATGCGCAACATTGCCTAGCCCTATGTCTCAGCCATCTTATGAGGACGACCAGTCAATCAGCGATGAGGATAGGCTATTTCGACGCGTTCATGTCACCCAACTCGTCAAAGATGACGATACCGGCCTCGTTCGTATATCGTCCGGTGTCTTTAGAGACAGAGAGCTTTCGGTGAATATCGAATCACTGATCATAAGTAGAGGCGAATCCGCTGAAGTTTGCCTTCGTCGGCACAGTAGCCATAAACTGATTGCCATCACTGCCGGCGATGCTAGGCGATTCGATCAATCAGTCTGCCGGGACCCAACCCCCGAAGACGCCTCGCACGGATTGGTTGTCGGATCGAAGAACAGTAACTCTATTCATAACGGCCTCCGAGCTGCTGCCCAATGGGTTATTCCGGCAACCCCGCCGCGATACGAGGAAATTGAGGCAGAAAAGCTCGCGTTTGGCGGATGAAACGTCACGGCTATCCCACTGCCTGTGACCGCAAGTGCCATACGTCCGAATGCTATTAGCGCCGCTCGTGCATAATCAAATCAACATGGCCCTTTTGTGGAATCCCGAAAGCTGGTCGCAAAGGCTCGCTGAGCTTGAGGCGCAGAGTGGAGAACTGAAAGAGGCGCCCTTGCGGCGCGATGTGCGTTCGCTGGGCATCCTGCTGGGCGAAGTGCTGCGCGAGCAGGCCGGCGACGATCTCTACGCGCACGTGGAAGCCCTGCGCCAGGGCACGATTCGCCGGCGAGACGCCGAGGCCCGCGGCAATCAGGAAGAGGCCGCGCGGCAGGGCGCCACGGCGCTCGAACTGGTGCACTCGCTTCCCGTGGAGCGAGCCGTTCTGCTCACGCGCGCGTTCGCATTCTACTTCGAACTCATCAACCTGGCGGAGACCAATCACCGCAAGCGCCGCCGCCTGGCGCTGCAGTTGACGGGCGGCGCGGGCCGGCAGCGCGGCTCCCTGGCGGGCACGCTGCACGCCATGAAGCGCGTCGGCATCCGCGCCGAGGAGGCGATGGGCTATCTGCGCCGCGTACTCATCGTGCCGGTGTTTACTGCCCATCCCACTGAGGTGGCGCGGCGCTCGGTAATGTTCAAGCGGCGGCGCATCGGCGAGTTTCTCGCCGCGCTGGACCGCATTCCCATTCCCGCGCAGGACCTGGCGCGGCTCGAGGAACTGGTGCGCGCCGAGATCACCGGCCTGTGGCAGACCGATGAAGTTCGCTCGCGGCGGCCCACGGTGTACGACGAGATCAAGATGGGGCTTGATTACTACGATGTCTCCATCTTCGAGACGCTGCCCGGACTCTACGAGGAGATCACGGAAGCGCTGCGCTCGGCATACGGGCTGGAACTCGAGCCGCACGAGCTGCCGCAGGTCCTTCGCTTCGGCTCGTGGATCGGCGGCGATCGCGATGGCAACCCCTACGTAACGCCGCAGGTCACGCGCGATGCGGTGCAGCTGGCGCGCGGCCATCTGCTGCGCTTCTATGTGCGCAAGCTGGACGAGATCCTCAACCTGCTCACCACCAGCGCACAGCAGCGCGCCGTGAGCCGGGGACTGCTGGAGCGGCTGGATGCCTACCTGGCCGAGGTGCGCACGCCCGAGGCGCAGGTCTTCGGCGAGCACTACGAGTTCGAGTACTACCGGCGCTTCGTCATGTGCGTGAAGGCGCGCGCGCAGCGGACCATGGAGACCTCGGAGCACATGAGCGCCGAGGGCCGGGCGCTGGCCATCATGCGGTCCGCGCTCGCGGAGGAGCACGACCGCCTGGCGCAGGCGCTGCCGCCCTACGGCTCGGTCGCCGACTTCATCGCCGACCTCGAGCTGCTGCGCGCGTCGCTGGTGGCCAACCAGGGACTGCGCATCGCCCGCACCCTCATCGATCCGCTGCTGCTGGATGTGCGCACCTTCGGATTCCATCTGCACACCCTCGACATCCGCCAGCACGCGCGGGTGCACGCGCAGGCCCTCAAGGAGGCCATTGCGGACACCGCCGCGCCGCGACTGCCCGCCGGGCTCTCCGCGGAGACGTCGAGCGTGCTGGAGACATTCCGCGTGGTGGCCGAAGCCAAGAGCGGATGCACGCCCGAGGTTGTTCGCCAGTATGTGATCAGCGGCGCGGCATCGGTGGACGATGTGCTGGCCGTGGTGCGGCTGGCGAGGCTGGGCGGCGTCACGGTGGAGGGCGCGGGTCGGGACCCGGGACTGATGCCGGTGCCGCTGTTCGAATCCATCGAGGATCTGCGCAACGCTCCCGCCATTTGCCGCGAGCTGTGGAAGCGGCCGGACTACCGGCAGCTGCTGGCTTCGTGGGACAACTGGCAGGAAGTCATGCTGGGATACTCCGACTCCAACAAGGACGGCGGCATGCTCACCAGCACCTGGGAGATCTTCCGCGCGCATCGCGATCTGCACGTGGTGGCGCGCGAGTGCGACGTGAAGCTGCGGCTCTTTCACGGGCGCGGCGGCACCGTGGGACGTGGCGGCGGCCCCACCCACCGCGCCATCTTCGCGCAGCCGCTGGATTCGTTCGAGGGCCAGCTGCGCCTGACCGAACAGGGCGAGGTGCTGAATTTCAAATATGCCGACGAGGTGCTGGCGGAGCGCAATCTCGAGCTGATGATTGCAGCATCGCTGGATGCCCTGGCGAGGCCCAACGTGCGCGATCCGGAGGGCCATTTCACCGGCGTGCTGAAGCCGGAGTGGGAAGCTGCACTTGATGAGCTGTCGCAGATCTCGTTCGCGTTCTATCGCGGCAACATACTCGACAACGACGAGGTCGTGACCTACTTCGAGCAGGCCACCCCCGTGGGGGAACTGGAGCAGGCCAAGATCGGCTCGCGCCCGGCGCGGCGCAAGGCCACGCGCAACATTGCCGACCTGCGCGCCATTCCCTGGGTCTTTGGATGGACGCAGTCGCGCCTGCTGGTGCCGGCGTGGTTCGGCGTAGGGCACGCACTCAGCGACTTTCTCGAGCGGCCGGGCGCGCTCGGACTGCTCAAGGACATGGCCCGCGAGTTCCCACTGTTCATTGACCTGCTGCGCAACGTGGAGATGGCGCTGGCCAAGGCCGACCTGGCGACGGCGCGGCTCTACTCGGCGCTGGTGGAAGACGCGGCGCTGCGGGAGCGCGTCTACGACATGCTGGAAGCGGAGTTTCATCGCAGCGTGCGCACGGTGCTGGCCATCACCAGCCAGGCGGAGCTTCTCGAAGACAACCCGGTGCTGGCGCGCTCCATCAGGCTCCGCAATCCCTATGTCGATCCCATGCACCTGATCCAGGTGGACATGCTGCGCCGCAAGCGCGCCGGCGAAGATACGCCGGAGGTGAACCGCGCCATCGCGGCCACCATCAGCGGCATCGCGGCAGGGCTCAGAAATACGGGGTGAAATCCCATGATCCTGCACATGCGAAGAGAGCGGCCGGCCGCCTGGAAGATCAGAAACCAGGCCGCTGCGCGATGGAAATGGACAACCCCGTTCATCGCCATTGAATGGGGGTTCGAATGGTTGGCGTACATCCTGAGTCACTGGTCGTTCCTTGAGGTTCTCGAGTATCTCGGCACGTTTTCCGTACTCGTCGCGATCGTCTTCTACTTCTCTGAATCCGGTAACCGCACCAAGCAGCGCCATTACCAGGCATGGCAGGTGATCAATACGGCGCAGGGCAAGGGCGGCAGCGGCGGAAGAATCGACGCGCTTCAGGAACTGAATGCCGATCACGTGCCGCTGGTCGGCGTGGATGTCTCGTCCGCATTCCTGCAGGGCCTCGACCTGCATAACGCGAATCTTTTGCGCTCCGATTTCAGCTCCGCCGATCTTCGCAACAGCAACCTGACCGCGGTGGACTTCACGCTTTCAAACCTTAACTCGGCCAATCTGCGCAATGCTCATCTGGATCGCGCAAAGTTCATCCAGGCAAACCTGGCTAACGCTGACCTCACCGGCAGCAGCCTCGTTGCGGCGGACCTGACAGGGGCGACCCTCGATGATTGCGACCTCAGCGACTCTGATTTGCAGGGCATTGCCTGGCAGCATCTCAAGAGCCTGAAGGGCGCCAATATCCGAGGGGTGCGGAATGCCCCCGAAGGCTTTGTCGCATGGGCCAGGGCGAACGGAGCGGCCAATCGGCCGGACGCCGATCAGTGACGGCCCTGCGGGCTCAGACAGGCAGACCAGACGATAACCCTTGCCACTTCCCGCCCCCGCGGTCTAGGCTATTGCCATGCATCGATGTCGCTAACACCGGCCTGGTGAGAGCTCCGATGCCGGCGTGCGTTCCCACGCGCGCTCATCTCCCGCCTGACAGCTCCACCATATTCCCAACCATCCAAGCACGTCGGGATATGCCCGGCAGAGGAGACGATCATGGCGCGTATTGCCGCAGACGTAACGGAACTCATTGGACAAACTCCCCTGGTGCGTTTGAATCGCGTGGCGGCAGGATTGCCGGCCACTGTCGTGGCCAAGCTGGAAAGCCGCAACCCCCTGGCCAGCGTGAAGGACCGCATCGGAAATGCGATGATCAGCGCGGCCGAAAAGGATGGCAAGATCAAGCCCGGCGAAACGGTGCTGATTGAGCCCACCAGCGGCAACACCGGCATTGCGCTGGCATTTGTGGCCGCGGTAAAAGGCTACAAGCTCATCCTCACCATGCCGGAGACCATGAGCCTGGAGCGGCGCGTGCTGCTCAAGGCGCTGGGCGCGGACATCGTGCTCACCCCCGGCCCCAACGGCATGAAAGGCGCGATTGCCAAGGCCAACGAAATCCTGGCCAACACCCCCAACGGCCATATTCTCGGCCAGTTCGACAATCCCGCCAACCCGGCCGTCCACTTCGCCACCACCGGCCCGGAGATCTGGGACGATACCGACGGCAAGGTAGACATCCTGATTTCGGGCATCGGCACGGGTGGCACGCTCACCGGCGTCGCGCAGTACATCAAGCCGCTCAAGCCGGAGTTCAAAGCGATCGCCGTCGAGCCCGTTGACAGTGCGGTGCTCTCCGGCGGCAAGCCGGGTCCGCACAAGATTCAGGGCATCGGGGCGGGATTCGTACCGGCCGTACTCGACACCAGGCTGATCGACGAAATCCTCCCGGTGACCAACGACGAATCCATCGAGATGGCGCGGCGTCTACCGCTGGAGGAAGGCCTGTTTGTGGGCATCTCCTCGGGAGCCGCTGTGGCCGCGGCGCTCAAAGTGGCGGCGCGCCCAGAGAACGCCGGCAAGCTGATCGTCGTAGTGTTGCCCAGCTTCGGCGAGCGCTACCTGTCGAGCGTGTTGTTCGATTCGCTGCGCCAGGAAGCGCTGGCGCTCCCCACCCAGCCGGTGAACCTGTAACACGGGATCGCCCGGCTTCGTTGCTCGCATTCTGCGGACGCGAACAACGGCGCCGGGCGAGTTGACTGCATGTCCTTCTTCGATCGAATCCGCGAAGACATCGCCTCCGTGCTGGAGCGCGATCCCGCTGCGCGCTCGCGGCTGGAAGTGATCACCTGCTATCCGGGCCTCTGGGCTGTGTGGTTTCATCGCGTCTCGCACCGGCTGTGGCGCGCGCGCCTGCGACTCCCGGCACGCCTGCTTTCCCAGCTTGGGCGTTTCCTCACCGGCGTCGACATTCATCCCGGCGCATTGCTGGGGAGGCGGCTCTTCATCGATCATGCCACCGGCGTGGTGATCGGAGAGACGGCCATCGTGGGCAGCGACGTGACCCTCTACCAGGGCGTGACCCTGGGCGGCACCGGCAAGCAGCACGGCAAGCGCCACCCCACCATCTGCGACAACGTCTTCATCGGCAACAACGCCAACGTGCTGGGCAACATCAGCGTGGGCGCGAACTCCCGCGTGGGCGCCGGCTCCGTGGTTCTCAACGATGTCCCCCCCAACTCCACCGTCGTCGGCGTGCCGGCGCACATCGTCTATCGCAACGGGCAGCGCGTGCTCATCACCGATCCGCACGATATCAAGGATCCGCTCTCCGATGCACTGATCGCGCTGTCTGCCCGCGTGGACGAGTTGGAGCAGCGCCTTGGCGCAGCGACCACCGCGCCCGAGCCGTTCGCTGAGGAAGAAGCCGAACGCACCGCGTATCGCAATGAGCTTCGCCTGGCGGAGTTCGTCTCCATGGGCGAAGGTATCTGAGCGGTCGGACGGAATGCAATCCGAAGATTACGGACCGAAAAGAACCGGCATCTGCGGCAAGTTTCGCCACAGCATCCAATGCGGACCCATCGGCACAGCCCCGTGTCTTGCATAGAACCGGCGCGCGATTTCACTGCCCGGCTCGACATTGACGCAGACTCGCGCTGCGTTGTGCTGGCGGAACCAGTCCAGCATTACGGCAAGCAGTTGATCCGCGATTCCCTTCCCGCGATATCCTGCCGCAACGTTGATCCATTGCAGCTCGCCGTCACAGTCGAAACGGCGCGTGAGGTGGCCGGCTACGAATCCTGCCACTGAGTCGCCTCGAAGTGCGACCCACGCCGCGCGCGGCGCAAGCGCATGCTGCGGGGAGTGCACGCCGGCAAGGTAACCCCCGATGCGATCGAGCCAGAACGCGTCGCTCTGCCACTCGCCCGCGCGGATCGAAGCCATGGCGGGGAAATCGCCTGGTTCGGCTGGCCGGATCTTGACGTTGGGCAGCATCGCTGGCGTGCTCAGGATATAGCGGCGCCCGGACGCTGTCACCCGTCGCAGAAACGAATCCGCCCGGATGCTAGAGTGGAAGCATTCGTATTCTGTTTCCGGAGTACTGGCGCTTGTCTGTTCTGCGCGTGTTGCCTGGTCTGGTTTTCGCGGTTTCACTGCTGGTTCATGCCGCCACGCATTCGCGGGTTGAATCCGCACCGGTTCCGCCGGAGATGCGTTCGAACGCTTTCACGATCACGGTCAACGGCAAGCCCATCGATGTGGCCCACGCCGCCGCAAGCCTTGAATACGCCAGCTTCGATTTCAAGGGCGGCCCTGTGGATGTCGCCATCACCGCGTCGGAAGCGGGTTTCTGGGATCGCGGGGTGGACGTCGAGCCATGGCGTCTGGGCATCCGTCCGGCGCGCGATGGCCAAACCATCCGCTTCCGCCTTGCCGGACCGGCCAAGCTCTCCATCTCCCGGCCGCGCGACTTTCTCAATCACGCGAAGATGCTCTTCCTGTTCGCCGGCACGCCTCCGCCGCCCGCGCCCAGGCCTGACCCGAATGTGAAGATCTACGGGCCCGGCGTGTATCGCGAAAGTCTCAATCCGAAGAGCGGTGAGACCCTCTATCTTGCGCCGGGATCGTACTTCCTGGGCGGGCTCAACCTGTGGCAGGTAGATCACGTTAAGGTGCTGGGACGGGGCGCGATCGTGTATGACGGACCGCAGAACCCCACATTCGACGAGGGCTGGATGCACAAGCCCGACTGGCATTGCATCGTGGCGGACCAGGCCCGCAACATCGAGATACACGGCGTCACCTGCATCGTCCGCTCGCGCACCTGGTCCATCCAGATGAAGGACTCCGAGGGGATTCTCTATGACGATCTGCGCGTGATCGGCGCCAACCCCGGCAACGCCAACCAGGATGGAATGGATTGGATCGGCTCCAGCAACGGCATCGTGCGCAACTCCTTCCTTCGCACCTCCGATGACGTTATTGCCCTGATGGGCAACTGGGACGGCTACACCGATGCCGACATGGTGCGGCCCGGCAAAGTGGTGCACGACATCACCATCGAGAACAGCGAACTCTCCACGAGCATCTCCAACATCGTGCGCGCAGGATGGCCGAAGAAGATCTTCAACTCGTGGAACTTCACGCTGCGCAACTCCGACATTCTGCACGCCGGCATCGGCGCGTGCGGCCAGCCGTTCGGGCTGATCGGCTTCTGGGGCGCAAATGGAGCGCGCGGCGACCACAACTACTACACGTTCGAAAATCTCTTTCTCGACAACTGGTACTCGCTGGTGCAGCTGGAGCAGGAGGCGCCCTCGCTGCGCACCTTCACGTTCCGCAACATCTGGGCGCTCGATCAGCCGCCGCTGCTGGGATCGAGCCTGCGCGGCAGCATCTCGGGCACGGTGTTCGACAACGTGAAGTATGGGCAGAGCGTGGCGATGAACAACGCCGACGTGCCTCTCTCTACGGATGACGCCGAGCCCGTGAAGTACCAGGCTGACAGCGGCGCGGTGGCGGAGTTCACGGTGGATCCGCCCATCATCTCCGTGGGCGCTAAGGTGACGTTTACCGCGAAGCAGCAGGCGCATACCAGGTTCACGTGGAAGTTCGGCGATGGCAGCGAAGCGCACGGACGCCAGGTGCAGCACACCTTTGCCGATGCCGATGGAACGGACCTCGACGGGCGCAATGGTGCGGGCAGATTTCGCGTACTGCTGCGCGCGGTGGATAAAAAGAAGAAGGAGGACTGGGCGGCACAGGGTGTCGTCGTGGTTTCGCACTGGCTTGAAGAGACCAATCCCGTCGGCCCAACGGTCCCGGGCCTCACGTTCAAAATCTACCCTGGAACCTGGACCGAGTTGCCCGACCTGTCGCTGCAGCGCGCGGAGATCAACGGCGCCGCATCGAATCTGAACGCGAATGCGCATGGATTCACGCACTACGCGGTGACGTGGGATGGCTTCATCGATCTTCCCGCGGACGGCGGCTATACGTTTCACCTGATGGATCGCGATGGCGCGCGAGTCGTGATCGACGGAGTGGAAGTGGCAAGGACGGGACCGCCCTTCGCCCAGGTGTGCGGATCTCCGGGCAACGCCATGCGCTACGATCGCGGCTCGCTGGGCCTGCGCGCTGGCAGGCATTCGCTGCATGTGGAGGAACTGCACGAAGGAAGCCAGGGGCCGCCGCGCTTGCTCTGGGAAGGGCCGGGGCTGCCGCTCACGGATGTGCCCGCCGCGGCGTACTCCTATCCGCGGCAGGATATTTTGCGCGGCTACTGAGGCCTCTCATTTCGGCAGCTGCGCCACATCCCATCCACCGCCAAGCGCGCGAATCAACTGCACACTCGCCGCGAATTGGCGTGTCGCGAGATCGGCAAGCTGGCGTTGATTGGACACTAGAGCCTCCTCTGCGACGAGCACTTCAAGATAGCTGGTGGCGCCGCCCTTGTAGCGCTGGTTCGACAGATTGAACGAGCGTTGCGCCGAATCCACGGCTCGCTGTTCCACGGCAGTTTCCTCGTTGAGGATGCGCAACTGCGAGAGGTTGTCCTCCACATCCTGAAATGCAAGGAAGATGGTGTTCTTGTAGGCCGCGGCCTGTGCTTCGTACTGGTGTCTCGCCTGGTCGGTAAGCGCATGCCGCTGGCCTGCATCGAAGAGAAGCTCCGTAGCCTGTGCGCCCAGCGACCAGAACGCGCTCGGTCCCTGCAGCCAGGTGCCCCCATGCGTGCTTTCAAATCCGCCGGTGCCGCTGAGATTCAGGGTCGGGTAGTAGGCAGCAACAGCGATGCCGATGCGCGCATTGGCCGCGGCAGTCTGGCGCTCCGCCGATGCGATATCCGGACGCCGCTCCAGCAGCTGCGAGGGAACACCAATGGGAATCTGCGGCAGCGTTCCCGCCAGCGGCGAAAATGGAATGCTGAAACCGGGCAGGCTATACTCGGCAATCGTACCGATCGCGTGCTCGTACTGCGTGCGTGCCACGTTCACGTCGACAAGCTGCGCGCGAACCGTCTCCAGTTGCGTCTTCGCCTGCGCCACGTCCACGTCCGTAGCCACGCCCCCCTTGAGACGCCGCTGGGTCAGGTCGAGTTGCCGCTCCAGGTCGGAAACCGTCCTGGTGAGCAGCTGAATCTGCGCGTCGAGTCCGCGCAACTCGAAGTAGTCGGCGGCAAGTTCGGCCTGAAGCGAAAGATCGACATTGGCCATATCCGCGGCGCTGGCCTGCGCGGATTCGCGCGACGCTTCCACGCCTCGTCGAATGCGTCCCCAGAAGTCCGGCTCCCATCCGCCCACGCCGCCGAGGATCAGGTCGTTGTATTCGGTCTTCGATCCCGGCTGCGCCAACGGCCTGTGCTGCGACACCTTGTCATGCGCCGCGCTCGGCGTGAGCGAGAGAGTGGGGTAGAGGCCGGCACGCACCACGGCAATCTGGTCGCGCGCGGCAAGATAGTTCTCCATCGCCTGCCGCAGTTGCTGATTGTCGGTCGCGATGCGCTCTTCGAGCGTGTTCAGCCGCGGATCGTTGTAGACCTCCCACCACTTGCCGCGCAGCAGGCCGTCCGAGGGCGAAGCCGGCTTCCACGAGCCGTCCACCGGGCTGGGCGGAGGCACTACCGAGGGCGCGCCCGCTTCCTTGTAGGCTGCGGGAGCGGTAAAGCCGGGCTTGTTGTAGTCGGGTCCAACGGGCTTGCAGCCGGCAACAAGCGCGATTGCGCCAAGGCTTGCAGTCGCTGCTGCACGCCTCACGAAATTTCCCGGACGAAAAGAGGAAAGTGGCGCCATGACTACATGCCCCCGTTCTTCTTCCCGCGGTTCGGCTGGCTGGGCGATCCCTGGCTCGGGTTGCGCTCCGGTTGCGAGGCGCTGGGGGGCACCACGTAGACCCTCTCTCCCTCAATGAGCGAGTCGGGCGGATCCTGAATCACGCGGTCATTGGCGTTCAGACCATGTATCACCTGCACGGTTGCGCCGTCGTCCTTGCCGATGGTGATGGCCACGAGGTGAGCGACGTCCTGTCCGTTATTTTGCACGACGGTGCCGATGCGCAGCCCGTCACGGCGGAAGA
>Ga0335069_10010376_pt1 | contig 13200 bp, 18 predicted proteins | sample Lox_Sample_11_FD_206714 | JGI IMG/M metagenome (GOLD analysis project Ga0335069, IMG submission 206714) | Soil microbial communities from Loxahatchee National Wildlife Refuge, Florida, United States - Lox_Sample_1.1 | ecosystem: Environmental > Terrestrial > Soil > Wetlands | place: USA... | reverse complement strand
TGGCGATACGCTCTTTCGGCCAACCGCGCGTCATCGTCCGGAACAGAAGCCGGTCCACGGCCTGGATCGTCGCGTTGATCATCGCACGATTCCCTTAGCGTTATGCGCTCAACCCGCCGGCCAGCGTCGGGAAATCGAGCGGCCGGAAGCCGTAATGATTGAGCCAGCGCACGTCGGCGGCGAAGAAGTCGCGCAGATCCGCCATGCCGTATTTCAGCGCCGCGATGCGCTCGATGCCCATGCCCCAGGCGAAGCCTTGAACTTCGTCCGGGTCGAGCCCGCAATTGCGCAGCACATTGGGATGCACCATGCCGCAGCCGAGCACTTCGAGCCAATCCTCGCCTTCGCCGAAGCGAAGCTCGCCCTTGTCGCGGCGGCACTGGATGTCGACTTCGAGCGACGGCTCGGTGAACGGAAAGAACGACGGCCGGAACCGCATGCCGACCTTGTCGACCTCGAAGAAGGCCTTGAAGAACTCGGCCAGAATCCATTTTAGGTGGCCGAGATGCGACTTCTTGTCGATGACCAGGCCCTCGACCTGATGGAACATCGGCGTATGGGTCTGGTCGCTGTCGCAGCGATAGGTGCGGCCGGGCGTGATGATGCGGATCGGCGGCTTCTGCGTCAGCATGGTGCGCACCTGCACCGGCGACGTATGCGTGCGCAACAGCAGCCGCGAGCCGTCCGGCTTCGGATTGAAGAAGAAAGTGTCGTGCATGTCGCGCGCCGGATGCGCTTCCGGGATATTCAGCTTGGTGAAGTTGTAATCGTCGGTCTCGATATCGGGGCCTTCGGCGACGGCAAAGCCCATATCGGCGAAAATCGCGGTCAGCTCGTCGGTCACCTGGGTGATCGGATGCACGCGGCCGATCTCGAACGGCGCCTCGCGGACCGGCAAGGTGACATCGATGCTCTCGGTGTTGAGGCGGGCCTGCAGCGCCAAGTCCTTGAAGGCGTCGCGGCGCTCGCCGAGCGCGGCATTGACGCGATCCTTGAGCCCGTTGATCAGCGGGCCCTGGGTCTTGCGCTCTTCGGGCGTGAGCGCACCGAGCGTCTTCAACAGCGCGGTGATGGAGCCGCTCTTGCCGAGCGCACCGACGCGCACCGCTTCGAGCGCCGGCTCGTCTTTGGCGGCCGCAATCTCGCCGAGGATTTTCTGTTCGAGCTGAGCGATGTCAGACATATGTCTAATCCGGCAGGAACGGCAGATCGGTATCGGACGGTTTGACGCCTGCTTGCGTCAGCATGCAGTGCACCTGGCCGCGATGATGGGTCTGGTGATTGAACAGATGCGTGACCAGCATCCAGCGCGGCCGCGTCCATTCGCGGCCGGTGGCGCCGGAGAAATAAGTCAGATCGCCGGCGAGCCAAGTGTCGTCGACGCTGTTCGACCAATCGACGATCTTCTGGTCGAACGCCGCGCGCTCCGCTTTGAGCTCGGCCCAGCCTTCGTGGACTGCGACCGAGCCGGGGATCCCGACCTCGGGCTTGGGCAGATCGGTGAAGCGCGCCATCCAGGTGCGATCGCCCCACAACAGATGATTCAGCGTCTTGTGGATCGAGCCGAAGAAGGCGCCGCGCTCGCGGCGGCGCTCGTCCTCCGACAGCCGATCGGCGGCGCCGTACAGATTTTCGTTCTGCCAGCGATTGTAGCGCGCCATGCGCTGCACATAAGCACGATCGATCATGCTCGCCCGCCTAACGTGGATGCCCGCGACAAGCGCAGGCACGACGAAGCAGCAGTTACGCCAGCGCCGTCTTGACCTGGCCGACGATCGCCTCGAAGGCCGCCGGCTCGCGGATCGCGAGATCGGAGAGCACTTTGCGGTCGACGGTGATGCCGGCCTTGTCGAGGCCCGCGATGAAACGGCTGTAATTGAGGCCGAAGGGACGCACCGCGGCATTGAGGCGCTGGATCCACAGCGCGCGGAAGGTGCGCTTCCTTCGCTTGCGATCGCGGAAGGCATATTGATTGGCCTTCTCCACCGCCTGCTTGGCGATGCGGATGGTATTTTTGCGCCGGCCGTAATAGCCCTTGGCGGCCTTGAGCACTTTCTTGTGCTTGGCATGAGCGGTGACGCCGCGTTTGACGCGAGCCATGGTCGATCTCCTTCAGAAGATGGGCAGTGCCGGAACGAAAGCGTGAGGGTTGAGCCTCAGCCGTTCGGCAGAAAATACTTTTTGATGTTGTCGCCGTCGGTCTTGAACAGCACGTTGGTGCCGCGCAATTGGCGGATCTGCTTCTTGGTGCGCTTGATCATGCCGTGGCGTTTGCCCGACTGCGCGTAGAGGACCTTTCCGGACCCCGTGACCTTGAAGCGCTTCTTCGCGCCCGACTTGGTCTTGATCTTGGGCATTTGGCTCTCCTCATGAAAATAGCATCCGAACTCCGGCCCGGACGCCGGCGATCGCTGACGATCGCGTGCTGATGAGCACTTCACCGCCGCCACGGCAGCCCTTAATCGGCCGGGCGGTGGGAAGGGCGCGGTTATGGCAGAGAGCGGCCATAAACGCAATCAGAAGCTGGCGGCGGAGCACCCCCGGCCGAAAGGCCCGGTCAACCGCCGAAACGGCCCGTTTTAGCGGATTTTGGGTAGTTCGACGCCGCTAGCGCGGCGCCAGAACCATCACGACCTGCCGGCCCTCGAAGCGGGGCTCCTGCTCGATCTTGGCGATCTTGCCGACGTCGCCCTTGACGCGGTCGAGCAGCTTGTAGCCGAGCTCCTGGTGCGCCATTTCGCGGCCGCGGAAGCGCAACGTCACCTTGACCTTGTCGCCTTCCTCGAAGAACCGCTGCATCGAGCGCATCTTCACGTCGTAATCGTGATCGTCGATCATCGGCCGGAGCTTGATCTCCTTGATCTCGACGACCTTCTGTTTCTTGCGCGCTTCGGCGGCCTTCTTCTGCGCCTGATATTTGTATTTGCCGAAGTCCAGGATCTTGCAAACCGGCGGCACCGAATTCGGTGCGATCTCGACCAGATCGAGTCCGGCTTCCTGCGCCATCGCAATGGCGGCGTTGATTTCGGTGACGCCCTTGTTGGCGCCGTCTTTGTCGATGAGTTGAACCTCGCGAACGCGGATCTCCTCGTTGATGCGCGGCCCTTCCTTGGCGGCGGGCTGCGGCAGCTTTATGGGGCGGCGAATGGGCAGTCTCTCCTGTGCTGTTGCGACGATAACGGCGGCTGAATGTTACGCATTACACACCCTCATCGCACGATACGATGGAGGATATTCGGCGATGCCGGACGGTAACCCGAGAATCGGGCGTTTTTTCCCTCAAGTCAACGCCAATGCGGCTTTGGCGACCCTCCCGGACGACATCAATAAGTATGGTCACATGATTTATGTTCCCTCACCGCGACCTGCTACACCACCCGCTCCGGCATGTCGGGCCGCTTGCCGCAAGGCCAGCCGCCGGCCCCACGAGCGCCACCCGCAATGAACGATAACAGTTTGAAATTCCTGCACATTGGCGAAGGCTCAAGCGGCCGGGACATTGCCGTCCGCGCGACCGAAGGGGCCGCACCGGGTCTGGTCTGGCTCGGCGGCTACAAATCCGACATGAAGGGGACCAAGGCGGCCGCGCTGGCGGATTGGGCCAAGAGCAAAGGCCGCGCCTGTCTCCGCTTCGACTATTCGGGACACGGCGAATCGGGCGGTGCCTTCACCGACGGCACGATCTCGCGCTGGCTCGCCGACAGCCTGATGGTGTTCGACGCCTGCTGCAAAGGTCCGCAGATCCTGATCGGCTCGTCTATGGGTGGCTGGCTTGCGCTTCTGCTCGTTCGCGAATTGCGCCGCCGCGGCAAAGCCGGTGCGGCGAGCGTGGCCGGCCTGGTGCTGATCGCGCCGGCGGTCGATTTCACTGAAGAATTAATGTGGAAACGCTTCACGCCGGAGATCAAGCGCGAGCTCGAGGAGACCGGCGTCTGGAAACGGCCCTCGCAATATGCCGAGGAGCCTTATCTCGTTACCCGGCAATTGATCGAAGACGGGCGCAATCATCTTCTCCTGGGCGGCATGATCGAGACCGGCTGTCCGGTGCGCATCCTGCAAGGCGTCGAGGATCCCGACGTGCCCTGGCAGCACGCCAAGGCGCTGGTGGCGCGGCTCGCCGGCGACGATGTGGTGCTGACTTTGATCAAAGACGGCGATCACCGCCTGTCGCGGCCGGAAGATATCGCGCGGCTGATCGCGGCGGTGGAGGAGTTTTAGGCCGCTTCCCGATCCACGCTGAACGCTCCGGCGCCGAAACTCATCACGTAGAGGAAGCCGCCGGCCATCACCAGGTTCTTGTAGAAATTCGTCATGTTCTCGAGATCGCCGGCCGGCAGATGCACGCCGAAAGCGGTGGCGAGACAGAACAGCGCCAGCAGCGCCGCGGCCCAGCGCGTCTTGAACCCGATCAGGATCGCCGCGCCGGCAAGCAGATGCAGCGCGACCGACGGCCAGACCGCGACTGTGGACAGCGGCACGTGAACGGCATCGAAATACGCAGCCGCCGCGGCTGGATGGCGCAACTGCAACACGCCGTCCCAGATGAACAAGCTGCTCATCAAGATACGCGCGACGAGAAGCACGAGGTTCTTTGACTGTTGCATGATGTGTGGCCCCCAATCCTGGCAGTGCCCGCGGGGGCACCGGCATTACAGAACGATCCGCTAGCTTAGCTTATCACGGGGCGACACCGGCTATTCCCATTTGGTGAGGATATTGTCCTGCGCTCTGCCTACGACAGGCGGTCTGCGACGGTGATAGGCACCGTCCGCGGTTCGGCCGTTTGTTTGCCGTCCGGCTCGGCGCGTTGCGCCCGCAGGCCGCCGAAGCGGCGCTCGCGGCGATGGAAAGCACTCAAGGCATCGGCGAGATGTTCGCCGGCGAAATCCGGCCACATCGTCTCGGTGAAATAGAATTCGGCATAGGCGCTTTCCCAGAGCAGGAAATCGGACAGCCGCTTCTCGCCGCTGGTACGAATGATCAGATCGACATCGCGGCATTGCGCTTCGCCGGTGACCAGTTGCGTGAAGGTTTCGCGGGTGATGTGGCGGAGCCCGGCCGCATGCCGCTGCGCGACCTGCATTGCGGCCTTGAGGATGGCGTCGCGCGCCGAATAGTCGATGGCGATGCGCAAATTGAGCGCATCGCCATCCGCCGTCGCCGCTTCCGCGTCGCCGATCGCCGCCGCGATGCCGTCGGGGAGCCGGTCGCGGCGTCCGATCACTTTGAGGCGGACACCATTGCGGGCGAGGCTTTTGGTTTCATTGGCGAGATAGAAGCGCAGGAGCCCCATCAGGGCGGAGACTTCGGCCGGCGGCCGCCGCCAATTGTCGCTGGAGAAGGCGTACAGGGTGAGCGTGCCGACGCCCTGGTCCGGCGCCGCTTCGACGACGCGGCGGATCGCCTCGATGCCGGCTTCGTGGCCGCGCAGGCGCGGCAGGCCCCGCCGCTTCGCCCAGCGGCCGTTGCCATCCATGATGATGCCGACGTGAAGCTTCGCCGTGAGATCAGCGGCACGGCTGACAGCGAGTTTGGGCAGCAGACTACTTTGCATTGCAAAGTCTCCGGTTAAAAATTTTAGGCGGGCAGGATGCGCACGCGCGACAACGGCGCGTCTTGTTTGGCGCTGCCTTTGGTTTCCTGCTTGGCGTCCTTGCCGGCAGCTTTGGCGGCGTCGCGCACCAGCTGTTCGAGCACGCCGAGATAATCGAGAAAGCGCTTGCGGCCGCTCTTGGTCAGCCGGCAGGTCGTGTGCGGCCGGTTGCCTTCGTAGCCCTTGATGACTTCGACCAGGCCTGCCTCCTGCAGCACCTGCAGATGCCGGCTCAAATTGCCGTCGGTGAGCGCGCAGAGCTGCTTGAGATCGGCGAACGACAATCCCTTCGGATGCGTCATCAGCGAGGTGAGCAGGCCGAGCCGCGCCTTTTCGTGAATGACGCGATCGAGGCCGTCATAGGAGAACCGCGCGTTGTTGTTGTCAGCGTTCGGCATCGGGATCCTCGGAAGCGATATAGAGCAGCGCCGCCATCAGCAATTGGCCGACCACAAATGGCAGGCCCATCGTCCACGGCGACAGGGTGTGATGCAGGCTGCCGATCAGCAGCACGGTGAATCCGGCGACGAAATACCAGGCGGCGACCAGTGCGACGTTGCGCGGCAAGGTGCGCACCGAAGCGAAGATGCCGACGCTGACCAGGATCTGCCACAGGCCCGGCAACAGCCACAGCGTTTCCGGCGCGAACTTCCACAGCATGACGGCCAGCAGCGCGCCGGCAACGGCGGCAGGCAGAAACTGTTCGACCGCCTGCTGCACCATGGCGTCAGCAAGGCCGGAATGATGCCGCCGCGAGCGCGCGCACATCTCGGTAAAGATCAGCGCCGCCGACACGGCAGCGGCCGCCGTCCAGCCGAACAAAAAGGTGAGAGGATGCGCGGTCGGATCGTCGAGCAGCAGAAATTGCAGCACTGCGGTGACCAGCGCCACCACGGCGGTCACTGCGACCGCGCTCGGTCCATAGCCCTGAAACGCCGTCCCGGCCGCGATCTGATTGCGGATCGCCAGAATATCAGCCAGCGCCTTGTCGAGATCGGGCATGCCCGGTCCTCAGTTCGCGTTCACTTTGCAATACAAAGCATCCGCTAACGGCAAAGTCAAGGCAGGACTCTCGCGGGCGCTTTTGCGCGATATGGGGCTGATGCAAGCGGCAACAGTCGTACGCCCTCGCTCCGCGCGGAACTTTCGCCTACGGTGCGTGCGCACAAGCTTTGCACGATAAGCGCATGGGATTGCCGATCAATGACCGACTTCAAGGACAAAGTTGCTTTCGTCACCGGCGCGACGGCGGGCATCGGCCGCGGCATCGCCGCCGCGTTCGCCAAACGGGGCGCGACCGTCATCGTTGTCGGGCGGAACGAGAAGGAAGGGCGCAAGACGCTCGACATGGTTCACGCCGCCGGCAGCGAGGGGCTTTTTCTCAAAGCCGATGTCGCCATCGAAAGCGAAGTCGCCGACGCGATCGACGAAACCGTCTCGCGCTACGGACGGCTCGATTGCGCGGTAAACAACGCCGCCGTCGACATCGCCCATCCGTTCGTCGAATTTTCCGCAGCCGATTACGACGACGTGTTCAATCCGAACGTCAAGGGGCTGCTGTTCTGCCTCAAGCACGAAATCCTGGCGATGCGCGCGAAGGGCGGCGCCATCGTCAATGTCACCTCGGTCTCGGCGGAGATGTCCGATCTCGGCAACGCGCTCTACAATGCCAGCAAGGCCGCGGCGCGGTCGCTCACGCGCACCGCCGCCCACGAGGCCGCCCAATACAAGATCCGCGTCAACGAAGTAGCGCCGGGGCCGACCAAGGCGCCGATGCTCGAGCGTTTTCTGGAGAAGGCCGCGGCGGCGGGCTCGCCGTTCAACACCGAGTCCATTGTCGCCAATATCGCGCTGCGCCGCCTCGGCACGGTCGAAGAAATGGCCAATGCGATCTTGTTTCTCTGCTCGGACGCGTCCAGCTTCACGACCGGCGCGTTACTGACAGTGGATGGCGGGTTCCTCCTGGGCTGAGCGCAAGCTCCAGCAGGCACTCAGCTTTGACTTGGTCGCAAGGCGATACAGCCTCGCCTAGAAGGCCCAGGTTCCGGTCATGTACGGACCTTGGTTCGTGAAGTTGCTCAGCGAATGCTGCTCCGTGGCCAGGAACACGCCCGTCACCGGGATCGTCGTCGCGATCTGGGTCAGTGCATAGTTGCTGATGGAATTGAAATAGACCGCCGCCTTGTAGCCCGCCTCAAGCTTGAACTGCCCGTAGCTGCTGGACGGGAAGGAATAGGCAATGGCCAGCCGGGTGTCGATGCTGGGGACCACCAGCGTCTGGTTCGGCGAAAATATCGCCTGCGCATTGGGACCCACCGCCGGCGTATTGGTCGTGAAATCGAGGTGGCTCTTCATCGTGCCGATCAAGCCCGCGGCGCCCGCCTCGCCGATGAGCGCAAAGTCACCGAACGCATACTGGCCCTTCACGCCCAGGCGCGGACCGACGCCGGTGAACAGCGAGTGATTGGTGTAGCCGCTGGAATCGGTGCCGTCCGTGCTCAGGAACAATCCGCTCACTTCCTGGCCGATGCGGGCGAATTCCACGCCGCCGAAAACGCGGAGCTGGAACGGACATTCGGTGCAGAACGTATGACCGCCGTCCAAAGTGATCGCGTCGTGGTCGAATCGCGCCGAACCTTGGCCGATCGAATAAGGCGACGAATTCGGGCCGATCAGATAGGGCGGGCCGACCATCTGCGTCGGCGAGGCCATAAACCAATCGGTCGTCATGGTATTGAGATGCGTCCAATTCAAATCGATGTCGTTGGCCGCGTTGGCGATATAGCGCAAGCCGACGCCGAAGGCGGGACTGAAGCCCGGCTTGAGCGACTGGTTGCTCCAATTTGGCGACGTGATCGGCAATGGGCTGATCAGCGTGCCGTATTCGAGATTGCCGGCGCCCGGCTGCAGGAACAGTGCCGAGCCGCTGATCTCGAACCGATGCGGCGGACTTGCAGGGACGGCCTCGACGACCTGGTCGACGAGCTTCGGCGGCGTCGCTACCGGCGGCAGCACCGGTGCGGCGGCCAGATTCTCGGAATCTTGCGACGGCGGTGGCGCGGCAGGCGCCGGATGACGCGCGGCCGCCGCGGCTTTGGCTGCTTCCAGGTGATTGACGCGCGCGCGCAATGCGGCGTTTTCTTTTTCCAGCGCATCGAGCCGCCGCAGGATCAGTTCTTCGGGTGAAGCCGCGGCGGCCGGACGTGTCAGCGCGCCTCCGATCGACATGAGACACAGAAGAATGGCCAGTCCGGCGAATGACTTCATTGTCTGCACCTGCTCACAGTCAGCCGGCGCGCGAAACCGCTCGCACGCTCAGGTCAGCGTTCGGGAAAAATTGATTGCGTGCAGACGCACCGGCAGTTGAGGGCCTGCGCGGCAAGTTGCGTCGCCAACGATCGCCTGGATCGATTCCAGGGAACTGAAACGCTAATCGGTTCCAAACAAACGTTGTAGCCTCGGCGACGACTTATCCCCCGAAAGCGAAACGACGCTGTGAGCGCATAACGAGAGATGCAATGTGCCGCTACGTAATGTAACGCGTGAGCTGATCGCGTTTATTGGCGGCCCCCACCTGATTGCCAGTCCGCGCTGGCAAGGCGATGTCGGATGGAGACAAGAACCGTGGGGCGCCAAAGGGGCCGCATGCCAAGTGGCGCGCCCGAGAGGATTCGAACCTCTGACCTTTGCCTTCGGAGGGCAACGCTCTATCCAGCTGAGCTACGGGCGCATGGAGCCGGTTCGGTGCGGGTGTAAATAGCCAAATCCCGATGTGGCGGCAACCGTTGCAGCACCTGGTGCACGATAACGCGCTGCACGGCTTCGAATTGAGGTCAGCCGGACATATCTGGGCTACTATGCGGGATCGCAGCATCGATCCCGGCGCGCTTGAACAAATACTTTAAGTTTGAAATAATTCCGGCGGCGCGGAGACGCACAGAGACAGGAGAGCCCGATGTCGCAATTGGCCGAAAAGACCAGCCAGCCGGCGGAAAAGCGCGAGTCCAAGGCGACGGCGATCAAGGACGCCGATTTCAAATGGGACGATCCGCTCGATCTCGAAGGCGAACTGTCCGAGGACGAGCGCATGGTGCGCGATACCGCGCGCGACTATGCCCAGGAGAAACTGTTCCCGCGGGTGATCGCGGCCTATCGCGACGAGAAATATGACCCGGCCATCGTCAAGGAGATGGGCGAGCTCGGCCTCCTCGGCCCCACCATCCCCGAAGAATACGGCGGCGCCGGCCTCAATTATGTCTGCTCCGGGCTGATCGCGCGCGAGATCGAACGCGTCGATTCCGGCTATCGCTCTTTGATGTCGGTGATTTCTTCCCTCGTGATGCATCCGATCTATGCCTATGGCAGCGAGGCACAGCGCAAGAAATATCTGCCGAAGCTCGCCAAGGGCGAAATCGTCGGCTGCTTCGGCCTGACCGAACCCGACCACGGTTCCGATCCGGGCTCGATGGTGACGCGGGCCGAAAAAGTCGCCGGCGGCTTCAGCCTCACCGGCGCCAAGACCTGGATCAGCAATTCACCGGTTGCCGACATCGCCGTGGTCTGGGCCAAGCTCGACGGCAAGATCCGCGGCTTCATCGTCGAACGCGGCACCAAGGGTTTCTCCACGCCGAAGATCGGCGGCAAGCTGTCGCTGCGCGCCTCCATCACCGGCGAGGTCGTGCTCGAAGGCGCGGTGGTGCCGGAAGAGAACATCCTGCCGAACGTTTCAGGCCTCGCCGGCCCGTTCGGCTGCCTCAACATGGCGCGCACCGGCATCGCCTGGGGCGCCATGGGCGCCGCGGAATTCTGCTGGCACCGGGCGCGCGACTATGTGCTCAACCGCAAGCAATTCGGCCGGCCGCTCGCGGCCAATCAGCTGGTGCAGAAGAAGCTCGCCGACATGCAGACCGAGATCACGCTCGGCCTGCACGCGGCGCTGCGGCTGTGCCGGCTGATCGACCAGGGCAAGGCGGCGGCGCCGGCGATCTCGCTGCTCAAGCGCAACAATTGCGGCAAGGCGCTCGATATCGCGCGGCTGGCGCGCGACATGCACGGCGGCAACGGCATTTCCGAGGAATATCACGTGATGCGCGTGCTCAGTAATCTCGAGACGGTGAACACCTACGAAGGCACGCACGACATCCACGCGCTGATTCTCGGCCGCGCGCAGACCGGCATTCAGGCGTTCATGTAACGAGCGGAGCACCCTACATGTGCCGCAATATCCGCACGCTGTTCAATTTCGAGCCGCCGGCGACGGAAGAAGAGATCCACGCTTCCGCGCTGCAATTCGTGCGCAAGCTGTCGGGCTTCGCCAAACCGTCGCAGGCTAATGCGGCGGCTTTCGACCGCGCCGTCGACGAAGTCGCCGACGCGGCGCGGAAGCTGATCGGCGCGCTCGAGACGACGAGCCCCGCGAAGAACCGCGAGGTCGAGGCGGAAAAGGCCCGCGAGCGCTCGCGCGCCCGCTTCGCCTGATGAGCGGCCTTCTCAGCGCCGACGACGTCCGCAAGCTTCTGGCGCTCGAGCCGAACGCCACCTGCGGCTTCGTCAAGCTGACCTTCATCAGTGCGCAGACGCTCGCCGCCGGCGCGCTGCCGGCGCCGTTTGCGCAAAGCCGACCCGCCGGCTCGGCGCTCTATTTCATGGTGACGCCGGAAGCGCCGGTGCGGCTGCATCGCATCATGAACGACCAGCTCTATCATTATTATCTCGGCGATCCGCTCGAATTGTTCCTGCTGCATGCGGACGGCAACAGCGAGCGCATCCTCGTCGGGCCGGATATCGCCGCCGGACATCACGTGCAATTTCTGATTCCAGGGGGCACGTTTCACACCGCGCGGCTCGCCGGACAAAAGCGCTGGTTTCTCGGCGCCAGCACCGAATGGCCGGGAGTCATCCCGGACGATGTCGAGATCGGTGACGTCGATGCGATGGCCCTGAAATATCCGGCGATCGCGAAAGAGCTGCACGCGATCGCCGCATCGGTAAAAACGCTCGCCTGACGGGCGGGCTTCGCCTATTCCTGTTCGGTCCGACAGGCCTCGAACAGGAACCAGGTGCGCCGCTCGGTCTCGTCGATCCAGTTTTCGAGCAGGCTTGTGGTCGCGACATCGCCATGCTCGTCGGTCAGCTCGTGCACCTCGCGCATATGGGCGGTGAGCTGCTTGTTGTCGTCGCGCAGCTCGGCCAGCATATCGAGCGGCGTGACGAATTCGGCGTCATTGTCGAGCACCCGCTTGAGCTTGTTGATCTGGCCGATGGAGCGCAGCGTGGTGCCGCCGATCTTGCGCGCGCGTTCGGCGATGTCGTCGGTCATGGCGAAGATCTGTTCGGACTGCTCGTCGAGCATCAGGTGGTAATCGCGAAAGTGCGGGCCCGACATGTGCCAGTGGAAATTCTTGGTCTTGATATAGAGCGCGAACACGTCGGCGAGCAGAATGCGCAGCGCGCCGGAAATATCGCCGACGGCGTTGCTCTTGAGATCGGTCGGCGTGCCGAGCGCGGGCTTAACCTTGGGATTCATGGGCTTATCCTTTCGTGGCTGGCAAAAAAGACGTCAGTGCCGGGGGCATAACGCCCGAAGCTTAGATTAGGTCGCGGACGGCCCAAATTAAGGCCCCCGGCCCTCAACCGCTCTCGGGCGGAATTTGCGTACGGCGAAAAACCGAACAGGACAGATGCGATAAGACCGCGCCCGGGGCGGCGAGCAATGGCGGCTGGGACTGGGTCGGCGCCGGATCATGCAGCGCTCGCGGGACGACGCCCGCGCCGATGGGTTATAATATCGCGCTCGTTCCCGGCGAAGCGAGCAACCGTCAGGGCAGCAATGCGCAACCCGTCAGGCCGTTGCTGCGGGTCAGGGAGATTTCATGAACCACCATCATTTCCATGCCGTCGTCTGGATCGACCACCGCGAGGCGCGTATCTTTCGTTTCGGCCGCGACGACGTCGACAAGCTCGTTCTGCACCCTGATAACCCGCATGTGCATATCCACCACAAGGCCAATTCGATCGGCGCCGGCCACGCCGCGGAGGATCACAAATTCTTCGATGCGGTGGCCAAGTCGATCGCCGATGCCGGCGCGATCCTGATCACCGGGCCGACCAATGCCAAGACCGAGCTGGTCAAGCATATCAGCGCCCACGAGCCGCAACTGATGAAGGCTATCGACGGCATCGAAACCGTCGATCATCCGAGCGACGGCGAGCTGGTCGCGCATGCGCGCAAATATTTCAAGGTCGAAGACCGGATGCTGCCGCAGCGGCCATAACCGGATATGAGGCCATAACGGGAGGCAATGATGCGCTGGTTCTATCTCGCGATCGTCATTCTCTTTGTCGCCGCGACGCTGATTTTCGTGCTGCAGAATTTCGACTTGGTCACGATGGCGTTCCTCGGTCTTCGTGTGCGCGCGCCGCTGGCTTTGCTCGTCGCGGTTGTTTATATGCTCGGCGCCATCACCGGCGGCTCGCTCTATGCGCTATTGCGCTATTCGATCCGGGAATCGAAAGCCGGCCCATAACCGCGTGTCAGGCGAGAAACCCCGCGAGGCTTGCGCAAGGGCGATGCGAGAACCATATCGCATTTGCGGCTGCTTTCATCC
>Ga0335069_10010375_pt1 | contig 13201 bp, 9 predicted proteins | sample Lox_Sample_11_FD_206714 | JGI IMG/M metagenome (GOLD analysis project Ga0335069, IMG submission 206714) | Soil microbial communities from Loxahatchee National Wildlife Refuge, Florida, United States - Lox_Sample_1.1 | ecosystem: Environmental > Terrestrial > Soil > Wetlands | place: USA: Florida... | reverse complement strand
CGGCTACGGGGAGATCGGGGTCAGCCCCAAAGGGTCGCCGACCGAGGTCTTCATTGCCAACTTTCCCTGGGGCAAGTATGTGTCTGGGCACGGCGGCGCCGATGTCTGCGTTTCGAGCTGGAACCGCCTGGCGCCGAATACCATGCCGTCGTTGGCCAAGGCCGGCGCAAACTACATGAACTCGCAGCTGATCCGCATGGAGGCCGATGCCAACGGCTACGCCGAGGGGATCGCTCTGGACGTAAACGGACTCGTGAGCGAAGGATCGGGCGAGAATGTCTTTATTGTCCGCAATGGAGTGCTCTACACGCCGCCGCTGGCGAACTCGGCCCTGTCGGGCATTACGCGGGACAGCGTTCTGACCATTGCGCGCCATCTGGGATTCACGGTGGTGGAGCAAGCGCTTCCGCGCGAGCTGCTCTATATTGCCGACGAGGTCTTCTTCACTGGAACGGCGGCTGAGGTTTCGCCAATCCGCTCCATCGACCGCGTGGTGGTGGGCGACGGCAAGACCGGCGAGATCACGCAGAAGATTGCCGATGAGTTCTTCGGCATCGCCAATGGGCTGAAGCACGACCGCTTCGGATGGTTGACGCCCGTCAATGTGACGGCGAGCGAGCCGGTCAGCGCATAGCATAATTCACCAGGTATCAAAGGGGGGCGGCCTTCGGGTCGCCCTTCTCTTTGCTCGCGTATCCGATGATTCGTGAGGACCAGATCTCTTGTCGCGTGGCGTTAACACTCGACTGTTTAGAATCAACGTATGTCCCGTCGAAATCGCATTCCCCTTTGCTGCATTGCTCTTGCGTCGCTCGCGTTACTCGTTTTTGTGTCGTCGTCGGTCGCTGCCGCGCAGGTGTATGCAGGCAGACCGAAGCTGATTGTGATCCTCGTGATCGACCAGTTTCGCGGCGACTATCTGAATCGCGATCAGGCCAAGTTCCAAGGCCACGGCTTCAACCTCTTGATGAAAGATGGCGCCTGGTTCACAGACTGCTACTACGACTACGCCAACACGAAGACAGCGCCGGGACATGCCACGATCGGGACCGGAGCCTATACCGATGGGCACGGCATCGACTCGAACGAGTGGTGGGATGCGTCGCGGTCGTTCGAGACCGAAGTCAGCTCGGTTCAGGACGAGCGCTACAAGCTTGTCGATCTACCGCACGATTCGATTCCTGCAAACCAACCGGGCGCGCCGTCGTGGGCACGGGACTTTGTGGTGGGGGCCTCGCCGCTGAATCTGCGGGCTACGACTCTGGGCGATGAGCTTCGACTCGCGACAGCCGGAAAAGCGCGGGTCTTCGGTGTGTCGTTGAAGGATCGCGCGGCGATTCTACCGGCCGGTCAATCGGCCAATGGGGCGTTCTGGATCGATCAGAACAGCGGGCAGTTCACGACCTCGACCTACTACATGGAACATCTGCCGGAGTGGGCCAAGGCCTTCAATGCCGGACCGCGTATCGCGCAGGCCGAACACGAAGCCAATGCCGACGGAACGACGCAGTTCTACGATCTGGTGGGGCGCACCCCGGCAGCAAACAGCTATGAGCTGGACTTCGCCAAGGCCCTGATCACAGGCGAGAAGCTTGGCCAGGACGGCGTGACGGACCTGATCACGATTTCACTTTCGGCCAACGACATCCAGGGGCACCAGTTCGGCCCGGACTCCGACTCCGAGGAGCAGATGATTCTGAGCCTCGACAAGGACTTTGACAGCTTTTTTGGCTGGCTCGAGCAGACAATCGGCCTGAAGAACGTGTGGATCGCGCTCACGGCAGATCATGGCATTGCTCCGGTCGCAGGCGAAGCGGCAAAACTTGGGATCCACGGTGTCGCGGTCAATATGGACAAAGTCTATGAGCAGGTAAATCAGGAACTGGACAAGCGGTTTGCGAACAGCCAGAAGATCGATTTTCTGCTGCCCAATCCCGACCTGCCGTACATCGTTCTCGACAAGCGCGCCTTTGCCAAGGTGAAGGTCGACGAGAAGACAGCCGAGGATGCGGTCGCTGCCCTGCTCCCGGAAGCCGTCGCGAGCCTGAACCCGAATCCGCTGCCCGAATTGAAGATGACCCCGCCAACGGTGCTCCATCCGGTTGAGGAACGGTTGCCTCCCGCGCCCCGGGTGCAATACGTGTACACGCGCGTGAAGCTGGCTGCGGGCGACCTGGCACCAACTGAGTGGGGACGCCTGATTGAGCACAGCTATACCACACATGGAAACTGGTTTGTAATGATGGTGCTGGATGCCTACCAGATGGCCGGCACCGGACAGTTCGCCGGAACAAATCATTTCAGTCCCTGGTCTTACGATCGGCACGTGCCGCTGGCCTTTTACGGGTCGCCGTTCATCCCTGGCGAGTATCATGAACGTGTAGCCCCGGTGGATCTGGCAGCGACATTTGCCTCCCTTGCGGGAGTGAATCAACCGTCGGCTTCGGTGGGCCGCATCCTGAAAGAAGCCCTCAAGAAGAGCTCTGCAGGAGCACCGGGCCAGCCATAATCTAGCCGTCAAGACAAGGACTTGAGCCGCGCGTGAAACCCGACATGAAAGTGCAGTTGGCCGGAGTGGAACTGGTCAACCCGATCATCGCCGCCAGCGGCACTTTCGGTTACGGGATCGAGTTCGAAGAGATCGTCGCCCTTGAGAAGATCGGCGGTTTTGTCACCAAGGGCTTGTCGATCCAACCGATGGCCGGGCACCCTCCCACCCGCATCATTCAGACAGCCGCAGGCATGCTGAACGCCATCGGTCTGCAGAACGTCGGTGTCAACGAGTTCATCGCCAAAAAGCTTCCGCAGCTGCGGCGCTATCCCAGTGCCTGCTGCATCGTGAACGTCTTCGGCTACTCAGCCCACGACTACATTAAGGTCATCGAACAGCTCAATCACGCGGAAGGAATCGCCGCCTACGAATTGAACGTGTCCTGCCCGAATGTGCATGCGGGTGGGATGGCATTTGGAGCTGATCCCAGTTCGCTCGAGTACCTGGTGAAGCTGGCCAGGGCCGTCGCCAAGCGGCCCCTCATCGTGAAGTTGTCGCCCAACGTGACGTCGATTGCGAAGATGGCGAAGGTGGCGGCGGACGCCGGAGCCGATGCGGTGAGCCTGGTGAATACGTTCCTGGCCATGTCCATCGACGTGGAGACGAGAAAACCAAGGCTGAGCAATGTCACCGGAGGCCTTTCCGGTCCAGCGATCAAGCCGATCGCGTTGCGCATGGTCTACGAAGTGGCGCGTGCGGTCACCATTCCGGTGATTGGCCTGGGAGGCATTGTGACCGCGGAGGACGCTGTCGAGTTCCTGCTGGCAGGGGCAACGGCGGTGCAGGTGGGCACGGCCAGCTATGCCGATCCCCGCGCGGTCGAGCGCGTCGCACATGGCCTGGAATCCTGGTGCCGCAGCCACCATATCGAGCGGGTAGCCAGCCTGACGGGGGCCCTGGACGCACCGAGAGGTTGATCAGCCTGTGCAAAAACCGCCAATCGCATTTTCACCGAACTAAATTCTTCTCGCGCGAATTCTGGACATAGCAACAATACCAACCGCTTTTCGTGGTGGTGTGATCTAGTTCGCACTCAATTCCAGCTCACAGCAAGGAAACATCTTATTGCCATGTGACGCCGCGCACAGCCAATCGTACTGTGAACTCCGTACTGTGCCTTCGTTTGCGACCTAATGACTCCAGAGATACTCTCGCGGGCATCGATCCCGGTGTATCAGAGATTTGGCGCAACGAGCGAGGCAGGCATGGGCAATTCCATTTGGCAGTCGATGGAGCAGAAGGGCTATAGCCGAAGAGACTTCATCAAACTGTGTACCGCTGCTGCCGCAGCAGCGGGATTGGGCCAGAACGGTGTCGCGCAGGTGGCATCGGCGTTCGAGAAGAAAGAAAAGCCGGCCGTGGTCTGGATGCATTTCCAGGAATGCACGTGCTGCAGCGAGTCGTTCATCCGCGCATCGCACCCGATTGTTGTGGATGCACTTCTCGATGTGCTGTCGCTCAACTACACCGAGACTCTGATGGCCGCGTCGGGCTTCCAGGCCGAAAAGAGCCTGAACGACACGATCAAGAACCACAAGGGCAAGTACATCGTGCTCGTGGAGGGCGCCGTGCCGACTGCCGATGACGGCGTCTATTGCATGATCGGCGGCAAGACAGCTGAATCGATCTTGCAGGAAGTCGCCGCCGATGCCGCGGCAGTCGTGGCATGGGGCAGTTGTGCCTCGAACGGCTGCGTCCAGGCGGCCAAGCCGAATCCGACCGGCGCGACGCCGATTCACAAGCTCGTGAACAAGCCAGTGATCAACGTTCCTGGCTGCCCGCCGATCGCCGACGTCATGATGGCGGTGGTCACTCATGTCCTGGTGCTGGGGCAGATTCCGGCGCTCGACAGCCTTGGGCGGCCCAAGGAGTTCTATGGCCGGCGCGTGCACGACACGTGCTATCGGCGGCCGAATTACGATGCCGGCTTATTCGTTGAGTCCTGGGACGACGAGAACGCGCGCAAGGGATATTGCCTCTATAAGATGGGCTGCCGCGGACCGGTGACCTACAACGCCTGCTCGGTCGTGCGTTGGAACGAAGGAACGAGCTACCCGATTCAGTCCGGCCACGGATGCATTGGGTGCAGCGAAGAAGGCTTCTGGGATAACGGGCCGTTCTATCAACACCTGCCCTCCTTCCCGGGCTTTGGCATCGAGAGTACTGCCGACACTGTTGGAACTGTCGTCGGTGTCGCAACGCTGGCCGGCGTGGCGGCGCACGCGGTTGTCACCAACGTGCGCAAACACAAAGTGATCGCGGAAGTTCACGCAGAGGAACAGAAGGAGTCGTAAAGGACCATGGCACGAGTCGTCGTCGATCCAGTCACACGCATTGAAGGCCACCTGCGCATCGAGGCAGTGGTGGAGAACGGCGTCATTACCGACGCATACAGTGCCGGCACCATGGTGCGCGGCCTGGAGAAGATCCTCATGGGCCGCGATCCACGCGATGCCTGGGCGATTACCGAGCGCGTCTGCGGCGTGTGCACCACGATTCACGCACTCGCCAGCGTGCGCGCCGTCGAGGATGCACTGGGAATCTCGATCCCGCCCACCGCAGAGCTGATTCGCAACATAATGGAGACGACGCAGTACGTCCACGATCACGTCGTCCACTTCTACCATCTCCACGCGCTGGATTGGGTCGACATCGTCAACGCCCTCAAGGCAGACCCCAAGAAAGCGGCAGAGCTGGCAGGTTCGTTCTCGAAGTGGGACAAGAACACCCCTGCGTATTTCACTGAAGTCCAGCAGAAGATCAAGGCCTTCGCCGACAGCGGGCTCGGCATCTTTGCCAATGGCTATTGGGGCCACCCCGCGTACAAGCTGCCGCCCGAGGTGAACCTGATCGGCGTGGCGCACTATCTGGACGCGCTCGAGTGGCAAAAGGACATTGTCAAGATTCATGCGGTGTTCGGCGGCAAGAATCCGCACCCGAACTATCTGGTGGGCGGAGTTCCCTGCTCCATCAATGTCGATGAAGTCGCAGCGATCAATTCAGAACGGCTGAATCTTGTGGCACGCCTCATCGATCAGGCCGACGTGTTCGTCAACGAAGTCTACATTCCGGATCTGCTCGCCGTGGCCTCGTTCTACAAGGACTGGGCGAAGTGGGGCGGCGGACTGAAGAACTACCTGAGCTATGGCGACTTCCCGACCCGCGGCTACAACCAGCCGGAATCGTTCAAGTACGCCAGGGGCGCTGTGCTCAACCGCGACCTGAGCCATGTCTATCCGGTCAATCCGCGCGATCAGCAGGAGATCAAGGAGTACATTGCGCACTCCTGGTATGCCTACGAAGGCGGCGACCAAACCGGATTGCATCCTTGGGCCGGGGAAACGAACATCAAGTACTCGGGACCAAAGCCTCCTTTCGAATCACTGGAAGGCTACGACAAGTACTCCTTCCTGAAGACGCCGCGGTGGAAGGAGAACCCGATGGAAGTGGGCCCGCTGTCACGCCTGCTGGTTTCCTACGCTGCAGGCCATGCGGATGTGAAAGAACTGGTCGGCCAGACCCTGGGCAAGCTGGGCGTACCGGTGGATGCGCTCTTCAGCACACTCGGCCGCACAGCGGCGCGCGGACTGGATGCGGCACTGGCGATGATCTGGTTGAAGGAGTTCTTCGGCAATCTGATGGATCGCGTCAAAACGCGTGAGGTCTCCACATTCAACGGCGAGAGGTGGGAGCCGAAGACATGGCCCAGCGAAGCGGAAGGGGTTGGCCTGGTCGAGGCGCCTCGTGGGTCGCTGGCCCATTGGATCAAGATTCGCAATGGCGCGATCGAGAACTACCAGCTGGTGGTTCCGACAACCTGGAACGGCTCGCCGCGCGACGCGAAGCTGCAGCATTCCTCGTTCGAGGCATCACTGATCGGCACACCGGTCGCAAAGCTGGATGAGCCTGTCGAGATCCTGCGCACCATTCATTCCTTTGACCCGTGTCTGGCCTGCTCCGTACATCTGTACGATCCACAGGGAAGGCACCTGCACCGCGTGTCATTTGAATAGTAGGCGAGTCAACGTATGAGTGCTCCTGTCATCGGCGCAAACAAAATGCCAGAGGCCAATCGGCCTTTGGTCGAGTACCGGCGGGTCTATGTGTGGGAACTCCCGGTGCGGTTCTACCACTGGATTAACGCGGTTTGCCTGGTCGCTCTGTGCGTGACCGGCTATCTGATTGGCGCGCCGATCCGGGCATTCTATGCCGGCGAGGCCTACCAGCAGTATTGGTTTGGCTGGGTGCGCTTCATTCACTTTGTCTCCGCGTTCATCTATGTATTCAACTTCGCCATGCGCATCTATTGGGGCTTTGTCGGCAATCGATATGCGAGCTGGCACAACTTCTTTCCGATTACACGCAAGCAGCAGCAAGAGATCGCCGACGTCATCAAGACCGACGTGTTGCAGACCAAACTCCACGGAGAGATCTCGACCGGCCACAATTCGCTTGCCGCGTTCATCTATTTCCTGACCTTCCTGGTCTTCTGCTTCCAGACCATCACCGGCTTCGCCCTCTACTCAAGCATGAGCACCTCGTGGCTGCCGCGGATGTTCGTCTGGATCGTGCCGTTGATGGGCGGGGAGTTCGGTGTGCGGTTCTGGCACCATCTGTTCCTGTGGTTCTTTGTCTGCTTCACCATCGTTCATGTTTACCTGGCCTTCTATCACGACTACATCGAAGGCCGCGGCACCATCTCCTCGATCGTCGGCGGATGGAAATTCGATCGGGAGAAGGATGTCCGCTAAACCGACCAATACGCTGGTTCTCGGCCTGGGCAACGTTCTGATGGGCGACGAAGGGGTGGGTGTTCACGCGGTGCGCGCGTTGGAACGCCACCCCCTGCCCCGGGGCGTCGAATGCCTCGATGGCGGGACAGGCGGGTTCATCCTGCTGGAGCCGCTCCAGAATGCCGACCGGATCATCCTGATCGACGCAACCGCAGATGACACACCCCTGGGCACAGTGACGCGCACCGAGCCAAGATTCTCAAAAGACTACCCTCCGACACTGACCGCGCACGATATCGGCGTCAAAGACTTGCTGGACGCCTTCTATATGCAGAACGGTCACCGCAAAGTCATCCTGTACACGGTCTCAATTGACCCCCAGCAGCCGATCCACATGGACCTCTCCGAAACAGGAAGAGCCGCCGTTGACGGTGTCGTCTGCCAGATTCTGAGAGAGCTGCAAGCCAGCTAAAAACCCTATCCCCACCGGGCTTTGCCCTCCCCGCCAAGGCATCTGGCCTCCTGATCTCCTTAAACTCCATATCACCAATTGGTTATCAGTTCATGATTACCAAGAGGGGATCTGCTTGCGAAATCGCCTTCAACTTTGGTAATCTCTTTTTCAATACTTGTGAGCCGGACCACTTCCGGAATATCCCTAATTGAACTAGATTAGATTCCAAGATTACGCACAAAATGCGGGTCACATTATTGTTAAGAGATTGATTATTATCAGGTTATTTTATATAGCCCATCGGTAACCATCCTCTCGACTCTAAAGTGACTCGAGTCACAGGCCCAAGAGCAAATCGTTGTTATCCATTGCATAGATTTCTCTTGCGCGAACCCAGGGGTAATGGCCCCCGAAAAGAAGTCGAGGAGGTTTGCCGCGGCATGCAAATGTTACCAATCAACCATTCCATCCAGTCCGGCCCGAAGGGACAGAGCCCACAAAAGGCCTCCTTCGTGTCCGGCCAATTCGATACACCGCCTTCATACAAGTTCAATCGTGCAGTTCAGCTTTCATCTTTACTTTTTGGATTGGTTGCCCTTGGTAGCAGCATCGTTCTTTCTGGTTGTGGTGGGATCACGGCAAACCCGAATGTGAAAACCGGTACATCGGGAGGCAGTGCCGGAAGCTTGACCTCTTCCACAAGCACGGTGTCGTTTGGGTCCGTCGCCATCGGGAGCCCGTCAACGAGCAAGATCACGCTGACAAACTCAAGCTCGAGCGCAGTGACGGTTTCGGCGCTGACACCGAGCAGCAGTGTCTTCACCGCCGATGGGCTCGGTTCTCTTCCAGCGACAATTGCCGCCAATAGCACCGGAACCGTCGACGTGCATTTTGCGCCGACCGCCACCGGTAGTGTCGCATCGCAACTGGTGATCACTGACAACTCTTTGACCACGCCTTCACTGACCATTCAACTCAGCGGCACAGGAACGCCGTCGACGACCCAGGCTGGAGCAGCGCTGACGGTGAATGCCACAAGCATTGCATTTGGCAGCGTTCCCCTGGGAAACCCGGCGACGCAGTCTGTCACGCTTTCCTCTACCGGAAGTGCAGCAGTGACTGTAAATTCCGCCAGCGTCACGGGCACGGGATTCACGGTATCCGGCGCAACATTCCCTCTCACGCTCAATCCGAATCAAACAGCAACGCTGAGTCTGCAGTTCGACCCCACGGCGAACGGCGCCGTCACCGGCAAGCTGACGATCGCGAGCAACGCCAGCTCGAATAGCACCGATGTCGTGAGCCTCAGTGGAACCGGCGTGCCTATGGCTGTCTCTCTCAGCTGGAGCGCTCCAAGCGGGTCAAGCTTGGCGGGATACAATATTTATCGGGCCAATGCCAATAGCTCGAGCTTTCAAAAACTGAATACAGCCGTAAATACTGTGGAGACCTTCATGGACTCCTCAGTTCAAGCGAGCAGTACCTACGAATATTACGTAACGAGTGTCGACTCATCTGGCCTAGAGAGCACGCCATCCAATACTGCCACTGTGTCTACGCCCTAGCGCGTTGCGGATCGAGCGCCCCTGCACACGGTCCCGCTGCGATACCGGGGAGTGGCCCAAGATGTCGTCCGGATTGGCCGGGACCGTGGTCTGTCTTTTTTTGAGGTTTTTATGCGAATTCTTCTTATTGAGAGATTGAATTGGTTTTCCCTACTGCTGGCTTTGCAGATTCTGTTGGTATTCTCCCCGGCTTCAAATGCGAATGCCCAAACGGCGGTCATCGATTCCAGCACGATGTACCAGACCATCGATGGATTCGGCGCAAGTACGGGATGGATTGAAGGCAACGCGAATCTGAATTCCTCGCAAGCGGCGGCGTATTTCTCATCCTCGACCGGCATAGGGCTTTCGTGGATTCGCATTCAGGATTGTGGGTCCGTTTCCTTCTGCCCGGGAGGGTATGGGACCACCAACACTCCCGATCTCCAGACGCTCAAGTACGCAGTCGCGAATGGCGCCAAGGTCCTCATCAGCCTGGATCCGGCAGCAGGCGATTCCTCGCAGTGGAGCGCGCAGTCTACGTATGCAGTCAACAAGCTGAACTATCTGGCTGGTCAAGGCGTCCCGGTATCGGAGGTTTCGCCGATCAATGAGCCGAGCAATGGGAACTCATTCACCAACAGTGATATTGACGGACTGGTGAAGGTGATGGGACCAGCCCTGTCCGCAGCAGGATACGGTTCGGTGGGTATTACGATTCCTGAATGGGAGAGCCAGTTCTCGACTGACTTCTACAGCGCATGCCTGGGTGACTCTACGTGCGCGTCTTACGTCAACATCGGGTCCGAGCATGGTTATGCCACTTGGCCTTTTGCGAGCGGAGGAGGACAGTTTACGCCAGCACCGGGGATTTTCGGCTCGCGGCATATCTGGCAGACTGAGGTCAATGACTCCATCAGCAAGACCTACACCTGCAACGGCAACCAGCTGGCTCCCTATGATCCCAGCATCGCCGACGGCATCGCATGGGCCGAGAACATCTGGGACTTTCTCACCGGACAGAACGGGTCGATGTGGATGTACTGGAACCTCGAATCGGGCTATAGCCCTAGCTGCAACGATGGCTTGGCCGACAATGCCTTCAACCCGGCAAAACGCTTCTACACGCTGGGCAATTACTCGAAGTTCGTGCGCCCAGGTCAGGTCAGGATTGCGGCAACCGGCAATCCTCAGACGAATGTCTATGTGGCAGCCTTTAAGGACACCACGACTGGCGCTTTTGAGATTGTCGCTATTAACGCCAATTCCAATTCGGTATCGCAGAGCTATGACTTGTCCGGCTTGAGTGCAAACTCGGTAACACCCTACGTCACGGATGCGAACAACAATTTGCAGAGCCAGGCAGCCGTCGCCGTCACCGGCGGTACCTTCACCGCGACGCTCAATGCTTCGAGCGTGACCACCTTTGTGAGCTCTGGCGGCGGTCCTGGGGCGCCCACGAATCTTGTCGGGTCAGTGATCCAGTAGCTCAGAGCCGAATCTGGAGCTGACGTTTACCGAATGTGCTACAGGCACCCTGCTTTTCGGCTCCCGCTTCTCCGCCTTTTGCCGGATCAATCGACTCCCTGATCCGGCCCGGCAGGGCCATCTGGACTGGCTCCGTCCAGATTCAAACGCTCTTCGAGAGGCGGCTCCAAAGAACTGAGAGTGAAGTAGTTGGTGAGCGTTGGACCGAGAAGAAAATACCTGCGCATAGAAGAATTACACAGTAATCCTGTGGATTTCTTCTCCCGGCGGTGCTGAATTCGAGGTCATTACTCTTTACTAACTATCGTGATTCGATTCAGTTGTGCGCATTTTCTTCCGGACTCTCCCGGTCTGGCACCGAAATTGCACTTCCCTTTCCAAAATCACAGCATCGAGCGCATTTTTGTCCGCTCCGGTGTCCATGGACCTGCCCTCGGGCACGAACGGGCAGATCCCGTACAATCGTGGTCACAGAAGCGGGCCCTGACAACCCAAGTACTTCACAGACTCTTGCATCGATTTTCATCTGGGATTAGTAGAATTGCTGAGAACGCCTTCTTAACAACTAAACACTCCCCTTCAAACTTGCTGCCCGGCCGTATCCGGTCCGATGCTGCGTTCACGGACCTTACGCAGTCGGATTCGTGTCGGAACAGCCAACGAGACGCCGTCATCGCACACGTTGCCTCCGCGACTCTCACTGAGAGACAACGTCATGCGTAAGGACATTCTGAAGATCGTATTTTGCGGGAGGTCGCGAAAGTCGGTAGCTGTAGATGTATACGAGGCGAGGTGAAGTTCATGTTGGCTGCATTTAGGACGACTGCGCGAGGTGAAGGAAGTTTGCGAAGCGCAGTGTCTCATAGCTTGTTTGCCCTCCAAGTCCCGGGAATTCCGTGGAGGCAAGCTTTCCTGTGGTCTGCGATTATTCCGCTTTTTTCCGTATTTCTTTTATCCGGTTGCGGTGGCCTTTCCGTCGCGGGCAAAAATGCCATAGTGGCGACGCCGTCAACAGTCTCTTTCGGTAGCGTAGCTGTCGGCCAAACCGTAACCGCCAACATCACTCTTCAAAATCGGGGCTTCAACACAGTACAGATTGAAAGCCTCAACGTGAGTGGCTCGGCCTTTTCTGTGGTGGCATCGACGAGCTTTCCGATTACACTCGCCGCTGGCGCGTCGGTCACGGTCCAACTCCAGTTCACGCCGACGACGTTGGGGAGCACAACCGAGCCTCTGATGATCACCAGCAGTTTGTCCACCGATCCGGCAGCCATCGCGCAGGCTACCGGAACCGGGACGTCGGGAAGCTCGAAGACGGTGCAACTCAATTGGAATGCCCCTAGCAGTTTCACCAATCTGATCGCCGGCTATAACGTCTATCGTTCTGAGGCAGGCGCAGGCTATCAGCAGTTGAATCCAACGATCGATCGAAGCACCTCGTATGCCGACACCACAGTCCAAAGTGGCAAGGTATACGACTACTACGTCGAGAGCGTGGACTCTGCTGGAGCGATCAGTGCTCCATCGAATACCACAACCGTCTCCGTCCCATAGAAAATGGGCGAGCCCCAATCTAAGGCTCGCCCACAAGATCGAATACTCGTAACCTAGCTCGCTATCGCTTCCTTGGCGAGATCCAGGATCTCGTCGGCGATTGCAAGGCTTGCTGTGGCCGCAGGACTCGGCGCATTGAGTACGTGAAGTGCGTGGGGCTGATGCGCAAAGTGGAAGTCCTGAACGAGTTCCCCACTGGGCGAAAGGGCCTGTGCGCGTACTCCGGCACCACCCTCGGTCAAATCGTCGATTTGGATTTCCGGGACCAATCGCTGCAGAGACCTGCAAAAGAGGGCCTTGCTGAAAGACCGCCGGAATTCACTCCAGCACATTGCGGGATAACGCAGGAAGAAACTCCAAAAACCTCGATAGGTCAGCGTTTCCAGAGTGTCGCGAAGAGAGAAATCCGTCATGCGATATCCTTCGCGGGCAAAGGCCAACACTGCGTTCGGGCCTGCCTCCACGCCACCGTGAATCAGCCGGGTGAAGTGGACACCAAGGAATGGGAAGCCGGGATCCGGTATCGGATAGATGAGGTTCCGCACCAAATGCTGGCGGTCCTGTCTTAGCTTGAAATACTCGCCTCGGAAGGGAACGATCTTAGCGCTGTCATGCGCGCCAGCCATGCGGCTCACGCGATCGCAGTGAAGCCCGGCACAGTTGATAACGAAATCAGCTTCATGCGCGCCCCCTGTCGTCTCAATGTGCCATCCCTGTCTGTCTTCAAGCCGCATCACCTTGGATGAAAACCTGATCTGCCCGCCTCGCTGCTCAATCTCAGAGACAAGGGCACTCGACACCGCCCGATAGTCCACAATGCCCTCCTGGGGCACTCGGATCGCAGCCAGCCCGGCAGCGTGCGGTTCAAACTCACGAA
>Ga0335069_10010373_pt1 | contig 13203 bp, 8 predicted proteins | sample Lox_Sample_11_FD_206714 | JGI IMG/M metagenome (GOLD analysis project Ga0335069, IMG submission 206714) | Soil microbial communities from Loxahatchee National Wildlife Refuge, Florida, United States - Lox_Sample_1.1 | ecosystem: Environmental > Terrestrial > Soil > Wetlands | place: USA: Florida... | reverse complement strand
CGGTGATGGCCCGGCGGCAGCTTGCCGAGCGTCAGCGGGCCCAGGCGCACGCGGCTCAGCTTCTCGACCGGATACCCGACGCGCTCGCACATGCGCCGCACTTCGCGCTTGCGACCCTCGCTGAGCGTAATCTCCAGCCAGGTCTTGCCCTCTTGGCTGCGGTGGATACGCACGTCGGCGGGTCCCGTCGTCCCATCCTCCAAGCGGACGCCGCGGCCCAGCTGCGCCAACGCCTCGGCTGTCGGCGTGCCCTTGACCTTCACGCGATAGGTCTTGCGGATGCCGTAGCGCGGGTGCGTCAGCCGCAGTGCCAGCTCGCCGTCGTTGGTGAACAGCAACAGCCCCGAGGAGTGGAAATCGAGCCGGCCAACGGGAAAGACGCGTTCGCGGATCTCTGGCAAGAGCTGGCGCACCGTGGGCCGCCCTTCGGGATCCGCAAGCGTGGTGACCACATTGATCGGTTTGTGCAAGAGGATGTAGAGCAGTTCCGCAGGCGGCCGCAGCGGCCGGCCGTCAATCGTGATCCGGTCGGTCCGGGGATTCGCCTTCGTCCCCAGCTCCGTCACCACCTTCCCATTCACCTGGACGCGGCCCGTCTGGATCAGCTCCTCCGCCTTGCGGCGCGAGGCGATCCCCGCTCGGCTCAGAATCTTCTGCAGGCGTTGCGCTGCCGCTATCGGCACCGGCGGCGACGTCACGCTCGGCCGGTTGCGCTGCGGCCTCGGCCGGCTCGACTCCTGGCGCTGCGTCCATTGCGGCGTTCTCGTGCGGCTCGTTGGCCGCCGCGGTTTCGGTGATTTCTCCATCGTCGGGGGCGGGTCCCAGTTCCTTCAGTGACGGCAGCTCCTTCAAGTCCTTGAGCCCGAAGGTTTCCAGGAACTCCGGGGTCGTGGTGTAGAGCAGCGGCCGGCCGACCGCTTCCTTGCGGCCGGCAATCTTGACCAGCCGGCGCGCCAGCAACGTGCTGAGCACACCGTCGACGTCGACGCCGCGGATCGCTTCGATTTCGGCGCGCGTGACCGGTTGTTTATAGGCGATGATCGCCAGTGTTTCCAGGGCGGCACGGCCGAGCCGCATCGGCTTGTCACGGAACACCGCACGCACCCACGACGCATTTTCACGTGCCGTCCGGAACTGATAGCCCCCCGCAACCTCGAGCAACAGGATGCCGCGCTGCCCCGGCGCGTAGACCTGCTTCAGCCGGGCCATTGCTGCCTGCACCTCTTTGGGCGTCGGCCCTTCGAGGATGTCGACGAGCTTGCGCAGGCTCACCGGCGCGGCTGCGGCGAACAGCACGCTTTCGACGATGTGGGCGAGGCGGCCGACGTCGTCGTTCTCCGCGGCCGCGGTTGCGTCCTCGATGTCGCCGTCGTCCCCGGCCGCAGTCACGAGCTCCTCACTCACTTCTTCCATCCTCCACCTCCTTCACCACCGCGGTGTGTTCGTACTCGTCGACGCCTTCGAGCGACACGGCGGAGACATCCGCCACCGCCATTTCAACCAGGATTCGCCCGTAGCGCTCCTCCTGCACGGCGCGCACGGCGCCCATCTTCATCAGCTCCAGGACCGCCAGGAAGGTGATGATGATCTCGAAACGGCTGGCGTCCGCGTCGAAGAGGCTGTCGAAATCGAGGCTGCGGGCCACGCTCAACGCATGCAGCAGCGTGCGCACGCGGTCGCGCAGCGAGATGGCATCGGTGACGACCTCGTGGACCGACTCGGGCCGGGCGCGCTTCAAGACCGCACGGAACGCCTCCAGCAACTCCCACACGCTCACCTGCAGGCGTGGCAGCTCGCTGACGGCGCCGTCTTCCGGTGCATCCATGACCGGCTCGCGTACGAAGACGTCGCGGTGCAGCAGCGGTCGCTCCGCCAACTCGAGCGCCGCTTCCCGGTAGCGCTGATACTCCAGGAGTTGTTGCACCAGCGCCGCACGCGGGTCGGCCTCTTCGTCCTCCTCGTCTTCCTCCGACGGCGGCAGCAGCATACGCGACTTGATGAGCAGGAGGGTCGCTGCCATCACCAGGAACTCGCCAGCGACATCGAGACTCAGCTCGCGCATCAGTTCGAGGTAGCCGAGATACTGTTCGGTGATCGTCGCGATCGGAATGTCGACGATCTCCACCTCGTTCTTCTTGATCAGGTGCAAGAGCAGGTCGAGCGGCCCCTCGAATACCGGCAGACTTACGCGGTACAGATCCCCCATCTCCTCCTCCAACCCCACCGCGAGTGGTCAATGTTCAATGCTGAATGGTGAATTGCGGAAGCCCGATTCTGCTCCCCTCCCTTCAATTCAGCATTCACCATTGTCTTCTAGAGCGCCATGGCGTCGCGGACGTCTCGCATGGTGGCGGCCGCGACGCTGCGTGCCTGCTCATTACCGCGTTCGAGGACGGCTGTCACCTCCTGCGGGCGGCGTTCGAGTGCGGCGCGGCGCTCGCGAATCGGTGCCAGGTCGCTGATGACGTGCTTGATCATCACCTTCTTGCAGTCCAGGCAGCCGATGCCCGCAGTCCGGCACCCCTTGGTCACGTAGTCGATCTCGTCCGGCGTGCAGTAGATGCGATGCAGGTTGAACGCCGGGCAGTCGTTGGGCTCGCCCGGATCGCTGCGGCGCACCCGCCGCGGATCGGTCATCATGCGTGACAGCTTCGCATCGATCTCCTCCGGTGGGTCGCTCAGGAAGACGGCATTGTTGTAGCTTTTGCTCATCTTGCGGCCGTCGGTGCCGGGGACCTTGGCGACTTCCGTCAACAACGCTTCGGGCTCCGGAAAGACGTCGCCGTAGTAGTTATTGAAGCGCCGCGCGATCTCGCGGGTCAGCTCGATATGCGGCGCCTGATCGACACCGACGGGCACGCCCGCCGCCTTGTAGATCAGCACGTCGGCGGCCTGCAGCACCGGATAACCGAGCAAGCCGTAGTTGAGCTTGGCGACCTCCGCTTCGTCGTCGGTGGCCAGGAGGCCGAGGTCGCGCGCTTGCTCCTTCACGGTCGGGTTACGCAGCAGCCACGGCGTCGGCGTGATCATCGACAGCAGCAAGTGCAGCTCGGCGTGCTCCTTGATGGCGGACTGGCGGAAGATCACGGCGCGTTTGGGATCGAGGCCGGCCGCGAGCCAGTCGGCGACCATCTCGATGCCGTTCGTCTGGATCTTGCTCGTGTGCTCCGGATCCGTCGTCAACGCGTGCCAGTCAGCGACGAAGAAGAAGCAGCGCCGCTCGTTCTGCAGCCGCACCCAGTTGCGCAGCGCGCCGTGCAGATGCCCGAGATGCAGCCGGCCCGTCGGCCGCATGCCGCTGACGATGATGCTCACAGCAGCACCCGCAGAAAGACGCTGATAACCGGGCCGATCACGCGCCCGAGGACATTGGTCATCATCAGCAGGAGGACGATCATCATGCCGTAGCGTTCCAGCCGCGAGAAGGCGATGGCCTGACGCAGCGGCAGCAACCCGGTGAGCACACGGCCCCCGTCCAACGGCAGGATCGGCAGCAGGTTGAAGACTGCCAGCACCACGTTGAAGAGGACGCTGTTCTGCGCCATCAGTGCGAGCGGCGTCAAGACGGCGATCAGTGGCCCGTGCCAAGTGGCGTTCGCCGGTACGTGCACGTGCAAGATGAGTTTGAGGACGGCGGCGCTGATCACTGCCAGGGCGATGTTGGTCAGCGGGCCGGCGGCTGCGACCAGGATCATGTCGCGCTTCGGCTGCCGCAAGTTGCGGAAGTTCACCGGCACCGGGCGGGCGTAGCCGAACAAAAACGGGGCGTGCGACACGATCAGCAGCAGCGGCAAGAGCACCGTGCCGAACGGATCGATATGCGGTAGCGGGTTGAGCGTCAGACGGCCCGCGTCCTTGGCGGTCGAATCACCGAGGCGGTCGGCAACGACGCCATGCGCAATTTCGTGGAGAATGATGGCTGCCAGAACCGGCAGCGCCCATACTGACAACTGTTGAACGAATGAACCCACGCGGGAGCAGAGCTAGCAGAAAAGGGCGGCAGCCGCCACTTGTAGTCAGCTATGGAGAGGCTTTGGTGGCGCGGCCGTCCCTGGCCGCGAGTGCGGATGGAAAAAGCGGACTTGCGGGCACGCAGGCCCGCTCCACCAACGCTCTGCTGCCGCTGCGGTTCAGCCGCGCGGGTGGAACTTGCGATGCACGGCACGCAGGCGGTCGCGGGCCACGTGCGTATAGATTTGGGTCGTGGAGATATCGGCGTGCCCGAGCATCATCTGGACAGCGCGCAGATCGGCGCCGCGCTCGACGAGGTGGGTGGCAAAGGCATGGCGCAGGGTATGGGGGCTGACCTTGCCCCCGATGCTGGCGCGGCGCACCGCCAGGCGCACGCGCAGCGCGAAGCCTTGACGCGACAGATGCCGCCCGGCACGATTGACGAACAAGTAGGGGCTCAAGCGGCCGCGCAGCAGCGCCGGCCGCGCCGTTTGCAAATAGTCGAGCAAGCGCTGCCGTGCCATGCTGCCGATCGGTACCGCGCGTTCCTTGCTGCCCTTGCCGACGACCGTGAGGTAGCCGGCTTCGAGGTTCACCTGGCTCACCTTCAGGGAGATGATCTCCGAGACGCGCAGGCCGGTGGCGTACAGTAACTCGATCATCGCACCGTCACGCTGCCCGAGCACCGTGGTGTCGTGGGCCGTGAGCAGATGCACCACCTCATCCGGTCCGAGCGATCGCGGCAGCCGCTGCCCCAGGCGTGGCAGGTGAATATCGCCGGTCGGATCGGCGACCAGCCGCGCCTCGCGCAGCAGGAACGCGAAGAACCCGCGCAGTGCCGCGAACATGCGGGCCCGCGTACGCGCCGATAGCCCGCGTTGCTGCAAGCCCTCGAGGAAACTGATGACATCACGCGCCTGCACGGCGGTGGTGCTGGGGATGCGCCGGCGCTCGAGGTGGTTGACAAAGGCGGCGAGGTCGCGGCTGTAAGCGGCCAAGCTGTTTGCCGCCAGGCCCTTCTCCGCGGCGAGATAGTTCAGGTAGCTGTCGACCTCGAGATCCGCTGTGCCGGCGGCGCGCTGGCCTACCGGCGAGGCGCCGGCGCCGCTCATCTTGGTCCGCACAACGGACCCTACTCCTGCGGCGGCCCCGGCGGCGCCGTCAGTTCCTGCGCGCGTGCGTTCTCGGCGAGGCGTGCGAAGATCTCGTTGCGGATGTGGCCGAGCCGTTCGGCGTCGACGATCTTCTCGCCGTCGGCGTCGGTCACGTAGAAGACGTCCAGCACCTGGTCGACGTTGGTGCTGATCTTGGCGAGATGGATCGACAGGCCGAGGTGGAAGAGGCTGTTGGTGATCGCAAACAGCACGCCGGCGCGATCCTGCGTATAGACGTCGAGCACGGTGAAGTGCTCGGATACCTCGTTGTCGACCTCAATCTCGGTGGGGACGCGCGGTACGAACCGCTTGCCGAGGATCGACGGACGCTTCGACTCGGCGACCAGCCGTTCGACGTCCAGTTCGCCCTTCAGCACCTTGTCCAGGTTGCCTTGCAGCCGCTCCCAGCGTTGCGGCCGCTGCACCGCTTCGGCCTGGTCGCCGTGGGAGATGCGGAAGATGTCGAGGGCCACGCCAGTGTGGCTGGTGTTGATGCTGGCGCCGAGGATGTCCATTCCGTGGGCCAGCAGCACACCGGTGATCATGGAGAACAGGCCCGGACGGTCACGGGTGACGACCGTGAACTCGCTGAATTCGCGCTCCGGGTAGTGCTTCACTTCGGTGATCGATGGATCGCCATCCAGACTAGCAACCAGCTGCAGGTGGTGCAGGATGCTCTCCTCTGCCATTCCCAGGAAGTAGCGGTCCGGCATGTCGTTCAGGAAAACCTGCACCTCGTGCTCGGGGCGTGCGCCGTTGACGGCGGCGGCGATGCGCTGCTTGACGCGGGCGACGCGTTCGAGGTGATCTTCCTCCACGAAGGCCTCGCGCTCGAAGACGTCCAGGGTGTTGAGGTAGAGTTCGCTGAGCAGCATATCGTGCCAGTTGTTCCAGATCTTCGGTCCGACAGCGCGCATGTCGGCGAAGGTCAGCAGGTAGAGCTTCTTCAAGTTGTCGAGCGTTTCGACGCGTTTGGCGAACTCGATGATCAGGCGCTGGTCGTGGATGTCGCGGCGCTGTGCCAGGTGCGACATGTTGAGATGCGCGGCGACGAGGAAGCGCAGCTGGTTGGCGTCGTCGGTGTTGAGGTGCAAACGCTCGGCGATGTCTTCAATCATCTGGGCGCCGCGCTCTGAGTGTCCGCCGCCATGCCCCTTGCCGATGTCGTGGAGGATCATGCCGAGGAAGAGAATGTCGACGCGATCGACCTCGCGCATGACCCCCGTGAGCATGGGCGCAATACCCTTGTAGGCGCCGGCGCGCAGGCGTTCGAGCTCGTGCACGCCCCGCAGGGAGTGCTCGTCGACGGTGTAGGTGTGGTAGAGGTCGTGCAGCACCATACACAGGAGCGCGCCAAACTCCGGCAGGAAGGCGCCGAGCACACCGGTGCGGTGCATCTCGAGGAGCGTCTCGTAGACGTGCTGCTTACCGTGCAGCACCTCGAAGAAGGCGGCGACCATGGCGGGGTGGCGGCGTTGCACGTCGTCGATGAGGTGCAGATGGGCGCGCACCAGCCGTTTGGTGCTGTTCGACATGGTCACGCCGTGGCGCTGGGTGTCGCCGAAGATGCGGATCATGTTGCTCGGGTCCTCGCGCAGCACCTCCGCCCGGGAGACCGACAGTACGCCGTAGGAGATGGTCACGCCCGGGCGGATGTCGCGCGTGCGTGCGCGGCCGAAGCCGAAGTACGGGCGCCGGCGTTCCAGGCAGCGTTCGATGATCTCGTCGGCGAAGCGGTTGATGGTGGCGGCGTTGAGGTAGTAGGTGCGCATGAACAGCTCCACGCCCTTGCGGGTCGGCGTGTCGCGGAAGCCCAGGTCTGCCGCGATGCGCTCCTGATACTCGAAGGTCAGCCGATCCTGATGCTCCCCGGACAGGAAGTGCAACGCGTTGCGCACGCGGAACAGGAAATCGCGGGCCGACTCCAGCTCCTCCTGCTCGCGCTCGGTGATGACGCCCTTTTGGACCAGCTCGGCGATGGAGTTGGTCTTGAACTTTACCTTCGCCATCCACAGGGCGGTGTGCAGGTCGCGCAGCCCGCCTTCGCCATCCTTGAGCTGCGGTTCAAGGATGTACACCGAGTCGCCGTAGCGTTCGTGGCGTTCGCGGTTCTCGTCGAGCTTCTCCTTGAAGAAGCGCTCCGCGTTGCGCTTGAGCACGTCGCGCTCCATCGCCGCGGCGAAGTCGCCGAACAACAGCTGGTCGCCGCACAAGTAGCGCGCGTCGAGCAACGCGGTCTTGACCTTGAAGTCCTGCGCTGCCAGCTTGACGCACTCGCGCACGTTGCGCATGGCGTTGCCGACCGTGAGTCGCGTGTCCCACAGGGTGTAGAGAATGCGCTCGCTGACGTACTCGATGTACGGCTCGCGCTTGTGGGGATAGAGGAAGAGCAGGTCGATGTCCGAGCACGGGTTGAGCTCGGCGCGCCCGTAGCCGCCCTGGGCGACGATCGTGCAGCGTTGATCGAGCCGCGAGAAACGTTCTGCGTACACAGCGTTGGCGGCGTCGAAGAGGCTGCAGATGAGGTGGTCCATGGCACCGGTGTAGCTGTCGACGATTTCATGCCCCGGGGCACCCTGCTGATGACGCTCGAACAGCACCGCCTTGACCCCCTGCAGATAGTCGCGTGCCAGGCGCCCCCAGTCGGTGCTCGGGAGCAGAGCTTCCAGTGTGACGTCGCTGGGGTTCATAAATTCTCTACGACCCGAGTATTCTCTACGAAACGCTGAATGCCACGCAAGAGGCCGGCGGCAATTGCTTGCTGATAGCCGGGCTGCGCCAGGCGCGCCGCCTCTTCGGGATGCGTGAGGAACGACACCTCGACCAACACGCACGGCATCCCGGCGCCGACGAGGACGTAGAACGGGCCGCGCTTGACGCCAAGGTCGTTGGCCTTCCAGCCCTGCGCGCCCAGATCGGCCACCACCGCTTTCTGCAGTTGCTCGGCGAGCGACACCGACTCCTCGATCTTGTAGCTTTGAATGAGATCACTGAGGATGAGCGACACGTCGTGTCCGCGCCCGCCGCCGGTCACGGCGCGCAACCCGTTCTCCATTTCGGCGAGACGAATGGTGGCGCGGTCGTTGGTGTTGTTGAGATAGTACGTTTCGACGCCGGAGAGGCGCGGGTTCGGACTGGCGTTGCCGTGGATGGACACGAACAGGTCTGCCTGCTCGGCGTTGGCGCGCGCGGTCCGTTCCTCAAGCGGAATGAAGACGTCGGAATCGCGCGTCAGCACGACGTTGAAGCCCGCCACCTGCAGACGGTCGCGGAGCTGCAAAGCAATGGCCAGGACGATGTCCTTCTCGGCGATGGCACCCACCCCGATGGCGCCCGGGTCCTTGCCGCCGTGGCCGGGATCGAGGACGATCTTCAAACGGCCTGGCGGCACTGCAGGGGGTGGCGGCCGTTGCCGATCGGCGGACGAGCGCGGCACGCTGGCGACAACGGTGTCCGATTGCTGTTTCGCCTGTGTGGGGACCGGGCGCTGTGGTTGAGCCACTGCTGGCGTTGGAGGTTGGGCGCCGCCGTGCGGTGCGTCGGCGCGCAAGGTGTGATCGGCCGGCACGCTGGCGGGCGTACCGAGGCGAGGCGTGCCACGGACGTCGATGATCAACCGGAAGGGGTCGAGCATTGGAAACGCACCGAACTCGCTGAGCCCGGGCACATCGAGAATCAGGCGCGTCGTGCTGCCGTCGTGCTCGGCAGCACGCACGCGTAGCGCCGGCCCCTGCGGCAGCGCCACTGCTGCAACCCCCGGGTTGTTGAGCCGGGTGTCGAGCAAGTCGACGTACAGACGGGGAGGGATGCCCAGTTCGGGGCGGGCGGTGCTGCGCTCCAGACGAAAGTGTGCGGGCTCCGACAGCTCAACGATGAGGCGCGTGGTTGCCGGTGAGGTGATCTGCCGTACCGCACGCACGACCGGGGTAGCGTGCGCGCGTGCCGCGGCGAGCAGCATGAGTGCGACGAGCCAGGTGATGAGGAGAGCTAGACGGTGTGGGGGCACGGTATGCGGTGCCCGTACGCTGAGTGTCGGAGGAGGCGTAGCGAGCGCGCCGCCGCGGTCGCCGGGGAATGGAGAGGGTGTCTCAAAACCCGGCGGCGGTTCGTGCCACCGCGTCGCCGTGGAATCAAATTCCACGGCTGAGTCGTTCCAAGCCCACTGAAGGGGCTGACCGCCCTCTCTGATCTGCGTTTGGAGCCCCCTTGGTGGGCTTTGCTGCGACTCAGCCGGGCGATTTGATCGCCCGGACGCCCGGCGCGGGAGTTTTGAGACAGCCTCTCGATTCCCCGGCTCAGTCGATCCAAGCATGCCCTGAGATTGGTGGAAGGGTCGGCTGAAGCCGACTGCAAGCCCACTCCTGTGAGTCCCCTTCAGGGGACTTTTCGGCGACTCAGCCGGGGAATTCATTCCCCGGCGTCGGCGCTGCGCGTAAGTGGCAACCTGGTTCCGAAGAACATCGACCGGACCAATACACGAATCCGATCCAGCTAGCCGCGCATTCATCTCGAACTCGACTCGCTGTCCTTGCGCGCTGCCTCGACCAACGCGTGCAGGCGCGTCAGGGCGTCCAACGGGGTCAACTGATCGACATTGATGCACGCCAGCTCCTCGCGCAGGCTGCGTTCGCGTGCGGCGAACAGCGCCAGCTGACCCGACGGGGTGCCGTTCCCTTGCGCCAGCCGCGGTTGTCCCGCTTCGTTGAACTCGCCCTGCTCGAGGTTGTGCAGGATCTGCTTGGCGCGCTCGATCACCAAACCCGGAACGCCTGCGAGGCGGGCGACTTGGATGCCGTAACTCTGACTCGCCGGACCGGGCACGATGCGCCGCAGGAAGACAACATCGCCTTTCCATTCGCGCACCGCTACCGAAAAGTTTTCGATGCGCGCGTGCGTGCGCGCCAGGTCGGTCAGCTCGTGGTAGTGCGTGGCAAACAAGACGAGCGGCCGCGACGGCGCACCGTGCAGGTGTTCGGCAACCGCCCAGGCGATCGAGATGCCGTCGAAGGTGCTGGTGCCGCGGCCAATCTCGTCGAGGATCACCAGGCTGCGCGGCGTGAGGTGTGCGAGGATGTCGGCGGTCTCTTTCATTTCCACCATGAACGTCGACTCACCGCCCGCGAGGTTGTCGGAGGCGCCCACGCGCGTGAACAGCCGATCGACGACGCCGATTTCGGCGGCCGCTGCCGGTACGAAGCTACCCGTCTGCGCGAGCAGCACGATCAACGCCACCTGGCGCAGGTAGGTGGACTTGCCGGCCATGTTCGGCCCCGTGATCGTCAGGATCTGCGGTCCATCGGGGTCGAGGACGCAGTCGTTGGGTACGAAGCCGGCGCGGCCGGCCATCACCTCGACGACAGGATGCCGGCCGTCGCGAATCGTCACGCGCCGCGCGCGGCTGAGCTGCGGCCGCACGTACTGGTGGCGCTCCGCGGTCGTGGCCAGCGCGGAGAGGACGTCGAGCCGGGCCAATGCCGTGGCGCTACGGCTGAGCCGCGCCTGTTGCGTACTGATCTCCTGCACGAGCTGCACGAACAGCTCGTACTCCAGGCCGCGCAGGCGTTCCTCGGCACCGACGACTTTGGCTTCGTACTCTTCGAGCTGGGGCGTGACGAAGCGCTCGGCGTTGGCCATGGTCTGCTTGCGTCGATAGTCGGCGGGGACGAGGTGGAGGTTGGGTTTGGTGATTTCGATGTAGTAGCCGAATACCTGGTTGTAACGGATCTTCAGCGAGGCGATGCCGGTGCGGTTGCGTTCGGCGGCTTCGAGCTGTGTGATCCACAGCTTGCCGTTCTGCGAGAGGCCGCGCAGCTCATCGACGGTGGCGTGATGTGCGCTGCGGATCACGCCGCCGGCATGCGGGTTCAGCGGCGGATCATCGACGAGCGTCGCCGCGATGCGCGCCTTCAGATCCGGCATCGGGTCGAGGTCGTCACCGCAGCGGCGCAGCAGGCGCACCGGAACTGCGGCGAGCGCGTCCTTGAGCCGTCCGATCCGTTCGAGCGTGGCCGCCAGGCCGACGATGTCCCGCGGCGTCACGCGTGCCGCAGCGAGACGCCCGTTGAGGCGTTCGAGATCGCCGATGCCGCGCAATTCGGCTTCCAGCCCCTGCCGCCAGGTGTGTTGCTCGCGCAGCTGCTCGACGGCATCGAGACGCTCGCCGATGGCGGCGATGTCCGTCAGCGGCGTCAGCAGCCATTGCCGCAGCAGGCGGCCGCCCATCGGCGTCAGCGTCTGATCCAGCACCCACAGCAAGGAGCCGCGGCGCTCGCCGCGCATGGTCGCCAGCAACTCGAGGTTGCGTCGGGTCGCCTGATCGAGCTGCAGCCGTTCGCCACTGCCATGCACCTCCGGAAGTCGGAGATGTTCCAGCCCGGCGCGATGCGTTTGCGTCAGATAGCCCAACAGGGCCCCGACGGCGCCGAGGCCTAGCGAAGGGAGGTCGGCACCGTGGCGGCGCAGCCACTCCTGCGCGGGCCCCGGCGCGAAGCACTCGACCGGCAAGGCGTTCGCCAGCGCTGCAGGAACGGCCGCGGCCACGCACACGGCGAGGTCCTCGTCGTGCGCCGGCAGCAGCAGCTCGCGAGGTGCGAGCCGGGTCAACTCGTCGGCCAGTGCGACGCCATCGGCGAGCGGCACGATGCGCAGCTCACCGGTCGACAGGTCCACGGCAGCGAGCGTCGGCCCGCTGTCCTCACGCATCACCGCGACGAGGTAGTTCGGTGCCTTGGGATCGAGGCATTCCTCTTCGGTGACTGTCCCGGGCGTGATGACTCGGACGACGGCGCGCTCGACGAGGCCGCGCGCAGTTGCGGGATCTTCCATCTGATCGCAAATGGCGACCTTCAAGCCGGCGGCCAGCAGCTTCGCGATGTATGGCTGCACCGAATGGTACGGGACGCCGCACATCGGAATCGGCACGTCGTCCTTCTTGCTGCGCGTGGTCAGCGCGACATCCAGGATCGGCGCCGCCCGCTCGGCGTCTTCGAAGAACATCTCGTAGAAATCGCCGAGGCGGAAGAACAGCAACGCATCGGGGTGCGCGCTCTTCACCCGCAGATACTGCTCGAGCATCGGCGTCAGCTTCAGGGGTTGGTCCGTCGCCATGGGCGGGAGGATTCTGGCATTGCGTTGCGAGCGCGGCAACTGCGCGGCGACGCCGCGTTTGACACACCACTCACCCGCATCGCACAAGGGCAGGATGACTGGTGGCAGGCGGGGGCGCGCGTCAGCAGCGGAGCGGGCGAATCAACGCAACGCGCTGCTCGCCGGGTTCCTCGGCTGGACCCTCGACGCCTTCGACTTCTTCATCCTGGTGATGGTGCTCGACGCCGTCGCCACGGAGTTCGGGCGGACGCGGCCGGACATCGCCCTGACGCTGACCGCGAGCCTGGCCATGCGTCCGGTGGGTGCGCTGCTCTTCGGGGTCATGGCCGACCGCTACGGGCGGCGATTGCCGCTGATGCTCGATCTCGTCTTCTACTCGGTGATCGAAGTGCTCTCCGGCCTGGCGCCGGATTACAGAACGTTTCTCATTCTGCGTTTGCTGTTCGGTATCGGCATGGGGGGCGAGTGGGGGGTGGGTGCGTCGTTGGCGATGGAATCGGTACCCGCGAAATGGCGCGGCGTGCTTTCGGGGTTGCTGCAGGAGGGTTATGCGTTCGGCTACCTGCTGGCGGCGCTGGCGTACTTCGTTGTCTTTCCGCGCTGGGGGTGGCGCACCATGTTCTTCATCGGCGGGTTGCCGGCGCTGCTGTCGCTGTTTGTGCGCGCCCGCGTGAAGGAGCCGGCCGCGTGGCACGAGCATCGCCTGGCCGACCGGAGGAGCTACGTGCGTGCCATCGTCATGCACTGGCGGCGCTTTGTGTACCTCGCCGTTTTGATGGCGATGATGAACCTGATGTCGCACGGCACGCAGGACATGTACCCGACCTTTCTGCAGCACCAGCGGCAGCTGTCCCCGCAGCAGACAGCGCTGGTGACGATGGTGGCAATGGTCGGGGCGGTGCTTGGCGGGGTGCTGTTCGGCTTGCTGTCGGACCGGTTCGGCCGGCGGCGCGCGATGGTGACCGCGGTGCTCGGTGGCTTGCTGGTCGTG
>Ga0335069_10010372_pt1 | contig 13203 bp, 16 predicted proteins | sample Lox_Sample_11_FD_206714 | JGI IMG/M metagenome (GOLD analysis project Ga0335069, IMG submission 206714) | Soil microbial communities from Loxahatchee National Wildlife Refuge, Florida, United States - Lox_Sample_1.1 | ecosystem: Environmental > Terrestrial > Soil > Wetlands | place: USA... | reverse complement strand
TGCGGGAACGCGGCGAGCCGGGCGGCGAGCTCCTGCGCCGCGGCCAGCGCCTGGCCGGCCGGGACGACGCGGTTGGCCAGCCCCATCGCCGCCGCCTCATGAGCATCGACGGCGCGCCCGGTGAGGATCATGTCCATCGCCCGGCTGGTCCCGATCAGCCGGGGCAGCCGCACGGTGCCGCCGTCGATCAGCGGGACGCCCCAGCGGCGGCAGAAGACGCCGAACACGGCGGTCTCGTCCGCGACCCGCAGGTCGCACCACAGGGCCAGCTCCAGGCCGCCGGCCACCGCATACCCGGATACCGCCGCGATGACCGGCTTGGACAGCCGCAGCCGGCTGACGCCCATCGGCCCGTCGCCGTCCGGGGCCGCCCGGTTGCCGCGTTCGGTGCCGATCGCGGTGAGGTCGGCGCCGGAGCAGAAGACGCCGCCCTCGCCGTGCAGCACGGCCACGGCGGCGCCCGGATCGGCGTCGAACGCACGGAAGGCCGCGGCGAGCTGGGCGGCGGTGGGGCCGTCCACCGCGTTCCGGCGGGCCGGCCGGTGCAGGAAGACGGTGGTGACGGGACCCGACTGCTCCGCGCGGACGGCCTGTTCGGTCATGGCTGGCGGTCGACTGGTGAGCGCGGCCCGGGGGCCAGCGGGGTCGTCGAATCAAACCGGGTGTAGCCGCTGCAATGGCAGCGCCGTCCCCAGCGCTCCCGGGCCGAACAGCTGGTGGCATCGTGGTGGTAACTGGCCCGGTGGAGGCAGCGTTCACACGGCGGCACGTCGTCCTTGTTCGGAGCCCCGGGTATCCAGCCAGGCACATTCCAGCTCATCGCGGCTCCTTCCCCTGCGTATCACGGGTGCGGAGGCTCAGTCTCGTCGCCCGGGCTCGTCGTCGTCCGTCGCGTAAGGACCCAGGCGCCGCCACCGGACCCATCGCCGGAACCCCCTGACGGGATGGGCCAGTGACCGGAACCAGTCGCGGTCGACGGGGCCGAACGAATCAACCGGAATCCCCATCACACGCTGCGGTTCTTCGCCCTGCCTGGCGCGCGGACCTGTCTTCCTCGGGAAGCCGAGGACCCGGTTTGGCTCATATCGATCGCCGGCCATGGGTCCACTCCTGGGGCATCGCGGCTGACCTCGCTCACACCTGCTCAAAGGATGACGTGACGACGGAGATAAAACAAGATCAGGGCAAGGGGCCCGCGGTGCCGGGGCGGGACCTTGGCCCGCGGTCCGGGGACCATCTCCTCTGGAACAGGGCCGGCTACCCAGAGTCACATGAAAGAAGGGCGGCGGGGACTCGAACGGAAGCTGGTGGACTGCCATGAACAACACATGGCTATCGTCCATGTTCTCGGGAAAGGCGGCCGAAGGAGATGCCATCCCTTGACCTATCGGGTCCGGGAACGGGGGCCGCTCGGTAAAGAAGAGGGGGTACTGGTATGGTGCCGATCCTATTTCGGGCGTTCAGCACGATCGTGACAGTGGTGATAGCTGTCGTGGTGTCCGCCGTGGTGGGCGACTCGCCCCTCGGGAAAGTATGGGCGGCTGTACTGATCGCCTTTGTCATCGCACTGGCCGAGTGGCTGATCAACTGGGCACCTAAGCACTCTGCGCTGGCCCGCAAGCTTCTGGATAACCGAGCCAGCATGGTCGGAATGTGGGTGCAGAACGTTGATCGGGTCCTGCATGGGCAGGAAGGCATCCGGTTCTCGATCTTCTGGGTGTATTACAAGAAACCTGAGGGCTACGCGGTGGCCGGATATGCGTACAATCCGGAGGGCAAGAAGTACGCCGCATGGTGGTCGGTCGGAAGCCCTGAATTCGGGGAAGACGGGCGTTCCATGACCTACCGCTGGGGAGGCACAGTTATGGAAGGAGGACGTGCTGACGATGATGCGGAACGCACCGGTATCGCGAGCATCAGCATTGATAAAGAAGGTAAAGTCGAACACGTCGGCATGAACCTTAGCTTGTGCGTTAATATTCAGCGGGTGACCGTTGAATGGCTCAGCGAGATCGGGCTTGGCCAATATCAGCCGGACGACCTGAGGGAGCAGGAGATCCGGGATGCGGCAGCGTGTGCATATGCGAGGGGCCTGCCGCCCCCGGCTCGGGTAACCGCGACGGCAGGATGACGAGTCGCACCAGAGCCACGTGCCGGCTGGGTGATCCGGTGCACCGGAAGGCTGGCCGATCAGGAACCGACTCGGTCAGGTGCCGGCATAGGCCGCGAGATGCTCGCCGGTGAGGGTGGAGCGGGCGGCGGCGAGGGCGGCGGGCGGGCCCTCGAAGACGATCCGGCCGCCGTCGTGGCCGGCGCCGGGACCGAGATCGATGATCCAGTCGGCGTGGGCCATGACCGCCTGGTGATGCTCGATGACGATGACCGACTTGCCGGAGTCGACGAGCCGGTCCAGCAGGCCGAGCAGATGCTCGACGTCGGCGAGGTGGAGGCCGGCGGTCGGCTCGTCGAGGACGTAGACGTCGCCCTTCTCCGCCATGTGGGCGGCCAGCTTGAGCCGCTGCCGCTCGCCGCCCGACAGCGTGGTGAGCGGCTGGCCGAGGCTGAGGTAGCCGAGCCCGACGTCGGCGAGCCGGCCGAGGATCTTGTGCGCGGCGGGCGTGCGTGCCTCGCCGGTGCCGAAGAACTCCCCGGCCTCGATCACCGACATCGCGAGCACCTCGCTGATGTCCCGGCCGCCGAGGTGGTATCCGAGCACCGACGCCTCGAACCGCTTCCCCTCGCACTCCTCGCAGGTGGTGGCGACGCCGGCCATCATCGCCAGGTCGGTGTAGATGACGCCGGCGCCGTTGCAGTTCGGGCAGGCGCCCTCGGAGTTGGCACTGAACAGCGCCGGCTTCACGCCGTTGGCCTTCGCGAACGCCTTGCGGACCGGGTCGAGCAGCCCGGTGTACGTCGCCGGGTTGCTCCGCCGCGAGCCGCGGATCGCGCCCTGGCCGACCGGCACCACTCCCTCCCGGCCAGACACCGAGCCGTGGATCAGTGAGCTCTTCCCCGACCCGGCCACGCCGGTCACCACCACCAGCACGCCGAGCGGTATGTCGACATCGACGTCCCGCAGGTTGTGGGTGCTGGCGCCGCGTACCTCCAGCACTCCCGACGGTGCCCGCACCGACGGTTTCAAGGAGGCCCGGTCATCCAGGTGCCGGCCGGTCAGCGTGCCGCTGGCCCGCAGCCCGTCGACGGTGCCCTCGAAGACCACCTCCCCGCCGGCCGGGCCGGCGCCGGGGCCGAGGTCGATGACGTGGTCGCCGATCGCGATCGCCTCCGGCTTGTGCTCCACGACGAGCACCGTGTTGCCCTTGTCGCGCAACTGCAGCAGCAGGTCGTTCATCCGCTGGATGTCATGGGGATGCAGGCCGATGGTGGGCTCGTCGAAGACGTAGGTGACATCGGTGAGCGACGACCCGAGGTGCCGGATCATCTTGGTGCGCTGGGCCTCGCCGCCCGAGAGCGTGCCCGACGGGCGCTCGAGGCTGAGGTAGCCGAGCCCGATCTCGACGAACGAGTCGAGGGTCTGCTGCAGCGCCGCCAGCAGCGGCGCCACTGACGGCTCGTCGAGGCCGCGCACCCACGCGGCGAGGTCGCTGATCTGCATCGCGCAGGCGTCGGCGATGTTGATGCCGCTGATCCGCGACGACCGGGCGGCCTCGCTGAGCCGGGTGCCGCCGCACCCGGGGCAGGCGGTGAAGGTGACCGCCCGCTCCACGAAGGCGCGGACGTGCGGCTGCATCGCGTCGACGTCCTTGGCCAGGAACGACTTCTGGATCTTCGGGATCAGCCCCTCGTACGTGAGGTTGATGCCCTCGACCTTGATCCTGGTCGGCTCCTTGTAGAGCAGGTCGCGGAGCTCGGCCTTGGTGAACTGGCGGATCGGCTTGTCCGGGTCGAAGAAGCCGCAGCCGCTGAAGATGCGGCCGTACCAGCCGTCCATGCTGTAGCCGGGGATCGTCAGCGCGCCCTCGTTGAGCGACTTGCTGTCGTCGTACAGCGCGGACAGGTCGAAGTCGGTGACCGAGCCCCGGCCCTCGCAGCGCGGGCACATGCCGCCGGTTCGGGTGAAGGTCGCTCTCACGGTCTTACCGGCGCCGCGCTCCACGGTGATCGCACCGCTCGCCCGGACCGATGGGACGTTGAAGGAGAACGCGTTGGGCGAGCCGATGTGCGGCTGCCCGAGCCGGCTGAAGAGGATGCGCAGCATCGCGTTGGCGTCGGTGGCGGTGCCGACCGTGGAGCGGGCGTCGGCGCCCATCCGCTCCTGGTCGACGATGATCGCGGTCGTCAGCCCTTCGAGCACGTCGACCTCGGGCCGGGCCAGCGTCGGCATGAAGCCCTGGACGAAGGCGCTGTAAGTCTCGTTGATCAGCCGCTGCGACTCCGAGGCGATCGTGCCGAACACCAGGGAGCTCTTGCCCGAGCCGGAGACGCCGGTGAACACCGTCAGCCGGCGCTTCGGGATCTCGACGCTGAGGTCCTTGAGGTTGTTCACGCGCGCGCCGTGCACGCGGATCAGATCGTGGCTGTCGGCACCGTGCCGCGCAGGCGACTGCGTGCCCGTCCTCGTGGCCATGCTCATCGTGTCTCCATCCGTCAGGCGGGACCGGCTTCGCGGTCCGAGCGGGCGCGGGGCCGGCCCTCACGGGTCCTGAAGCAGCCCGAGGACATTGCCGTCGGGGTCGGTGACGGTGGCCACCAGGCGGCCGCCCCCGACGTCGCGCGCGGCCTCCTTCACGGTGGCACCCGCGGCGGTCACCTCGGCCAGCTTCGCCTCGATGTCCGGCACGTGCCAGTAGGCCACCGGCGAGGTCATGCCCTGCTGCGCGCCGCCCGGCACCAGCCCGATGTGCTGGCCCGCGACGTCGAAGCCGACATAGTAGGACGAGTCGTGCTGCGGCGGTATGCCGACCAAGGCGGTGTACACCGCCTTGGCCGCCGCCAGGTCGGACACGGGATGCAGCACGGTCTTGATTCCCTGGGTGGAAGAGTCGCTCATGGTCACTCCTGAAGTCGTGGGTCGCATCGGCCCGGCGGGATTGCCGGGCTTGAACCGGGGTCGGTGACGGTGGTCGCCGGGCGGCCGCCGCCGGCGTCGTGCGCGGGCTCCTTCATGGTGCCGTCCGCGCAACTCCTGGCCGCGATCGCCGGATGGCTCAGCGCAGCTCCTGGATGCGGATCAGGTTGCCCGCGGGATCGCGGAAGGCGCAGTCGCGGACGCCGTATGGCTGCTCGGCCGGCTCCTGGACGACCTCGGCGTCGCTGGCCTGCAGCTTCTCGAAGACGCCATCGAGGTCGGCGGTGGCCAGAAGGATGCCGGCGTAGCTGCCCTTGGCCATCATCTCGGCGATGGTACGGCGCTCGTCGTCGGTGATGCCGCAGCCGGGAGCGGCCGGCGGCTCCAGGACGATGGACGTGCCGGGCTGGCCGACGGGGCCGACCGTGATCCAGCGCATCTCGCCGTATCCCACGTCGTTGCGGACCTCGAAGCCCAGGATGTCGCGATAGAAGGCCAGAGAGGCATCCGGGTCGTTGTGCGGGAGGAAGCTCGCTTGAATGGTGATGTCCATGGCGGTCAGGCTAGCTGCGGCTGCGTGACCCGCGCTTCTCGATTCCTGATCGGTCTGGTCACCTGTTTCGCCACGCACGACGGCATCCCCGCCGTCGCACGGGCCGCGTGGCGCCGGTAGGTGCTGGGCGGCACACCGACCAACTCGGTGAACCGGGTGCTGAAGGTACCCAGCGACGAGCATCCGACCGCGAAACAGACCTCGGTGACGCTGAGGTCGCCACGACGCAGCAGCGCCATCGCGCGTTCGATGCGCCGGGTCATCAGATAGGCGTACGGCGACTCGCCGTAGGCGAGCTTGAACTCACGGCTGAGGTGCCCGGCCGACATGTTCGCGCCACGGGCGAGCGCCTCGACGTCCAGCGGCTGCGCGTACTCCCGGTCGATCCGGTCGCGGACGCGGCGCAGCACCGCGAGATCGCGCAGGTGCTGCGCCTCGGCGGATCTGCTGGTCACCCGTGCATCTTATCCGTTCGGCGTCAGCCGCCCCGGCAGCAGTATCGGCCGTAGCCGGCCAGCCACTGATCGTTTCCATGTCAGGGTGTTACCGGCCCGGCTCGTGGGTGACCGTCCCGCGGACGCGAGCCTCTCAGATGACGGGCGCCCGCGGTGTCTGTTCATCTCAGAAATTAAGCTGGCGGTTCAGAGGATGAGTCAGCCGGCTGGGCTGACTCATTTGTACTGTCCTGCTGCTGAGGAGTGTTATAGTCACCCAACTCCCGTATGAATAGCGAGCGACTCCAGAAATAAAAGAAAAGAAAGCCCAGCGAAGCGTAGAGGATCGCTAGCCCCAAGCCGAAAGCTCCGCTCGACGGAAGCCCGCCAAGAGGTGCCTTCATGCTCTCGGCGAATCTGCTCAGGGCGGGTACGATATGTCCGATCTGCACGAGGCCGACGCCAACGATGATCTTCGTCAGCCAATCGGAGACCTGCTCCAGATTAGTGTTGCCCTGGTACTGTGTAACCCTTTCCGATCGAGCTGAGCCATGCACTGTGCGCGGGATTCCGAACAAGAACCCGACGATCCCGCCCGTGAAGTAGGCGGAACCTCCTATTACCGCGGCGGTCCCGAAGGCACTCCATCTAGCCCCGCTCGGAACCTGTGAGGTGTAAATCAGCATGACGACAAAGCCTAGGACAGCTACCGCGGGAATGCCCCACAACCAGATGAAGAGGAAATGCTGCGGGAGATCGGAGGGCCACAGGCCCGCCCAGCTGAAGCGTTCAGTATCCCTTCGCGCAGGATCCTCTGGCGCAGGGTTTACCGCTTGAGCTGGCTCCACCGGTTCTGCCACACACCGAGAATAGCGTCAACCGGTCTGATCACATAAGACTCATGCATCTCATCGGCCTGATCGGCGCGCCGGCGTCCGAAGCGCAGCGCGGTCATGCCCTCACCGCCTACAACGCTGGATTCATGGGCTTCGTCCCTGCGGGTTCGTTCGTTATTGCCGGCCTGGCCGCTGCCGCCGGGACGCGCTGGGCCCAAGCCTGGTCCGTGATTAGTTCGTGACGATAGGACAGACGTCGTGCGCCCAGTCCGTTTCGCCGCGGCGGCGGGCAGCCTGCCCAGCCTCGATTGTCCGCCCGCAGGCTTTGCAGGTCTTCCCGGTGGCGTGGGCGAAGTGATCTTCCCCCGTATGCTTGTCACCTTCGCCGAGGTCGGCATCCGCAAGTCTTCTGCTCTCGCCCCCGACAAGGCTCTGCTGGGGTGTATATCCGGCGGTCATTTGTCCTCCTCACCCGGGCCAGGCACCGAGTCGCCACGTGGCGTTATGACATCCAGCATGACATGGGGCAGTGCAACAAGCTAATCAGGACCGAGCGGCATCCGGCTCCGAGTTCGCATCTCCGTCCTCCTGGCAGGTGCCGTATTGACCTGCGGAGGTTCGCCGGGCGCCGAACGGGCCTGGCCTCTGGCCTGTCAGCCCGCCGCCATGGCAGCCTCAGCTTGCAAGGTTCCGACTGGGACCGCCCCGGACCGGCGCCGGGCTGGCGGGTGCAGAGCGCCTGGCCGCGCTTGAGGCCGAATGCGCGCGGCTGGTCGCGCTCGGCGCGGTACGCGTGCGGCTGCTGCCTGCCGATGGCGGCAACGAGTCGTGCATCGTGATGCAGGACATCGAGGGCAACGAGTTCTGTCTCGACTGAGTGCCCGCGGCGCGGCGCCGGTCCAGATCGCACGTACACCGCACGAAGCCGGGATGAGGACCAGCCCCCTGATCCTGTGCTTTCGCAGGTCAGGGGCGGTTTCTTGCTGGTGGGCGATACTGGGTTAGAACCAGTGGCTTCTCGCAGCTGGCCTTCCGCGCTGGCCGGACCATCGGGTCAGGACCGGATCGACCGCTGCCTGAAATGCGTAGGCCAGGTTCTCGGTGGGACGGTGCTGTCGAACGACCTTCCGCTAATGGCCGCACATATCCCCGAGCCGGAGCGGATCGCGCGAGCGTTATGCGCTGTCGCCGATCGTCGCTGCCCGCAGGTGGTCGCTGCTGTTGCTGTCAACGTTGCTGTCAGCTCAGTAGTGGTCATGGGGGGTGGCAAGCCGATTGTGCGGGAGTTACCTGCCCTGGACACCGGTGGTTTGCTGGACCCGGCCGCTTTCAATCCGGGGTGCCATGGGCGATGATGGAATGCCGCGGGTAGGCTGCGAGATCACCGTCAGCCGGGGGAGCTATGGCAGAAAGCCGCTACGTGTTCGACAACGCTGCGACGGCCGAGACCGGGCTGCGTTTCGCCGGGCTGGAAGCCACGTTCGATCCCTCTACGATCCGCTACCTGACCGGGGTCGGCGTGACCGGCGGGTGGGCGTGCTGGGAGATCGGCGCCGGTGGCGGCAGTATCGCCCGGTGGCTGGCTGAGCGGGTCGGGCCAGCGGGAAGCGTGCTCGCCACCGACATCGACCCCCGGTTCATCCCGCCCTCCCAGCTGAGCCATCTCGAGGTGGCCCGTCACGACATCACCGCCGATGCGATCCCACTGGCTCGCTACGATCTCATCCACGCCCGGCTGGTCCTGAGCCACCTACCTCAGCGGCACGACGTCCTTGTCAGGTTGGTTCAGGCGCTGCGGCCGGCCGGCTGGCTGGTCATCGAGGACTTCTGCCATGCCTTCGAGCGGGGCAGCGAGCCCACCGGCCCCACCGAGGTGAAGCTCCGGAAAGTGCTCCTCGCGCTGGGCGATTTCATGGAGCGCGCCACCGACAACGAGTGGGATTTCGCCACGTCGCTCCCACAATTGCTTGCCGGTCTGGGGCTGGCCGATGTGGGCGGGGAGGGCCGGCTGGTCTTCGGCCCGGGCGGTTCGCCCGCCGCGGGGGTGATCGAGGCTGCCTTGCGTCAGGTCGGTGATCAGATGATCGCCGCAGGACTGGTCGACCGCCCGGCCCTGGACGAGGCCATCGTTTTCCTCACCACCCCCACGTCAATGGTCAGCCTGCCCCTGATGGTGTCGGCATGGGGCCGACAGGAATAGCCCCGGGCCGAATCGGCGGATTAGGTGGCGAGCGCATCCATGCCGCAAGTCGTCCAAGTTCGTCCGGACCTTGTGCCTTCCTTCGACTGTCGTGCCAGCTAGCTAAGGGTGTTGGTGGTCGCCAGAGAGGGCGGCTGTTCAGGGGTCGTTGCTGTACTCCTGTGCTGTCCGGTCCCCGTTCCCTGCATCCGCATGACTTGGCCGTTCAGGCGCTGGCGTATACCTACCGGATCTCGACCGTCAGCGGCGTGACGCCCGGTAGTGGCGGGAGCAGCAGGGTTGGTAAACCGCTCCCTACCAGTTAGCACGCGGGCGTGCCGATCTCGATCATCAGCAAGTGGGCGGGGCACTATGACTCGGCGTTCACCCAGAAGACCTACGTCCACGCGAGCGAGGAGGACCTGCACCGGGGCCCGGCCGCACTCGCCAGGATCCACGAGATCGCTTAGGACTGCGAGAAATTGTGAGACGGCAGGTCCCAAGGCAACGATCCAGGGCCTTGACGATCTCCGGAAGTAAGGCTTTGACCTGCGGATACGGTGGCGGGCTCGGAGGGACTCGAACCCCCAACCTTCCCTTCTGATCCGTAGATCAATGGAGCATGTCCGGTCAGTGCGCCGGAATCCGTATCGGCAGGTCAGCGTCCTGCCCGCAGTCCGGCATAGACGCCATGGTCCGGTACCGTCCTGTCAGTCCGTGAGAAAGCTGTGAGAGGGCCTCACCGGGATCGCCGGAACCAGTGACCTCTTCCGCGTCAGTTCTGGGTGTCACTGCCGCGGGATGTACTTGCGCCTGGCCGCGCCGCCACCGACGGGGCGAGAAGAAGACGGCCCCCAAAGTGGCGCCCGCGATGTACCACACGACGAAGCTGAAAGGGGTGAAGCTACGCAGTAGCGCTGCGACGACGGCGAGTGCGATGAGTACTCCAAGTACCGCACGCGCCCAATGAAAGAGCATGTATTGCCAGAGGGGCCGCCGACTCATCCACGCCCACTCCTTATTACGAAGCAGCCATCGCCAGAAGGGTCGCTGGTTCATCCCCACCCACTCCTTCATCAGGTCATGACGCACTGGCCTGCTGTACAGAGGACGAAATCTGACCGTTTGATACACGCCAGCGGCAGCCGGTTCCTCGGCCGCGACGGTTACGGGTTTGGCCAGCTCCAGTCCCGGCGAGCTACGCATTACGAGGGTGTTCTCGTGCGTTGCTGGCGGGTTCAAAGCCTGCCCTAGCTTCATGTTCGCAGGTTGCTACTGGTGGCGATCGTTGGCTATTGATGGCGGTTCGGGGACATCTCGGGGACACGGGTGTCCGTAATGCGTGGGCCAGGTTCTCGGTGGTGCGGCGCTGTCGAACGACCTTCCGCTTCCCCGGCCACGTCGCCGTGGTCCAGGTGGTCACCATCACACCGGGGTCCGGGTCCTCCCAGGAAAACGGGGTCTGGGTTTGCGTGCTGTGTCAGGGTGGGGTGCCTGCGGTGGCCAGGTCGGTGGGGGTCTTGCGGCGCCGGCGGCGGGTCCGGGGTGGCAGCCGGCTGCGGCGCGGCGGGCGTTGTCGTCCTGGCGGGCGTCCCATGCGGTGAGGATGCGCTGGTTGCGGACGATCACCAGCTTCCGCGGTCATCCCGGACGAGGTGGTCATGGAGCCTGTCACCGGGCACTGATGGCCGCGCTGTCGATGACCGGCTCTTGGGCGTGCCGCGGTCACCTTGCCGTATGGGCGGCGGCTTTAGCCTGGCGGCGGGTCAGGCGACTTCTCAGGTTGCTGGAATGTACCGCCTGGCCAGATTCCGGTTTTCTTGCGCGTCCACTCGGCGGCGCCACGGTCGACAGTCGTCTTGACCAGCGCGTATATCGCGCCATGCAGGCCTGCGGCCAGCAGGATCTCCCCCCAGCCGCGCTCCGAGTCCATCGGCGCAGGCACGTCAGATCCCCGGCCGACGATCTTCCACACCCTGTTGAAGATCAGCCCGCTGAGCAAGCCGCCAACGATCCCGGCCACGATGGCCACCGGCTTATACAACAACTTGAACATCGCCGCCTCCATCCACCTGATAACCGCCCAGCTGGCCACGAGCGCGCCGGCAGTGAATGCCTCGCTGGCCCCTGGCCGCCGCTAGGCCCATGATCGTCACGTCTCGTGACTCGTCCCGGCCAGGCCCCTGGGCGGCCCCGACCGTGCCATCTCCGCGGCGCCCTTCACCGCGCGGGCCTGGCGCTGAGCATTGCGCTCCAGGCGCCGCATCTCCCGCTGGTTCCAGGCTGCCAGCCGGGCCGTCATGCTGGCCCGGTTCTGCTGGCTGACCTGCCTCAGCGAGGCAAGCGCGATCGCGGTCACGGCCACCGTCTCATAGAAGCGGGGGCTGCGCAGCATATGACCCACCAGCCCCAGCCCGACCAGCCCCCATGTCATCTTGGTGTCAACACCCGAGGCCCCCGGCCGCCGCGCCGGGCTGCTGCCCTCCGCAACGATCGCCTGCGGCGGTTCCCCGGCACCCTGCCCTGATCGTGCCATCTTGCCTCCCACCCTGAACCGCCTGCACACTGCCAGCCTGCCGCACGATGAGGTTCCCGGCATCACCCCCCAGGGGGTGACCTTGGGTTTACGGGCGCAACAGGTTCACGCCTGACCTGACGCCCCGATCGGCGCCGGTCCCCTTGCGAACCGGCGCCGGGCCATGCTGGCGAAAGCCATCGCCAAGCGATGCCAGCCGGGCGGCTCGGACCCGACGACCGGGCGGGACAACCGGGCGCCGGGAAGACGGCTGCGTGCCGTACCGATCTGCGTAACCGATGAGCCTGGTAGATCAGCGGGATCAGCGGGAGCGGCCCGGCGGGCGCCAGGCCGGGCCTCCCAAGGCCGGAGGCCTGGCGCTGACGCCGGGCCCGCGGCGCCGCAGGCGCCGCGCTTGATCATCAGCAAGTGGGCGGGGCACTATGACTCGGCGTTCACGCAGAAGACCTACGTCCACGCGAGCGAGGAGGACCTGCACCGGGGCCGGGCCGCGCTCGCCAGGATCCACGAGATCGCTTAGGACTACGAGAAATTGTGAGACGGCAGGTCCCAAGGCAACGATCCAGGGCCTTGACGATCTCCGGAAGTAAGGCTTTGACCTGCGGATACGGTGGCGGGCTAACGACAGAACTCTGTGACCTGAGGTTACGGTGTTCTGCGCTGGCCTGTTTCCCGGGTTAAGCGGGCTGATCTCCCGGCGTTTTGGGTGTTATGCCCGGTTCTCGGGGTACCCGGGCGAGCTTGGTGCGGGCGGGTGCCTGCGTGCCGGGGGTGATGGTGGCCCAGCCTTCAGCCCGGGCCATTTCAGCCAGGGACAGGGCTTCCAGCTCGGCGGCCAGGGCTCGGAGCCGCCGGGCGCTGGCGAACCAGGGCGCGTAGGCCTGGTACTGGGCCGGGGTGAGCAGCCGGGTGACGGTCTTGCCGTGGACGGTGCGGGTCCACTGGATGCAGGGGCCGTGCAGGGACGGCGGGTCGGCCGTGCAGGCGCAGCGGGGCTTGCCGCAGCGCCTGCGGCGGATGGTGATGGTGCCGGGCAGGGTGAAGCCGATCTGGCCGAGGGCGTCCTGGATGGCGGCCCGGGCCTGGTCTGCGCTGCGGCCGTCTGGAGCTGGCATCGGCCCTCCTCGTGGCCAGGATCCCGCAGATTCCGGGCGCGCGCCTGCCGTTGGCCGGCGTGCCTCCCGCACGTGGCGCCTGGCAATGTATACGGTTAAAGAAACTCCTGCGCTTATTGTGCGGGAAGGCAGGTATGGGCTCCCCGGTGCTCGCGGGCTATGCGACCGAACCGCGGCAGCAGGCCGTGGCTGGCACGGCGGTGCGCGGGCTGTGCCGGTTCGCCACGGCGCGGGGGATCCCGGCCAGCGTTGAGTTCCTGCTGGATTATGACGTGATCGAGGCGTTCTGCGTGGCCGGCCTGCCCGGCCGCGCGTCGTCCACCAGGGGCACCTACCGGTCGGCGTTGTACCGGCTGGCCAGGCCGGTGCACGGCGCGCCGGGGCAGCGGGCGGCGCCGTTCGCGGGCGCCAGGGCGCCGGCGCCGTACTCGGCGGCCGAGCGCGCGGAAGTGGCGGCTATCGCTGCTGGCCAGCGCGATCCGGTGAACCGGGCCTCGGCGCTGGCGATGGTGGTGTTCGGC
>Ga0335069_10010371_pt1 | contig 13205 bp, 10 predicted proteins | sample Lox_Sample_11_FD_206714 | JGI IMG/M metagenome (GOLD analysis project Ga0335069, IMG submission 206714) | Soil microbial communities from Loxahatchee National Wildlife Refuge, Florida, United States - Lox_Sample_1.1 | ecosystem: Environmental > Terrestrial > Soil > Wetlands | place: USA... | reverse complement strand
CAGGACACCGTCGAGGCCGCGTGGCGGATCGTGGACCCGGTGCTCGGCGACGCGGTCCCGGTGCACCCCTACGCCCGCGGCAGCTGGGGGCCCGCCGAGGCCGACCGGCTGCTGCCCGACCGGGACCCGTGGCTCGACCCGGCCGGCTGAGCCCCGCACAGCACTGATCGGAACACAGCATGAGCGACCAGAACGGCCAGAGCAGGGTAGTGATCGTGGGCGGCGGATTCGCCGGGCTGTTCGCCGCCCGGATGCTGGCGCGCGCGCCGGTGGCGGTGACGCTGATCGACCGGGCCGAGCATCACCTGTTCCAGCCGCTGCTATACCAGTGCGCGACCGGCATCTTGTCCGAGGGCAAGATCGCCGCGCCGCTGCGCCAGCTGCTGGCCAAGCACCGCAACGTCGAGTTCGTCATCGCCGAGGCGACCGGCCTGGACGCGGCCGGGCGGCGGGTGCTGGCGCGGCGCCCGCTGGGCGATCAGGTCGAGTTCGGCTACGACTACCTCATCCTGGCGGCCGGGGTCCGGCAGTCCTACTTCGGGCATGACGAGTACGCTCCGATCGCGCCCGGGATGAAGACCATCGAGGACGCGCTGAAGATCCGGCGGCGGGTCTTCGGCGCGTTCGAGATGGCCGAGTCCGCCGAGGATCCGGCCGAACGGGCCCGCTGGCTCACCTTCGCCCTGGTCGGCGCCGGACCGACCGGCGTGGAGCTGGCCGGGCAGATCCGTGAGGTCGCGACCAAGACGCTGCGCAGCGAGTACCGGCAGATCAACCCGGGAGACGCCCGGGTGCTGCTGTTCGACGGCGGCGAGGCCCCGCTGGCGATGTTCGGCCCGAAGCTGTCCGGCATGGCCGCCCGGCAGCTGGGCAAGCTCGGGGTCGAGCTGCACATGGGCTCGATCGTCACCCACGTGGACCCGGGCGGGCTGGAGGTCAAGGATCACGACGGCACGGTGACCCGGCACCTGTGCGGCAACGTGCTGTGGACCGCGGGCGTGGAGGCACCGCCGCTGGCCACCGCCGTGGCCACGGCCACCGGCGCGACCCAGGACCGGGCCGGGCGGATCGTGGTCGGCCAGGACCTGGCCATCCCCGGCCATCCGGAGATCCTGGTCACCGGGGACGTGATGAGCCTGGACAAGCTGCCCGGCGTCGCCGAAGTGGCCATGCAGACCGGGCTCTATGCCGGGCGCAAGGTCAGTCACCTGGCCCGCGGGCGGAGCTTCGACAAGCAGTTCAAGTACCGCGACCTGGGCTCGGCCGCCTACATCTCCCGCGGGAATGCGGTCGTCTCGGCCTTCAAGCTGAACTTCGGCGGCTTCCTCGGCTGGTGGGTCTGGCTGTTCATCCACATCGGCTTCCTCACCGGCTACCGCAACCGCATCGGAGCGGTCCTGAGCTGGTGGTTCGCGTTCACCCGCGATATACGCCGGGAACGGACCTTCACCATCGACGACATACCACTGGTGGCAGGCCAGCCGTATGGCAGTGCCCCGGCCCGGTCAGCCGATCCGCGCGACGCCGGAGCCGGGTAACGGGGTGAACTGCGGGAGGCCGTTACGAAGGCTTGACACACGTCAGCCAGATCCGGTCCTCGGCGTCGGGATCGGCCGGGCTGCCGTCACCACCGGTGACTCCGATGCCGGTGAACCAGCGACGCAGCGCGTCCCGGACGCGACTGACCGGAAACGATGTCATCTCGACCACCTGAGTGAGCAGCCGGTATCTCCCGTCTGGCTGGAGCTCGTATACCTCGATCCGCCACTCGAACACCGCGCCGTCCACCGTATACACCCGTATCAGCAGGTAGTTGTCCTCGAATTGCTGCACGATCTTCTCCAGGCCGGCCATCCGCACCAGGTGGCCTACGGTGGCGATGTCGAAGACGAACACGCCGCCGGCGTTGAGGTGCTCGTACACGCAGCGGAAGAAGCTCTCCCAGGCGGGGAAGCTGAGCAGGTGATTGACGCCCTGATAGGCGCAGACGACGGCGTCGAACCGGGCGTCGAGCCTGAAGGACGTCATGTCGGCCTGGTAGAGCGGCGTTCCCGCGGGCAGCTTCGCCCGGGCGACGGCCAGCATGCCGGGGGATATATCCAGGCCGCTCACCTGGTATCCGCCCTGGTATCCGCCGGCCAGCGACGCGGCGATGGCACCGGTGCCGCAGGCGACGTCGAGCAGGGTCACTGCCCGGCCCCGGCGCGGCTCGATGAGACGGCGCCGCCTGATGAGGTCGTGGACGAACGCGGCCTCCGCCACGCCGTCACCGGCCACGGCGTCATAATGCGGGGCCAGCGGATCGTAGGTCGCCGTCATCCCACGGTTCTACGCCAACCGGGCGAAGCGGCCATCACTCCTCGCGGGTGATGACCCGGGTATGCTCTCTCCGCCAGCATCGGAAGCGGAGGCCAGCTTGCTCTAGCTAAGGAGACGCGCGGTGGGGCCGGTTGACCGGCGGTTGCTGCGGCAGGCGGGGGCGGCGCGCGGGTACCTCGCGGTCGCGGCCGGGCTCGGCCTAGCGGGCGCGGCGCTGATCCTGCTGCAGGCGGACCTCTTGTCCCGGGCCCTGGCGGGGGCGGCGCGCGGCACCGGGATCGGCGCGCTGGCCGCGGTGCTGGCCTGGCTCGCGGTGGTGCTGGCCGGGCGGGCGGTGGCCGCCGCGGGAGGCGAGGCGGCGGCGCTGCGCGCGGCGGCCGTGGTGAAGTCCGGGCTGCGGCGACGGCTCAGCGCCCACGTCCTGCGGCTGGGCCCGGGCTGGCTGAACGGTCAGCAGGCCGGGGAGATCACGACGCTGGCCACCAGGGGTCTCGACGCGCTGGACGCCTACTTCGCCCGGTACCTGCCCCGCCTGGTGCTGGCCGTGGTGGTCCCATTGGCCGTGCTGGTCAGGGTGGCGTTCGCCGACTGGATCTCGGCGGTGATCATCGCGATCACGCTGCCGCTCATCCCGGTGTTCGCAATCCTGATCGGATGGCACACCCGGGCGCAGACCCGACGGCAGTGGCAATCGCTGGCCCGGCTCGGCGGCCACTTCCTCGACGTGGTGACCGGCCTGCCGACCCTCAAGCTGTTCGGCCGGGCCACGGCGCAGGCGGACGTAATCAGGCGGGTAACCGGCGAGCACCGCACCGCGACGATGGCGACGCTGCGGGTGGCGTTCCTGTCCGCCCTGGCCCTCGAGCTCACCGCGGCGCTGGCCACCGCGCTGGTGGCGGTGGAAATCGGCCTCAGGCTGCTGGCCGGTCACGTCGGCTACCAGACGGCGCTGCTGGTCCTGCTGCTCACCCCCGAGGCCTACCTGCCGCTGCGCAACGCCGGAGCCGAATTTCATGCCAGCACGGAGGGCTCCGCCGCCGCGGAGCGCGCCTTCCAGATCCTCGATACCCCCGCTCCGGTCCGGTCCGGACCGGAGCACCCCGGGCCGGCCGGTGACGCCGACCTCAGCCAGGAGGACATCGTGGTCCGGGCGGTCAGCCTCGGCTATCCCGGCCGGGAGCGGCCTGCGCTGGACGCTATCGACCTGACTATCCGGCCCGGCGAGCACATCCTGCTGACCGGCCCGAGCGGGGCAGGCAAGAGCTCGCTGCTGGCGCTGCTGCTCGGATTCGCCACGCCCGGCGGCGGGACCATCCTGGCGGGCGGTACCGACCTGGCCCAGATCCCGGCCGATCGCTGGCTGGGCCAGATCGCCTGGGTGCCGCAGCACCCGCATCTGTTCGCCACGACCGTGGCCGGCAACATCGCGCTCGGCGCGCCCGGCGCCCGGCGGCCGGAGATCGCGGCGGCCGCGCGGCTGGCCGGGGCCGATGATTTCATCCGGCGGCTGCCCCGCGGCTACGACACCATCCTGACCGAGGGCGGCCGCGACCTGTCGGCCGGGCAGCGGCAGAAGATCGCCCTGGCCCGGGCGTTCCTGCGCCGCGCTCCGGTGCTGCTGCTCGATGAGCCCACCGCCCACCTCGACCCGGCCAGCGCCGACCGGGTCCTGACCGCGATCCAGACCCAGATGGCGGACCGCACCGTGGTCATCGTCACGCACCGGCCGCCGCGAGGAGAAGGGCCCGGCCGCCGCCGCCGGATCCTGCGGCTCGAGCAGGGCCGGCTCACGGACGCGGACGACCGGGGCCGGGTGCCGGGCCACCGGGCCGGGCTGGCGGCGGCGCCATGACCCCCGGGGCGGTGCGGCGCGACCCGCTGCTGCGGCTGCTCAGGCTCGCGCGGCCGTGGCGGGGCCGGCTGCTGCTCGCGGTGGTGGCGGGAGCCGCCGCCGCGGCGTGCGGGATCGCGCTGCTGGCGGTATCGGGGTTCCTGCTGGCCCGCGCGTCGCAGCACCCCAGCATCCTGGCGATCTCGGTGGCCGTGGTCGCGGTGCGGGCGCTGAGCGCCGGCCGCGGGCTTTCCCGCTACTTCGAGCGCCTGGCCGGGCACGATGCCGCGTTCCGCATCCTGGCCGACGTCAGGGTCAGCATCTACCGGCGGCTGGAACGGCTGGCCCCGGCCGGGCTGGCCGCGTTCTCCTCCGGCGACCTGCTCGCCCGGCTGATCTCCGACGTCGACGCGACGCAGGACCTGTTCATCAGGGGGATAACCCCGCCGCTCGCCGCGGCGCTGGCCGGCGCCGGCTCGGTCCTCGCCTGCCTGCTGATTCTCGCCCCCGCCGGGGTTCTGCTCGCCGTCGGCCTGCTGGCCGCCGGGGTCGGCATCCCGGTGCTCGCCGCCGTCGCGGCGCGCGGCGCCGCGAGGCGCCTGGCTCCGGCCCGGGGCCAGCTGGCCGCCACGTTCAGCGACCTCCTGGCGGGCGCGGCCGAGTTGCACGCCTACGGCGCCCGCGACACCGCCCTGGTCCCGGTGACCGCGGCCGATCGGGATATGACCAGGCAGGCGGACCGGAACGCGGCCGTGTCCGGCCTGTCCGCGGGCCTGAGTTCCGCGATCGCCGGGCTGGCCGTCTGGGGCGTCCTGCTGCTGGGCGTCGCAGCCACCGGAGACGGCGCGCTGACCAGGGTCCCGCTGGCCGTGCTGACGCTCACGGCGCTCGCCTCCTTCGAGGTCGTCACGGTCCTGCCCGCCGCGGCGGTCCAGCTCGGGCAGGCCCGGGTGTCGGGCCGCCGGATCGCGGCCGTCCTGGACGCACCCGACCCGGTCCGCGAGCCCGCCGTGCCGCGGCCGCTGCCCGATGGCCCGGCATGGGTCAGGCTGCGCGGCGTGCAGGTCCGGTACCGGCCCGGCGACCGGCCCGCTCTCGATGGCATCGACCTTGACCTGCCACCGGGACGACGGGTCGGCCTGGTCGGGCCCAACGGGGCGGGGAAATCCACGGTCGCCAGCGTCTTGCTCCGCTTCGTCGAGGTGAGCGCGGGCATCGCCACCCTCAACGGCCACGACCTGGCCAGCTACTCCGCGGACGACGTCCGGACCATAATCGGCGGCTGCCCGCAGGACCCGCACGTCTTCGACACGTCCCTGCGGGAGAACCTCCGCCTGGCCAGGCCGGACGCCTCCGACGATCAACTCGCCGACGCGGCCGCGCGGGCCGGACTGCTGGACTGGATCCAGTCACTGCCGCGCGGCTGGGATACTCCGGCCGGCGCTCGCGGCGCGGCCCTTTCCGGCGGCCAGCGGCAGCGGCTGGCCCTGGCCCGGGCTCTGCTCGCCGACCCCGCGCTGCTGATACTCGACGAGCCCGCCACGCACCTGGATCCCGGGACACGCCGCGCGCTGACCGCAGACCTCCTGACCGCGACCGCGGGGCGCTCGGTGCTCTTCATCACCCACGACCGCGACGGGCTCGATCAGCTCGACGAGATAGTCGTGCTGGAGGACGGGAGGGTCGCCGCACGCGGGAACCATGCCGCGCTGATGCGGGCCAACGGAACGTACCAGCGCATGTGGCAGACGAGATGATCAGGCCATTGGCGTGACTGATGGGGCATGTGAGTACCAGGGGAACGTAACAGCTGAATGACCATCGGCCTAAATGGAGCGTCTGCTTGCCATTGACCGGGCCGGTGAATAAAGCTTGGGGTGTTGCGATCCACCATGCAGGGGGACCATGCCGACTGGGCTGCCACGATACTGCAGAGCTAGCGGAGACTCGACGTGCTTATCGAGACGAAGCTTCATGCTCCCGTCGCGCGAAAGGAATGGGTGGAGCGGCAGGAGCTCATTGACTACCTGGCCGGTACCACGGCAAAGCTGATCCTCGTCGACGCGCCGGCCGGCTTCGGCAAGACCACCCTCGCGGCGCAGTGGCGATCCAGCGCCATCGACGGCCGGTCGTTCGCCTGGGTGTCGCTCGACCGCGGGGACGACGATCCCGGCAGGCTCTGGTGGCACGTGGTGTCCGCCCTGCACCTGGCCTGCCCCGGATTCGACAGCGAGAAGCTGCTGCGCGCGCTGCACGCCCAGGTTCCCGACTTCGACGGAACCGTGCTGCCGATGCTCGTCAACGAACTGGCCGCACTTGCCGAGCCCGTCGTTCTCATGCTGGATGACTATCACCTGATCAAGGAACACCGCTGCCACGACCAGATGACCCGGCTGCTTGATCACCTGCCGTCATCGGCCCAGGTCGCCATCATCACCCGGGCCGATCCCCCGCTCGGACTGGCCCGGATGCGCGCGGCCGGCGAGATGGCGGAGATCAGGGCCCGCGAGCTGCGCTTCGATCTGCCGCAGGCGGCCGCGCTGACCAGGAACGTCGCCGGGGTCGATCTCACCGATCACGACCTGGAGGATCTGGTCGTCCGGACCGAAGGATGGCCAGCCGGGCTGTACCTGGCGGCGCTGTCCCTGCGCGGCCACCCGTCGCCGGCCGCATTCGTGCGCCAGTTCACCGGCACCAACAGGTTCATCGTCGATTTCCTGGTGGAGGACGTGCTCAGCAAGCAGCCGGAGGAGGTGCGCCGGTTCCTGACCCGGACCTCCGTCCTCCCCCGGTTCTGTGCGCCGCTCTGTGATGCCGTCACCGGCTCGGCCGGCGCGGCCGCGATTATCGAGCTGCTCGAGCGCGAGAACCTGTTCCTGGTCCCGCTCGACGAGAGCCGGGAGTGGTTCCGGTACCACCATCTCTTCGCCCAGGTGCTGCGAGCCCAGCTGGCCGGGACCGAGTCTGCCGTCGTGCCGGTCCTGCACGGGCGGGCCAGCACCTGGCACCGGATATCCGGATCACCGGACGAGGCGATCGGTCATGCGCTCGCGGCCGGGGATGTGGACGGAGCCACCGACCTGATCGCGCGTCACTACTACGTTTACATCGACTCCGGCCAGATCGCCACCGTCTGCCTCTGGCTGCGCCTGCTCGGCGATGGCCGGATAGCCACCAACCCGCTCGCGGCCCACGTCGCGGCGTGGACCGCGGCACTGTCCGGAGACCCGCATGCGGCCCGGCGCCTGCTGCCGGTCATCGAGGCGGCGGACGACATCGGCCCGCTTCCCGACGGCATGCGGTCATTCGAGTTCTCGGCCGCGCTCCTGCGAGGGACGTTCGGATTCGACGGCCTCGGGCCGATGCGCGAGGCCGGCCAGCGGGCGGTCAGGCTGGAACCCGACCCCGCATCACCCTGGCATGCCCTGGCGCACAGTGCGTTCGGCGCCGCGCTGTACTGGAACGGCGAGTTCGAGCAGGCCGCCGCGCACGCGGAGGAGGGCCTGCTCAGCAAGACGGCCATCTCGATGGTGTTCATGCTGAGCTCCGCGGTCATGGCCCTGCTCGCGGTCGACGCGGGCCGGCTGACCCAGGCCGACGAGCTCGCCCGGGCGGCCCGCGAGATGGCGGACGATCCCGGCCTCGGCCTGGGGCACACCGTGCAGAGTTCTCTCGGGTACCTGGCCATGGGCGCGGTGCACGCGACGCGGGGAGACCTCGATAAGGCCCGAGGTGAGCTGGAGCAGGCGCTGCAGGTGCGCCAGAAGTCGATCGGGCTCAGCCCGTGGCCCACCGTCGAGATCATGTTCAGGCTGGCACCGGTGCTGGCTGACCTGGGCGACCACGCCGGGAGCGCCGCCCTGCTCGGCGAGGCCAGGCAGATGCTCAAGGCGGCGCCGGACGGCGCGGACGCTCAGCTCGTCCGGCTGGCCGAGCTGGAGCGGCGCTTGGCGCACCGCCCGCTCGCAGCGCCGGGCGAGCCCATCACCGACCGCGAACGAGAGGTGCTGCGGCTGCTGGCGGGCACGCTGTCGCTCCGCGAAATCGGTCGTGAGCTGTACCTCTCGCCGAACACGATCAAGACCCACACCCGAGCGCTGTACCGGAAGCTCGCTGTCTCCGACCGGCAGGACGCGGTGGCCAGGGCCCGCGAACTCGGCCTCATGTAGCGGCCGGCCCGGGCGAACTCCCGGAATCACCCAGGTGAACGGCGCGGGCGGGTGACGCCAACTCACCCCTTACGGCGCACAATCGTGTGCGAGGGAACCTAGCAAGGGGCGCAGTCCTGCCATGAAAGTGCCGAGCGATGCCGCTCGCCGCTACAAGATCGTTTTCCGCGGCGAATGCGGCGCCGTGTTCGCGGGCCTGTTCAGTGACCTGGCGATCGAATCCTGCCACGGCTATACCAGCGTGGTGGCTGCGGTGCGCGATGCGTCTGAGTTCTACGGCCTGCTGGACAGGTTCCAGGACCTGGCCCTGCAGCCGGTCAGCCTCACAGAGATCGACGCTGACGGAGCCGTGCGCGATCCAGCCCTCCGGATGACCTGACCGGACCGACCGTCACTCCTCGAGGAGGCCCAGCTCCCGGGACCGGGTGACCGCCTGATGGCGAGACGAGGCGCCCAGCTTCCGGTAGATCGATATCGCCTGCGACTTGACGGTGTGCGGCGACAGGAACATCTCGGCGCCGATCTCCGGAAAGGACAGGTGGGTCGCGAGCAACGGCAGGACGCGCAGCTCGGCGGCGGTCAGGGACGATGCTCCCGCAACGCCGGGGGCCCGCTCCTTCGCCAGCTGGCTCCGTAGCGCCTGGGCCTCGCCGGCCAGCGTCCCGAGGTCGGGACGTCGCTTGAGGACCGCCCATTGCGACAGCAGCGTGGTCTTCCCGTAGCCCGACGGCGCGACCAGGGAGACGATCGGGCGGAGATCATCTCGCGTCAGCCGGCCGACCAGCGATGACCGGATGATCGTTCCGGGGCGGGTCAGCGGACGGCGCAGCTTCGACGCGGTGGGTTCGAACCCAGGCCTGGCCGCGCGGCGCGTCCAGGCGGGCCGCTCACGTACGTCGCTGTACTCCATGCCCCCATACCGCGTCCGGGTGACGATCTGCCGCTGCACGCACTTGCGCAGCCATTATCAGATCACGAGAAAACGGCTCGGGGCAAGCGACACTAGCTAGACGCAAGCTGGGCCATGATCAGGTAGCCGCCTCCACGTTCGCCCGGCTGCCGTAGGCGCACAGCCCGTACAGCGCCACCACGTCCATCGCGATGATGGTCAGGGACCAGAACGGGTAGGCGGGGATGAAGAACATCTGGTCGATGGCGTTGAGCCCCAGCACCGCGATGCCGAACCAGCGGGCCAGCTGGTTGCCGAGCAGCACCCCGACCCCGGCCACGAGCTGGAGGACGCCGAAGATGAGGGCGATCCAGCCCCAGGCCCGCAGGTCACCGAACACGTAGTGGGTGCCCCCGACGAACACGCGCGACCGCGCGATCGCCGAGATGCCCTGGATCACGTTCCAGAAGCCGACCACGAGCAACAGGACCGACGCGAATATGAGCAGGCCGTAACCGCGCCCCTCCGCGACCTGGCTGCCCCGGCCCCGCATTGCTGCCGACGTCATTTCCGAGCCTCCAACTTCAGCCCGTTCAGGGCCGCCGGACTCTCCGGCAGTAAACACAGTGCGCCGGAATGACGCCGGGCGGGCCACCCGTTCGGGGTGACCCGCCCGGCGTCCGCCATCCGGGGCAGCTGACGCGTCAGAGGTGGCTGAACCCGCCCGATTCCTCCTTGGTCATGGACACGGTGACCGGGTGCTTGCTGAAGTGGGCCACGGTGTCGCGGAAGTCGTCCAGCAGCAGTGAGGCCATGTCGCGGCTGACGCCGAGGCGGACCAGGATCCGCTGCACCGGGATGTGGGACACGCTTCCGGTGAGGGTGTAGGCGGGGACCTGCCAGCCGCGGTTCCGCAGCCGGTCGGCCAGGTCGAACAGGGTGTAGCCCGGGTCCTCGCCCTCGCGGATCCGCCAGGTGACGGTCGGGATGCCGGTGTTCGGGTTGCTGTCGCACAGCAGCTCGAACGGGCCCAGCTTGACGATCTCGGCGGCGAGGTACTGCCCGATCTCGTAGGAGGCGTTGTGGACCCGCCGGTAGCCCTCATGACCCAGCCGCAGGAAGTTGTAATAGGACGCGACGATCTGCCCAGCCGGCCGGGAGAAGTTGATCTGGAACACCGGCATGTCCCCGCCCAGGTAATTGACGTGGAAGATGAGGTCATCCGGCAGCTCGGCGACGTCCCGGAAGACGACCCAGCCGGCCCCCAGCGGGGCCAGCCCGAACTTGTGCCCCGAAGCGCTGATCGACTTGACCCGGGGCAGCCGGAAGTCGAACGCCACGTCCGGCGCGCAGAACGGAGCCAGGAAACCGCCGCTGGCCGCGTCCACGTGGATGTCGACGTCGAGGCCGGTGTCGGCCTGCAGCTTGTCCAGGGCCTGGGACATGGCCTCGACCGGCTCGTAGGCACCGGTGTAGGTAACCCCCAGCGTCGGCACCACCATGATCGTGTTCTCGTCCACCCGTTCCAGCATCGACTCCGGATCCATGCCGTACCGGCCGGGCGCCATCGGCACCTCGCGCATCTCGATGTCCCAGTAGCGGGCGAACTTGTGCCAGACCACCTGCACCGGCCCGCACACCATGTTCGGGTTGTCGACGGGTTTGCCGGCGGCCCGCCGCTTAGCCCGCCACCGCCACTTGGCCGCCATGCCCGCCAGCATGCAGGCCTCCGACGAGCCGATGGCCGAGGTGCCGACGGTGTTGGCCGAATCCGGCGCGTTCCACAGGTCGGCCATCATGTGCACGCAGCGCCGCTCGATCTCGGCGGTCTGCGGGTACTCGTCCCGGTCGATCATGTTCTTGTTGATCGACAGGGCCATCAGGGCCAGGACCTCGGGTTCCTCCCACGTCTGACAGAACGTGGCCAGGTTCTGCCGCGCGTTCCCGTCGAGCATCAGCTCATCGGCGACAAGCTGGAACGCGTCCCTGGGCAGCGTCCCTTCCTGCGGGAACCGGTACTTCGTCACCGGCCGGGTCAGATCCCGGTCAGCAAACACGCAGTCATCGAACTGATCACGGATAGCATCACGGTCGTGCAGCGACATGAGTAACATCTCCCCTGGTCAAGGCCAGTTTCGATCCTCTGGTACGGGTCCGTGGCCGTCATCACCCGCCGCGGATGATTGCGCGGGGGGGCGCGATGGGCTGTTATCACACTCAGGAGGAACCTGATGACGGCGGTGGCCAGCGAGGGCGTGACGCGGGAGTGAGCAGGTCATGAAGCCGGGTCTCTGCTTCCTGCTGGCGCTGACGGTGCTGGTCCTGTTCAGCGGGCTGCGGACGCTCGGGTTGCTGGGCCCGCCCAGGTACGTCTGGCTGCCGGTCAGCATGCTCACCGCCGCCCTGGCCCTGATCGCCTGGACCACCGGCGCCACATGGGCCGATCTCGGGCTCGAGCGGCAGTACCTGCGCTCGGGCCTGCCCTACGGAGCCGGCGCCTTCGGGCTGGTCCTGCTGGTCCTGGTGGTGGCCGCGGTGATCCCCGCCACGAACGGCTTCCTGCACGATTCGCGCGCGCAGATCAGCGGTGGCCGGATGCTGTACGAGCTGGTGGTGTCGATTCTGCTGCTGACGGTGATCCCGGAGGAGTTCGCCTTCCGCGGCGTCCTGCTGGGGTCGGCGCTGCGGCTCTGGGGCCCGTGGCGGGCGAGCCTGATCACCTCGGTGCTGTTCGGCCTGTGGCATATCGCGCCGACCCTGCACACGATGCGGGACAACCACGCCGTCGCGGGCCTGACCGCCAGCATCGCGGGGCAATCACTGGTGGTGCTGGGCTCGATTGCGGTCACGTTCGTGGCCGGCCTGATCTTCTGCTGGCTCAGGCTCCGGTCCGGGAGCCTGCTCGCCCCGGTGATGGCTCACTTCGCGACCAACGGCCTGGCGCTGGCCGTGGCGTGGTTCACGATCCATCACCGTTTCAGGTGATCACTTATCGGCCGCGATGATCTTCCTCAGGTTGGTCAGTTCCGCAGTGGTGACGCCGGCGGGCTGCATGATGGCATTGAACCCGTCGACGTACTCGCTGGTGTACTTGTGGCCGTGCCCGGCCGGGACGCCGGTGGCGAACGGCAGGTCGGCGGTGACCTGCCAGAAGGTCACGAGGGGAATCCAGAACATGCCCTCGAGCACGTCCTTGCCGGGAGCCTCGCCGATCCAGTCGGGCTCGCTGAAGATCAAGTTCGGGCTCCACCAGACGATCGGGTCGGACGGGTGCATCATGTACAGGACCCGGCTGGCTGGCCAGGACTGGCCATCCGGCGGTATGTCGGTGATCGCATCATCCGCGAACCGCACGATCCGCCCGTCGTGATAGATGGGCTGAACCTCAGGGCTGCCGGGGTCGCGGTGGTCGGTGAACTCCCGGAACAGCGTGTTGAAGTTGGGCGGCCCGGCCCACAGCGCGCCGCTGGTCAGGTTGGCCATGCTCTGCTCGCCGCTGAAGGCGGTCTCGCCGCCGAACGACCCGAGGCTCTCGCCGGCCACGAACAGCCGGGGGCGCTGGTCCTGGGGCAGCTGCGACCAGGGACCGTAGACCGCGTCGAACAGCGCGCGGCCCGCCTCGCGGGCCTTGGACTGGTCCACCAGGTAGGAGATCCAGGACGGCAGGTAGGAATACTGGATCGCGACGATCGCCGAGTCGCCGTCGGTGAGGTACTCGAACGAGTCCGACAGCGCCGGGTCGACCCAGCCGCTGCCGGTGGTGGTCACCACCAGCAGGTATTTGCGGTGGAAGCCGCCGGCGCGCTCGAGGTCGCGGACGGCCAGGTTGGCCCGGGCCTCGGCGTCGGGGGCCGACGCCAGGCCGGAGTAGATGCGGATCGGCGCCATGGCCGGCTGGCCGGTGGCCTTCTGGATGTCGCTCGCCGACGGGCCCTTGCCGATGAAGTTGCGGCCCTGCCAGCCCAGCGTGTCCCACGGGATGACCGAGCCAGGCCCG
>Ga0335069_10010370_pt1 | contig 13206 bp, 7 predicted proteins | sample Lox_Sample_11_FD_206714 | JGI IMG/M metagenome (GOLD analysis project Ga0335069, IMG submission 206714) | Soil microbial communities from Loxahatchee National Wildlife Refuge, Florida, United States - Lox_Sample_1.1 | ecosystem: Environmental > Terrestrial > Soil > Wetlands | place: USA: Florida... | reverse complement strand
GTGGTGGCGCACGTGCAGAACTCGGGGCGAAAGTTCCGTCCCGGCATGTCGGCCAACGTGACGGCGATTCTCGGCGAGCGGCCCGACGCACTGACGATACCGAGCGAGGCGGTGTTCGGGAGCGGAAGCCAGTCGTTTGTCTTCATCGTCAAACCCGACAGCACGGTTGCCCGCGTACCGTTGACGCTCGGGACGCGGATGGCCGACGTCGTGGAGGTGGTGGATGGCTTGAACAGGGGAATGACCGTCGTCAGGGCGGGTCATCAGAAATTGTTCGACGGCGGAAAAGTGATGCCGATACCGGCGGCGGAGCAGAAGCCCGATTCCGCCGCGAAGGGGAGCGCGAAACAATGAAACTGAGTTCGATGTCGATACAACGCCCGGTGCTTGCGAGCGTGATGAGTTTTACGATTCTCCTCTTCGGGGTCATCGCTTTTCTCCGTCTGCCGGTGCGCGAATATCCCGATATCGATCCCCCGATCATATCGGTCACGACGTTATATCGCGGAGCGAGTCCCTCCGTGGTGGAAACCGGGATCACCAACGTGCTGGAGGAACAATTCGCCACGCTGGAGGGGGTGAAGACGATGACCTCCTCGAGCCGCGAGCAGGGGTCGGTGATCACCATAGAATTCGAGCTGAACCGGAATGTTGACGAGGCCGCAAACGACGTCCGGGACCGTGTGTCGCGGGTGCGGAGTACTCTGCCGCGGGAAATCGACGACCCGGTGATCTCCAAGGTCGACGTGAATGCGCAGGCGATCGTCTGGCTCGCGCTGTCGAGCGATCGCCACAGCGGGCTGGAACTTACCGACGTCGCGGACCGGATATTGAAGGAGCGGATCCAGCGTCTTCCCGGCGTCGGTTCGGTGATCATTGCGGGCGAGCGGCGGTATGCAATGCGCGTCTGGCTCGATCCGCTGAGAATGGCGGCGCACGGTCTGACGACGCAGGACGTCGAAGCCGCCATCCGGAGGGAGAATGCGGAGATACCGGGCGGCAGGGTGGAGGGAGTCGAGCGTGAATTTTCCGTCCGGACCCACGGCGAGCTCTCGACGCCGGAGGAATTCGGCGCGATCATCGTCTCACAGCAGGAAAACGATCTCGTCCGCCTTCGCGACGTCGCCGAAGTGAACGTCGGCGCGGCGGATGAACGGACGCAGGTGCGCTACAACGGGCAATCGGCGGTCGGGCTCGGCATCGTCAAGCAGTCGAAGGCCAGCACCGTCGACGTCGCCGCGGACGTGCGGCAGGCGCTGGGAGAACTCTCCGGCCTTCTGCCGGCCGGCATGAAGCTCGACGTGGCGTACGATTCCTCGACCTTCATCAACGATTCGATCGATGAGGTGAAGGAAACGCTGGTGATCGCCATGGCGCTCGTCGTCCTGGTCGTGCTGGCGTTCCTGAAAAGTCCCCGCGCGACCGCCATTCCCACGATGGCGATCCCCATTTCGATCATCGGAGCGATGGCGGCGGCTTATTTTGCGGGCTTTACCCTCAACATCCTGACGCTCCTCGCCCTGGTGCTGGCGATCGGTCTGGTCGTCGACGACGCCATCGTCGTTCTGGAAAATGTCTTCCGCCACATGGAAATGGGAAAAAGCAGGTGGCAGGCGGCGATCGACGGAAGCAGTGAGATCGGCTTCGCGGTCATCGCCACCACGATAACGCTGGTCGCGGTGTTCGTGCCGCTCGCCTTCCTCACCGGCTCGGTCGGCCGGCTGTTCAACGAGTTCGGCATTTCGCTCGCCGTCGCGATTCTCATTTCGGGCTTCGTCGCGCTGACGCTGACGCCGATGCTCTGCTCGAAGATTCTCAAGCCGCTCCACGGGGTCAGCAACAGCTGGGCGTCGCGGTCGTTCGACCGGTTTTTCAACTGGCTGAACGATCTGTACGACCGGAGTCTCCGGTACGCGATGAAGAGAAAAACGCTCATGATCGCCGGCGCCCTCTGCGCGGTTGCGGCGAGCGTTGTCATCTTCAAATTCCTGCCGAGCGAGCTCGTGCCGGTGGAAGACCGCGGCATCGGCTTCGGGATCGTGATCGCGCCCGAAGGCGCGACCCTCGACTATACCGACAAGTACATGAAAGAGGTGGAACAGCGGCTCCTCCGGCTTCCGGAGCGTCAATCGCTGTTCACCGCCACCGGCCTCGGTTTCGGGGGCCCCGGTGTCGTGACGAACGGCTTTATTTTCCTCGGCCTCAAGCCGCACGGCGAACGGAAAAAATCCCAGCAGCAGATCGTCCAGGAGCTGTTTCCCCAGCTGATATCGATCCCCGGCGTCCTGGCGTTTGTCATCAATCCGCCGAGTCTGGGAGGATCGTTCAGCTCCAGCCCGGTCGAATACGTTCTCCAGGGGGACAACTACGATGATCTCAACAAGACGGTCGGCGCCATCATGGGTGAGGCGGCGAAACTGGGCTACATGATTAATCTCGATACCGATCTGCGCCTGAACAAACCCCAGCTCGATCTTACGATCGACCGGGAACGGGCCTCGGGCCTCGGCGCTTCGGTGACCGACATCGGTTCGACGCTCGAAACGCTCCTCGGCGGGCGGGTCGTGACGAACTTCAAGCGCGGGACGAAACAGTACGACTGCATTCTGCAGATGAAGCCGGCCGCGCGGTCGACGCCGGATGCGATCCGGGAAGTCTATATCCGCGGAAAGGGCGGGCTCGTCCAGCTCGCCAATGTCCTCCGGGTGGATGAAACGCTCGCGCCGAAGGAACTGAACCATTACAACCGGGTCCGCTCGGCGACGATCACGGCGAACCTCGTCCCCGGCGTGAGCCTGGGACAGGCGCTCGACGATCTCGACAGGATCTCGGCGGAGAAACTTCCCGCCGGCATGAAACGGGATTTCGGCGGGCAATCGCTCGAGTACAAGAGCTCGAGTTCGAGCCTCTACTTCATGTTCCTGCTCGCGATCGTGTTCATCTATCTCGTGCTTGCGGCGCAGTTCGAGAGTTTCATCCATCCGCTCACGATTCTCCTTTCGGTGCCGCTCGCAATATTCGGGGCATTGCTGACGCTCTTCGTCTTCGGGCAGAGTCTGAACATCTATTCGCAGATCGGTCTCATCATGCTCATCGGGCTCGTCACGAAAAACGCGATCCTGATCGTGGAGTTCTCCAATCAACTCCGGAAGCAGGGAAAACCGGTCGCCGATGCGGTTATCGAAGCGGCGACGATCCGCCTGCGGCCGATTCTCATGACCTCCTTTGCGACGATCTTCGGGGTTCTGCCGATCGCGATCGGATTCGGCGCCGGAGCCGAGTCGCGCCGGCCGCTCGGGATGGCGGTGGCGGGCGGACTGCTTTTTTCGACGTTCCTGACGCTTATTCTTGTGCCGGTGCTCTATACCGTTCTTTCCCGGTTTGTGAAAGAGACGAAGCAGGAGGAGGGTGAAGTGCATGCCGCACCGGAGATGGATTCCGCCGTCGGCCTTGAAGCAGGCGGGAGGGCGTGAGGGAGGGTATTTCTGCCATTCTAAGGACGGTTATTCTTTTACGGACGAAGAATCCAAGACGTTTTTGAAATTCTCCCCGATTATCCGTTAATTTGATGCCGGCACCTTCGGCGGTGCCGTATCGGATTATGGATCACATACTTTCCCGGGTCGATCCTGCCTAAACCGATGGCGCAATGCTAATCAACTATTTCACAATTCTCTGGGTCTGCTTCGAGGCCTCGCTCATCGTCCGCGATCGCGTGCGGGGGAGAGGGAAAACTGCGCATGACCGCGGTACGATCTATTTTAACATCCTTGCGATCGCCGGCGGACTGACCACCGCCGGATTCATCGCCGCGACCACGCACTTCGACATCCCGTATGTAAGCCATGCCGTGCTCTCCCGGACCGGCTTTTCGGTCATGCTTCTCGGCTTTGCGATCCGCGTCTGGGCCGTCAGCGTCCTCGGCTCCTCGTTCCGCACGACGGTCGAGACCCACCGTGACCAGAAGGTCACGAAAGAGGGCCCGTACAGGCTCGTGCGGCATCCATCCTACACCGGCCTGCTTCTTCTCTGCACGGGATCCGGCATCGCAACCCGGAACTGGCTTTCGCTGATCGTCTCCATCGTCTTGCCCCTCGCCGCCCTGATCTACAGGATCCGGGTGGAAGAGGAAATGCTGGCAACGTCGCTGGGTGCGGAATATCAGGAGTACCGGAAGCGGACGAAACGCCTTATCCCCGGGCTCTGGTAGATCGGGGAGCCGTCATCCGGACTGATCCGGCCCGAATGCAGTCCCTCCCGCCGCCGCTCCCATTTCCTTTGCCCTGCCTTTGTACATCGCTTTCCTGTTCAAATTCTCAATATCAGTAAATTCTGGCTTCTTCATCCGATCTTCGCGAGATATCGGTTTCTGTTGCATCTTCCCTTTGTATTCCGTAGTTTTTATTGGTTGTTGGCGGGGGGAATCACATCTCATCTGTTCTTTCCATCGGTTTGATACGAACTGAAAGTGGAATGCGCCAATTACCGGCGCATAGGCGAATTAGTGTCGTCCGGGCATGGAAAAACGCCGTCATTCATTACTCAATGGATTACTCGCTTCGATTCTCTCCGGAACCCCAGGGGCTCCGGAGGTGCGGGAGTTTGTGGAATTGTGCTGTGATCTTGCCCTCCCCGTCGTCCGGAAGCGGATCGCCCTCGGCAAGCTGAACCTTCATGCTCTCGGCCTGAACGAGACCGATGTTGTGTACGACTGTCTTGCCGAGCTGTTCCAGCGCGACGCGGAAGGGCGCTTCCCCCATATTCAGCGGTATGTGGAGAAAAATATCCCCGCCGGTATGCCTCAGTCGGACGAGCAGCTAGTGGTCATCCTGCGCGGTCTGATCATTGGGAGGATCAACGACGGTCTCATCCGCCTCTACCAGGAAACAGACCCCGTCTTCGGAAGAATTCTCCGGAACATCAGGCTCGCGCTTGAACGCTCTGAGCAGTTCGTCAGGGAAACGAGGTTCAACGACGTCTATATTTTCCCCGCCGGTATCGATCCCCTGCTCCACCGGCCGCCGGTGCCGTACGAGTACCTCAAGGACCTTGTCCTGCAGATTGTCCGGCTCGACGATAACGTTCCGCAGATGCTCCGTAAAATGCACGTCATCCTCTGCGAGCAGGAGGAATACCAGCGCGGCGTCCGCCTCATCACCGCCGCAGTGCTGTTCAAGGAAATATACGGGCTGGCGCAGGCCGCCGATACCGACGCGAAGATTGTCCAGCCCGAACCGGATGCAGGTCTCGACCTTCCCGCGGTCGTCGGCCGGGTGTGCGGTGAACTCCGCGCCGAAATGCGGGAGACGTACGTGGCGGGTGAGAAAGTCAGCGAGGAGCTTTTCGAAAAGTACTTCCTGGCATTGAATCAGATCCTCCTTTCCGGTTTCGGCCTGGACGGAACCGGGGAAAAATCGTATTTCGATCACCTCCGGGACTATGTGCCCGGCCTGACCCGCGAAAGTTACACATCAGACCACCGGACGACCGTGGAATACCTCGCAAAGCTCGGAAAACAGCGGGTGAGAGAGTACCTCGTCAGGTGAACGAACATGAACATTTATCTGCAACGTCTGTCGACCGGTCGAAATGCATGTATATACAGATAGGGTGACAGCTTCATGATGGATATGGAACACGTTGACGAAAATACACTGCAGTTGTTCGTCCTGGATGCCGAGGAAATCCGGGATCGGAGGCCCGTCATCGAAAAGCACCTGCGGGAATGCCCCGGATGTGCGGCTCTCGTGAAGGAAATGCGGGAGTACTACGGCGAGGTGACAAACCTTCAGCAGGAGCATGCCGTCCGGAGCAGGGAAGCGTTGACACTGCGGCAGATGATGATACAGAAGCCGCTCGGCGGTGACGGGTCTCTGCAGGCGGTCCGGATGACCGTGCCGGCGAGGGTGTTTGCGTTTACCGCGCGGCATTATGTCGCCTCATCGATCAGCGCGGCGGCCGTTCTGACGGCGATATTTCTGCTATTCAACCCTCTGCGGAACGCATTCGCCGACCGGAATCTCTCCTATGTCCGCGCAAGGGATGAATTTATCGTCGCGTACAACAATAAGGGGGAGGAATTGTGGCGCAGGCATGCATTCCAGAATTATGACGATAAATATGCAAACAGGATCGACGGAACCTATCTTACCACATTCAGCCTGAACGGCGACGGGCACAATCAGGTTTTCGGTATTTTCGGGGAGTTCGGAACGCGCTCGCCGCTCGATAACGTCATCCTCTGTTATAATGACGACGGCGGCGAACGCTGGCGCTATACCTACGACCGGTCGATGGTGTTCGGCACGGAGAACATGCCGGATGATTACCTCTTCCGCGAGATTGTGGTGGGAAATTTCGGCGGCGACGGGAAGCCGCTCCTTGCGGCGATCAGCCGTCACGATCCGCGCTGGCCGTCGTCGGTCCTCGTCCTCGACGCCCGTACCGGCTCATTGGCCGGTGAATTCTGGCACAGCGGATGGATCGAGAATCTGGTGCATAAGGACCTGGACGGAAAAGGTGTGGAGGACATCCTCTGTACAGGCGGTAACAACAGCTATTCCAGACCGGCATTTATCATTCTGGACCCCCGGACGGTGACGGGGCATGGACCATCGACCGAACCGTTCACACCGCAGAATTCCCCGCCCGGAACGGAAAAATTCTACATTCTTCTCCCGTATTCCGATCTCATGAAGAACGCCACACAGCGCTATTCACCCAAGACCTACCTGGCGCTGAGAGGGGACGGGTCGATCGAGGTAAAAACGGAAGAGGAATATGAAGGCGAACGGGCCGATCTGTTGTTCTCCTTCGACAGCACATTGCACTGCATCAAAGTCCGGCCGACGGACGATTTCGTCCGACTGCACAAACGGATGGAAGCGGAAGGGAGGAGTTCCGAACGCGTGGACGACCGGTACCTCGGGAATCTGCGCACGGCGGCCGAATACTGGAACGGCGAACAGTTTGTGCGCGGTTGGGCGATCAACAAACGATATCTCTGGAGTCTCCAGGATAGTGCACGGAATTAGCAGACAGGAGCGATCAGATAAATCGTTTTTCCGCAATTCAATATCAGGCCTGCAAAAAATTAATCGCATGAGTATGCGATAATTTTGTCCGATAGTAATCTCCCTCCTGTTCTTCCCGGCTGATTGCGGTATCCTCAATAAAATTTTGAATTCCTGTCGAAACGGTTCTGTGTGTCCACCGGGATGCCGGTATAATAGGGTATAACCTAATAAGCGGATATCCCTCCGATAACCTTTCCCACGCATATTTCTCCGCTACATGGAAGGAGATATACCATGAAGCACTTTTTTTACCATCTGTGCATTCTTTTGATGATGATTTTCATTTGTTCAATTTCCCGAAGCCAGACGATTGTCTCATCGACAACGTGGTTAAGTGTGAATGAGGGTTCCGCCTTTGGCTATCTCGATACGATGACGATGATATTCGGCGCCATCACGGGCGCAACGCATGGCCTTGATACCGCGTTTGGTGAAGAGGAAGGACCGCCTCCGCCTCCATGGGGAGGATATACGGTCTGGATGGATCCTCGCGGTACTTATTATAATAATACCGCCGGGAACCTTTGGCGGCGGGATATCAGGCCGTGGACCGCACGTACGCAGATCGATACATTCCTCCTGCTGGTGGTTCCCGATGCCGGTTACAGCACGTTCATTACGTGGCCGGATTCGGCGACGATCGTCGGGAACTGTGACAGTATCGTCATAAAGGATTCTGCAACCGGGGGAGCGCGGGTGAACGTGAATCTGCTCCATGCGCGATCGGTAATGATTCCCGACTCAGCCGGTGGTTATGATGGAATTGGACCGCCGCCGCCGCCCGGGGTGAATCCCGAAGGCTCTTTCTATCTGCTGATCTATCGGTACGGCGCGTTCACGGTTCCCACGATGCATACGATCATGGCAACGGCGGGAGCCGGCGGATCAATTTCGCCGAGCGGCCTGATTACGTTGCCCGAAGGTACATCCCAGACATTCAGCGTGACGCCGTGGACCGGATTTGAAATCGACAGCATCATCGTGGATGGAACTGATACCGACTCCCTGACCGGCTATACATTCAACAACATCTCGGCGGACCATACCCTCCGGGTTGTCTTCGGTCCTCTCAGAGGCACAATCATCATCATGAGCGATTCCAGCATTACAGCATCTCCGGCAGGCGTCGACAGGCTCGACAGCGGATCTGTGGGCGATTTGACATTCACGCCGGTCGATATCGGAGGATTCGGCTCTTTTACGCCGGTGCCGCCCGGAGCGCCGCCCGGCACTCAGGTGATAAATATTCCGCCCGGCGACGGAGAGAGCGGCTTTTTCCGGTCGTCATTTACCCTTCTGCCATGTTCTGAAAATGTCATCCTGAGCGGCGCCGGCAACACCGACGATTTCGGGAGGGTGTTCGTGAACGGACATGCCATCACGCCATCCCTGTTCAGCAACAGTCCGGGGGTCCTCACCGAGTATGCAAACGCATCCTTCCTAACCGTCGATCAATCCCTTTTTAAGGCGGGGCAGAATGAACTGCTGGTATCGGATTATAATACGAGCGGGCCGAGCGGCGCTGCGTTTTACGCGCGCATCACCTTTATCTATCCGGCTGTTGTCTGGGCAACGGCGGGAAGCCACGGCGCGATTTCTCCGCAGGGATTTATTTTTGTGAATCAGGACTCCAGCCGGCAGATTATCGTTACACCGGATGCGGGCTACCGGACCGACAGCGTGATTGTCGACGGCGTAAAGGTGGACTCAACGGCAAGCTATACCTTTACGCACCTTCATCTCTTTCATACAATTCGCGCGACGTTCAAACAAAACATCTTTCTCATACTCACGGAGGCATTGGGATGTGGAAGAATTACTCCGTCGGATTCGATACTGCTTGTGTATGATTCATCCCAGACATTCACTTTTACACCGAATGCCGGTTATCGAATCGACAGTATACTCGTCGACGGAGTGTATGCGGGGGACAGCAGTTCGTTCACATTTCATCGTGTGGATGCGAACCACACGATAGTTGTCCGGTTTGCAAGAATAGTTGTGTCAAGTCTGCTGGGTGTCAATCGCGGCTGGAACCTGGTTTCAGTTCCGACCGGAGTCTGCGATTTCCGGACTTCCCTGCTGTTTCCCCACGCCGTCTCCGCCGCATATTGTTATCAGGGAACCTACACCACAAAAGATACACTTGCCTGCGGCGAGGGCTACTGGCTGAGGTTTTCAACTCCCTGCACCGATTCCATTACAGGCTTCATGGTCTTGTCAGACACCGTCTGCCTTGCCGCCGGCTGGAACCTGATCGGCTCCATCTCCGTACCGGTGCCGGTCTCGTTCCTCACCTCCGATTCGGGCGGCGTCATCCTCAGCCAGTTCTTCGCCTTCCGGCAGGGTTATGCGATCGTCGACACCATCGAACCGGGGAGCGGATATTGGGTGAAGGTGAACAAACCGTGCGATCTGATTCTCTCGTCAACCGCTGGCTCCAGCCGGCAGAAACAGCGGATAACCATTGTGACGGTTGCCGAACAGCCGCCGGTTCCGCCGCCGGTGGAGGGATTGCCCGCGAACGGACTGCCGGAGAACTATGGATTGGATCAGGCCTATCCGAATCCGTTCAATCCCGCCACGACAATCAGGTATCAGCTCCCGGCCGACAGCCGGGTCACGTTGAGGGTCTATGATCTGCTGGGCCGTGTCGTCCAGACGCTTGCCGAGGGAGTGCAGGAGGCGGGGTACAAACAGCTCTCGTGGAACGCGTCGAACTTTGCGAGCGGATTGTATTTTTACCGTCTGGAAGCCGCAAGCGTGAGCGATCATTCAAAGACGTTTACCGAAGTGAAAAAGATGCTCTTGATCAGGTAATCTTTGGATGAAATGGCGGTACTCAACCCCGGTCGGAAGGCCGGGGTTTTTTACGGCATCTTCTCCGAGATTATAAACAACATGTCTGGCTGAAATGTGCGGATCGGCATGTATAACGTCGGAACGCTCTTAACATGAGCTTAACGCTGTACGGTTCTGAAATATCGAAAGCCCTTCGGATTTCGGCAAATGGGAGGGTAATGGGCGAGCCGACAGAGGGTTCTTGACATTTATTTATGAACTTATATCTTTAATAAAATCAATAACTATCATCGTTCATTCTTATCAGGAGGGTTCGTTCATGAAACGGTTTCTCACCGCTTTTTTCTCGCTCGCTGTCCTGCTCTCCCTCACGCGTCCCGTTGTCGCCCAGGTTCCGAATCAGATATCCTATCAGGGACTCCTGACAACCGCCGGCGGCACGCCGGTGCTGGACGGCCAGTATAAACTGCAGTTCGATCTTTACCTCACTTCCACCGGCGGGTCGCCGGTATGGACGGAAGCCGACTCGCAGATTGCCGTCGTGCGGGGCACGTTCAGCGTCATTCTCGGTACGAACACCGCCTTCCCTGACAGCTTCCACCGGCCGTTGTTCGTTCAGGTCACCGCGCTCAGCGGTCCAAGCATCGGTTCACCGGTTGTGTTTTCTCCGCGCAGTGCGCTGACAAGTTCGCCGTATGCCCTCGGTCTGAAAACACCCGTCGTACTCCGGGATTCCACGGTGGGTGCGAACGATATTCGTGTGATCAATCCGGCGAGCTCTGCGGTGGGAATCCGAACTGAAGCGGTGGCGGGGACGGGACTGTTGAGCTACGGTTCCCCCAGTCTGTCCGGCATTGTGGGAACCACGAATTATCCCATCTATTACTATTCACCGAACAGCGGCGTCAACGGTTACAGCGTGCACGGGATCGGCACGCTCGGTTTATCCGACAGCGGTTTCGCTGTGCTTGGATATGCGATCGGGAATGCACCGGCGGCCGTCTATTCCTACGGGAAACTTATCGTCAATGCCCCCGCCGGCGACACCAGCGTTCAGCTCCCCAGCAACTCCATCAGCTCTCATGAAATCCTGGACGAACCGGGGATCGCGCAGGCGGTTCACCCCGGGTCGGTTTACCTTTCAATAGGCCCTGCATTAACCAATATTGATAGTGTTACGATAACGATTCCCGCATCGGGATATATTCTGGTCGAAGCCTCGTGCCAGGTTGGCCTCAGCGGAACCTGGGTCTCCCTGCAGATCGATTCTCTTCCGAACAACGCCCTTGACTTAAATCATTATTTTAATGTGGGGTTCAGTTCGCCGCCTTCGGGGAGCAGTTTCCTGCCGGCCTTCGTCAGGCGGGTCTACTACAGGTCAGCCGGAACCTATACATTTTATTTTGAAGGCGAGCTTGCCACTCCTACATCAGACTACTGCTGGAATTCATCCATATCCGCGATATATTTTCCAAAATCATACGGTCCGGTGAGTACGGTTATATCGCCGGCGGAAGTCTCCGCCTTTTCGAAATCTGCAGCGGTCGCCTCGGTTCCGGGGGATCAGAACCAGCCTTCCGGCGGCGGCTACGTGGTCGATCTCCGCGAGCTGGAACTCGCTGCGGCAAACGCGCGCGAGGCGGCGGAACACGCCGAACGTCTGCTGATGGAGGCAAAACTGAACGCGATTCAGACATCCCGTCCGAAATAACCCGACACGCATCCACTATAAGGACGCCATCAGATGAAAAAACAATGCATGTTTCTGGCGCTGCTTGTGATGCTGTCGGCCGGGATGCTGAGCGGCCAGCCGGTCGTTGTCCAGGCCTGGCATGTCGCAGATAACGGAGGAGGGCGGTCGAATGCCGCCGGCGGTTTTGTCCTCCAGGCATCCATCGGACAGGCCAACGTCGCCGCGATGAGCGGCACGGGCGCCACACTCGAATCCGGTTACATCCCCGGAAGCCGGAGCGGCGGCGGCACCTCGGGGGTGATCGTTCAATCGGTTCGGGGGGGATGGAACATGGTTTCCGTTCCTGCGCAGGTAAACGATTTCCACGTCACGACGCTCTATCCCTCCGCGGTGTCGAGTGCATTCGATTATGCCGCGGGTTATCAGCCGCAGACGATTCTGCAGGCGGGCGTCGGGTACTGGCTCAAGTTTGCCTCCGATTCAGCTGCGTCAATATCCGGGACATCGGTAGTGAAGGAGACCGTCGCCGTTGCGAGCGGATGGAATCTGATCGGAACCCCGTCGTATCCGGTGCCGACGGGGGAAATTGTGCCGGTCGGTACGTCAGTGAATTCGAATTTCTTCGGATACAACGGCGGCTACCAGATTGCCGACACGCTCGAGGCCGGGCTCGCCTACTGGGTCAGGGTCACCGCGGCCGGTCAGCTGATTCTTCCGACCGGTTCGGTGCTGATACCGCCCGGTGCGGCGCAGAAGAAGACGGCGGGATTGAATCTCTCGGGAGTCAATACGCTGACCTTCCATCCGAGCCACGGAGAAGGGATTACCCTTTATTATACATTCCGGCCTCCAGCGGAAAATCCGATTCAACTGGCCGATCTTCCCCCGATGCCGCCGGACGGGGGGACCGAAATCCGGTTCGCGACAAATCGTTTGCTGGAATCGGCTTCGCCGTCGGACGACAGGATTATTCCGCTCGTCCTTTCGTCGGTTTCCTATCCGCTGAAAATTTCCTGGAAGAACCGGGAACCGGGCGTCGCGGGTCTCCTCGCGGTCGGGGGGAAGAACGTGCGTCTGACCGGCAGTGGAGATTTCACGATTTCAGGCCCGGGGGCTGAGCTGAAGCTGATCCTGCCGCGCGAGAACGGCGCTCAACTGCCGACGGTGTTCGGGCTCGATCAGAATTATCCGAATCCCTTCAATCCCGCCACGACGATCAGGTATCAGCTCCCGTCCGACAGCCGGGTCACGTTGAGGGTCTATGATCTGCTGGGCCGTGTCGTCCAGACGCTTGCCGAGGGAGTGCAGGAGGCGGGGTACAAACAGCTCTCGTGGAACGCGTCGAACTTTGCGAGCGGATTGTATTTTTACCGTCTGGAAGCCGCAAGCGTGAGCGATCATTCAAAGACGTTTACCGAAGTGAAAAAGATGCTCTTGATCAGGTAATCTTTGGATGAAATGGCGGTACTCAACCCCGGTCGGAAGGCCGGGGTTTTTTACGGCATCTTCTCCGAGATTATAAACAACATGTCTGGCTGAAATGTGCGGATCGGCATGTATAACGTCGGAACGCTCTTAACATGAGCTTAACGCTGTACGGTTCTGAAATATCGAAAGCCCTTCGGATTTCGGCAA
>Ga0335069_10010369_pt1 | contig 13207 bp, 9 predicted proteins | sample Lox_Sample_11_FD_206714 | JGI IMG/M metagenome (GOLD analysis project Ga0335069, IMG submission 206714) | Soil microbial communities from Loxahatchee National Wildlife Refuge, Florida, United States - Lox_Sample_1.1 | ecosystem: Environmental > Terrestrial > Soil > Wetlands | place: USA: Florida... | reverse complement strand
ACCTTGCGCTTCTCCTCGGGGGTGAGCCGCTGGCCGCCGGCGGCCTTGCCGAGCAGCGTGCCGAGCTCTCCGGTCTCGCGGATCTCGGTGGCCAGGGCGCTCAGGTTGGCGGTGATGGCGCCGGAGACCCGCTCCACCACCTTGTCGGCGGCCGCGCCCCAGTCCTCGGCCAGCGCGTGCCAGTCGAGGGCGGCCTCCCGCCCGGCCGAGCCCTCGAACCAGGCCTGGGGGTCGCCGGACTGTGCCGCGGCCTCGAGCTGGGCGGCCACCACCACCTGCGGGTCGAGGCCGGCGTTGGAGGCGAAGGTCTCGGCGAAGCGCCCGGGAGCCTCGCCCGGGAGCCGGGTGCGGAGCTGGGCGAGGAGGATCTGCTCGAAGAGGAATCCGCGCACCATCGCCGGCGCCGCCACCGCCAGCTCGTGCGGGGGCCGGGGCGCGGCCACCCCGCGGCGCGCCTCGCGCAGGACGGTGCCGCGCAGCCCCAGGCGCGCCATCTGCCGCCCGCGAACCCAGCGGGCCCGGCGATCCGGCGGGGCGGCGCAGCCCAGAAGCCCGGCCAGCGCCTCGGCGAGGAGCACCAGCTCCCGGGCGGCGTACTGCCAATGGCGGACCAGCGCCGCCGGGTCTAGCCGGCCGGTGCGGAGGTACCCGCCGGCGATGCGGGCCAGGTGGCGCCGGATGACGGCGACGTGGCCCGAGCTGAGCGGGAGGCCCGAGACCGGGTCGCCGGGCGGCCAGAACTGCTCGCGCAATCGCGCGCCGGCGGTGGAGAGGGCGCGCTCGGCGGCCCGCACCTGGGCCGAGGAGGGCGGGCCGGCGGCCAGCATGGCCAGCTCCACCTCGCTGGTGGCCGCGGCCAGGAAGGCGGCCAGCTCGGAGCGGACCCGGGCGGGGCCCGAGGCCTCGGTCCCCGCCCCGAGGAGCCGGAGGTCGAGCAGGAGGCGGATGTGGTCGAGCACCGTCTCGCGGAAGCCCACCGCGGCCGGGAGGGGCTCGGCGGGCGAGCGGCGGGTGCGGAGCGAGCGGGCGACGAGGATCCGCGCGGCGGCGGCCAGGTCCACCGGCTGCCCGGGGGCGCCGAGGTCGGGCGGCAGGCGGCTGCGCGCCGCCGCCGGGTCGTGGCTGGCGAGCGCCTCGTCGACGAGCGAACCGAGCCAGCGCGGGTCGGTGAAGGGCCTGGACACGTGTGCTCCCGGCGCGCGGGCGCCGGCCTGGGACCGAGTGTAGACGAGCGCGGCCGATTCGCGAACTGCGTCGGCGCCCGGAACGGAGTGGGGCCGGCCCCTCTCGAGGCCGGCCCCGTGTGCGCCCGTCTCCGGGGCCAACCGGCAAGCTCGTCCGGCGCTACCGCCCCTTGGCGTGCTTCCGGCGATCGTCCTTCTCGTCCTTCTCCTCCGCCTCCTCCTCGGGGGCGGGGACCGCCACCGGCCCGCGGCGGATGCCGTACTTCTCGTAGAGCCTCCCCTCGACCTGCTGGAGGATCTCGGGATGGTCGCGGAGGAAGGCCTTGGCCTGCTCGCGGCCCTGACCGATGCGCTCGCCGCCGAAGCTGAACCAGGTGCCGCTCTTCTCCACGATGTTGTCGTTGGCGGCCAGGTCGAGCACGTCGCCCTCGCGGCTGATCCCCTGGCCGTACATGATGTCGAACTCCACCTCCTTGAAGGGCGGAGCGACCTTGTTCTTCACCACCTTGACGCGGGTCCGGTTGCCGATGACCTGCTCGCCGTCCTTGATGGCCCCGATGCGGCGGATGTCGAGCCGCTGCGTGGCGTAGAACTTGAGGGCGTTGCCGCCGGTGGTGGTCTCGGGATTGCCGAACATCACCCCGATCTTCATCCGGATCTGGTTGATGAAGACGACGATGGTGGACGACTTGGAGATGGTGCCGGTGAGCTTGCGCAGCGCCTGGCTCATGAGCCGCGCCTGCACGCCCATGTGCGCGTCGCCCATCTCGCCCTCGAGCTCGGCCTTGGGCACCAGGGCCGCCACCGAGTCGATCACCAGCACGTCGATGGCCCCGGACCGGACCAGGGTCTCGGTGATCTCCAGCGCCTGCTCGCCGGTGTCGGGCTGGGAGATGAGCAGGTCGTCGGTGCGGACGCCGAGCTTGCGGGCGTAGGTGACGTCGAGGGCGTGCTCGGCGTCCACGAAGGCGGCGATGCCCCCCTTCTTCTGCGCCTCGGCGATGACGTGCAGGGCCAGGGTGGTCTTGCCGGAGGACTCCGGGCCGTAGATCTCGATGATGCGGCCGCGCGGGAGCCCGCCCACCCCCAGCGCGATGTCCAGCGACACCGACCCGGACGAGATGGCCTGTACGTCCTTCACCAGGGCGTCCTCGTTCCCCAGCCGCATGATCGAGCCCTTGCCGAAGGCCTTCTCGATGGACGAGACGGCCAGCTCGATCGCCTTCTCCTTCTCCGGTCCGACGGGCATCGATCTCTCTCCGTTTCCGCGAGGCCCGCATCGCATAGCAGGCCTCCCTGACAGCGCACGGCCCGACACTGAACAGATGAATACTGAACGCGTGGGCCCACGTCAAGGAAGCGGACGGGGGACGCCCGTCAGGCGCTGGCGCCGCCGCCGCCGACCATGAACCCGGACGGATCGAGCCCCAGCCGGCGGACCGCCGACTCCCACCGCTGCTCCAGCGGCACCTCGAAGACGAGGTCCTCGTGGAGCCGCATCGGCACCCACGCCCCGGCCGCCACCTCGCGCTCCAGCTGCAGCGGCGCCCAGCCGGCGTAGCCGAGCAGGAGGGTGAAGGGCCCAGGGGACTCGGCCCGGACGAGCGCCTCGAGGAGCTCCCGGGAGCCGCCCAGCGCCACCCCGGCCCCGACCGTCACCGCTCCCTCCTCCGGGGCGTGGGGACCGGGACGGAACAGGATCCACAGCCGCTCCGGCTGCACCGGCCCCCCCACCAGGACCGGCGCCCGGCCCCGGCCCCGGGCCTCGGCCAGGGCGCGCAGGCCACCGTCGATCCCCTGCAGGACGTCGGCCACGGTGATGGAGCCCGGCCGGTTCACCACGAAGCCGAGGGCGCCCTCGGGGTGGTGCTCGGCCATGAGCACCAGCGAGCCGGCGAAGTTCGGATCGGCCAGCGCCGGCGCGGCCACCAGGAAGCCGGGGGCCAGCTCCGTGGGCGACGGCGGCGAGATCTCGTCCGAGGCGGCCTTCTCCGGGGGCACGCCAGGAGCTTTGCGCGGGCGGCGACGAAGCGCAAGCCGGACACCGCCGGGGGCCGCCCGCGCCCGCCCGGGCGCGCCGCCGGCGATCAGCCCCGGTCGTCGTCGGCGGGCGGCATCCAGCCCTCGCCGGAGAGGAGCTGGTCCATGGCGGCCCGGACCGCGGCCGCGTCGCAGGGGTCGGCCGCCCGGGACACGCGCTTCACCCAGAGTGTCTGGCCGGTGACGCGGTCGACCACCACCGCGTCGAGCACCATCACGTCGCCGTCGAAGTAGCCCCGCTTGGCCACGGGCAGCGGCGGGGGCGGGCTGAGATACAGCTCGTCGAGCTCGGGCGCGGGAGGCGCCGGGGCGAGCGGCGCCTCCTCCTCCTCGGGAACCGCCTCCACGGGCGGGGCGGGGAGAAGCGGCGGGAGCGACGCGGGCGCGACCTCGTCGTACGGGCCCCAGGGCTCCGGGGCGACCGGGAAGGTCCACCAGTAGCCGACGTCGACGTCGAGCAGGAGGATCGGGCCCGGGTGGTGCTGGTGCCAGGGGTGCCAGGGCTGGCCAACCCAGAAGGGTGCGCCGGGGGCAGGCACGTACGGGAACCCGGTGCCCTTAGCCCCGGCCGGGCGAGGCGCCGGCGCCGCCGGGTATCCGCGGGTGGCCGGGCCCACCGCCCCGGCCAGGGACCCGCTCGACCCGCGGGCCGCACCGCCGGCCGCGGCGGCCACCGAGCCGCCTGCGTGGGCCGGGGCCCGAGCGCCGCCGGGGTGGATGCCGGAGGAGTGGTGCCCTCCGCCGCTTCCGCCGCCGAGGACTGCCACCGCCACCACCGTGGCGGCCACCATGGCCACGGCGCCGATGGCGATGCCGGCGGTGGCGGCCGCCTGGTCGCCGCGCCTTCCGCCGGTGCGGGAGACGCCCTGGGCGCGGACCACCAGGAGCGAGTCACCCTCCGGCTCGGCGCGGCCGGCCAGCGCCTGCTCCAGCGCGGCGCGGGCCGCGGCCCTGGCCCGGTCTGCCTCGACCTTGGAGATGGGCCGGCTGCTCTCGACCCACAGCTCGAGCTGCGGCTCGGCGTGGCCGTCGCGGATCCGAATCGACTCGCCGATGGTGCTCACCGAGGTCCGCACGGTGGCGCAGGCCAGCAGGGCGCTGGAGAGGAGGGCGAGCCGCCGGAGGCCGAGGCTGCGCCGTCGGAGGGTGGGGTGGGCGGCCATGAAACGGCGATCTTGCACGCTGCGCGCCACGTCGACAATCCTGCGCCGTGGGCGGATTGCGGGACGGGCCCGGCCACCCAGCGTGCCGCCTCCGCACAGGCGTCGCGCGCCGGCGTCGCCGCCGGACCACCCCCGGCGTCCGGCTTGCGTTCGAGGTCGTGACGTGGTTCGTACCCTGGGGCGAGGAGGAACGGCATGAGCGCGCCGACCGTGGTCGTGGTGGGCAGCGTCAACATGGACCTGGTGGCCAAGGGGGAGCGGCTGCCGGTGCCGGGGGAGACGGTGGCGGGCGCCTCCTTCACCACCATCCCGGGGGGAAAGGGTGCCAACCAGGCGGTGGCCGCGGCGCGCCTCGGGGCGCGGACGGCCATGATCGCCTGCGTGGGGGACGACGTCTTCGGCGAAAGCCTGACCCGCGTGCTCTTGGCCGACGAGGTGGACTGCCGCGGCGTCCGGGTGGTGCCCGGCTCCTCGGGGGTGGCGCTCATCGTGGTCGACGGGGCGGGGCGGAACGGCATCGTGGTGGTCCCCGGCGCCAACGGCCAGCTCTCGCCCGCCGACGTCGATCGCAACGAGGCGCTCCTCGCCGGAGCGCGGGTGGTGGCCCTCCAGCACGAGGTCCCGTTCGAGACCGTGGAGCACGCGGTGGGGCGGGCGCATGCGCTGGGCAAGCTGGTGATCCTGAATCCGGCCCCGGTGCGCCCCCTCCCGCCCGACCTGGTCCGGCGCATCGACTACCTGGTGGTGAACGAGATCGAGGCCCAGGCCCTCTCCGGCCTGGAGGTCGACTCGGCCGAGGGGGCGGCGGCGGCGGGCCGGCGGCTGCGCGAGGCCGGCGCGGCCAACGTCCTCGTCACGCTGGGCGCCCGCGGGGTGGTGACCGTCGCGGCCGGCGCCGAGCCGCGCCACGACCCCGCGCCGCAGGTGAAGGCGGTCGACACCACCGCCGCCGGTGACACCTTCATCGGCGGGCTGTGCGCCGGGCTGGTGGAGGGCCAGCCGCTCCCCGAGGCGGTCCGCTTCGCCCAGGCGGCCGCGGCCATCAGCGTGACCCGCTTCGGCGCGCAGACCTCGATCCCTCGGCGGGACGAGGTCGTCCTCTGAGGCGCCGGGCCGTCCCGGCGCTCAGCCGCCGCCGAGCGATTCCCGGCGCAGCGCCTCGTACCGCGGCCCGCGCGGCGACAGGTGCGACTCGAAGAGCACGAGATCCGTCACCCGCCAGGCGATCCCCTCCTCCTCGGCGGCGGCGGCGAGCGCGCCGCCCAGGCCCGGCGCGCCCCGGGCCTCGCGGGCGCGGCCCAGGGTGAGGTGAGCCGAGAAGGGCCGGGCCTCGGGCGGGAACCCGAGCGGCGCGAGCCGCCGGCCCAGGTCGGCCGCGAAGGCCGAGAGGGCCGCGACGTCGCCGCCCAGGCCCAGCCAAACCACCCGCGGCCGGCGTGCGTTGGGGAAGCCGCCGGCACCCTTCACCTCCAGCGAGAGGGGCCGGGCCGCGGCCGCCGCCGCCGCGAGCACCGCGACGACCGCTTCGACCCGCTCCTCCGGCACCGCCCCCAGGAACTGCAAGGTGAGGTGCACGTTCTCGTCCGGCACCCAGCGGACCTCGGAGGCGGCCCGCCCGGCGGCGCGCCGCAGGCCGGCGGCCGCGGCCGCGATGCGGCGGCGGACCGGCTCGGCCGGCTCGAGCGCGACGAAGAGGCGGCGGGACGGCACGGGCCTACGTCTACTCCAGGGCCGGGGCGAGCGCGAGGAAGGCGACGCGCAGCGCGGAAGGCCGCCGGGATCCCCGAGAGCCAGGGGTCGTCCTGGAGGAGCCGGTGGCGCGGCGTTCCGGCGAGCCCTCCGCCCCGGTGTGGTTCCCCCCCGGTTGCCCTCGCGCCGGAGCCCGGCGGTGGCGGAGAGGGCCGCGTCGGGGGGTGCCCGGCTCCGAGTTCCAGGCGGGGCATGGGTCGATCAGGGCGGAGCGGGCGGGCGTCCCGTGGCGCTGGCAGCGCCTGCGGGCCAGGGCCAGCAGGGAAGGGTCGAGGTCCGGGCCGACGGCCTGCGTCTCCGGGAGAACGGCGGGCCGGACCACCAGGCGAACCCGCTGCTCGAGCCGCTCGCGGCGGGCCACCGGGGAGCGCCCGTGCGTCCGGTCCCAGCGCGCGACCCACCGGCGGGAGGTCCTGGGCGTGGAGGATTTCCGCGCCGCCACGGGCCGTCCAGCCGAGGAGAGCGCGGGACTACTCGACCGTCACGCTCTTGGCCAGGTTCCTCGGCTGGTCCACGTCCGTCCCCTTGAGATCGGCCACGTGGTAGGCCAGGAACTGGAGCGGGATGATCGACAGGAGCGGCGCGAGCAGCGGGGGGGCGGGCGGGGTGGTGATGGCCACCTCGGCGAGGCTGGCGGCGTGGGTGTCGCCCTCGGTGACCACGGCGTAGACGTGGCCGCCGCGGGCCCGGACCTCCTCGATGTTGCCCAGCGTCTTCTCGTAGGCGGGCTCGCGGGTGGCCAGCACGATCACCGGCATCTGCTCGTCGATGAGGGCGATGGGTCCGTGCTTCATCTCGCCGGCGGCGTAGCCCTCGGCGTGGATGTAGGAGATCTCCTTGAGCTTGAGCGCGCCCTCCAGGGCCACCGGGAACTGGTTCCCGCGCCCGAGGAAGAGGACGTCTCGGGCGGTCACGCAGCGCTTGGCGATGGGCATGAGGGCCGCCTCCTGGCGGACCATCTGCTCCATCCAGGAGGGCAGGTGGCGCAGCGCCTCGAGCTGCGCGCGCCCCTGGGCGGCGGTCAGGGTTCCGCGCAGCCGGCCCAGTCGCACCGCGAAGAGGAACAGCGCCGCCAGCTGGGTGGTGAAGGCCTTGGTGGAGGCGACGCCGATCTCCGGGCCGGCGCGGGTGAAGAGGGTGCCGCCGTCGCACTCGCGGCTCACCGCCGAGCCGACCACGTTGCAGATGGCGTAGGCGCGGGCACCGCCGGACTTGGCCACCTTGACGGCGGCCAGGGTGTCGGCGGTCTCGCCGGACTGGGTGATGGCCAGGCACAGGGCTCGCTCGTCCACCAGCGGCTCGCGGTTGCGGAACTCGCTTCCCAGCTCGACCTGCACCGGCACCCGGGCCAGGGCCTCGATCATGTGGCGCCCGGCCAGGCCGGCGTGCGAGGAGGTCCCGCAGGCCACGATCACCACCCGCTGGAGGGCGCGGGCGTACTCCTCGGAGAGCTCCATGCCGTCGAGCGTGACGTCGCCCTGCTCCAGCGAGGCGCGCCCGCGCACGGTGTCGGCCACCGCCCGCGGCTGCTCGAAGATCTCCTTGTGCATGAAGTGCTTGTGGCCATCCTTCTCGGCGGCCACCGCGCTCCACTCGATGCGCCGAGGCTTCCTGGAGAGCGGCTCGCCGCCGCGCCCGTAGAGCGCGATGCCGCCGGCGGTCAGCACCGCCAGCTCGCCCTCCTCCAGGTACACCACGTCGCGGGTGTGCTCCAGGATGGCCGGGACGTCGGAGGCGAGGAAGTTCTCCCCCTTGCCGTAGCCCACCACCAGCGGCGAGGCGTTCTTGGCGGCCACGATCTCGTCCGGCCGCCTCTCGGCCACCACCGCGATGGCGTAGGTGCCGTGCACCTTCTCCAGCGCGGCCCGGACCGCCTCGCGCAGGTCGCGGCTCCCGTCCTCCAGCGCGTCGGCGATGAGGTGGGCGAAGATCTCGGTGTCGGTCTCCGACTTGAAGCGGTGGCCGCTGGCGGAGAGGCCGGCCTTGAGATCGAGGTGGTTCTCGATGATGCCGTTGTGCACCACCGCCACCCCGCCGTAGGAGTGCGGGTGGGCGTTCTCGTCGGAGGGGCGCCCGTGGGTCGCCCAGCGGGTGTGCCCGATCCCCGTGCAGCCCTGGAGCGGCGCCTCGGCGAGGAGGGAGACCAGGTTCTGCAGCTTGCCCTTGGCCCGCTTCACGGCCAGGCCGGAGGCGCCCACCACCGCCACCCCGGCCGAGTCGTAGCCCCGGTACTCGAGCTTCCTCAGCCCGTCCACGATGAGCTCGACGCACTGCCTGGGACCGACGTATCCGACGATTCCACACATGGTGAATTCCCCCGCCGAAGGCGCCCGCGCCCGCGGCGCCCGGTTTTAGACTGCCCGCCCCGCCTGCCGCCGCCGCCGCGCCCCGCGGGGGGCGGGTGCCGCGGGGGCAGACGCGGCCCGCTGCTTCCACTGCTGGCGCCGTGCCACCCATCCCTCCTTGTTGACCTGCCGCGCCCGGCCCAGCGCCAGGGCTCCGGCCGGCACCGGCTCCGTGACCACCGACCCGGCCGCGACGTAGGCGCCGTCGCCGACCTCGACCGGGGCCACCAGGATGGAGTCCGAGCCGATGAACACGCCGTCGCCGATGCGGGTGGGGTGCTTCCTCTCCCCGTCGTAGTTGCAGGTGATGGTGCCCGCCCCGACGTTCACCCCCTGCCCGATGTCCGCATCTCCCAGGTAGGTGAGGTGGTTGGCCTTCGAGCCCTTGCCCAGCCGCGCCTTCTTGGTCTCGACGAAGTTGCCCACATGGGCGCCCTCGCCGATCTCCGATCCGGGCCGGATGCGCGCGAACGGCCCGATGATGGCGCCGCCGGCGATGCGCGCATCCTCCACCACCGAGTAGGGCTTCAGCACCACCCCCTCACCGACCACCGCGTCGGTGAGGATGCAGCCGGCGCCGATCAACGTGCCCGCCCCGACACGGGTGCGTCCCCGGAGACGCACCCCCGGCTCGACGGTGACGTCGGTCCCCAGCTCCACCCCCTCGTCGCAGTCGAACCGCGCCGGGTCCTCGATGGTCGCGCCCGCCCGCGCCAGCGCCTCGGCCATGCGCCCGACGAGCACCCGGCCCACCCGCGCCAGCTCCGCGCGGTCATTCACTCCCGCCGCCTCCTCCGCCGGGACCTCCACGGCAGCGACGCCCCCGCCCGCGGCCGCCATGGCCACCAGGTCCGGGAGGTAGAACTCGCCCTGCGCGTTCGCGCTCCCCACCTTCCGCAAGGCGCGCCAGAGGAACTCGGCCTCCACGCAGTAGAGCCCGGTGTTCACCTCGGTGACGGCCCGTTCCTCGGCGGTGGCGTCCTTCTCCTCGACCACCCGCGCCGGCCGGCCGCGTCCGTCGCGCAGCAGCCGCCCGTACCCGCGCGGCTCGGCGAGCGCCATGGTGGCCAGGGCGATCCGGGCGCGGCGCCGGGCCCGGGCCGCGACCACGGCGCGGAGCGCGCCCACGGTGAGCAGGGGCGTGTCCCCGGAGAGGATCAGCACCGGGCCCCTGTGGCCGCGCAGGGCCGGCCGTGCCATCAGGACCGCGTGGGCCGTGCCCAGCTGCTCCTCCTGGAGCACGAAGCGCAGCGGGGCGCCGGGGAGGGCGGCGCCGAGGGCCGCCCGCACGGCCTCGGCCTGGTGGCCGACGACCACCACCACCGGCGCGGCGCCCAGCTCCAGGGCGCGCTTCACCGGGTAGTACCCCAGCGGCCTGCCGGCCACCTCGTGGAGGACCTTGGCGCGGGCCGACTTCATCCGCGTTCCCTTCCCGGCTGCGAGGACGACGGCGGCGAGCGGTGGGCGAGCGCTGGGCATGCCCAAGCAGGCTAGAGTCCGTGGACCCCGGGATCAAGGCCGCGGTCGCGGGGGCCGCCCTTTTGCTCGACCTCCTCGTATAGGCTCCAACCATGTCCCACCTGCTCCTCCTCCTCCTCGGCGCCACCGCCGCCTCTCCCCGGGGCGCCGTGGCCAGCGCCCACCCCCTGGCCAGCGAGGCCGCCGTCCAGGTGCTCCGGGAGGGGGGCAACGCGGTCGATGCGGCGGTGGCAGCGGCCTTCGTCCTGGCGGTGGTCGAGCCGGAATCGTCGGGGCTGGGGGGAGGCGGCTTCGCCCTGGTGTACCGCTCGCGCGAGGGTCGGGCGGTGGCGCTCGACTTCCGCGAGACGGCCCCGGCCGCGGCCCGCCCGGACATGTTCGCCCTGCCACGCCCCGCCGGCGCGCCCAGTCCCTCGCTCGACGGCGGCGCGGCGGTGGCCGTCCCCGGGGCGGTGAAGGGGTACGCCGAGCTGGCGAGCCGCTTCGGGACGCTGCCGCTCGCTCGCCTGGTGGAGCCGGCCGCCCGGATCGCCGAGCGCGGCTTCCCGGTGGGGCTGCACCTCGTCGCCGCCGCCCGGGACCGCCTCGCCTGCCTGGCCGCCCGGCCCGCGGCCGCCCGCGCCTTCCTGGTGGTCGGGCCCGACGGCAAGCCCGCGCCGCCCGCGCCGGGGTACCTCCTCCGCCAGCCGGCGCTGGCGCGGACGCTGCGGATCCTGGGGCGCGACCCGGAGGCCTTCTACCGGGGGCCGCTGGCCAGGGCCATCGCCCGGGCGGCGGGCCGGGACGGCGGTGGGCTCACCGCCGCCGACCTCGGCGCCTACCGCGCCCGCGAGCGGACCCCGGTCGCCGGCAGCTACCGTGGCCGGCGCATCCTCTCCATGCCGCTGCCCTCCTCGGGCGGCGCCATCGTCATCGGGCTCCTCCAGGCGCTGGAGGAGGAGGACCCGCGCGCCGGCGGCTACCGGCCCGAGCGCTTCCTCCACGCCCAGGCGGAGATCGAGAAGCGGCTCTACGCGCGGCGCGGGCTCCTGGGCGACCCGGCCTTCGCCGGCGGCGCCGAGGGCGAGGTGGAGGAGATGATCTCGCCCGCCGCGGCGATTCGCCTCGACGCCGAGGTGGGCCCTCGGGCCGCGGAGGTGGAGGCGCCGCGGCCGCCCCCGGAGACCAGCCAGACCAGCCACCTCTCGGTGATCGACGCCGCCGGTGACGCGGTGGCCCTCACCACCACCGTGAACTACCGCTTCGGCTCCTGCGTGGTGGTGCCGGAGGGCGGATTCGTGCTCAACGACGAGATGGACGACTTCGACTCTGCGCCGGGGGTGGCCAACGCCTTCGGCGCCGTGGGCACCGGCGTCAACTCCCCCGCGCCGGGGAAGATCCCGCTCTCCTCGATGTCGCCCACGCTGGTGCTCGACCCCCAGGGCCGGCTGTGGCTCTCCCTGGGTGCGTCGGGCGGGACGGCCATCCCCACCGCGGTGGCGCAGGTGATCTCCCACCTGGTGGACGACGGTATGTCCCTCTCCCAGGCCGTCTCCACCCCGCGCCTGCACCATCAGTGGCGGCCGGATGCGATCCAGGTGGATCCCGGGGGCCTGGAGGCGGAGACGGCGCGGGCGCTGGTGGCGCGGGGGCACACACTGCTCTACCGCGACCGCCCCCTGGCCAACGTCCAGGCAGTGGAGGTGACGCCGGAGGGCTGGCGGGAGGCGGCCTGCGACGCCTCGGGGCAGGGCGAGCCGCGGGCGCCCTGAGGGCGGCTATCGGCGGGGACGCCGCTCCCGCGGCGCGGGCCGGCCGCTTCGTCCCCGCGGGGAAGCTGGTATCCTGCGGGTGCATGGCAGGCGCCGTGGCGAATCCCCATGAGCCGCGCGACGGCGCGGCCCGCACCGACCTCGTGGCCGAGATCCGCCGCCTGGAGGGCGAGCTCCGCGACGTCCAGCGCCGCCTGCTCGCCGCCGGTGGGCAGGTCATCCCCGGCATCCACCTGGTGATCGAGACCGCCGGCAGGCGGGCGCTCCTCTCCGCCGCCCAGGTGATGGAGGTGGTCCGCATGCTGGCCACCCAGCCGGTGCCCGGCGCCCCGGCGCACGTGCGGGGGACCTTCCTCTGCCGGGGCACGCCGGTGGTGGCGGTGGACCTGGGCAAGCTGCTGGGCGAAACCGCCGAGCCCGGGATCGACGCCCAGATCGTGATCCTGGCCGGCGCGCCGGCGGTGGGGCTGGTGGTGGAGCGGGTGCTGCGGCTGGTGGAGGACCCCCGGCTCTACGAGGGTGCCATCTCCGCCGACGCGCCCACCGGCTTCGGCGATTCCCGCCTGACCGTGGGCCTGTGCCTCGATGGCCAGGAGATCCTGCCGGTCCTCGACGCCTCGCCCATTCAGGCGGAGCTCGCGGGGCGGGCCGCATGAGCGCGCGCACCGCGGTCCAGGCCTCGCTCGCCGAGGTGGAGCGGGTGCTGGAGGAGGCCTGCGGGCTCACGCTCTCGCCGGGGATCCGCAAGACGCTGGGTGACGCCTTCCTGCGGGCAGCGCGCGAGCTGCGGCTCCCGCCCGAGGCCTTCCTGGCCCGGCTCCAGGCCGGCGAGCACCGCGCCGTCACCACCCTGGTCGAGGCGGCGGTGGTGGGGGAAACCTACTTCTTCCGACACCCCGAGCAGCTGGCGGCCGTGCGGCAGCTGAAGCTCGCCGAGGCACCGAGGGGCCGGCCGCTCGCCATCTGGTCCGCCGGCTGCGCCACCGGCGAGGAGCCGTACACCCTGGCCATGGAGCTCTGGGACGCGGGGCGCGCCGGCCTGGGCGACCGCATCCTGGCCACCGACGTCTCCTCTCGCGCCCTGGCGGTGGCCCGCGAGGCCCGCTACGGCGAGTGGTCCCTGCGCCGCATCGACCCGGCGCTGCGCCGGCGCCACTTCGAGGCCCATCCACCTCAGGTGAAAGTGCGACGGGAGATCCGCGAGATGGTCGAGTTCCGGCGCCACAACCTGGTCCGCGAGGTGGCGCCGGGGAACGCCTTCGACCTCATCCTCTGCCGCAACGTGCTCATCTACTTCAACCCGCCCACCGCCGCCCTGGTGGTGGAGAAGCTGGCGGTCTCGCTGGCGCCGGGGGGGATGCTGGTGCTCGGGCCGGTGGAGGCGCCGCTGGCGGCCGGCCGCGACCTGGAGCGGATCGACCAGGAAGGCGCCACCATCTTCCGCGCCCGGGGCGGCCGCTCCCCGCCGGCAAGGGCCGGCGCTCCCCTCCTCCCGC
>Ga0335069_10010368_pt1 | contig 13207 bp, 12 predicted proteins | sample Lox_Sample_11_FD_206714 | JGI IMG/M metagenome (GOLD analysis project Ga0335069, IMG submission 206714) | Soil microbial communities from Loxahatchee National Wildlife Refuge, Florida, United States - Lox_Sample_1.1 | ecosystem: Environmental > Terrestrial > Soil > Wetlands | place: USA... | reverse complement strand
GCACAGGCCTCCCCGCCGCGGCCGTCCGTCACGCAGACTTAGACCCGAGGGTCCGAGCACAGGGAGCAGCAACTGCCATGACACACAAGAACGAGCGCGTCCTTTCCGTCGCCGAACTGGCCCGGGTGGAAGGCGAAGGCGCCCTGTACGTGCGGACCAGCGGCGACCGGGTCCAGGAGGTCCGGCTCGAGATCTACGAGCCGCCCCGCTTCTTCGAGGCGTTCCTGCGCGGCCGCGCCCACACCGAGCCGCCGGACATCACCGCCCGGATCTGCGGCATCTGCCCGGTGGCGTACCAGATGAGCGCGTGCGCGGCGCTTGAGGACGCCTGCGGGGTCACCGTCCCCGGGCGCATCGCCGACCTGCGCCGGCTGCTGTACTGCGGGGAGTGGATCGAGAGCCACGCGCTGCACATCTACCTGCTGCACGCGCCCGACTTCCTCGGCTACGCCAGCGGGATCGAGATGGCCGGCCAGCGGCGCGACCTCGTGGAGCGCGGCCTGGCGCTGAAGAAGGCCGGGAACGCCATCCTGGAGGCGGTGGGCGGCCGGGCCATCCACCCGGTCAACGTGCGCGTCGGCGGCTTCTACCGCGCCCCGTCCCGGGCCGAGCTGGCCGCGCTGACCGAGCCGCTGAAACGGGCGCTGGACGGCGCGCTGGAGACCGTGCGCTGGGTGGCCGGCTTCGATTTTCCCGACTACGCCTGCGCGACGCAGGACCTGCTCGCGCTCTCCCGCCCGGGCACCTACGCCATCGAGCGGGGCACCCTGGCCACCCGTTCGGGCCTGCTGTTCAGTGCCGGCGCGTTCGACCAGCACGTGATCGAGGAGCATGTCCCGCACTCCACCGCGCTGCACGCGCACCTGGCCGGCGGCGGGCGCTACCTCACCGGGCCGCTGGCCCGGTACGCGCTCAGCTCGCAGTGGCTGTCGCCGCTGGCCCGGGAGGCCGCCCGCGCGGCCGGGCTGGGGGAGACCTGCGACAACCCGTTCCGCAGCATCGTCGTGCGGGCGGTGGAGACGGTGTACGCGGTGGAGGAGGCGCTGCGCCTCATCGCCGCCTACGAACCGCCAGACCCCCCCGCGGTCGAGGTACCCCCGCGCGCCGCCACCGGGCACGGCGTGACCGAGGCGCCCCGCGGCACCTTGTACCACCGGTACCAGATCGACGCGGACGGCCTCATCAGCACCGCCCGCATCGTGCCCCCGACGTCCCAGAACCAGGCGGCCATCGAGGCCGACCTGGGCGACTTCGTGCAGGCCCACCTCGGCCTGGATGACGCCGAGCTGACCCGGCGGTGCGAGCAGGCCATCCGCAACTACGATCCGTGCATCTCGTGCGCGGCTCACTTCCTCGAGCTCACCATCGACAGATCTTAGATATCGAACGGATATGGTTCCTCTCCCAGCTCACGGTTCCGCGTTCACCGGCGCCGCCGCCATGGTGGTGATCGGCGTCGGCAACGAGTTCCGCCGCGATGACGGCGCCGGGCCCGCGGTCGTCGCCCGGCTGCGGGACCTGGCGCCGCCCGGCGTGCGCCTGGTGGTCACGGACGGGGAGCCCACCCGGCTGATCGAGGCCTGGGCCGGGGCGGCCCTCGCCGTCGTCGTCGACGCGGTCCGCGCCGCGCCGTCCCGGCCGGGCACGGTGCACCGTTTCGAGGTAGCCGGGCCGGGGGCCGGTCCGGGCCGGGCGGCCAGCTCGCACGGCCTCGGCCTGGACGACGCGATCAGGCTGGCCGTGGCCCTGGACCGGATGCCCGGGCGCCTGATCGTGCACGCGATCGAGGCGGCCGACCTGGCCCAGGGCCCCGGCCTGTCACCACCGGTCGCCGCCGCCGTCGGTGCCGTCGCCCAGGCGATCCTGGCCGACCTTGGTCCCTATGCCGAGGGGCGGTAGGCACTTGGCCCGCGGGCGGCCGGGCGACTGTGCTGAAGGCAGCGGCTAAGGGATGTGATCAGCATGCGAGCGCTCGTGGTGTACGAATCGATGTACGGGAACACCCGCGTCGTCGCCAGCCAGGTCGCGGATGGCCTGCGGGCCACCCACGAGGTGAGTCTCGTCCCGGTGGCCCGGGCCACCGCGGACCTCGTCACCGGGGCCGACCTGCTGGTCGTCGGCGGCCCGACGCATATGCACGGGCTGTCGAGCCCCAGGACCCGGCGGACGGCGGTCCAGGCGGCCGCCAAGGAGGGCAGCGGGCTGAGCCTGGATCCGGACGCGACCGGACCGGGGGTCCACGACCTGCTCAAGGGCATCGGCCGCGGGCACGGCCTGGCCGCCGCCTTCGACACCCGGATCAGCGCTGCCGGCGCCGCGTTCACCGGCCGCGCCAGCCGCGGCATCGGCAGGCTGCTGAAGCGGCACGGCTACCGTCTCATCGCCGCCCCGGAGAGCTTCCTGGTTACCGCGCAGAGCACGCTGCTCGACGGCGAGGCCGCCCGGGCCCGCCGCTGGGGCGCCGCGCTGGGCGTCATCGCGGCCAGCATCGATCTTCCCGCGTCGGCCTGAACCTAGGGGTCATCATGCCGGACATCATTCATGACACGCCAGCGGACGCTCCGGCCGACGCCGGCCAGCGGGCCCGCCAGGAGGCGATCAAGCAGATCGAGCGCAGGCGCCGGTTCTGGGCCAGTACGATCTGGTCCGCTATCGGCATGGCCGTTCTCGTGGTCATCTGGGCCGTGACGGAATACCATAACGCGGGCGGGTGGCCGGCCCAGGGTTTCAGCCAGAGTTCGGGGATCCCCGACGTGTGGAACTTCTGGATCATCTACCCGCTCGGGGCATGGCTGCTGATCACTGCCGCGCACGCCTGGTACGTGTACGGGAGCAGGCCGATTTCCGAAGGCGAGATCAAGCGTGAGATGGAGCGCCAGGCCGGCGGGAAGGCCTGAGGTGACCGGTTGACGGCGGCCGCGGAGCCCGGCGGGTCCGACGGATCCCACGGGGCGGGGCGGTCCTACGCCCTGCTGGCCGACGGCACCACCATGACCATCCGGCCGGCCGGCCCGGGGGATTACGAGCCGGTCAGGCGGTTGCACGAGGCGATGGCGCCGGACAACCTGTACTTCCGTTTCTTCAGCGCCAGCCAGGTATCGGCCGAGCGTGAGGCCAGGCGGGTCTGCGTGGACGGCGGCCCGGGCCTGGTGGCGCTGCTCGGCCTGCTCGGCGACGAGCTGGTCGGGGTGGCCAGCTACGAGCTGACCCCGGATCCGGCCGCCGCGGAGCTCGCGCTGGCCGTCGCCGACGACATGCACCGCCGCGGCGTCGCCACGCTGCTGCTCGAGCACCTGGTCTCGCTGGCCCGGGCCCGCGGCGTCAAGGTCTTCGTCGCCGAGGTGCTGCCGGACAACTACCCCGTCCTGCACCTGCTCAGTGACTCCGGGCTGGCGGTGCGGCGCCGGTTCGATCAGGGCGTGGTCGAGGTGTCCATGCCCGTGCCGCGCACCGCGGCCCTCGGTGAGGCCAGCGCCTACCTGGACGCGGTGGCCGGACGGGACAGGCATGCCGATGTGGCCAGCCTGGAGCCGCTGCTAAACCCCCGGTCGGTCGCGGTGGTCGGCGTGGGCCGGCGGGCCGGGTCGGTCAGCCGGACGATCCTGCTCAACATCCGCGACGCCGGATTCGCCGGCCGGCTGTACGCGGTCAGCCCGCAAGCCGGCGACATCGAGGGCATCCCGTGCGTCCCGTCGGTCGCCGCGCTGCCCGAGGCCCCCGACCTGGCGCTGGTCACGGTGCCGGCGGCACGGGTGGTGGAGGTGGCCCGGGAGTGCGGGGACCGTGGCGTCAGGGCGCTGGCGGTGATCACCGCGGCCCTGACGCCGGCCCAGGCTTCCGGCCTGCTGGAGGCCACCCGGCGGGCAGGCATGCGGCTGGCAGGCCCGGCCTCCTGCGGTGTCGCGGTGCCCGCCATCGGGCTGGCGGCCACCCCGGCCGAGCACCACCCTTCCCCCGGACGCGTCGGCCTGATCACCCAGTCCGGAGGGGTCGGCACGGCTCTGCTCGAGCACTTCTCCCGGCTGGGCATCGGGATCTCCGCGTTCGCGTCCCTCGGCGGCAAGCTGGACGTCTCGGGCACCGACATGCTGCTGTGGTGCGAAGCCGACGGCACGACCGGACTCGCCGTCCTGCACCTGGAGTCCTTCGGCCAGCCGCGCCGGTTCGCCCGGACCGCGCGGCGGGTGAGCGCCAAGTTCCCGGTGCTGACCGTCCACGCCGGGCGGTCGGCCCCGGGCCAGCGGGCCGCCGCCTCGCACACCGCGGCGGCCGCCGCGCCGCTGATCACCCGGCAGGCGCTGTTCGATCAGGCGGGCATCATCGCCGCCACCACCTTCGGCGAGCTGCTGGACGCGGCCGCGCTGATCGCGTCCCAGCCGATCCCGGCGGGCAACGTGGTGGCCATCGTGTCCAACGGCGGCGGCGCGGGCGTGCTCGCCGCCGATGCCTGCGCCGAAGCCGGCCTGGTCGTGGCCGCGACGGGCGCGCAGGCCCGGGACCGGCTGCGGGAGGTGCTGCCCGCCGAGGCCTCCCTGGACGGCCCGGTGGACACCACCACGGCGGTCAGCGCGCCGGCCTTCGGCGAGGCGCTGCGCATCGCCGCCGGGGACGGCGCCGATGCCGTGATCGCCGTGATCGTGCGGCGCGCGTCCGCTGACCTGTTCCCGGTGCTCGCCGCCGCGCGGCTGCCGGTCCCGGTCGCGGCGGTCGTGCTGGACCAGCCCGAGGCCGTCCGGCTCCTGCACGGACCCGGCGGCCCGCCCGAAGGGGCCGTGCCGGCGTACGCCTACCCCGAAGCGGCTGCCGGGGCGATGGCCCGGGCCGCCCGCTACGGCTCATGGCGATCCCGGCCGTCCGGCACGGTGCCGGAGTTCACCGACCTGCGAGCGCAGGACGCGCGCTCGATCGTCGCCTCCTTCCTCGCGCGGATGCCGGGCGGCGGCTGGCTGTCCGCGGAGGAGGCCGACGGCCTGCTGCGCTGCTACGGCCTGCCGATGGTGGCGTTCCGCCGGGCCGTCGACGCCGGCGCGGCCGTCGAGGCGGCGGCCGCCCTGGGCGATCACGTGGTGATCAAGGCCGACGTGCCGGGCCTGCTGAACAAGACCGCGGCCGGCGCCGTCGAACTGGACCTGCACGGGGCCGGCGAGGTGCGCGCCGCGATGCGCCGCCTGCAAGCCGGCCTCGGCGGGCGGATGTCCGGGGTGCTCGTCGAGCCCATGGTCACCGGCGGCATCGAGACCATCGTCGGCGTCGTGCAGGAACCGGTGTTCGGCCCGGTCGTGGTGTTCGGGCTCGGCGGGGTGGCCACCGACGTGCTCGGCGACCACGTGGCCCGGCTGTCCCCGCTCACCGACGCCGACGCCGGCGACCTGATCCGCTCCATCCGCGCCGCCCCGGCGCTGGCCGGTGCCGACACCGGGGCCCTGCGCGACCTGCTGCTCCGCGTCTCGCGGCTGGCCGACGACCTGCCGCAGGTGGCCGAGCTCTACCTCAACCCCGTCATCGCCCGCCCGGACGGCGTCACCGCCGTGGACGCGCGCGTCCGCGTCACCAGCCACCATCTGGCCGACCCGTTCCTGCGCCAGCTTCCCTAGGCCCGGGCACGACGCCTGGTGCCTGGTCATCCCGACCGCGCGCATGACGCCGAGCTCACGGGTGCGCTCGAAGATCGACAGCGCCAGGGTGTTGCCGATGCCGAGCAGGGCGATCAGGATGGCCGGCGCGAGCAGCGCGTAGACGAGCATCAGCAGTTGCTGGATCGGCCTGACCCGGTCCGCTTTGAACGCGGCCCGGTCCATGACGGTGGTGCCGCCCGTCGGCCAGGAACACGATGCGGTCGGCGTAGCTGGCCGCCATCGGGTCGTGGGTGACCATCACGATGGTCTGGCCCATCTCGTCCACCCCTGGCGCATGAAGCCGAGCACCTCGGCCCCGGCCCGGGAGTCCAGGTTGCCGGTCGGCTCGTCGGCGAAGATGATCTCGGGCCGGCTGGCCAGCGCCCGGGCCACCGCGACCCGCTGCTGCTGGCCGCCGGGCAGCTCGCTGGGCCGGTGCTCCAGCCGGTCGCCGATGCCCGTCGTATCGATGATCTTGGCGATCCACGCCTGGTTACCCCGGCGGCCGGCCAGCAGCAGCGGCAGGGTGATGTTCTCCGCCGCGGTGATCGTCGGCACCAGGTTGAAGGCCTGGAACACGAACCCCACGTGGTCGCGCCGCAGGATGGTGAGTTGGTGGTCGTCGAGGGTGCTCAGGTCGGCGTCGCCGATGAAGGCCTGCCCCGAGGTGAGGGCGTCCAGGCCGGCCGCGCAGTGCAGCAGCGCCGACTTGCCTGAGCCGGACGGCCCCATGATCGCGGTGTAGCGGCCGGCGGCGAACTCGACGGTGACGCCGTCGAGCACGCGCACCTCGACCTGGCCCTTCCCGTAGACCGTGACCGCGTCTACGGTCCGGGCCGCGGCTTTATGCGCTACCTCCGAGGGAACAGGCGTGATGACGGTGGCTATGATGAACTCCCTTCCGGTCAGCGCCATCTCGTCGGTACGCACCGGTGACCGCAGGGTCCCCAGGGCCTCGGCGTTAGAGGCGAAAGGCCCTATTCCGGGCGTGTTAGTCCGCCCAGCCTGGAATAACCATCCCAGCTCGCGGCGGATCCCCGGGCCGGACCGCCGGAGGACTAGACGCGGAGCGAAGACGGACGTGGACGGACGAGGCTGGCACGACGGGGCCGACGGGTTCAAAGGGGTCAGCGGGTTCAGGCCGGTGCGGGCGGTGGCCGTGCTGGCCGTCGTCCTGGCCTGCTTGGCCGTGGCTGCCTGCTCCGCCGGCCGTCCCGCGTCATCCGGGTTCTCGGGTCCGGGCCTGCGCGGGCAGCAGCTCGAGGTCGCGGCGGTATGGTCCGGCGTCGAGCAGCAGCACTTCGAGCTCGTGCTGCGCGCGTTCACCCGCCAGACCGGCGTGTCCGTCACCTACGCGGCGGCCGGCTACAGCGTCCCGGCCTTCCTCGATGCCCGGCTGGCCAGAGGCCGGCCGCCGGACGTGGCGTTCCTCCCGCAGCCGGGCCTGCTGCGCAGGTACGCCGCCGAGCACCGGCTCGTCCCCCTCAACGACATCGCGGGCAGCATCGTGGCCAGCAACTACACCCCGGCCTGGCGGCAGCTCGGTTCGGTCGGCGGGACGCTCTACGGCGTCTGGTTCAAGGCCGCCAACAAGTCCCTGATCTGGTACAACGAGGGCGTCTTCGAACGGGCGGGCATGGCACCGCCGGCCGGCGTCGACGGGCTCGTCTCCCTGGCGCACCGGCTCTCGCGGTCGGGGGTTCCCGCGTTCTCGGTAGGCGGCCAGGACGGCTGGACGCTGGCCGACTGGTTCTCGAACCTCTACCTCCGGCTGGCCGGGCCCGTTCGGTATGACCTGCTGGCGGCGCACAAGATCCCGTGGACCGATCCCTCGGTCATCGCCACGCTCCGGCTCCTGGCCCGGGTGCTGGAACCGCACGTCATCGCCGGCGGCCCGCGGGGCGCACTGGCGACCAGCTATGAGGTGTCCGTCCAGCAGGCCTTCGCCACTCCACCCGCCGCGGCGATGGTGTTCGAAGGCGACTTCGTGGCCGGGATCATCAGCGGCGTGACCCCCGCCGTGCTCGGCGTCGACGCCGACGTCTTCCCGTTCCCCGCGATCGGGCAGCCCGGCCCGATGGTGGTGGCCGGCGGCGACGCCGCGGTGCTGATGCGCCGCTCCGCTGCCGGGGAGGCGCTCATCAGGTACCTGGCCAGTCCGCAAGCCGCGGCCATCTGGGCGGCTCGAGGCGGCTTCGTCTCGCCGGACATCAACCTCGGCCTGTCCGTCTACCCGGACGCGATCAGCCGGTCCATCGCCGCCAGCCTGCTGCAGGTCGGCGACAACTTCCGTTTCAGCCTGTCTGACCTGACGCCTTCCGGTTTCGGCGGAACCGAGGGGCGGGGGATGCGGAAGATCCTCCAGCAGTTCCTGCTCACCCGCGACGCCGCCGCCGCTGCGGCGCAACTGGAGCAGGCGGCCAGACAGGCGTACTCGCCATGACCGGCGGGCCGGGCCCGAGGGGCCTGCCGGGTTCAGCCCGCCCGGGGAAGGATATCGTGGCGCTCCAGCCAGGCGCGCGCCTCGGCCTGGACGCCATTCCCGGCTACCTCGACGCGCCAGTCGAGGAACACCAGCGCCCCGGTGGTCAGCTGCGCGGAGACCGCGTTGACCGCGCCGGCCAGCTTTCCGTAGCGGGCCAGGGCGCCGCGGGTGATCACCGGCACGATGTTCTCCGCGGGCTGCAGGTGGCGGTCGTCGGCGAGCAGGACCAGGTCGCCGGTGGCGAGGTTCCCGTCCGTGGTGTCCAGCACCGCGACGTCGACCACGCCGTCGCGCAGCGCGGTGACGCGCTGCGGCTCGGTGCCGAAGGGCAGGAACCTGGCGAAGCGGAGCCCGTACACCGTGCGCAGCCCCGGGAGGCAATAGGGCCGGTCCGGGCATTCGGGAGCACCGCCGAGAGTCAGCCTGCCGGCGACCCGCCGCAGGTCGCTGACCGTGTGCAGGCCCAGGCGGCGGACGGTGGCGTCGGTGACCGCCAGGCCGTTCCGATCCTGGGCCGCGGCCGGAGTCATGACCTGGACATGCCACCGGGCCAGCGCGCCGGCCAGCGCGGCCCTGATCGCCGCCGGATCCGACATGGCGACGCCCGCCTGCGGCCGGAGGCTGGTCAGTGCCGTCCCGAGATACTCGGGAACCACGTCCACCAGGCCCTGCTCCAGGGCCGGCTGGACGAGCTCGCGGGGGCCGAGGTCGAGCTGGAACTGCACCGGGATCCCGGCGTGCCGGATGGCCAGCCCGTAGATCGCCACCAGCAGCTCGCTCTCCGGGAAGTTGAACGAGGCCACCACGACCGCGCCACCCTGCGCGCCGCCGCGGCCGGCCGGCCGCGCACCCGCCTGGCACGCGGCGAGCAGCGTGAGCACGAGCGAGCAGGCTGCGAAGGCCGCCGCACGTCCGCGTCCCGTTGCTCTCCGCATGCACATGGCGTCACCTTCTCCGCCGCGCCGGCCTGCCCTCAGCCGTTCCCGCGGGCGGTGCGGCGATGACCACGCTACCGACACCCCAGCCAGGTCATGAAGGGCCTGAAGTCCCTCCCCTCATCGCCGCGTCGCTGCGCGGACGGCGGCGCCGGCCCTCGGGGGAACCGCCGCCGCTGCCCCGCCGTATCGACCACAGCATCCGCTGGTACCTGCTGCTCGCCGGGGTCGCTGTCGCCCTGTGGGCGGGCATGTCGGCCCCCGCGGTCCTCGGCATCATCACCCGGGGCGATCTGGCGGTCCTCCGCGCGGTGGCCACGGTGCGCACCGCATGGTTCACCCATGTGATGCTCGCCGTCAACGCCGCCCTGACGTCGCCATGGACGGTGAGACTGGTCATGCTGGGGACCATCGCGGTGCTGGTCGCGTTCCGCCGGTTCCAGCACCTCGCGGCGTACCTGGTCATAGTCCTGGCCGCCGCGCTGCTGCTGTCCGCCGTGACGCTGGAGATCGGCCGGATGCGGCCGGCCGGCCTCCAGATCCTCGGGCCCTGGCAGGGCTACTCGCAGCCGTCCCGGCCCGTCGCCGCCCTGACCCTGGCGCTGATCGGGGCTCTCTACACGCTGGTGCCGGCCGGGCGGCGGCGGAACCGGGCCAAGTGGGCGGTCGCGATCATCGTGGCGGCCCTGTGCGCCGCCCGGCTGTACCTGGCCGTCGACCATCCCACTGACCAGCTGACCGCGCTGATCATCGCGTGGCCGCTCGCCGTGGTTGCGTTCTGGCTGGCGGTCCCCAACGACGTCTTCCCCATCTCCTACCGGGGCGGGCGCAAGGCGCACCTCGACATCGGCGGCCGCCGTGGCGCGGCGATCATCACCGCCCTGGACCATCAGCTCGGTCTCGCGGTCACCGGTGTGGAACCGTTCGGCCTGGAAGCGTCGGCCGGCTCGACCCCGCTTCGCCTTGCGGTCCGCGGCCCCGACGGTGCCAGGACCGCGCTGTTCGGCAAGCTCTACGCGCTCAGCCACCTCAGGTCCGACCGCTGGTACAAGCGGGTCAGGGCCGTCGTATACGGGCGGCTCGAAGACGAGAAGCCGTTCTCCACGGTGCGCAGGCTGGTCGAGTACGAGGATCATCTGCTGCGCCTGATGCGAGACGCCGGGCTGCCCACGCCCAGGCCCCACGGCTTCGCGGAGATGACGCCGGAGCGTGAATACCTGATCGTGATGGAGTTTTTCGAGGGCAGTCAGGAGATCCGTGACGCCCGGGTGGATGACCGGGTTATCGACGACGCGCTGCGCGTGGTGCGGCGGATGTGGGATGCGGGGATAGCGCACCGCGACATCAAGCCCTCGAACATCCTGGTCCGGGACGGCCAGGTGCTGCTCATCGACGTCGCGTTCGCCGCGGTGCGGCCCACTCCGTGGCGCCAGGCGGTGGACCTGGCCAACATGATGCTCACCCTGGCCCTGGCCAGCACCCCGGAGCATGTCTACGACCGCGCGCTGAACGTCTTCGCCGCCGATGACGTGGCCGAAGCCTTTGCCGCGTGCCGGAGCATCACGGTGCCCAGCCAGCTGCGGTCCCTGATACGAGCGGACGGGCGCGACTTGATCGCCTGCTTCCGCCGGCTCGCCCCGGCACGACGCCCCGTCCCCGTCCAGCTCTGGGACATCCGGCGCGTGGCGATCACCGCGGGCCTGCTCGCGATGATCGCGGCGGCGGTAGCCCTCTTCGGCATCTACCTGAGGGTGGCGGGATTGCTATGACGCCGCCACGGGGGACTCGCGGGAGCCGCCGCCGCGCCGCGCGCGGCCTGCTCGGCGCCGTGCTGGCGGTCGTGACGCTCGGCGCGACGGCCACGCTCACCGGCTGCACCAGCTCCGGCGGCACCGTACCCGGCTGCCGTGATCCGCTTCGGCTGGCGATCATCGCGCAGTCCGTCCCCAGCGCCTCGTACGTGCCCTGCATCGGCGGACTGCAGCCGGGATGGGAGATCTCCGGATTCGACCCCGCCCAGGACGGCACCAGCTTCCTGCTCAGCTCCGACCGGTCCCCGGGGCAGCCGGTGACGGTCCGGCTGAGCGCCGGCTGCCGGGTCAGCGGGGCCAGCCCCGCGCCAGCCCGGGCTCCGGGGGTGCTCACCTACATCCGGCTCGACTCGATCTCGCCCCGCTTTGCGGGCACCCTCTACGACGTATTCCCGGGCGGCTGCGTGAGCTACGAGTTCGACTTCGCCAATGGCTCGCAGATCGCGCTGATGGAACAGTTCGAGCAGGCCATCGGCCTGTATCCGAGGCAGCAGCTGCGGCTCGTCCTGAAACAGGAACTCGGCGTGGAGCTAGACCCGTGAGCCCGCTCACCGGTGCCGCCGACGAGGCCGGCCTGGGCGCCCGGGACGTCCGGCCCGGCTCACCGGGGACCTATGCGCCTTCCGGATGCTGGCGGCACCGTGGCCTTGGCCCCTACCCGCCGCGGCCGGCGCGGGCCACGATCGCGCCAGGAGGCGAGGCACATGCTCGACTTCGACGGGGTGACGAAGCGATTCGGGCCGGTGACGCCCTGGACCGGTGTACGTTCTCGGCCCGGCCGGGCCGGCTACCAGCAGCGGGTCCAGCTGATCGCCGCCCTGGTAGACGAGCCTGACCTGCTGGTGCTGGACGAGCCGTTTTCCGGCCTGGATCCGATCGCCATGGAGGCCATGGCCGCGTTACTGTCCGGCCTGGCCGGACAGGGCGCGACGGTGCTGTTCTCCAGCCACCAGCTGGACCTGGTCCAGGACCTGTGCCAGGACGTGCCGAGCACCGCCGCGCAGGCCAGCCGTGACAGCATTATGAAGCCAGCCACCGCAGCACGGCGTTATCGCCGGCGGGCCAAGGCAAAACCGGCCGGCATGAAAACTTTGCGCCGGCTCGGCGGCCGCCTGTGCGCGCTTCATGTTTCGTTCATAAAACAGCGCTTCATGCTGGCTTCATAAGCGCGACGTACTGTCCCCGATAGTCAATGACGGTCATAGGAGACGACGGGCCAGGAGTCAATGGTGACGGTGAGCCAGAAGTGGGATAAGCGCGTGGGGCAATGGCATGATCACGTGACATCGGCGGCGGCGTTCGGAAAAGTGCGTGACCGCATTCTTGTTTTGTCGCGGCCGCAGCCGTCTGATGTCTGCGTGGACCTCGGCGCCGGCAGCGGGTTCGTGACGACAGCCCTGGCCCCGCTGGTGGCCTCGGTGCACGCCGTCGACATCTCGCCCGCGATGACCGGGGCGCTGGCCGAGCGAGCGGCCGATGCGGGGCTCGCGAACATATCGACCGAGGTGACCGACCTGAAGGACTTCCGGCTTCCTCCGTCCTGCGCCGACCTCATCGTCAGTAGCTACGCGCTGCACCACCTGGCCGACGCCGACAAGCGGGCGCTGACCGTGCGGGCGGCGCGGTGGCTGCGTCCCGGCGGCCGCCTGGTCATCGCCGACATGATGTTCGGCCGCGGCGGGAGTCGGCGGGACCGTGCCATCTTGCGCCAGAAGGTGGCCGCGCTCGCCGCCAAGGGAATCGGCGGATGGTGGCGCATCGCGAAGAACCTGATTCGCTATGGCCTCCGCGTGGGGCCGGAGCAGCCGGCGACGCCGGAGTTCTGGCAGCAGGCGCTGCGCGATGCGGGACTGGACGAGGTGTGCTTCCAGCCGGTCGCCGCCGAAGCCGGCATCGTCTGCGGCACCCGCCCGCCATCGGGCCCGGGCACAGCCCCGGGTTCGGCCCGGTTGGGGTAACTTTGCCTGGACCAGACAGGCGCGGGAGGCAAGCATCCAGTCGTGACTTCGGCCCTCAGGGACACCAGGCTGATCCTCGCCGCTGCTGTCGTCGTGCTCGCATCGGTATCGGGCTGTGCGGGCCAGCCGGGGCAGCAGGCGGCCACGCCATCCAGGTCGCCGGCCTCGGCCGGACCTAAGACGCGGACATCCGCCCCCGCGCCGGCCACAGCTGCCGCCGTCGGCGGCGACGGCAGCTACCGGACCGGGGAGCGGCAGGTGACGTTCACCGAACCCGCCCATGAAGGCCCGGCAGACCAGTATCTCGGCCCGCGCACGCTGGTGACCCAGATCTGGTATCCGCGGGCCCGCGGGCCCGCCGGGCCGTTCCCGCTGTTGTTGTTCGCCCCGGGGTTCCTGCAGT
>Ga0335069_10010367_pt1 | contig 13208 bp, 10 predicted proteins | sample Lox_Sample_11_FD_206714 | JGI IMG/M metagenome (GOLD analysis project Ga0335069, IMG submission 206714) | Soil microbial communities from Loxahatchee National Wildlife Refuge, Florida, United States - Lox_Sample_1.1 | ecosystem: Environmental > Terrestrial > Soil > Wetlands | place: USA... | reverse complement strand
GTACCTGTGTGTCTCGGTGTCTCTGTGGTGAAAGGGCTTTTTCCGTCGCTTCGACTAGAATGACTCGTGGATGATTGGCGAAGTCACACGCGCGGCTGGCGCTTCTGGCCCGACCACCACGTTGATCTACGACGACTGGTATCCGGCAGCTCGGGCTTCGCAGATCTCTGGCCAGGGGATGGCGAAAGCGATGCTGCTCGGCATTCCGCTGGTGCTGGGGCGGAAGGCGGACGGACACTACTTCGCCATGCGCGACTCCTGTCCGCATCGCGGAATTCCTCTTTCCTACGGATGGTTCGACGGACAGCAGGTCACGTGCAAGTATCACGGCTGGGGGTTCGAGCCGGTCTCGGGACAGTGCCGCGAGATCCCGTCACTTACGTCGCGCGACAAGCTCGATCCGTGCCGCATTTACGCCACCGCGTTTCCCTGCGAGGAGCGCGATGGGCATGTGTGGGTCTATGTCCCGCAGAGTGGGAGAGGCAGATTGCGCGCCGAAGACCTCGTACAACTCCCGACGGTGCCGGAAGTACCAAAGTTCAGCCGCCGCTTCCACTCGGCGTATCTCACCGCCGATCTGCCTTGCAACATCGATCACGGCATCATCGGCTTGATGGACCCGGCGCATGGGCCGTTTGTGCATCAGGCGTGGTGGTGGCGCAGCCGCGCCAGCATTCACGAGAAGGAAAAGCATTTCGAGCCGATCGAAGGCGGCTTCCGCATGACGGCGCACCAGCCGTCGGCCAACAGCGCGCCTTACAAGCTGCTCGGCGTTTATGGCGAGCCCATCACCACCACCATTGACTTCGTGCTGCCCAACCGGCGCTACGAGGTGATCCGCTGCGGCGAGAAGTGGTTCGCCAGCCTGACTACGGTCACGCCGACGATCGAGAACCATTGCCGCATCGACGTCTGCGCCGCATGGAATGTATTCCTCAACGTGCCGTTCCTTACGCCGATTGCCAAGTTCTTCGGGCGGCGCTTCGTGCGGCAGGACCAGGTGACGATGATCCAGCAGGCGGAAGGGCTGAAGTACAATCCCAGCCTGATGCTGATCGACGACGCCGATCGTCCGGCCAAGTGGTACTTCGAGCTGAAGCAGGCGCGGCTGGAGTCGCAGACCACGGGCGAACCCATGCGACATCCGATGAACGGGCCGGTGACGCTGCATTGGAGAAGCTGAAAAGCAGCAATTAGCCGTTAGCCATCAGCAATCAGCCAGGGAACCCGGTTGTCGAACGTCGGGAATGCAAATGCCGATTTCATGGCAGCTCAAGTCGCGGGTACGGATGTTCGCTGTTGCGCTGCTGCTCGGCGCGGCGGTGGGCATCTTCATTCTCTATCCCGCCAATGAGTTTGTGTACTTCCGCGAGTATCAGCCGCCGGGCGATACCACCGCGCTGGGCTTCGCCGCCAGCCAGATGCATCGCTCGCTGCACGGGCAGACGCCGCAGAAGACGACCTTCTACGCTATTGTCGGCATGATCCTCAGCGTCGGCGGCGCGGCCTTGTATTCCGGCATGCAGCGGCGCTCGGAGCGCATCGAGCAGTTGAGCGCCGCACTGGAAAGCGACCTGCGCACGCTCATTGCGCGCGGTGAAAGCGCCACGCTGGAGTTCAAGTCGTCCTTCCGCTGGGACCTGCGGGAGAACAAGGTGAATCGCGCGCTCGAAGGCGTCATCCTCAAGACGCTGGCCGGGTACATGAACGGCAACGGCGGCACGCTGCTGATCGGCGTGGCCGATGACGGTACGATCGTCGGCCTGGATGCCGACTACAAGACGCTTAAGAAGCAGGACCGCGACGGCTTCGAGCAGGCGCTGATGACCGCCATCGCCACCAAGATCGGCGCCGACGCCTGCCACTCCGTGCAGACGGTGTTTTCCTCTATCGACAACAAGGACGTTTGTCGCGTGATGGCTGCCCCCGCCGCACGGCCGGTGTACGTGAAGGAGGGCGAGGCGCCCAGGCTCTACGTCCGCACCGGCGTGCTCACCCGGGAGCTGAACGTGCAGGAAGCGATTAACTACACTTCGGCACGCTGGCCGAAATAAGGCGGCACTCGGCACTCGGCACTTGGCCCAATCACATTCATGGGATGATTGCAACAGCAAGCCGATGCCGGCTTCCCGCAAATTGAAAGTTCCACCCAAACCAACGCTGGCCGAATGCCGAGTGCCGAATGCTGTTTTTCTGCACCCGAAACCTCTCCTTCCGGTGTCTATCCAGACAAACGGGAAGGAGGGCACGGGCCATGTTCGAAGATAGCCTTTTGGAATCGGGCGGCAGGTTGGCTAGCCGCCAGCCCTGGACGACGGCAATTTCGTTTCTTCTGCAAGCAGCGATCGGTACGACGGTAGTGCTGATGTCGTTGCTTTATACCGAGTCGCTTCCCATCCATACTCTGGCTGACACATTAGAAGCGCCGCCTCCGCCGGCTGCGCCAGCCGCGCCTGCGGAACACGTCACAACGGTCGCAAGGCAGTCGAGCGAGATCGACAACGGCGTGCTGATCCCGCCGCGGGAGATCCCCCGGACGATTGCGGTCATTCACGATCAGCCGAATGAGCTCGGGTCCAATTCGCAGACCACGCCGGGTGTGCCGTACGGCGTGCCGGGGACTTCCTCCAACAGCATGTTGACCGAGTTGCTGCGCACACCGTCCGTCGCGCCAAGAGTCGCACCGCCGATGAAAGTGCGCGTCTCGGCGGGAGTTGCGCAAGGCCTGCTCATTCGCGAGGTCAAGCCGCAGTATCCCTCGCTGGCGCGGCAGGCAAGAATTCAGGGCACGGTTGTCCTGCAGGCTGTCATTGGCAAGGACGGGACGGTGCAGGAGCTGCGCGTCATCAGCGGGCATCCACTCCTGGTCACTGCCGCGATTGACGCCGTGAGGCAGTGGCGCTACCGGCCCTACTACCTGAACGGTGAGCCGGTCACGGTCGACACCCAGATCAACGTGATCTTCACGCTGACGGGCGAATAGAAGCAGCTTGCCTGGCGGCATCGGGATGACAATCCGGGGCCGCCGGACCTCCATTTTCCGCATTGACGAAAATCCAGCGAGCACTCGGGCAATGAGTCACGCGCACGTGTGCTTACAGTCACTGCCAACCCCCCAGCCCCAGCGTATCTTGCAGTCACTACCGGTGCGCGCACTCGAGTGTTCTCTCGTTCGGACACCGGCGTTGCACAGGGCGAGAGGTCGCGAAAATGGACTCCCACCTCATCAGTGAATTTCGTGCCATCGTTGGAGACGCGGGCTTAGTCTCAGCCAAAGAACAGCTTAGAACCTACGAGTGCGACGGTCTCACCCTGTTCCGGGTGGTGCCGGAGCTGGTCCTGCTTCCCGCATCGAGCGAGGAGATGCAGGCGGTGGTGAAGATATGCCATCGCGAGCGCATTCCGTTCGTGGCGCGCGGATCGGGCACCGGCCTGAGCGGCGGCGCGCTGCCGGTGAAGGGCGGCGTGGTGATCGGCGTCTCGCGCATGAACCGCATCTTAGAAATTGACCTGCCCAACGCGCGGGTGGTGGTTGAGCCCGGCGTAACCAATTCGGCGATCACCGCCGCGGTTTCCGGCCGCGGCTATTTTTATGCCCCGGATCCGTCGTCGCAGGTGGTCTGTACCGTGGCGGGGAATGTCGCGGAGAATTCCGGCGGAGCGCACTGCTTCAAGTACGGCGTCACCACCACCTACATCCTCGGACTCGAGGTCGTGGTTTCGGACGGCTCGTTGCTGAAGCTGGGCGGCAAGACCTTCGATAATCCCGGCTACGACCTTGTCGGGTCGTTCGTCGGCTCGGAGGGCACCTTCGGCATCGCCACCAAGATCACACTGCGGATTATTCGCAAGCCGGAGTGCACCCAGACGCTGATGGCGGCGTTTAACTCCAGCAGCGAGGCCGGAGCGGCAGTCAGCGAAATCATTAAGTCGGGAATGTTTCCGGCGGCCATGGAGATCATGGACCGGCTGGCGCTGGAGGCGGCCGAGGCAGCGGTGCATCCTAATTACCCGAACTGCCAGGCGCTGCTGCTCGTGGAGCTCGACGGGTCGGGGCGCGAAGTCGAGCTGCTGATGGAGAAGGTCGGGCCTATCTGCACCGCATGCGGCGCGTGGGAGCTGCGGCTCGCCAAATCCGAGGCGGAACGCATGGCGGTCTGGAAGGGGCGCAAGGCGGCGTTCGCCGCCGTGGGACGCATCTCGCCGAACTACCTGGTGCAGGACGGCGTCATTCCGCGGACAGCTCTGCCCCGCGTGTTGGGCGAGATCGATCGCCTGAGCGCCGAAGCCGGTCTGCGAGTTGCAAACGTCTTCCATGCCGGCGACGGAAATCTTCATCCCCTGGTGCTCTACGATCGCCGCATTGCGGGCCAGGAGGAGCGCGCCATGGTCCTGGCCGAAGACATCCTGCGCCTGTGCGTCGAGTCGGGAGGATCGATTACCGGTGAGCACGGCATCGGCGAGGAGAAGAAAGCCTTCATGCCGGTGATGTTCTCGGAGGCGGACCTGGAGGCGATGCAGCGTCTGCGCTCGGCCTTTGACCCGTACAACCTGTGCAATCCGACCAAGATGTTCCCCGGCACGGACACGACGTATCAAAAGCCGATTGCCTACGAGCCCCACCCCATCGAGAAGGCGGGGCTGGCGCAGAGATATTAGCGATTACTAGCTCCACAGGAGCGGATCATGAATGAAAACCAACCGATAGAGAGAGTCTGGACCGACCTAGAGGCGATCGTCGGGCGCGAATACATTTGGCCGGCCACGGCGAATGACGCGATCGACGGCCTCCAGCCGGGCAAGGTGATTGCGCCGGGCACCGCGCAAGAGGTCGCCGAGGTGCTGCAGTGTTGCAGCGCGGCGGAGATAGCTGTCATCCCCCGCGGCGGAGGCAGCAAACTCGGCCTGGGCAATCGCCCAACGAAGGCTGACCTAATCCTCTCGACCGAACGTCTCAATCGCGTGGTTGAGCACGTCTGGGGCGATATGACGGTTATCGTCGAGGCGGGCTGCACCATCGAAGGCATACAGAACGCGGTGAAACAACACGGCCAGCGGCTGGCACTCGACCCGCTATGGCCGGAGCGCTGCACCGTGGGAGGCTTGCTGGCGACCGCGGAAAGCGGAACGCTGCGCATTCGGTATGGAGCGGTCCGCGATCTGGTGCTGGGCGTGGAAGTCGCCTTGTCGGACGGCAGCCTGATCAAGGCGGGCGGCAAAGTCGTCAAGAACGTCGCCGGCTACGATCTCACCAAGCTCGTCATCGGCTCTCTGGGCACGCTGGGTGTCATCACGCGCGCGGTCTTCCGTCTGCACCCCATTCCGGTGGCGACGGCCACGTACAGCACGCTACTGTCGAATGCGCCGGAAGCCACCAAGCTGGTGCTGGCCCTTCTCGACTCGCACGTCATCTACACGGGGTTGCAGCTACGGGCCACTCGCCCGGACCATATCGCGCTCGATGTGCGGCTGGAAGGCATTCCTGAGTCGCTGCAAGACCAGTTCGCCAAGCTCGGCAAGGTGGCCGCGGGATTCACCTTCACCGAGTCTCCCGCCGAGGTGTGGGACGCAAGGCAAAAACTATTTGCGGATCCTGCGGGCGCGGTGGTCGCCAAATGCGGCGTGCTGCCTTCGCAACTGGGATCGCTGTGCGAAGCGGCTTTCCGCCAGGCCAAGTCGGCGGGCGGCACAGCTAACGTCGTTGCGCAAGGCACCGGCATCGCAGACGTCCGCTTCGAAGCGGCCGATCTCAAGTCCTTCTCCAAGATCCTGGATGGCATCCGCTCGGAAGTGTGGGCATTGGATGGAACGCTGGTCGTGCAGCGGTGTCCGTCTGCCCTCAAGGAGTCGCTGGATGTCTGGGGCGCCTTGCAGGATGCGCTTCCGTTAATGCAGGAGATCAAAGGAAAGTTTGACCCGGCCCGGACGCTCAATCCGGGTCGTTTTGTGGGGGCCATATGATCGACAATGCGGTCGCAACCCCGGTGGAGCCAAAACTCCGAGTTTTCGATGACCATCATCCGCCGACGGCGGAGCTGTTGAATGCTTGCGTCCACTGCGGCTTCTGTCTGCAGACTTGCCCCACCTATACACTTTGGGGCAAGGAGATGGATTCGCCACGCGGACGCATTCATCTCATCAGCATGGCGTTGGAGGGCGAAGTTGGTTTGACCGACCTGTACGTGTCGCACTTCGACCATTGCCTGGGCTGCCAGGCGTGCGTCACTTCCTGCCCATCGGGAATCAAGTACGGCAAGCTGATCGAGTCCATGCGGACGCAGCTGGAGCGCCTCTATCACCGGCCCCTGCGGGAGCGCATCATGCGGCGCATGATCGCGGCGACCTTCAGCCGTCCCGATCGACTGCGCAAGCTGGCGGCGTTGCTCCGGGTGTATCAGAAATCGGGAATGCAGCGCCTGGCACACGCATTGCATTTGACCTCGCTGCTGCCCCAGAGCGTGCGCGCCATGGAGCAGTTGATGCCCGACCTGTCACGGAAGGAAATGTCCGCGGCGTTGCCGGCGCGCATTGCACCACAAGGCGAGAAGCGGCGTACCGTCGCCATGATCACCGGCTGCGTGCAGAGCGTCTTCGCTGCCCAGGTGAACGCGGCCACAGCACGCGTCCTGGCGGCCGAGGGCTGCGAAGTGCTGGTTCCGGAGAACCAGGGCTGTTGCGGCGCTCTGCTGCTCGATCTGGGCCAGGAAGCCGACGCGCTGGCATTGGCGCGCAAGATGATCGACAGCTTCGAGACGGTGACGGTGGATGCGATCATCGTCAACGCTGCCGGGTGTGGCGCCGCGCTCAAGGACTATGGATACCTGCTGCGCGACGACGCCGAATATCGCGAGCGCGCGCTTGCCTTTTCCGCGAAGTGTAAGGATCCGTCCGAACTGCTGGCGGAGTTGCCGCCGCGCGCGACCCGGCGTCCCGTGCAGCTAAAAGTCGCTTTCCACGATCCCTGCCATCTGCAACACGCGCAGGGACTGCGCGAGCCTCCTCGCGCCATGCTGCGCACCATTCCCGGAGTCGAGTTGCTGGAGCTGCCGGAGTCGGCGCTGTGCTGCGGCTCAGCCGGCGTCTACAACCTGCTGCAGCCGGAGACGGGTCATCAGCTGGGCGAGCGCAAGGCGCAGAACATCGTGTCCACGTCGGCTCAGGTGGTGGCGACCGGGAACCCCGGGTGTCAGTTGCAGATCAATGCCTTGCTGAACGAGCAGGGACATCCGATGCCGGTGATGCACTACATGGAGCTGCTGGACGCGTCGATCTCCGGTAAGCCTGACTGATTCTGCTTCCCATCGACGACATAGACGCGGTTGGGATTGCCGGGCTGGATTCGGTTCTTTTCGAAGCACGCTTTGATCCTGCGGCGCAGCTCGCGCCGCACTGCGTCCTGCGTGCCCGGACGCGTCTTGACCAGCATCAGGTAATCGACGTCCTCTCCGTTCACTTTGTCGATTCCCGGCACCTGCGGCTGGGCGACAATCATGGATGAGAATTCGGCGTCTTCGGCCAATCCTGCGCCAACCTCCTGCAGCAACCGAATCACTTTGTCGCTGTCGCTGTTATAGGCGGCGGACACATGCAGGGAAAGCTGCGTCCAGTCCCGCGTCATATTGCTCACGATGGTGATTTGGCTGCTGGGAACATTGTGTACGGTCCCATCGCCGTCGCGGAGAATGGTGCGGCGCAGCGTCACCGACTCGACCACCCCCTGCACCCCGCCGATCTTGATGGTGTCGCCAATGTCGTATTGGTTCTCGACCAGGATGAAAAAACCGTTGATCAGGTCGCGCACCAGCGTCTGCGCGCCAAAGCCGATGGCAATGCCGGCGACCCCGGCGCTGGCCAGCAAGGGGCCCATGTTGATGCCCAGCAGCGGCAGGATCTGCAACGCCGCCATGAACATGATGACGACGACACCGACGCTGTAAATGACACTGGACAGAGTGCGGATTTGTTGCGCGCGAAACGTCGAGGGCAGCCGCTCGCTGGTGCTCAGATCGCTGACGTGCCGCGCTGCCGCCTTCAACAGCCGGCTCAGGATGAAGGCGATGATGAGGACGCCGACGATGCGCGGCACCTGGTGGCGGATGAAGTCAACCGTGTCCTCGCGCCAGTTGTCCAGGATGTGCAGGAACTCGTAACCCATGCTTTCCGGGCCGAGAGCCGCGCCGATGAGTGGTTCGAGCAGAGCGGAGAACATTCTCGCGGATTATAAAGCCCCGGCGCCTGAGCTGTGGTCTGCGGAGACGGTGTCTCAGCCTGGAATCAAGCTGTCCGGTGGAGTAAACATCGCGCATTGCGAAGGCTACAGCCGCACAGCGGCGGGATGGGTTTAGGCGTGGGCGGCAGCCCACGCTCGAAGTGGAAAACTAGCCGAGCCGCAGAGCGGCGGCATCGAATCGCGACAGAGTCTCTGAGGCCTGTCCCGGGGTACAGTCAACGGATCAACCCCCTTTTCCACGAGGTTGCTAACGCCTCTGTCTCTTCCGGCTGCGAGCCATATAATCACGAGATCATATGAAACACCATTTCCACGTTTTGAATTGGCTGCTTGGCGTCGGCCTGGCCGCAGCCCTCCTTCTCGGCCCCGCGTCGCTGTGCCACGCGCAAGCTCAGAATCGGCCGCCGCTTCCTGACACGCGCCCACAGCCCAACAACCCCGAGGATGTGTGGGCAGAACAGCAGCAGAAGAAGATGGAGAAGGCGGCCAACCTTGAGCGCCAGAGGGAAATCCGCAAAGACAGCGAGAAGCTGCTGGAGCTCGCCACCGAGCTAAAGCAGGCGGTCGACAAAAGCAACGAGAACACGCTGTCGCTCGACGTGGTCAAAAAGGCCGACCAGATCGAAAAGCTGGCCAAGAGCGTGAAGGACAAGATGAAGGGGCCGTGAGCTATCTCAAGTCTCGCAGTGGCTGCAGATCCACCACGCACGGCAATATCCGAGTCTTGCCAATTCTGGCATCGTCCTAAGTCTGCGCCGAAAAAACCCAGCCGGGTTGTTCGTAGTTCGTGTACAGTTTGCGGTTGGGGTGAGCTGGAGGATGCCATGCATGCTTTGAAGCTCGCGGTTGTGGCTTTGGTTACAGGGCTGGCAGTAGTTCTAACGGCATGCGGTTCGTCGGGCAATAACCCTCCAGGGTCCCCGCTGCAGATAACCACGCAATCGCCGCTGCCGTCAGGGCGAGTCAATACCCCATACACGACGACTTTTGTGGCAACGGGCGGCACTCCGCCGTATGCCTGGAATGCATCAAACCTGCCTCCGGGATTGGTGATGAGCCCAGCGGGCAGTTTGTCCGGCACGCCGACGCAGGCGGGCAGCTTTAGCCCGTCGGTAGCAGTCTCGGATTCCGCGCAGGGCAGCGCAAATGCCAGCTTCACAATCTCCATCGCTGACGTGCTGCGAGTCAGCACGACAACGTTGCCCACCGACAGCCCCGGTCTCGCCTACGCGACCGGGCTGATGGCCGCCGGAGGATTTCCGCCATACACCTGGTCTGTTACGCAAGGCTCCTTGCCGGCTGGTCTTACGCTGCAAGCCGCGACCGGCCTGATTTCGGGAACAGCTACAGAACCCGGCACCTCGAATTTCACCGCCCAGGTATCCGACAGCGGCATGCCGCCGGCATCGGCCTCCGCCAATCTGAGCATCAGCGTCAATCCACCGCCTGCGAGATCGGCAGCGCTTTACGCAACGGACAGGACGGGGGCGCAGATCGCAAGCGATGGTTCGCTGAGCTTGTTGCCCTCTTCCCCGGAGCAGGCTATCAACGGTTCTCCTCTTGGTCTTGCCTCGTCGCCAACTTTACCGTTGATCTTCTTGACAACCACCAATGCCGGGCCGCCGGCAGTGGTGGAATCGCTGTTCGTAAATCCGGACTACTCCCTGAACGTCTTCAGCATCAGCCTTGCCCTGCCTGATGCAAGCTGTATTTATTTGCCTGCCGTGGATCCCACCGGATCGAATCTTTACGTTTCGGGCTGCACGGGTACGAACGGCGAGACGGGCATTCTCATCTATCCAGCGAACGGTTCGCTGCTCATGTCAGGCAGCGTCAGCGTGCCAAACCTGACGGCACAGGACTTCCGTCCCGCACGGGTTACGTTTACTCCGGACGGAACTCTGGCGTTCGTTCCCACGTGCGCAAACGGCGGCAATGGAACCATAGTCTCCTATTCGCGAGCTACGAGTGGTTTACTGACGCAGGCCGCCACCTACACTTTGCCGTCCGACGCCTGTCCGGAGGGAGTCATGGTGTCGCCAGATGGCCGCTATCTGGCGGAGTGGGAATTTGGGCCGGCAATTGTGCAGGTCTTCAGCATCGGCAGCGATGGAACCCTAACGTCTGCCTCGCAACGCCTCACGATTATGCAAGGGATGGGGGTTCAGCCGGCCAATCTTTTCGACATGGTCTGGGACAATTCTGGGTCGTACCTGATTGGCGCCTTGAATCTGCGGAGCATCTTCGGTGGCGGTGGCCTGGCAGTGTTGCAGTTCTCGGGAAGCTCTCTCACTCAGGTGGGCAGTAATCTCGTAGGAGTCCCCGCTGACCGTATTGTGCGCGACAACTCCTACTTGTACCTGGAGTACTGTGCTTCCGGCCCGTGTGGCGGCTTGACCGGATACGATTTTCAGAACGGCCAGTTGACGCCACTGCCCGGATCGCCGTATCCGTTCGGAGCGAGGGAGTTCGTAATTTACTGAGGCAGCTCCGCGCTCGCAACTAGTTCAGCGGGATTAAGCCGGATCTGGGCTGAGATCCGGCTCGCTACTCTTCCTCACCTCGGGCTTTGGCCTAGGGATGCGCTCTCTTAGCGACCGCGAATGCCCTGCATGAATCGTCTTAAGGGCGCCGTGAGCCGCCACGAGCGGCTGTTGAGTACGGCTGAGAAATTCTCCTTCAATGTCTGCTTTTCCTGTTCAGCGCGTCGTAAGGCCATCTCAAGATGCGAGATCTCTTCGCGCGAGGCGCCCTCTTCACTACTGAACTTACGGAGGGGTGCGACCGCACCAACCCGCTGATCGCGCCGGCGCAACAAAAGAAGGTCTTGATAGTTCAGATCGCCGCGCGGAACATAGGCCTTGATATCGAAGACACTCCCCCAGCGCTCGAAGATGTACCAGGGTGCGTGAAAGGCCGTGTGATAGAAATCGGGAAAAGGACTGTTCTGCATCCCGTCGTCAGAAATGAACAAAATGCCCCGATTACGAAGGATCTCGCGCAGCGGCTCCGGATCTCGCTGGCATCCGATCCATTCTTTTTCGAGTAACGAAAACGGGTACTCTCCGGAGACAGAAACAATCAACAGCCCACCCGGTTTTGTGACCCTCTCCAATTCGACGAGCCACGCATCCTGATACTGCTCATCAAGGTGGGTGAAGACGCTGTGATTGAAAACGAGATCGAAGTGCTCGTCCGGAAATTCGAGAGGCGGCAGGCCACGATTTACCGAGAACTTCGCCCATGGCACGTGCTCCGCCGCCCAAGCGATCGCTGCCGCGTCAATATCGACGCCGTATATCTCCATTCGTTTGGCGGCGTCTTCCAGATGTAACTCGATGCGCGCACAGCCGCAACCGAAGTCCAAGGCACGTGGAAAGTCGGTAAGGGACCTCTCCCAGTGGGCAAGAACCAGGTCGAATTGATCGATTGATATCTGCCCCGATTTCCAAAACCAAGTCTTGTCAGCCGTTCCGGCAATCCGGTGCATTAGGTCGTCGTTCGGAAGCTCCGGTGCGGGAGGGTTGATGGAAGGTTCTCTTACAATTTCGCCCATAGATACTCAATGCCGCCATCCAAGAGTTTGTCACGCAATGACAGAGGTGGTCCCAAACAGCGTGAATGGCGCGCTCGCTACTCTTCCTCTTCCACCTCTTCGCCGCGGGCAGCCTTGGCGGCGGCGATGATCTTCTCCTGCTGCACCTGCGGCACAACGTCGTAGTGGTCCATCTCCAGCGAGAAGCTGCCACGGCCCTGGGTCATCGAGGTCAGATCGGTGCCGTAGGTCAGCATCTCGGCCATGGGCGCTTGGGCTTTCACGACGGTTTTGCCGGCCTTGTTGTCCATGCCCTGAATGCGTCCGCGGCGGCTGTTCAGGTCGCCCATGATCGCTCCGGCGAACTCGTCGGGGATGGTGATCTCGACGTTCATGATCGGCTCCAGCAGCGTCGCCTTCGCCTGCTCCATCGCTTTCTTGAAGGCGATGCGCCCGGCCGTCTTGAACGACAGTTCGTTGGAATCCACGTCGTGATAGGAGCCGTCGTAAAGAATCACCTTGAAGTCGACAACGGGATAGCCCGCGAGATAGCCGCGTTGCGCCGCTTCCACGATTCCCTTCTCCACGGCGGGAATGTAGTTCTTGGGAATCGCGCCGCCGAAGATTTCGTTGACGAACTCGAAGTTGCCGCCGCGCGGCAGCGGCTCCATCTTGATCTTGCAGTCGCCGAACTGGCCGTGACCGCCGCTCTGCTTCTTGTGGCGGCCCTGCACGTCGGCGCGCCCGCGGATGGTCTCGCGGTACGGCACCTTCGGCGCTTTGAGGTTGACCTCGGTGTGATAGCGGTTCTTCAGCTTGGAGACGACAACCTCGATGTGCTGCTGCCCGGTGCCCGCGATGAGGAATTCCTTGGTCTGCGGGTCGCGGAAGAAGCGCAGCATGGCGTCCTCTTCCATCAGCTTGTGGATGCCGTTGCTCAGCTTGTCTTCGTCGGCGCGCGTCTTGGGCTCGATGGCGAAGGTGATGGCGGGTTCGGCGAAGGTGACCTGCGGATATTGGATGGGCGAGGCCTTTTCGCCCATCGTGTCGCCGGTGAGCGTGTCCTTCAGCTTCGCAACTGCGCCGATGTCCCCCGCGTGCAGTTCGTTGACCGGGATTGCCGTCTTGCCTTGCATCGCCGAAATGTGCGCCAGCTTCTCTGAGGTGCTGCGCGTGAAGTTCTGCACCGTGGCATCGTTCTTCAGCACGCCGGAATAGACCTTGAAGAACGAGATGCGCCCGGCAAAGGGATCGCTGATGGTCTTGAAAACGTAGAGCGAGAGCGGCTCGGAGTCACTGACCTTGCGCACGGCCGGCTCGCCGTTGTTCGGCGTCGGAGCGGCTTTCATCGTGCCGCGCTCGGCCGCCGTCGGCATGTAGTCCACGATGAAGTCGAGCACCTCGTCGGTGCCGATGTTGCCCAATCCGGAGGCGAAGAGTACA
>Ga0335069_10010366_pt1 | contig 13208 bp, 7 predicted proteins | sample Lox_Sample_11_FD_206714 | JGI IMG/M metagenome (GOLD analysis project Ga0335069, IMG submission 206714) | Soil microbial communities from Loxahatchee National Wildlife Refuge, Florida, United States - Lox_Sample_1.1 | ecosystem: Environmental > Terrestrial > Soil > Wetlands | place: USA: Florida... | reverse complement strand
CGACCCCCATTGGGAGCGACGCGCCCGAAAACGCTGGATGCAGATTCTCGCACGCCTGGCCCAGGGCCGCGGCGTGGCCCTGCTCTCCGCCTTCTCGCCCTGAACCCCAAAACTGGGGGAGGGCAAGCCATCTTGATTCATTGCTTTGACTTGGATTTCAGGCTAATCTACAAACTGCAGTAAGGGCCCAATCCTGACAACTCAAACTTATGCGATCTCAGCCAGGAGCGCTGAGGACCAAGACTATTCCATCCTTTCAACTGAAGTGCTTACAAGGAGGAAACTTGCAAATCAATCAAAGCAAACTCGAGAAGTTCATGGGACAAGCACTCGAGGAACTGGGAGCAGGCATGAACGCGGCCCTCGTGATTATTGGTGACAAGCTGGGGCTTTACAAAGCCATGGCAGGGGCGGGGCCGATGACTGCGGCTGAACTCGCCGGAAAGACGGGCACCCATGAACGGTACGTAAGAGAGTGGTTGAGTGCCCAGGCGGCCGGGGGATTTGTCACTTACGACGCGGCAATGGGGAAATTCACTTTGCCGGATGAGCAAGCCCTTGCTTTGGCAGTCGAGGACAGTCCGGCGTATTTGCCCGGAGCTTATCAGGTGATTGCCTCGGTCATCAAGGATGAGCCGCGCATCACCGAGGCTTTTCGAACCGGGCAAGGGGTGGGGTGGCACGAACACTGTGCCGACTTGTTCCAGGGGACCGAGCGTTTCTTTCGGCCGGGCTATGCGGCCAATCTGGTAGGTTCGTGGCTTCCCGCACTGGAGGGTGTCGAATCTAAATTACAGGCGGGAGCCAAGGTCGCCGATGTGGGGTGCGGGCACGGGGCTTCGACCATCCTGATGGCCAAGGCCTATCCGAAGTCGCAGTTCGTTGGTTTCGATTACCACGCACCATCCATTGAGTCAGCCTGGAAATCCGCGGAAAAGGCGGGGGTTGCCGGCCGAGTGGGATTCCAGGTGGCTTGGGCGAAGGAGTATCCGGGTAAGGGTTATGACCTGGTGGCATTCTTCGATTGCTTGCACGATATGGGCGACCCTGCAGGGGCAGCGCGACACGTCCGTGAGACACTGGCGCCGGGCGGGACGTGGATGATCGTTGAGCCCTTCGCCCATGATCGCGTGGAACAGAACCTGAATCCGGTCGGAAGGGTGTATTACTCGGCTTCCACCATGATCTGTACGCCGGCATCGCGGGCGCAGGAGGTGGGCCTGGCATTGGGAGCGCAGGCAGGCGAAGCTCGCCTGCGGGACGTCGTAACGCAGGGTGGATTCACGACCTTCCGCCGGGCGACGGAGACACCCTTCAACATGGTTTTCGAAGCGCGCGCTTGATGCCGGCAGGCTTTAAAACCCGGGGCGTGGACTCGACCCAACCTTTCCGGTTATTGATTGCCTGGGCAGGCCAAGAGTTCTTGGCTCGCCCCGGTGCCCGTATGTGCCGGCGGCCCGCTGCGGGGCGCTCGCCTTCAAGTGGCTGGGAAGAGAACCCGCTATTTCTTAAGTGCCCGGACCTCTTCGAATGTCCAGTGGGGCGTGCCTCCGGGGCGGCTGGCGACGAGCGCTGCAACACGGTTGGCGAAGTCGGCAATTTCCGCCGGCGGCCAACGCAGGCTCAATCCATGTACAAAGGCGGCGGCAAAGGCATCGCCGGCTCCCACTGTGTCTCTGGCTTCCACCGTGTAACCGCCGGCCTCGACGTATTCCCCGTTCACCAGCATGACACAGCCCTTCTCCCCACGGGTGACGCATAGGGATTCCCAGCCAAACTCGCGAACATAGCTGCGGCAAAAATCCTCGAGCGGCTGAGGAGCCCGACCGAAAAGCCGATTGACCATCACCGCCTCATCCTCATTCAGTTTCACCACCGGGGGACGCGACATCAACTCCCGCAGCAGGGGAGCGGTGAAGTGGTCTGTGCGCAGGTTGATGTCGTAGAAGAGCTGGGCGCCGCAGTGGGAATCGATGAGCCGGTAGGTTAATCGCTTAGCCTGCGGGCTCATTTGAAAGAGGGTTCCGAAGTAAATCCAGTCTGGCGTGGGAGACAAGATTTCTTCGATTTGGCCCTCAGTAAGATCCGGAGCGTCATAAGCGGCGGGGTGGTGCAGTGTAAATTTTGGCACGCCCGCCGGATTAAGTTCGACCGTTACGACACCGGTGGGGTGCGTTTCAATCTCACGAATGTAACGGGTCGAGAGGCCCAACTCCCCCATCCGTTCGAGCACCCGCCTGCCGCGTTCATCCTTGCCGATCGCGCTCACAAAGAACACCGTGTGCCCCAAGCGCGTAGCGTGGGCAGCAAAATTCAGCGCTGTGCCGCCAAGATACTCCTTATCTCCGATTACATCCCATAGGACTTCGCCGATACTGACAATTCTCACGCCTGACCCTCCGCCGGTCCATCCCCGGACTCTCCGAACCTGGCCACACGGTTCGGGGGGCCTCCAAAGTAGCGCTTCGGGCTCGAATTGGCAACACCCGCGAGGCTGAAGTCGAGCGATGGTGTGCATCTTCGGGGAATATTCCGGCGTCTAATTGGGATAGATGGTGTGGGGGCGAACCCTGAACTGATTGCCAATCGGTCGTGCGGGGGAAGGTTACACTTACAACTCCCCTACGCCGCCGGAAGATAGGGAGAACCAGAAATGCTCATTAAGATACCTGGGATTCCTTCGGCAGAGATAACTCCGAAGTGGCTCTATTTAAACCGCCGCAAATTCCTGACGGGTGCGCTAGGGGTGTCAGCGGGGGCTCTGGCGGCGCGGGCTCTGAAAGAACTGGCTTGGCCCTCTCAAACCGTCGAGGCCGGAACCAAGCTGAGCGTGGCGGCGAAGAGTCCGTATAGCACAACCGAGCAGGTGACCTCCTACGAGAACGTTACTCACTACAACAATTTCTACGAGTTCGGAACGAACAAGGAAGATCCCGCCAAGAACGCCGCAAAATTTCGCACTTCCCCCTGGAGCGTCAAAGTGTTTGGCCTGGTGGACAAACCGCGCACTTACACGCTGGAGGAGTTGCAGCAGTTGGCACCGCTCGAGGAGCGGATATACCGGCATCGCTGCGTGGAGGGATGGTCGATTGTTGTTCCCTGGATCGGCTATTCCTTGAGCATGCTGCTTAAGGAAGTATCTCCCCAACCCAAGGCGAAATATGTGGCATTCGAAAGTTATTACAACACATCCCAAATGCCCTTGGGGAATTACGCTGGGATACCACTCCCCTACATTGAGGGGTTGCGACTGGATGAAGCCATGCACCCGCTGGCTCTCCTCTGCTTTGGCATGTATGGCGAAACCTTACCCAACCAGGATGGGGCGCCGGTGCGCATGGTCTTACCCTGGAAGTACGGATTTAAGAGTATTAAGTCTCTGGTAAAGATCAAGCTGGTGGAAAAGCTGCCCGACACCACGTGGAACCTGGCGAACTCGCAGGAATACGGATTTTACTCTAACGTCAACCCCCATGTGGATCACCCGCGTTGGAGCCAAGCCAAGGAACGGCGGTTGGGAGATTTCTTCCGGCGCGACACCTTGATGTTCAATGGCTACGACCAGGTCGCGTCACTGTATGCCGGCATGGACTTAAAGAAGTATTATTGAGCGGCCCGGCAAAATATCGTAGCACTGACCTTCAGTTCAGGATGCGGTCAGCTAAAAGGGTGCGCAACAAATCCCCATCAATTTTCCGGAAAGGACCGACGAGTGCGTGAACTTCTCAGGAGCAAGTGGATCAAGCTGCCGGTATTTGCCCTTTGCCTGATCCCGCTCGGACAGTTAATCTGGCGGGCGCTCCACAATAACTTGACCGCCAATCCCATCGAGTACATCACCCACCAGACTGGCACGTGGACGCTGATTTTTGTCGTCATTACGCTGGCAGTGACGCCCGCGCGCAAACTCTTGCGGTGGCCGGAATTGATTCGTTTCCGGCGCATGCTAGGGTTGTTTGCGTTCTTCTACGGGTTCCTCCACTTCAGCACCTGGATTGGATTGGACAAGTTCTTTGACTGGACTGAAATGCTGCACGATGTGCGCAAGCGCCCCTTCATTACGGCGGGATTCACAGGCTTTGCAATGATGATTCCCCTCGCCATAACTTCTACAGCAGGGTGGATTTGGCGCCTCGGTGGCAAGCGCTGGCAGGCGCTGCACCGGCTGATTTACGTCACCGCTATGGCTGGAGTGGTGCACTACTATTGGCTGGTAAAATCGGATGTGCGGAAGCCGCTCTTCTATGGCGCGCTGGTGGCTTTACTTTTGGCCCTGCGTGTGGGATTTTGGCTTGCCGCGAAGCGTGGCAAGCCGGTGAGCAAGACCCCTGAACCCGCGCTCACAACAGCTGAGACGGCGTAACGGGCACGCTTCGACCGGTCAAGGTGAGTTTCCTTTTCATGGTTACCAGAACACCGGCGTGAGCACCGGATCGTTCTCATACGCGCCTGCCGAGCACCCTGAACCGCCCCAACGCGGCTTGCCGTCCAAGTCATAAGGCAAGGGTTCGTACTGGCAGTTGAACAGGTTGATGGCGCTGGAGCTTCCCAGCGGCCGATAGTTGCCGTTCCCCGCCGCCGTGCCCGTGGAGTAGGAGTAATCGTGGATGAAATTTATGGGCTCGTAGATATAACCACTTGTCCAGTTACTTAATGAGTCTCCGGCGGTATTGCCAACATTGGTCCAGTAGGTTGCGTAGCTCCCTCCGGTATTCGGCTTGTTGGCTGCCGCCCCCGTGTTCAGCAACTTGACGATATAGGAATTGCTGTCAGTCCCGGACACCTGTGAAGGATTGTAGTCTGAGTAAAGGCCGCTAAACGATCCCATCCAACTTGTGGGTCCTTCCACACATGCAGGCACACCCACACATTGCAAGATTCGATTGCCAGCACTTCCGACGTGATAATGGACAGACCAGTTTCCGGTGCGCGCGCCGTTATAGTGGCTGCTGAAAGTGTCCGTTTTGGTATTCAGCGAGGCGAAGACATTGCCAACGATACTTTCCTGGTTGTGGGCATACCAGTTAACAAAGGTGGAGTCGCCAGCTTCAGAGCCGTCATTGTAGAAAATATTCGAGCGCTCTCCCATGGCGGTATTATTCCACATCATCACGTTCTTCGTGGCGCAGTTGTCGCTATCATTGGAGAATCCTTGAAGCGGCCCCGATGAGTTGGTTTGTTCAAACACATCCTCCACCACCGCCCCACCGTAGTTCATAACCGAAAGCGTTGACTGCCACAACCCGCCATTCGCTGTGTTCCAGTACGAGGCGGTTACGCCATAAATTTGATTGAAAGCGTAAATGAAGCCATCGCTGAGGGCCTGTGAATTAGGATTAGCCGCCCCGGAAGCGGACTGGCTTTGCTCATAGTTCGCCGCGTAGCAGTTCCTATTGGCAAGCACCGCATAGAGCGAGCAAGCGGCATTGCGCGTCCCCGACGGGAAGCTATTACCACGGATAAGCGGCCATGGGCTTCGATAGGTTGAAAAATGCGAAAGGCCTCCAGTGTTTATAGCCGTGACGATGTTGTTTGTGGCATATCCCGCGTTCCAATTGTAAATGTCGCCATTGGCGTGATAGAGAGGGTTGATATTGTTCAACCAGAGCCGATCTGTCGCGCTGGTCCCGACAAAGATGTAGCAGCCGCTGCCGGAGCAGGTCGCCGTAGTATTCCCGCACCCCACGCTGATTGTGTCGCACACCGCAAGGTTCTGGTACTCTACAGCCTCCGTATGAGCCGAGGAATTCACACCTGCGATGATGGTGGGTGAAGCGCTCGTGAAAGGTTCAACAATCGCCCAAGACCTCTGGGTGCCCAAGTCGCTTCCGTTGGAACTGAGGGTATGCTGGGCGCTTATCATGCGGATATGACAACCGCCGGGGTCGGCGTGGCCATTGTTCGAGTTGTTGTAGGCCTTGCATGCGGCCAGGGCATAGGCTTGGTTCTTGTAGGAGTCGGTGTTTGTGCCGTTGTAGGCAGACTCTGCCGTGGAGACGTTGGCATAAACCCAGGTGCTCGCAGAAGATGATTGTCCGTTAGCCGGGTCCACCACCGCCGCAGGCTGAGCGCAGTAGCCCGCCGAGGTGTTGTAGCAGTTGAGCAAGGTGATGGGGCCAAGGTCTTCAAGATTCGCCGTACCGCGATAGACCGTGCTGTTGATCTTGAAACCGGAACCAGAACCCGCCTGATAACCGCCCGTGGTGGTGGTTGCGGCAGACGCGGTGGAGCATCCATAGCCACCATAGGTGATGGCGAACGTGGCAACGGCAGTCGTTGAAAGCGTCAAAACCTTATACATCGCCGGAACGGAACAGCCGCTCCCGGTAATCGTCCCCGTGTCACCCACCGCATAGCCGCTTCCCCCGGCGTTCAGGGCAGCTACGATAATGGGTCCCGTGGTGGTGCTGGTGCTCAAGCTCGACCCAATCCATGGGTAGGCAGTGAAATTCAGCGTCACGTTGTCTGCGGCGTTGAGGGAAGTGAAAGACACGTTCGCCACATACGCCTGCACCTTGCCCTGGTCGCCAGGGTTTGTGGTACTGATCGTTGGCTTGGTAATCGTGTAAGAGATGGAGTTGGAATGCTGATCCTGCGCGGAAACAACCACCGCCGCGACGGGCAAACCCTGCCGGTAATGCCGGTCAAAGCAAACCACCTCGACGGGGAACGTCGCTGCCGTCACCATCTGCAACGGTACGGTGGCCCACCGGCAGACCGGCATAGGTGCGACGGCAGCCGAACAGTTCGCCGGGTAGGTCACGCCTGAGTTGGAGCCTGCCGCCGAGTTCGCGCAGGCGTTGATCGAAGTGCTGGAGTTGTTCGTAATCGAAAGCGCGTTGGCTGCCAGCGTCCCGTGGCCGCCCTGGGTGTAGATTCCCGCCGAGGCCGTCAGGCTCAAAGAGGTGTCGGTGGAGTAGACAAAATCGCTCAGGGCGATGCGAATGTCAACGTAACTGGTCGGAACGGTGTCGCCCGAGCAAGCATCGGCAGACCCTGCCGCAAACTCATCATTCGAGGTCTGGTTCGGGTAAGGCTGACGTACCGGCAGAGTACCGTAAAGCGTGCGCGTCCAGGTAGTCGAGCTTCCTGCGTTTGTGTACCCACTGGATAAAACTGAAAGCGCAAGATTGGGCTTATAAGGCTTGTTGTAAGGAGAATTTGCCGGGTAAGCCGTGTCGATCCCGAGCGAGTAGGTGCCGCCCGTCGAGAGGTTGTAAACTCGAAGGTCCAGGACCCACCCGTTGATGCGCGAGTCACCCGCCGCGTCCGCGCCGCAAACCCATCCGGCAGTTATCGCGTAATTCGACTGCGCGAAGAGCGAAGGGCAAGTCAAAAAGCAAAACGCAAAAGTCAAAAGGCAAAAGTTTAGCGCATCAGAGGTGCGCGCCTTCCTCGCTCCTCTGCGGCTTTCGCCCCGTATCCCATTCTTCACTGCATATTTTGCGCTGCGGTGCACCATGTATTTGTCCCGTCCAGAAGGCATGAGTACCAATCGACTTGCGAGGCTCCAATGCTCATTACCGGGGCCACTCCGCCCGGCCACTTAACGCTGGTCCACGTCACGGTGTAGGGTCCACCCGAGGCCGCCTGCGTGATGCCCAGGCGGACAATCGCTCCCCCGCTCGATGGCTGAATGAAGCTGATCGTCAAATTCGCATTTAGGGTGACGGTTTGCAGTTGTCCGTTACTTGGATTGATGGTTTGAGACGATCCGCCACCGCCGATGGCGTCCACGCTCCCCAGCATCGCATTGATCGTGCAGCTTGAGCCGAGAGTGCAGGTTTGGCCGTTGACCGAAGTGGACGACGCCCCGCTGCTGGCCGCCGTGATCCTGCCGTATGAGTCAACCGTCAACGAGGTGTTGGCATAGGAGCCTGCCGTAAGGCCTGACTGGGTTGGGAGGCCGATGGTATAAACGTAGGGACTGGCGGAAGTTCCTGAGCCGGAGTAGGCGGAGGTCAGCGATGAACCCACAGCGAGCTGTGCGTAGCTACCTGATGCCGTAATGGGAGGGTTGCTGCCGAACTGGAAGGAGCTGAGAGTCGCCCCTGATGAGCAGCCGGTTGACAAGACTCCGCCGCCGCTGAAGCACGCCAACGTGACTCCGCCACCCGGTATGGTTCCTGCCGTTACCGTGCCGCCCGTCGTGAGGTTGCCACCAACGTAGCCGTTGCCCGTGGTGTTGGTCAAGCTCGCGAGACTGGTCGGAAAACTCTGACCGTAATCCCAAAACTGGCCCACATTGAAAATAGCCTGATTGCCCCACATGCCCCCCGGCAGGCGGCTACCGTCAGCAACAAAATTGGTGACGCAGCTAGAGGAGCTTCCCTTGCACACACCCCACAATCCGAATTGTGTGGTGTCGTCCAGGTTCAGGAACTTCGGCAGGAAGACCTTGACCATGTAAGCTGTTACATCGGCTCTCGGAGCCGTACAATTTCCAGATTGACAGCTACTCATCGTCAGGTTGGCCTGGTATTGGCTTTCATAGCCCGAGCCGCCGTTGGTTACCGTAAAGCCGGCCGCTTGTCCTCCCGAGGCGGTGATGGTGACGGTTGCCCCACTGCCTCCGAAAGCGCCCGCAATCGTCGCAGTGTCTCCAGTCGTCAGACCGCTGCCCGCATAACCCGAAGATGGCGATGCGCTCGCCACCTGGCCGAGATAAGAGGCGTTCACGTTAGTGACGCTCACCAAGCTGCCGCTGGGAGTGACCCCCGTGTCGCTTCCCCCGCCACTGGCGTAATCGGGGGAGCCATAGACGTGGAAATCCAAACCGTAAGAAAGCGTGTTGCTTCCGGCAGGAAGGTTGGTGGTGACGTTTGCGGGTACTGGAACGCTGAGCTGCAACGCCTGGAGGCCGCCCAATACCGTCGCCGCTCCATGCGCCTCAAACATGCCGCCGACTTCAAGCGAGGAGAGAAGGTTCCCGGATTGCACGGCTTGGGAGTTGCCGTACTGCTCACGGCAGAGGGTGTTATTGGATTGTGACCAGCTCAGGTCAAGCAGGAGCCCGCACGTCTCGGTCACCCAGTTTCCGGATGCGCTGGGTTGGAGGACAATGCTGGGGGTGTAGCCAAGTCCTTCGCCGATCATTTCATAGATTACCGTCCCATCCGAGGTCAACGTCCCTGCATTCTGCCTAGAGGAAGCCGTCCACACCGGTTGGGTTGCGCCGGTGGTTCCCGCCGCTACCACAAGTTCGGCGTTCCCGTTGGAGTCGATGATGACCGCGTCATAACCGAGCGCCGTGGACTTGGGCCAGGTTGAGTACGGTCCCATGTTGGTAAACGTCGCGCTTCCCACCGTGGTTGTCCCCCCCACCGTGGTCGACCACATTGGATTGGTGTTTGACCACGAACCCGCCGTCGTACACATCTCGATGTTGCTGTTGCCGTCCCGGTACTCGGTCGGTCCGGTAGGGTAAGGCAGACCGTTGGGGTTATTGCTGATCGCGCAACTGCCCGCGTTTGCGATGGCGTTTGTCCACCCTGGCACAGCGACGTAGCCTGTACCTTCGAAGTAACTGTTGTGGATACGCGTATTTGCCCCGCGAATGTCGAAGCACAACCCGACCAGCTCGCAGTCGATGTGGTCATAGGTGTTAGACGCGGCCCCGAATCCATTGAACACCGAAGTCGAGCCGCCTCCGTCACCCGGAACGATCAGGTCTGAGAACTTGTTAGAGTTGGGCGTTGAACCGTAGCCCAAGCCTACCGCCAGGCAAATTCCGCCCGGGCCGCACCCAATATTTGAGTCATGAACGTGGTTGTAATAGGCGCCAGTGTTGGCGCCTATCGAGAGTGCCGTACCTCCGGTCTCGGCACTTATACGCGCGATGTCCATATAGCAGATGCCGTTCATGTTGAGACCTTGCGAGGCCGGCGTGAAGTTGGTCAGAGAGAAGTCCGAGATCGTTCCGCGGGCGCAGACGGCGGAACTATTGGTGTAGAACGGCGTCGTTCCCGATCCGTTGAAGTTGGTATTTTGGAAGCCTTGACCGTGGAAGGATACATACCCATACCCTGTGAACCCATAACCGTTGTTCACCGCCACCGTGCCACTGGGCAGGTTGATGCCCACGGCACACGAATCTGAACCCAAAATGATGTTTCCTGACATCGCCATGTAGGAGCCTGTCAGACCACGATTTTCGACCGTTCCCCCCGCCAATCCTTCTGTCGTGCAGATCTGTGTTACTGCCGCGTTGGTGACGGCATCGAAACTGCTCCCGGCCATCTTGCTGGAGTCGACAACTGTGGAGGCATTCCCCAAGCCTGATGAACCGCTCCCTCCGCTGGGAGTGGCGCAGGTGGGAACCCCTCCGGTAGAGATTTGGTTCAGGAACTGGCCACCAGAGCACGACATGGATTCAACGCCGCCCAGCGAGGACGCGGTAGGAGCCGGGAGGTCGGCTCCCACCAAGGCACGGAAGGTGGGTACAGACGCATTGCCGGAAGGGGGGCCGGCCATAAAAAGATTCGCGCTCTGATTCGCCAAACCTGCGGTCAATGTGCCGGATCCGGTCACCGGCGAGCCGGAAACTGAAAAAATCGAAGGCATCGTCAGCCCGACGCTGGTGACGGTGCCGGAGCCCGTGCTGCACGAACCCCAGACCGGATCAGTGCCATTCGACGTCAGGCACTGGCCGTTGCCGCCGATACCCAAGCGAGTGTTTGCGCCCGAGTGGTAATAGTGCAAGTCCCCTTCAACGGTTAAGGGGGAGAGGGCATTAAAGGCTGCGGCGGCGGTGGTTTGTCCCGTACCGCCACCTCCGATGGCCACGGTTCCGAAGGTGGGGTTAGAGGAAGCCCCCTGGGAAACCAGGGGTACACCCAGAGTCGAACCGGGCGAGACGCCGCTCAACGCCGTACCCGCAACCCCGTTGATCGCCACAGAATACTGAGGGGCGCCATTATTAACATTGCACGTTGAACCAAGTGCGCATGCTTGGCCGTTGACCGTTGCGGCGCCGCTGCCCGGGAGTTGGCCTACCGTCGCCGACCCTCCCAGGTTACTGAACGACGGTTGGTTGCAGTTCGCATTCCCTGAGGCCGCGATCCCTGTCGCATAGCTGTTCCCCGCGCATTGTCCAGGTGTTGCCGCTAACGCTGTCGCCGTGGCAGCGTTGCCCGTGGTGTTCTGGTTGAGTGTGGGGACGTCGGCCGCCAACATGGCGCGACACGACATATTCCCGCTTGTCCCATTGGGTGCAGCGAAAAAGCAATTAGCTAGCTGACTCCCGAATCCTGCCCCGGTCAGTGACCCCCAATAAGGGTCGGTGCCGTTGGAGATGAGGAATGTACTTGTGCTGCCGATCGGCAGGCGGGCATTGGAAGAAGAATGATAGTAGTGCAGATCGCCTTCCGCACTGAGTGGAGAAAGCGCGTTAAATGCGGCTATCGCTGTGGCCTGCCCCGTGCCGCCTTGGGGGATTGTGGCAGTCCCGCTGAGGTTGCCAAAGCCCGGCTGCTGGCAGTTGGCATTGCCGTTGGCAGAAATTCCGGTGGCCCAGTTATTGCTGCCGCATTGCGCGGGGATGGAGGCGAGGGCGGTGGCGGTAGCGGCATTCCCGGAGGTGCTGCTGTTTATTGAAGCCGGGAGGTCTAACGAACTCAGGACTCGGAACGTCGGAATGGCCGGTGATCCCGTGCTCGGCCCCGCTAAAACCGTGTTGGCCGCATGGGTGAGAAGCTGGGGCGCAAGCGTTCCATTCGATGTAATGGGGGAGCCTGAGACGATGGAGTTAAAGATAATGCCGTCCCCGTTCATCCCCACATTGGTCACTGTTCCGGAGCTCCCCGGCGGGACGGAAACAAACATGGTGCGCACGTCTGTAATCGAAGAAATTGCCGTGCTCGCCGTGACGACCGTGGCGATCGGAATACTCGCCGACGTAAAGCCCGTGGTATTCGACGATGGCGCGCAGTTGCCGGCGGTGTTGAGGTACACGTAATTCGTCGCACTGGGAGCCAGGTTAAGGGTTCCCCCTGCGTAGGTCTGAATCACATTGCTGCAATACGCCGTCCCCGGAGCCAGAATCAAGGTCAGGTTGGATCCTGCCGTGGGCCAGTACCCGGGCCCGAATCCCTGAACGTATTTGGCATTGACCGGGAAAAGAGGCTGGCCCGCTTGCGCCTGAGGCTGCTGTGGAAAGGCAGTGGAAAGTGAACAGTGCACAGTGAACAGCAGGAAAAACAGTGCACGGTGGACAGTGAACAGTGAACAGCCGGCCCTTCTCTGTCCACTGTCTGCTGTCCTTCTAGCCACTGTCCACTGGCCACTGTTCACTTCCCTTCTGTCAACTGTCCGCTGTTCACTGTTCACTGTATTTTTCAGCATACTTGCACCTTTGCGGTCACCCCGGCGTCCGAGGCAACAAGATAGAGGTTTACGCCGTCCATGTCCGTCGGCGACTGCCACCAGATGGCTCCCGGGCTGGTCATGCGGATAGTTGCACTTACGGGAACCCGTCCCAGCAAATGGGGCACCGTAAAGGGACCGGGACCGGTGGCCGCCACCGGAATCTGGCCGAAAAGGGCCGAAGCCTGGGTTACACTTGTGACCTGGGTTCCATTGGTCACTACCACACCAAGAAAGGCGTCTCCGGCATTCAGGGAGGAGAGCACCGACCGGTAGTAGTAACTGCTGGGCCAGTTCTCTTGTTGAAAGAAGAGGTAGGACGTGGCATTCGCCGGAGCCGGATTGAGCGCGGCGCTGGTGGGAGCGTAACGCACGCCGTTGGCGTAAAGGATTCCGCTGGTCACGCTGGGATAAAGGGAATTGGAAGTCGCGAGCTGAAAGCCGCTGACCACCCCGTTTAAGCCCAGATCGCCCACCAGTGCGTCCACTACGGACGCCAGATCGCTCAGGAAGGCCACGTTGGCATCGAGCAGGGACATGTTGGCATCCATGTCCGATTCGTATTGCGTAATCCCATGCTGCGGCTGGACGAACCCTTTTCTTGGAAGCACCGTCCTTACTATTGCCATTCGACCACCTCAGTTGGTACGTTCAACTTCCAATCGGCTCATTTCTTCATCGGGTCATCGAGTCATTGGCCTGCCACCTCAATTCCCGCTTGATTTTCAATGACCCGATGACCCGATGAGTCAATGATCCGATTCTTGATCAATCCCCGCTGACTCCCGCCGGCAGGTTCACGCTCAGCCGCTGGCAAATGGCCATTACTTTCACCGTGCCTTGGT
>Ga0335069_10010365_pt1 | contig 13209 bp, 11 predicted proteins | sample Lox_Sample_11_FD_206714 | JGI IMG/M metagenome (GOLD analysis project Ga0335069, IMG submission 206714) | Soil microbial communities from Loxahatchee National Wildlife Refuge, Florida, United States - Lox_Sample_1.1 | ecosystem: Environmental > Terrestrial > Soil > Wetlands | place: USA... | reverse complement strand
TCGAGCCGCTTCTCCGCCTGCTGGCCGAGGCCGACCAGCTTCAGAAGCTCCACAATGCGCTGGCGCGCCGCGGCGCCGCCCATCCCTTTGTGGATGGTCAGCACCTCGCCGATCTGGCGTTCGATCGTGTGCAGCGGGTTGAGCGAGGTCATCGGTTCCTGGAACACCATCGCGATCCGGTTGCCGCGGATGCGCTGCAAGGCGGATTCGGATGCGCCGATGAGCTCCTCCCCGGCGAAGCGCACGGATGAGCCGGCCGGATGCGCGGCCAGCGGATAGGGCAGGAGCTGGAGCACGGACAGTGCCGTCACCGACTTGCCAGATCCCGATTCGCCGACCAGCGCCAGGGTCTCCCCGCGGGGCAAGTCGAAGGAAACCCGGTCGACCGCGGTGAAGCGCTCGCCTTTGCCGACGTCGAAGGTGACCGACAGATCGCGGACGCGGAGCAGAGGGTCTTCAGCCATGAGACTTACCGGAAGATCTTACGCGGATCGAACGCATCGCGCACCGCCTCGCCGATGAACACCAGGAGCGACAGGAGGATCGCGATGACGAAAAACGCTGTGATGCCGAGCCATGGCGCCTGCAGGTTGGACTTGCCCTGCGACAGGAGCTCGCCCAGCGAGGGCGAGCCTGGCGGCAGGCCGAATCCCAGGAAGTCCAGCGAGGCGAGCGCGATCACCGAGGCCGACATGATGAAGGGCACGAAGGTCATGGTCGCCACCACCGCGTTCGGCAGGACATGGCGGAAGATGATGGTGATGTCGCGGGCACCCAGCGCCCGGGCCGCGCGGACGTAATCGAAGTTGCGCGCGCGCAGAAATTCCGCCCGTACGACGTCGACCAGGCCCATCCATTCGAACAGCAGCAGAAGGACGAGAAGAATCCAGAAGCTCGGCTCGACTACCGACGAGAGGATGATCAGGAGGTAGAGCTGCGGCATACCCGACCAGATTTCGATGAAGCGCTGGAAGAGCAGGTCGGTCCAGCCGCCGAAATAGCCCTGCACCGCTCCGGCGGCCACGCCGATGATCGACGACAGAACGGTCAGGATCAGGCCGAACAGGACCGAGATGCGGAACCCGTAGATGAGCCGGGCGACGACGTCGCGCCCCTGGTCGTCGGTTCCGAGCCAGTTGTCGGCCGACGGAGGTGCGGGGGCCGGCACCGCCAGCCGGTAATTGATCGTCCGGTAGTTATAGGGGATCGGCGGCCACATCATCCAGCCATGCGCGGAGATCATCTTCGCGACATAGGGGTCGCGGTAGTCGGCCTCGGTCTCGAACTCGCCCCCGAAGGTCGTCTCGGGATAAACGTGGAAGATCGGCATGTAGAACGCGCCGTCGTAGCGCACCAGGATCGGCCGGTCATTGGCGATGAAGTCGGCGAACAGGCTGGTGCAGAATACCGCCAGGAAGATCCACAGCGACCAGTAGCCGCGCCGGTTGGCCTTGAAATTCGCCAGGCGCCGCTGGTTGAGCGGCGACAGCCGGGACGGGCGAGGAGGCGCATCGTGCATCGCCGCTCAACCTCGCGTCTCGAAGTCGATCCGCGGGTCGACCATCGTGTAGGTGAGGTCGCTCACGATCTTCATCACGAGGCCGAGCAGAGTGAACATGTAGAGCGTGCCGAACATGACCGGGTAGTCGCGGTTGATCGCGGCCTCGTAGCCGAGCAACCCGAGCCCGTCGAGCGAGAAGATGATTTCGACCAAAAGCGCGCTCGTGAACAGGATGCTGATGAAGGCGCCTGGGAACCCGGCGATGACAATCAGCATCGCGTTGCGGAACACGTGGCCATAGAGCACGCGCCGCTCGGTCAATCCCTTGGCGCGCGCTGTGATCACGTATTGCTTGTTGATCTCGTCGAGGAACGAGTTCTTGGTCAACATGGTCAGGCTGGCGAAGCCGCCGATGACGATCGACACCGTCGGCAACGCGATATGCCAAAGATAGTCGACGACCTTCTGCCACCACGAGAGCTGGTCGAAATTGTCCGAGGTCAGATGGCTCAGCGGGAACCATTGGACGAACCGCCCTCCGGCGAAGACCACGACGAGCAGGATCGCAAACAGGAAGCTCGGAACGGCATTGCCGAGGATGATGACCCCGCTGCTCCAGGCATCGAAGCGGCTGCCGTCGCGCACCGCCTTGCCGATCCCCAGCGGGATCGAGATCAGATAAATGATCAGTGTCGACCACAGGCCGAGCGAGATCGACACCGGCATCTTGTCCGCGATCAGGTCGATGACCTTGCGGTCGCGGAAATAGCTCGTGCCGAAGTCAAAGACGGCGTACTTCCGCATCATCAGCCAGAAACGCTCGAGCGGCGGCTTGTCGAAGCCGAACTGGACTTCTATTTGCTTGATGACGGTGGGGTCGATGCCTCGTGCGCCGCGATATTTGGCCGGTTCGGCGTTCGAGGACTGGTTCGCCCGCGCGGACTGGATATCGCCGCCGCTGCCGCTGAGCCGCGCCGTGGCGCTCACCGCACCGCCCTGCAGCCGAGCCAGCACGGTTTCGACCGGGCCGCCGGGCGCGAACTGCACGATCGCGAAATTGACCACCATGATCCCGAACAGGGTCGGGATGATGAGCAGCAGGCGGCGGACGAGATAGCCGAGCATCAGGCCGCTTTCATCAGCCGCCGCGCTTGGCCTTCAGCGCCGCGTCTTTCTGCGGATCGACCCACCAGAAGCCGGGATTGTAACCGACGTGGGGATTGTCCGGCGGGCGGCCAAAGCGGTCCCAGGACGCGACCCAATCCTGATAGAGCCAGAACTGGGGAACCACGTAGTTGCCCCAAAGCAGGACGCGGTCGAGGGCGCGCGTGGCCGCAGCGAGGCTCGGGCGGTCGGGAGCAGTGATGATCATCTCGCTCAACGCATCGACGACCGGGTCCTTGATCCCCGCGATGTTGCGGCTTCCCGGCGTGTCGGCGGCGGCCGAGCCCCAGAAGTCGCGCTGCTCGTTTCCGGGCGACTCGGATTCGGGGACCAGGCCGACGGTCATGTCGAAATCGAAACTGTCCATCCGCCGCTGGTACTGAGATGCGTCGATGGTCCGCACGCGGGCGTCGATGCCGAGCCGGCGCAGGTTCTGGACGTAGGGCAAGGTGATCCGCTCGAAGCGCGGATCATTAAGCAGGATCTCGAACGACAGCTGGTTCCCGTCCGGCCCTACGAGCTTGCCGTTCTCGACCTTGTAGCCCGCATCACGCAGATTGCGAAACGCATCGCGCTGGTTCTCGCGCCATTCGCCGGTGCCGTCGGTGGTGGGCACTTTGTGGGGTTCGGTGAACAGCTCGGGCGGCAGCTTGTCGCGGAACTTCTCCAGCAGAGCGAGTTCGGCGCCGGTCGGAAGGCCGCGCGCCGACAGCTGGTCGTCCTTGCCGAAGTAGCTGTCGATCCGCGAGTAGAAGCCGTAGAAGAGGTTCTTGTTCGTCCATTCGAAGTCGAACGCATCGATCATCGCCTGCCGCACCCGGCGGTCCTTGAACACCGGGCGCCGGGTATTCATGAAGTAGCCCTGCATCACGCGTCCCGTGATGTCGGGGATGACGTCGCGGCGGATCAGTCCCGCCTGGACCGCGGGGGTGGTGTAGCTGCTCGCCCAATCCTTGGCCGAACGCTCCAATCGGAGATCGTATTTCCCGGCGAGGAAGGCTTCGAGCGAGACGTTCTGGTCGAGATAGTAATCATAGCGGATCGTCTCGAAATTGTTCTGGCCGCGCATGACCGGCAGGTTGGCCGCCCAGTAGTCCGGGACGCGGCGCAGGGTCACGTAGCGGCCGGCCTCGAAGGAATCGATCTTGTAGGGCCCGGAGCCGAGGGGGGGCTCGAGCGTCGTCTTCTCGAAATCGCGGTTCGCCCAGTACTTCTTCGAGAGCACCGGCAGCTGGCCCAGAATGAGCGGCAGCTCGCGGTTATCGCCGCCCTTGAAGATGAATTTGACCTTATCGGGCCCGCTTTGCTCGACCTTCACGACGTCGCCGTAGTAGCTGCGGTAGAGCGGCTGGCCCTTGGCTCGCAAGGTGTCGAACGTCCAAATGACGTCCTCGGGGGTGATCGGGCTGCCGTCCCAGAAATGCGCCTCGCGGCGCAAGGTGAACTCGGTCCACGAGCGGTCGGCCGGCACCTCGATCGTCTTGCAGACCAGGCAATACATGGTGAACGGCTCGTCCGCCGAGCTCACCATGAGCGTGTCGAACGTGGCACCTGAGGCGGCGGCTGGCACGCCCCGCAGGATGTACGGATTGAAGTTATCGAACGTGCCGATGGCGCTCATCTTCACGTCGCCGCCCTTGGGCGCGTCGGGGTTCGCGTAATCGAAGTTCTTGAACCCCGGCGGGTATTTCACATCCCCGTGCATCGCAAAGCCGGGGACGGGTCCGGAGGTGGCCGGCTGAGCCACGGCTGACGCCCACAGCGTGGTGGTCGCAAGGCAGGTGAGGGCGAACAACCGGGCGAGCATGAGACGTCTTTCGGTGGAGGGCAGCCAAGTCGACTATGCGGGCGGGTGCGGGCGAGGACAAGAGGGCCGAACGGCCTAGGAATGGGCTTTCCGACCCCTGATCCACGCATCGATCGCGGGAAGCTGCCGGGCCGCGAAATCTGCGTTGATGAGGATCGTTTCAACGCCGCGCGCAGATTCGATCCGCCCGCCGGACGTGGCATGCGCCGGCGCGAACTGCTCCAGCTCCGTCGCGCGCGCGGCATCGCTGAAGTTCGACAGCAGCCCGGCGGCGATGTAGTCGCCGAATTGCGGGCTCTGGCGCTCGAGGAGGGCTGCGAAGTTCTCGCGCACGAAGCTCCAGGCGAGGTCGGGATGCTCACCCCCACCGGCAACGCCGAAGATGAGCCGTGGCGTGAGGGTGGTCGGAAGCTCCTCCGACAGCGCGAGCGCCAGGGTGCGGCGGGCAAGGGCCGGATCGCGTGCGGCAGCCAGCGCGTTGTAATAGCGGACGCGATCTTCGGTGCTGGTGGCGGCGCGCGCCAGGGCCAGAAGCTTGTCATACAAGGCGGCATCGGCGGTGCGTCCGACCAGTGCCGCCACCGGATCCTTCAGGCTCGGCGGCAGCGACGAGGGCTGCCTGTCATAGCCCGCAAACCGCCGTTTGGCCTCGGCCACGATCTGCGGATCGCCGAACCAGCCGAGGGTATCGATCAGGCTCGCCCGCAGCATCGTGTCGTCCTCGGGCTCGGATGGCCGCGGCTGCCAGCCGAGGCGGTCGAACACCGGCCGCAAGCGGCTGCGGATATAGGCTTGAAAGGCTGCCCGCCCGGGTCGACCGCGCTCGAGGAAGTCGACACGCGATACGATCTGCAGCACGTCGCTCCATACGGCCTGGTGACTCGCGACAGGCAAGCTGGCGATCACATCGAGAACCCCCGCGGGCGGCGCCTGGCCCGCCTCGACCAGGGCCCACAGATCGTCGAGCAGATTGATCTGATCGGCCGCTGCGAGGGTCGAAAACCGGTCGAGCAAGGCGGTGCGCGTCTCGGCGTCATAGCTGACGCGGTAGTAGCCGATGTTGCCGAGATTGAGCTTGATCGGCGTGCCGCATGGTCCGCCGTCGAGCCGGACTGAGCCGTCGAGCAGGAGCGTTCGCGGCGGACCTCCGGGTACCGGCCCGAACGTCACCGGTACGGGCCAGTGCAGCGCCGGAGCATCGGGATCGTGGAGCGTGTAGCGCGACTGCGCGAGCTGGATCTGTTGGGTTCCCCCCGCGCAGGAACTGCTGCTGATGACCAACGGCACCCCAGGCTGTTCGGTGTAGCGGGCGGCGATCTCCGTGACCGGTTGGCGCGAGACTGCATCCAATGCGCTCCACAAATCCGCGGTCACGGCGTTGCTGTATGCGTGATCGTGCATGTAGCGCTGCACGCCGGCGCGGAACACGTCCTCGCCGAGGAAGGCCTCGAGCATGCGGATGAACGCCTGGCCCTTGTTGTAGGTGATGGCGTCGAACGCCGACATCGCCTCGCTCTCGTCTGCCACCGGCTGCTGGATCGGGTGCGAGGTGCGCTTGGCGTCTTCGCGCATGGCATAGCGCCTGCTTCCGGCGCTATGCAGCCACACCTCCCATTCCGGATGGAGCCGCTCGGCGGCCTTGGCCTGCATCCAGCTCGCGAAGCCTTCGTTGAGCCACAGATTGTCCCACCAGGCTGTCGTGACCAGGTCGCCGAACCACAGATGCGCCATCTCGTGCGCCAGGATGCTGAAGATCTCGCGCCGCAAGGCCGGCGGAGACGCCGCCGGGTCGAACAGCAGCCGGCTCTCGAAGAACGTGATCCCGCCCCAGTTCTCCATGGCGCCGGGAAAGCCTCCCGGGATGGCGATCAAGTCGAGCTTCGGCAGCGGATATTTCACACCGAAGTAATCGTCGTAATAGGCGAGGAGGCGTTGTGCGCTTTCGAGCGCGAAGCGGCCCTGCGCCGACTTGCCTGATGTCGTCACCACCCCGATCGTGACACCGTCGGCCTCCGCGGTCAGGCGCTCGAGCTCGCCCGCAACCAGCACCACGAGATAGCTCGACATCCTGGGAGTGGGGAGGAAGGAGACCCGCTTGCGTGCCGGATCGAGGGCCGTCTCGCGCGCGACCGGCATGTTGGAGACGGCCGTGAAGCCGCTCGGCACCGTGATCGACAGCTCGAACGACGCCTTGAAGGCGGGCTCGTCCCAGCACGGGAAGATGCGGCGCGCATCCGCGGGCTCGAGCTGCGTCCCCATCATCCGCTTCCGGCCTTCGGCCGTCGGGTAATCCGCGAAATAGAGTCCGCGCGCATACGGATTGATGCGGCCCGAGAAGCGCAGATGCAGCCTGTGCGCACCGGCCGGCAGAGCCTGCGCGAAGGTGAAGGTCACGGTTTGGGATGCGGTGTCGGTGGAGATCGCGGCCGGACTCCGCGGCTCATCGACGAGCTCGGCGGCGGCAACCGTGAGGTCCGCCGCGTTCAGGACGACCCGCTGCGTCGGCCGGCGCACCTCGAGCTCGACCGTCTCCTCGCCGGCGAAGGTCTTGGCGCCGAGATCGGGCGCGAGATCGATCGCGTAGCGGACCGGCACCACGTCCTTGGGCAGCCGGCCCGGTGTCGCATCAAATGTGTATGTCGGCTCGACCGGACTCGTGCTGTCGCAGCCCGCGCACAGGGCGAGCATGAGTGCTGCCGCAATCTGGCAAAGACGATGTCGAGTCATTGTCCGGTTAGCGCGTCGGGTACGACGCGGGCAATCAGGCGCTGAGCAGACCCACGGCCTGATTGTGGACGCGGGGGTCGCCGCTGGCAACCACGCGGCCGGTCGCGGTCGCAAGGTCGAGCGGCTTGCCCTGCCAGTCCGTCAGCCGCCCGCCCGCTCCTTCGAGCACCGGCACGATCGCCGCCCAGTCGTAGACCTTGAGGCCCGCCTCGATGACGAGGTCGGCGTAGCCGCTGGCCACGAGCCCATAGGCGTAGCAGTCGCCGCCGTAGAGCGGCAGCTTCACCGCGCGCCGGACGCGCTCGAAGTGCGGGAACTCCGCCTCGCCGAACATGTGCGGCGAGGTGCAATAGAGGGCGGCCTGGTCGAGCGACGGGCACGGGCGCGTGCGCGCGACGGCCGCCGGCCGGCCGCGCATGGCATATCGCGTGGGCCGGCCTGCGGCCCCGATCCAGCGTTCGCCGAGGGCGGCGCACTCGATGATTCCCAGCACGGGGCGTCCATCGCGGCACAGCGCGATCAGGGCGCCGAAGATCGGCCGGCCGGTGATGAAGGACTTGGTGCCGTCGATCGGGTCGAGGACCCAGACGTGGCTGGCGCCGTCATTGTGCCGGCCGTGCTCCTCGCCGATGACCCCGTGAGCCGGAAACTCGCGCTCGATCATCGCGCGCATCGCGGCTTCGGCCTCGCGGTCGGCGATCGTCACGGGCGAGGTGTCGGGCTTGTCGTCGACGGCGACCGGCGTGCGGAAATAGCGCTGTGCGACGGCACCCGCGGCATCGGCCAGCCGCTCGGCCAATGCCAGGTACGCGGCCAGGTCGTCGTTCATGGCTGGTGCTGGAACGTCAGGTCGGCTGCGCTGGGACCGGCCGGTAGCTGAACGCGCCCAGGAGGAAATTGACCGTCTGCTGATCGTCGCTGAGCGGCAGCAGGATCGAGCGATAGAGGATCTGCGTGCCGTCGGTGCGCGTCCAGGCGCCGGCATCGTCGACCGGCCCTTTCAGGCCGACCGCCGCCTGGTGGAAGAACAAGGTGCGCGTCCCCATGCCACCGGGGATGGCCGAGGCGACCGTCTCGCCGGTCGGATCGCGGCCAAGCGCCGTCTGCAGCACAGCACCGGCATAGGCGAACTTGTACTGGTCGGGCACCGGCGTTACTTCGACGATGAAGAGATTGTCCCACAGATCGCCCGCCGTCTGCGCCGTGACCTGGGCGCGCGAAGGAAAACGCCGGGGTGCTGCGATCTCCTTCCAGTATTTCATGGCGCGGCTGTTGGCCCGCCGCTCGACGCCGTCGACGCGGACGATCGTCGGCTGCGTCAGCGGCCACTGGAGGGGCGGAGAGTCGGAGGTCTGGTCACTCATCGCTTAGATCCTCAACACCGCCCGGGTCCCGGCTTACTGCGGCAGCGGAACCGGCGAATCCGACTGCGTGCGCAAATACGCAATCACGTTGGCGCGATCTTCAGGCTTCTTCAAGCCGACGAACGTCATCTTCGTCCCCGGCACGGTCTTCTGCGGATGAACGATGAAGTCGTTGATCTCTTCGAAGGTCCACACGGGCGACTTCGAGTCGGCGGCGAATTTCTTCATCGCCTCGGAATAGCTGAAGCCTGGCTCCGATGCCTTTTTGCGACCGATCACGCCCCACAGGTTCGGGCCGATACGGTTGGGGCCGCCCTTCTCGTCGGTGTGGCAGGTCTGGCACTGCTTGAAGATCGTCTTGCCCGCGGCGACGTCGGCCTTGGCCAGGAGCGGCGCCACCGGCGGGATCTCTTCGGGCTTGGCCTGCTCAGCGGGTGCCGCGGCCTCGGTCGGAACGCCCTCGATGACGACGACCGGCTTCTCGAGCTTGACCGGGTGGACGAGTGCGCTGCCGATGAAACCGATGACCGTGGTGACCAGCAAGGCCGTCAGCGTTGCGCCGGCGATCTTATTGAATTCGTACGAGTCCATGTAAACCCCTGGAAACCCTGGCCTGGCGACCCCGGCCGGGCAATGCGACGGCCGGAGAGTAGGGCCCAAACCCTGCCGGTTCAACGGGTTTTTGGCGGTTGCGAACGCCATGATCGGGGTTCCGGCGGGCGCCCCGGCCGTACTATACAGGTCCCTCGAATGCGCCCGCTCCAATCGCCAGATCAACCACTTGCGCCGGGCCCGGGGTGATCGCCATGGTCTCGCCCCTGGTCATCATCCCGGCCCGTCTTGCGGCCACGCGGCTGCCCAACAAGCCGCTGGCCGACATCGGCGGCGTGCCGATGATCGTCCACGTGTGGCGGCGCGCCGTCGAGGCCGCCGCCGGGCCGGTCCTGGTCGCTGCCGCCGACGCCTCGATCGTCGACGTGGTCGAAGCCGCGGGCGGGCAAGCCATCCTGACACGCCCGGACCATCCCAGCGGTTCGGACCGGATCCTCGAAGCCGCCGACCGCTTCGATCCCGGCCGGCGGTACGATGCGATCGTGAACCTGCAGGGGGACCTTCCGACCATCGAGCCCCAGGCGGTGCGCGCCGCATTGGCCCCGCTCACCGAACCCGCGGTCGACATCGCGACCATCGCGGCCGAGATCGCACGGGCCGAGGAGAAGACCGATCCCAACGTGGTGAAGGCCGTGGTGGCCTTCACACGCGGCGGCAGCGGCGGGGAGCCGCCGATGGGGCGCGCGCTCTATTTCACGCGCGCGACGGCGCCTGCCGGCGAGGGTCCGCTCTATCATCACATCGGGCTTTACGTGTACCGACGCACGGCCCTGGAGCGGTTCGTCGCCCTGCCGCAGGGCGTGCTGGAGCAGCGCGAGAAACTCGAGCAGCTCAGGGCGCTCGAGAACGGCATGCGCATCGACGTGGCCCGCGTTGACACGGTTCCGCTCGGTGTCGATACTCCGGCCGATCTTGAGCGCGCCAAGGCGCTCCTCGCGGGACGCACTCCACCACAATGACAGCTCGCAAACACCCGGCCTCCGGGCGCATCGCCTTCCAGGGCCAGCCCGGCGCCTACTCCGACCTCGCCTGCCGGTCCGCCTTTCCCGGCTGGGAGACGGTGCCGTGCGCCGGCTTCGAGGACGCGTTCACCGCCGTGCAGCGCGGCAAGGCCGAGCTCGCCATGATCCCGATCGAGAACTCGGTCGCGGGACGCGTCGCCGAGATCCATCAGCTCCTGCCGCATGCCGAGCTGCACATCGTCGGCGAGCACTTCCAGCGGGTCGAGCATCACCTGCTGGCCCCGCGTGGCGCTTCGCTCAAGACCTTGAAGACCGTGCAGAGCCACGTGCAGGCGCTCGATCAGTGCCGCGCCGCCATCAGGAAATTGGGCCTGAAGCGCGTGATCGGCGCCGACACCGCCGGCTCGGCCGCCGAGGTGGCGCATGCCGGCGACGTCACGCGGGCGGCGATCGCCTCCTCGCTCGCCGGCAAGATCTACGGCCTCAAATCGCTCGAGAAGAACATCGAGGACGCCGAGCACAACACGACGCGCTTCGTGGTCCTGTCCAGGCATGCGGTCGACCCGGATCCGAAGGACGGGCCGGTGGTCACGACGTTCGTGTTCCGGGTGCGCAACGTTCCCGCGGCGCTCTACAAGGCGATGGGCGGCTTTGCCACCAACGGCGTCAACATGACGAAGCTCGAGAGCTACATGGTGGGTGGCCGCTTCGAGGCGACCTTGTTCTATGCCGACGTGGAGGGCCATCCCAAGGACCGGCCGCTGGCGCTGGCCCTCGAGGAGCTGCGCTTCTTCTCGCGCGAGGTGAAGATCCTCGGCGTCTATCACGCCAACCCGTTCCGGCGGCAGCGCCGGCCGGATGCGGGCGGCGACGACTAGCGCGCGGCCGCTCAACCGCGGCTCAGCGCATGAGCCTCTCGGGCAGCCAGGTTGCGATCTCGGGGAAGGCGCACAGGATCACGATCGCCAGGAACATGCAGAGCACGTAGGGGATCGTGCCCCACATGACCTTCGTCACCGGCACGTCGGGCGCGATCGAGTTGACGATGTAGATATTGAGGCCGACCGGCGGGTGGATCAGGCCGACCTCCATGTTGATGGTCATGATGACGCCGAACCAGATCGGGTCGAACCCGGCCGCGGTGATGATCGGCAGGAGGATCGGGCTCGTCATGAGGATGATGGCCGCCGGCGGTATGAAGAAGCCGCAGACCAGCAGGAAGACGTTGATCAGGAACATCAGCAGCCAGCGGTTGGCGTGCATGTCCGCGATCGCCTGCGCCAGGGTCTGCGTCAGGTACAGCGACGTCAGCATGTAGCCGAAGAGCACGGCTGCGGCGATGATCATCAGGATCATCACCGACTCGCGCATCGTGTCGCGCAGGATCGTCCACCAGCCGTCGACCGTCCACATCCGGTAAATGATGACCGCCAGCAGCACGCACAGCGCCGCACCCACGCCCGCCGCTTCGGATGGCGTGGCGACACCGCCGTAGAGCACGTACATCACGCCACCCACGATGACGATGAAGGGCGCGATCTTCGGGATCGATTGGAACTTCTGCTTCCAGCTGTAGCGGAAGTCGGCGGCATGCGCGCGGAAGCCCTTTCGCCAGATCGCGAAGATCGTCCACAGCATGAAAAGGCCGGTCAGCATGAGGCCCGGCAGCACGCCGGCGATGAACAGCTTGCCGATCGAGGTCTCGGTGGCGATTCCGTAGAGGATGAAGGTGATCGACGGCGGGATGAGAATGCCGAGCGTGCCGCCGGCGCAAATCGAGCCGGTGGCAATGTCGTCGGGATAGCCGCGGCGGCGCATCTCGGGGATGCCCATCTTTCCGATGGCGGCACAGCAGGCGGGGGAGGAGCCGGTGAGGGCGGCGAAGATCGCGCAGGCGCCGAGGTTCGAGAGCACGAGCCCGGCCGGCAGGCGGTAGAGCCAGCGGTCGAGCGCCTCGTAAAGATCCTTGCCTGCTGGCGATGAGCCGATCGCCGCCCCCATCATCACGAACATCGGGATGGACACGAGCGTGAAGTCGTCGAGCGCGGAGTAGAGGGTCTCGGCCACCACATGAAGGCCGTCGAGGCCCTGGAAGAAGACGAGGAAACCGAGCGAGATCGCGCCGAGCCCGAACGCCACGGGCACACCAGACAGGAGCATCACCAGGGTGATGACGAGGACGATGCCGCCTTCTGTTGTCGGGCTCACGCGTGGATCCGATCTTTGGTGAGGCCGAAGGGAGGCTCGCGGCCGGTGACGAGGCACAGCAGCTCGGCCGCGTACTGCAACGTGAGGATGAACAGGCCCGCCGGCATCGCCGCGTAGGGAATCCACAGCCGCGCCCGCCACACGGTGTCGGAGCGCCAGTTCTCGGTCCACGCCTCCTGCCAGTAGAGATAGCTGAGCACGACCATGACGACGCAGAACGACATCGCCAGGAGGGTGGTGAACAGGGCAAGCCAGTAGCGGGCTTTCTCCCCGACGTGGAGCGGCAGCACGTCCACGTTGACGTGACCGCGCGTCATCAGGACGTAGGGACTGCCGATGAACGTAGCCGCGATCAGGCAGTAGGTGACGAAGTCGGTCTGCCAGATCGTGGTGCGGTTCAGCCCGTAGCGCTCGACCACCACGTCGCACACGACGAGCACGCCGAGTGCGATGAGGAGTGCCGCGGCCACGCCGCAGACGCGCGATACCGCCTTGATGCTGCGAATGTAGAGATCCATGCGCGAGACTGGCCTATGTGGCGAGACTGCCGGCGCCCGAAGACGCCGGCAGTCCGGCCCGAGTTACTCGACCGCGCCTACTTGACCGAAAGGGCCTCGTCGATCAGCTTCTGGCCGTCCGGCACGTCCTTCGCGAACTCCTTGTAGGAGCTCTGCTTGGCGATGGCGATCCACTGGTCGTACTCGGCGTCGCTGAGGGTGACGACCTCGACCTTGTGGTCGCGGAACTGCTTGAGCGCTTCCTCGTCGACCTCCGCGGCTTTGCCCTCGTAGTACTTCTGCGCGTCCTTGCCGGCCTTCAGGATGGCAGCCTGCTGCTGCTTGTTCAGCCGGTCGAACGTCTTCT